>Ga0137409_10000062_pt1 | contig 81569 bp, 64 predicted proteins | sample CZODoug1_16funga_FD_122059 | JGI IMG/M metagenome (GOLD analysis project Ga0137409, IMG submission 122059) | Vadose zone soil fungal communities from Angelo Coast Range Reserve, California, USA - CZODoug1_16fungal (Hybrid Assembly) | ecosystem: Environmental > Terrestrial > Soil > Vadose zone... | reverse complement strand
GGTCTCACCGGAATCATGCTCGGCTCGGCGCCTTTTAATTGGCAGCTTAGCGGTTCGTACTTTGTTGTGGCGCACTTTCATTACGTGATCGTTGGCGGAATTCTGTTCGCGCTCTTCGGCGCGTTTTATTACTGGTACCCGAAAGTCACGGGAAGAATGCTGAGCGAGCGCTTGGGCAAATGGCATTTCTGGCTCTTCGTGATCGGCTTTCATGTGACGTTTGACGTAATGCACTTCCCCGGCCTGCTCGGTATGCCGCGCCGTATCTATACCTACGAACCCGGCCGCGGCTGGGACACCATGAACCTGATCGTCACCTATGGCGCATTTATCCAGGGCATCTCCATCCTCATTTTTGTCTACAACCTGATCACCTCTTACTGGAAGGGAGCCAAGGCAGGGAACGATCCCTGGGATGCATGGACTCTTGAGTGGTCCACAGCTTCTCCGCCACCCGCATACAACTTCGCTTCCATTCCGGTGGTCGCCAGCCGCCGGCCGTTGTGGGACTTGAAGCACCCGGAAGACCCGGACAGCCGCTATGACTGAAGCCGCCATGAATCGAGGACGACAGCAATGAGCGCCATCGCAACGCCCTTCCCCGAAGTACCGCAAGCCTGGACTCTGCCCTACCGCGGCTCGGTCGCGATGGCTTCTCTCATCATTGCAGAGTCGGCGATCTTCACGATTTTTGTGGTGGCCTATCTCTTCTACGCGGGAAAGAGTCTCAGCGGGCCAACTCCGAGCGAAGTGCTGGAGACACCGATCTTCTTCACGATCTGCCTGCTGTCAAGCAGCCTCACCATCCACTTAGCGGCTAAGTTTCTGGAACGCCGCAAGCAAGGCGCGTTTCTCGCCCTGTGGCTGCTCACCATAGTCTTAGGCGGCCTCTTTATGTTTGGTACCGGGCAGGAGTGGCACCGGATGATCTACGAACGCGGCTTCACCATCTCTACCAATCTTTTTGGAACAACCTACTATTCGCTGGTGGGCTTGCACGCTTTTCACGTCACCGTCGGCCTGATCATGCTCTGTATTGTGGCGATCTTTGGATTAGCTGGGCGTGTCGGCGCAGAGCACTCTCGCCGCATTGACGTGCTCTCGCTCTATTGGCATTTTGTTGATGTCGTCTGGGTCGTGGTTTTCACCGTCGTCTACATTGTTGGGCGCTGAGGAAAAGCAATGGCAACGCTGCTAGCGGCGGAACAAATGAATCCAAGTCATCCAGATCGGGACGAGATCGAAGTACCTTCACCGACGGCGTGGCCCTTCATATTGGCTGCGGGATCGACGCTATTGTTCGCGGGACTCGTTACGTATGCCCCGGTAAGCGTCCTCGGTGGTGTGCTTGCCCTCGCGGGCTGTGTTGGCTGGTTCCGGGAAGTGTTGCCCCACGAGCACGAAGTGCCAGTGCCGGTCGTACCCGATGATTTTCGCGCCTCCACCGAGCGCCGCGTGGTCGAGCGCTTTCCCGTTGCGGCCGATCAGTTGCGAGTCTGGCTTCCGGTCCAGACTTACCCAGTGTCGGCGGGCGTCAAGGGAGGGCTCGCAGGAAGCGTCGCGATGGCTGTGCTGGCCTGTGCCTATGGGCTGTTCAAGGTTGGCAGCATCTGGTATCCGATCAATCTCTTGGCCGCGTCTGTTTACGCTCAATCGTTAAAGCTCGGCGATGCTCAACTGAATTCGTTTCATGCGGATAGCTTCGCGATTGCCTTGGGTCTGCACGTCCTCGTGTCTACCTTGGTTGGTGTGCTATATGGCGCGATGCTGCCAATGTTCTCGCGACGGCCCATCATCCTAGGCGGGCTGATAGCCCCGGTATTGTGGTCGGGTCTGCTCTACACAATTCTGGGCCTACTGAATCCGATGCTGGCCAGCCACATTGACTGGTCGTGGTTCTTCGCGTCCCAGGCCGCGTTCGGCATCGTCGCGGGCATGGTCGTCATGCGCCAGTCGCGTACGACGACACAGGAAAACCTCTCTTTCGCCATCCGCGCAGGAATTGAAGCTCCAGGAACCATGAGGGAACGGGGGCCACGCCCGTGAACCCGCTTCGCTATCTCGGTGCGTGCACGGCACTTGGTATGACGCTGCTAGCGGGTTGCGGCTCTCCGCATGGCCAGCCTGAACGAGGCTCGGAGATTCAGGCTCCAAATGAAGTCATGGAATTTACCACTTTGTACGCCGAAAACTGCGCCGGCTGCCATGGTGCCGATGGCCGCGGAGGCGCTGCCATCGCTCTCGCTGATCCGGTCTATCTGGCCATCGCGGATCAGACCGCCATGCGCAGAGTCATCGCCAACGGCGTACACGGCACCTCTATGCCAGCCTTCGCTCAAAGTGCTGGCGGCATGTTGACTGACGAACAAATTGATGTGATCGCCAGCGAGATACGAGGGCGCTGGGCGAAGCCCGGAGTTCTCGACGGCGTCAATCCCCCCGCCTACGCGGCGAAGTCGGCAGGCGATGTGCATCAGGGTGAAGTTGTTTATGGAACATATTGCGGAGCGTGCCACGGTCCGCAGGGCAAAGGTGGACCCAAGGGGAGTTCCATTACCAATGATTCCTTCTTGGCACTAGTCAGCGACCAAGGCCTGCGCACGCTTGTCATCACTGGCCGTCCCGACCTTGGGGCCCCCGATTGGCGCGGTAATGTGGCAGCCAAGCCCATGTCGGATCAGGAAATCACCGACGTGGTTGCCTGGCTGGCCTCGCGCCGAGTGCAAAACCCGGGCCAGCCTTACTCTGCTTCGAACTACGCACAGCATTAGGAGATTACGATGTCGAACGAAACGTTGAACGCCACGCCGACCGCCACGCCGATTCCAACTTCGGATGAAAGTTCGAAAGACGCGTCGAATGACCCCGGGATCTCCCGCCGCGGCTTTTTCATGAAGCTGGGCATCTTGTTCAACGGTCTCGTGGCGGCTGCCTTGGCCGTGCCCATTACGCGCTTTCTTCTCTCTTCCATCACTCGCGGCAGCGGCAACGCCTACCTCTCCTGGGTTCCGCTCGGGTCAGTCAACGAATTTCCAGAAGGCGAGACGCGGCTGGCTACGTTCCAGAATCCCTACGTGATGCCGACAGACGGTAAGACAGTCGGCACGGCCTGCTGGGTGCGGCGTGTAGAAGGCGACCATTTTCAAGTCTTTGCCGTCAACTGCGCCCATTTGGGATGTCCAGTGCGCTGGTTTCCGCAATCCGGTTTGTTCATGTGTCCCTGTCACGGCGGAGCCTACTACCGCGATGGCTCGCGCGCCTCGGGACCGCCGGAGCGCGGCCTCTTCGAATACCCTTCCAAAGTTGAGAACGGCCTCATCACCATTCAGGCGGGCGAGTTGCCCACTCCAGGAGGGACTGCTGCACTGGCTACAAGGAAACCACCATGCGCATGATCGCCAAGCTGGGCGAATGGTTCGACCACCGCCTGCAATTGGCGGCGCCGATCCGAGAAGCCGTCGAACATCCCATTCCCCGAAACACGGCAAGCTGGTGGTATGTGTTCGGCAGCGCCGCGCTCACCGTTTTCCTGCTGCAAATCGTTACCGGAGTTCTTCTCGCGCTGATTTACGTGCCCTCCGGCAGCGAGGCGTGGAGCAGTCTGCAAGCCTTGAACCACGACGTCACTCTCGGATGGTTCATCCGCGCCATGCATGGATGGGGCTCGAATTTCATGGTGGCGATTGTTCTCATCCACATGATGCAGGTGTTTCTCTTTGGGGCCTACAAGTTCCCCCGCGAGCTCACCTGGATCGTTGGCGTCTTCCTGCTGCTGATGACTCTCGGCATGGCGTTCACCGGGCAAATCATGCGTTTCGATCAGGATGCTTACTGGGGACTCGGGATCGGAGCTTCAATCGCCAGCCGCGTTCCCATTGCTGGGCCCGCTGTCGTGAAACTAATGCTGGGCGGACCGATAATCGCCGGCGCCACTTTGTCTAGATTCTTCGCGCTCCATGTGTTCGTAATTCCAGGACTGCTGATTGGTTTCGTGGCCCTGCATGTGCTGATGGTGTTGAAACTGGGAATCAACGAATGGCCCATGCCGGGACGCATCGTAAAACGAGCCACCTACGAAACCGAATACCACGAATTGACGAAGAAGGACGGGGCACCGTTCTTTCCCTACGCCGTGTGGAAAGATCTGTTCTTCGCGGCTTTCATCTTGCTTGCCATCGCCGCATGCGCTCTGTACTTCGGCCCGTTCGGGCCCACCGGCAAACCCGATCCCACGATTATCCAGACTGCACCCAAGCCGGATTATTTCTTCCTGTGGTTATACGCTCTGCTCTCGTTGCTGCCACCGTCACTCGAAACCCCAGCGCTTCTCATCGGACCGGTCTTGGTGATCATTGGGTTACTGCTTCTTCCGTTTCTCTCAGGCGAGGGAGAGAAGAGCTGGAAGCGGAGACCGATTGCCGTTCTCACAGTGTTGCTCCTCGCGATTACGCTGGGAACCTTCACACACCTCGCCGAGTACGCGCCCTGGAGTCCGCACATGAACGCCTGGAGTGGCGATCCTGTTCCGGAACGATATCTGCGCGGCACCACGGCGCTGGAGCGGCAAGGCGCACTCGTCTTTCAAGCGAAGCAGTGCCGCAACTGCCACTCCCTGGGAGATCTTGGCGGGTTGAGAGGACCGTCATTGGATGGCGTTGCCGTTCGCTTGACTCAAGACCAACTCATCCGCCAGGTAATTCAAGGTGGCGGCAACATGCCCGCGTACGCGAAGAATCTGAGTCCGGCGGAGACCACGGCGCTTGTAGCATTTCTCCGAACGCTGCACCCGCCCGGACAGGCTCCTGCGCGCGACGCTGCGCGGGAAGTTGCCCTGGGAGACGAGAAACGCTCCGGCGGGCAGCCTTAGGATAGCGATCCATGGCACACGTCCACCACGCCGCATCGGGATCCTACGAGTTCTTGGTTTCCCTCAGCATCATCACCACAGCGTTGGTCTACCTGCGCGGATGGGTCCGTCTGCGTTCAAAACCCAGTTCAACACCCACAAATGCCGCGGCAGCGTGGCGTGCTTGGAGTTTCCTCGTTGGCCTGTTCTTCATCTGGATTGCGATGGGCTCCCCGGTGGCTGCTCTCGATGAACAATTGCTTACCGTCCACATGGTGCAACATCTGCTGCTCATGACGCTCGCCCCACCGCTCATCTGGCTGGCAACGCCCATCGCGCCTCTGACACACGGCTTCCCGAAGCAATTCGTGCGAACGGTCTTGCGTCCGGTGTTCGAGTGGCCCCCGGTTCAAGAACTCGGGAAGGCGGTCGGGAACCCAGTATTCTGCTGGCTAGCAGCCTCTGCCGCATTAGTGGGATGGCACACTCCACCAGCCTTCGCGCTCGGGATGCAGTCCGCCGTGTGGCACACGGTCGAACACGCATCCTTCCTTGCCGCCGGCCTTCTCTTCTGGTGGCCGGTGATTCAGCCTTGGCCGCAAGCCTCGCGCGGTCCGAGCCTGTCCATCATCTTGTATCTCTTTCTCGCCACGTTGCCGTGCGACATCCTCTCTGGATTTCTGGTCTTTTGCGATCGCGTGGTTTACCCCGCATACTTCTCCTCGTCCCATCTGTTCGGATTGTCAGCTCTCGGAGATCAGCAGTGCGCGGGCGCGTTGATGTGGACCTGCGTCACAGTCGTCTACTTTGTTGCAGGCGCGATCCTGACCACGCGATTGCTCTCGCCAGAGAATTTTCGTGTGCCCGAGTTGGTGCGCGCTGAATTGCCCGCGAGTGCGGTGCCGCAAAGAGTTTCCCACAGCGCCCCCCAAACCGCCCCCCAAACCCTGGAGGCTTTCTAGGCATGGCCACCGAGCCAATTCTTGCCGCGCTCGACGTACCGGCCGTGCCACTTCGCCGCTTTTCGGCTCCAGCCGCATTAGCCGACTACTGGGCTCTCACCAAGCCGGAAGTCAATTTCCTTATCGTTGTCACAACTTTCGCCGGGTTCTACATGGGCCTGGCCGGCCAGGCACAAGACTTTCCATTCTTGCGAATGATGAACACCCTGCTTGGTACGTTGCTCGTTGCCAGCGGCACCGGCACCTTGAACCAGTACATCGAGCGCCGCTTTGACGCCCAAATGCGCCGGACTTCCCGCCGCCCGCTCGCTGCCGGACGACTTAACCCTTCCGCCGTCCTATGGTTTGGCATTGCGTTGTCGGTGGTCGGCAGTGTCTATCTTGCCGCTGCCGTCAATGTACTGGCGAGCCTGCTCGCAGTTGCGACGTTATTGTCTTATCTCTTCCTCTACACTCCACTCAAACGAAGAACCGCGTGGTGCGTCTTGGTCGGAGCTATGCCAGGCGCTGCACCTCCGCTGATCGGCTGGGCTGCGGCGTCCGGCAAACTGAGCCTTGAGGCATGGATTCTCTACGCCTTGCTGTTCCTCTGGCAATTTCCGCACTTCATGGCGATTGCCTGGATGTACCGCGAGGATTACGACCGCGCCGGCTACCGGGTATTGCCTCAGGAAGAAGGCACAAGAGCCCGTTTTCTGAATTGGCAAACTCTGCTGCCGCTCTCGGCGTTAATGCCTTTAAGCCTGCTTCCGCGCATGTTCGGCCATTCGAGGGCAGTCTTCTGCGTCGTGGCCCTGCTTCTGAGTGGTGGTTTTTTCTGCTACGGAGGGGAGTTTGTGCTCAAGAAGTCCAGATCGGCGGCCCGCCAGCTGCTGGCAGCATCCATTATTTATCTTCCACTGCTATTTGTGCTGGTGGCCGTTCCAAGGGGCTAGACACGCGGACGTACGCAGTTCGCTCTTTAAGGTGTGCGTTGAATTGCGAGGGGAGGGCCTCACTCGGGCGTTCGGCTGGTTGCCTGTCTACGCTTCCACTCCCGTAAGATTTACGCGGTCGCCGCCAGGTAGCCGGACGCACTCTCCGCGTCGGCTGTCAAAATTGACGCACGTGATCCAAGCGCTTCAAAGGTTCGCATCCTGGCTTCTACGACACTCTCGACGGTGCAATCCAGCAATACGGAACACTCCTTCAGGGAATACCGCTCCAGGACCGACATCACAAAGACGAACCGGTCCAGGGGAGAGAGTCGAGTGATAGCCTCAATTGCTGCGGTTTCTGCCGGTTTGCTCTGGTGACCCCACCACCGGTCGCGCGCTTGCGCAGCCGCGCGGGGCCCTAGCAAAACGCTGCGGATGGCATTCTTGATCAGTGCGTGCCTGGTCCAGGTCCGAACCCATTCCTTGAAAACGGTTTTGTGCTCCGGGATTTCCTGAACCATCTGCACAATGCATCGTTCAGCCTGCTCGTGATTTGTGGACAACAAGAAGGCAAGAACATAGAGTCGGCCCATCTCGTATTTCAACGCTCGGCAGAAATCCATGCCGTTCGCGTAGTCGGAACGGAAGCGGCTCCCTTGCTTTTGGCCAGGATGATCCATGTGACCCTCTTTGGCGCATTGAATCCGGATGACTCGTCTTCTCCTGGCTCGGGGTCAGGGAAGATCATGTCTCCAAGTCCTGCGCAGCACCAGTTCAGCACTCCACAGGCTCCTTAACTATGTGGGTTCGGGGGATCGAAAACATCACAAGATGGGATGCATTTTTTCTGCCCCGCTTGGGGTATCCCCGGCTAACCCAACGGCGAGGCGGGCAACAGGTGTCTGGCTGTAGAATGACTCGAATCCGGGAAAGTTTGATTCTTGTTGCTGAGAGGACGTTTCCATGTGGCCGCGGGTGCGTACCACCTCGGAGTGGAAAGGAGCGGTGCTCGTCGTAGCCTGCCTCTTGCTGGGCAGTTGTAGCCGCAAACCCGTTAATTCCGGACCCAACGTTGTTTTTGACAAGGTACCCAATGCAACTCTGGGTGGTCCCGATAAGCTGGAGACCATTAAAGGTCGCGTTCTTGGCGCTGGACCCGGGCAGCAAATCGTGCTGTACGCCAAGAGCGAAGGACTCTGGTGGATTCAACCGTTCACAGAAAAGCCATTCACGAAAATTGAAAACGGTCGCCGCTGGGAAAATGAAACACATCTCGGCACGGAATACGCCGCGCTATTGGTCGAGCCGGGTTACAGGCCACCGCCGACGACCGAGAACCTTCCGGGGATTGGTTTCGGTGTTGTGGCCTTGGATGTCGTCCAGGGCCAAGGCCCTGCCCCTACCCTCCCGCCAGTCAAGACACTCCACTTCAGCGGCTACGACTGGACCGCGCGCACGGCTGGAAGCTACCACGGTGGTTCCCACAATTCCTTTGATCCCGCGAATGCCTGGACCGACGAAGCCGGTGCGCTCCATCTCCGCGTAACGAAGCGCGGGGTCGATTGGATTTGCTCGGAAGTGAAGCTGACACGCAGCCTCGGATACGGAACCTACAGGTTTACCGTCCGCGATGTTTCCGGCATGGAACCGTCTGCCGTTCTCACTCTCTTCACTTGGGACGGCGTGGGAGTGGAAGAAAACCGGCGCGAACTGGATATCGAGATCAGCCGCTGGGGAAACCCCGCCTACGCCAACTCACAATATGTGGTTCAGCCCTATTACATCCCTGTCAACATCGCTCGTTTTGCAGCTCCGCCTGGAGTCCTTACCCATTCGATTCACTGGGAGATGGGGCGAGCGTCTTTCTCAACAGCCGTAAGCACTCGTACTGCAGGGACACCGCGCGTTATCAGCGAGCATGTGTTCACGTCTGGCGTGCCTCCCGCCGGTGCCGACTCGGTGCGCTTGAATGTTTACGTCTTCGGCAAGGGACAGACTCCACTCAAGAATGGTTTTGAGATTGTGATCGACAAGTTCGAGTATCTCCCGTGAAGCCCACCCCCGACCTTTCGCGATTCCTGTGCGGGGGAGCGGCAGCGCTGTGCCTGCTTTGCACAAGTTATGCCCTGGATCCAAATCGAACGCCCTCCCAGTACAGCCGCGAGCAATGGACCAATGAAGGCGAATTTCCCGGAGGTCCTGTTCACGCGATTTCCCAAACCCCAGATGGATATCTGTGGATTGGAACTGATACCGGTCTGATACGTTTCGATGGATTTAGTTTCCGCGTGGTTCCGCTTTCTCCATTAATTCCGACTCCCAACACTCCCGTTCTTGGCCTGACCACTGACCTCGATGGGAACCTCCTGATCCGGCTACAGGGCGCGGGAGTGCTGAGACTCAGGAATGGGAAATTTGAAATTTTTACGACGGGCGTCGCACCGGGTTCGTCCCAGGTTACAGCCATGTGGCGGGATCAAAACGGGCATGTGTTGCTATCGGACCTTGTGGGCGGCACTCTCATATTCCAAAACGGGAGAATAGAACAACTGGCGAAGCCTGACCTCTTGCCTGGATCGCCGCCCATCATCTCTCTCGGGACTACGCCGGACGGCGGGGTCTGGTTGGGTACGCTGAATTCAGGCGTCTTTGCATTGGCCCAGGGACAGGCTGTCGCAGCCGCCAAGGGTCTGCCGTACACGAAAATCAATTGCCTCCTGCCAGTCGGCGCGAACGAGGTGTGGGTTGGCACAGACGGGGGTGTGTTTCGCTGGAACGGCACACGATTCGTCGAGGTGGCGCTACCGCTCCGGGGTAACGTCCAGGTCCTGACTTTGTTGCATGACCGTGATGCCAACGTGTGGGTCGGTACGGCGCAGGGGCTTTTTCGGATCAACTCCGCCGGCACGTCGCTGTTGGAAGAAAAGGATCTTCGTGGAGACGGCGGCATCGACGCCCTGTTTGAAGATCGCGAGGGGAACATCTGGGCCGGGCGCGCCCGCGGCATAGAACGTATTCGGAATACTACGTTCGCGACCTACTCCTCGGCGACTGGTCTCCCGTCGGAACGCAACGGCCCTGTTTACTCGGACTCGGAAGATAGAATCTGGTTCGCACCCGTCGAGGGAGGACTCTACTGGTTTAAGAATGGCGCGCCCGTGCCTGTCCGTGGAGCTGGACTCGAGAACGACGTGATTTATTCGATTGCGGGGCGGCAAGACGAGATTTGGGTTGGCAGGCAACACGGCGGACTGACACGATTGCAATACAGGAACGGCAAGTTGACCTCCCAAACCTACACCGAGCGTGATGGCCTTGCCCAGAATAGTGTGTACGCCGTGTATCAGAGCCCCGATCGCACAATATGGGCTGGGACCATTAGCGGTGGCGTAAGCAGCTTCAGAGACAGCCGATTCGTTACCTATACCACCGCGAGCGGCCTCTCTTCCAACACCATCTATTCGATCGTACAGACGAGCGACGGCACCACCTGGTTTGCAACGCCGAATGGACTGAATTCATTTTCCGAAGGTACCTGGAAAACGTATTCATCGAAAGATGGGCTCCCTTCCGAAAATGTGGACTGCCTCTTCGAAGATTCATCGGGCGTGCTCTGGATTGGAACCTCCAACGGGCTCGCCTCCCTGCATTCGGGACGCATTCGGACCTACCCCGAAGGTCCCGGCTCATTGCACAAGCAGATCCTCGGATTGGCTGAAGACAAAAACGGATGGCTCTGGGTTGCGGCCTCAAATCGCGTGTTACGCATAAGGCGCGATAAGTCTTACGACAGCCCGCCTGAAGAAGGCGATATTCGCGAGTACGGCACCGCGGATGGTTTACGAAGCAACGAGCCGCTGCAACGGAGCAGTTCGGTCGTCAGAGACTCGCTTGGCAGAATCTGGTTTTCCATGACTCGCGGGCTTTCCGTTGTCGAACCATCTCGCTTAGTTGGCGACTCCCCCCCAGCCATCGTCCATTTGGAGGCAATTGCGGCGGATGGCAAGCCCATCAATGCAGGAGACACAATCCGCATTCCAGTCGCCCATAAGAGAGTCACGTTCACTTATACGGGTCTCAGCCTCGCCGTTCCGCAGCGGGTTCGCTTTCGATATTTTCTCGACGGATTCGATCGTAATTGGAGCGAGCCAACCGCCGCGCGGGAAGCGGTCTATACCAACCTCAATCCCGGCCCGTACCGGTTCCGGGTCGTTGCCTGCAACAACGACGGGCTGTGGAATGGCTCAGAGGCGGCAGTTTCCTTCCGAGTCGATCCAGCGTTCTGGCAGACCTGGTGGTTCATGATCTTGGGTGTGATGACCGTCGGGCTTGCGGTCCTCACGTACTTACGGCTTCGAGTACTGAGCTTGACGAGACAAATGAATATTCGCCTCGAAGAGCGGGTTGGCGAGCGTACCCGCATCGCTCGCGAACTCCATGATTCTCTATTGCAGGGTTTTCAGGGCCTGATGTTCCGCCTTCAGGCTGTTCGCGACCTTCTTCCTGCTCGTCCGGAAGAGGCAATTCGAGCGCTCGAGAGTGCTCTCGATCGCGGGGATCATGTGATCGCAGAGGGCCGTGGAACCGTCGAGGACCTGCGTTCTTCAACCCTCGTCAACAACGACCTGGTACAAGCCTTGAGCACCTTGGGCGAGGAACTTGCCATGACTGAAGATGGCCGAGTTTCGAGGACCTTCCGCGTGCTCGTCGAAGGGAAACCGCGAGGCCTCGAACCTATCCTCCGAGACGAAGTCTACCGCATCGCGCGGGAAGCCTTGCGAAATGCCTTCCATCACTCGCAGGCCCAGAAGATCGAGGCGGAACTAACCTACGGGGATTCCCAGTTTCTCCTGCGCATTCGGGACGACGGCAAAGGCATCGACGCAAAATACCTCGATCATGGCAGTCGCGCTGGGCACTGGGGTTTGCCAGGAATGCGGGAACGCGCCAAGACATTTGGCGGCCGCCTGGAGATCTGGAGTCAGGGGGGAGCCGGCACAGAAGTCGAGCTGACGGTCCCTGCCTCCATCGCGTATCGGATATACTCGGCTCGATCTCTCTCAGCTCGAACCAGATTTGCGTTCTTTCGGAAGAAAGCGTGAAAACGTGGCAGGCACTTCCAAACAGATTCGTATCCTAGTGGTCGATGACCATCCGCTGTTGCGCGAAGGCATCGGTTCCCTCATCGCGAGTCAACCAGACTTAACCGTGGTGGCCGAAGCCTCCGATGGGCGCCAGGCAATCGAAGCCTATCGAAGCCACCTTCCGGATGTCACTTTGATGGATCTGCAAATGCCGGCTATGGATGGCGTCGACGCCATCATCTCCATTCGCAGCGAATTTCCGAAAGCGCGAATTATCGTGCTCACCACCTATGCAGGCGACGTACTGGCACAGCGCGCTCTCAAGGCTGGCGCTCAAGCCTACCTGCTAAAGAACGATGTCCGCAAAGATCTGATGGACACAATTCGCGCCGTTCATTCCGGGCAGAAGCGCATTCATTCGGAGATTGCCAGCCAGCTCGCGGACCACGCTGGGGACGACGCCCTCACGCGGAGGGAAGTAGAAGTTCTCACATTGATCGCAGGCGGCAATTCCAACAAGCTCATAGCCGACAAGCTCTCGATTACCGATGAAACGGTCAAGGGCCACATCAGCAGCATTCTCTCCAAACTGGGTGCCAGCGGCCGCACCCACGCCGTCACGCTCGCCTTGAAACGCGGAATCATCCAGCTGTAACCCCAGCGGTAATCCCCCAAAAGGGTAAGACCCGAGCCCCTATTTCAGGGGCTTCGGCTGGATCGGCGCTCCGATACACTCTTGCGGGGGCGTGTAGTGCAACGTTTATTCTCAACGTTTCCTGGCGATTGGCCAGGCGCAGGGCTTCTGCTGCTTCGGGTCACAGCCGGAGTGCCCTTGGTCCTGCGCGGAATCTCGGAAATTCGAGAAGCACCCCTAGCCTTGTCCCCGGCCGTTTCAGTGATACTGGGCGGAGCGGCGGTAGTGAGCGGTCTTCTGGTGCTGGCGGGCCTGTGGACACCGGTCGCTGCGTTGCTGGCAATGCTCTTGGAACTGTGGATTGTGTTCTCTAGAACCGGATTGGAGGGAACTCCAATTCTGCTGGCGGCCCAGGGCGCCAGCCTCGCGATGCTCGGACCCGGGGCGTGGTCCGTGGACGCTCGACTATTCGGGCGAAGACGGATCGATTTCTCCGACCGATAGCTCCGGCAGGATTCAGGTTATACTTGGCGCCGGGGAGCGCGCCGCCAAGCGTCAGCGTCAAAGAGGCGAGTCATGGGCCTGTCGAACGCCGATTTGAGAAAGCCACTACGCGCGGTTAAGAGCTACGCCCTTGCCTTGCTCTATGTGGCGATTGCTCTCGGCACAGCCCTTTTCCTGGCGAGCCAGAATTTCCAGGGCGTGGAGTTCCCGGTCTTCCTGGTCGCCATCTCCATAACCGTCTGGTACGAGGGAACAGGACCCGCCATTCTTGCCTTAGTCCTCTCAAGTTTGGCTTTCAACTACTACTTTACCGAGCCCCTTCACACGTTTTACGTCACCCGTTCCGACCTTCCGTACTATGCGATGTTCATTCTGTTTGCATCGCTCCTCACGTGGTTTAGCGCAGTCCGGCGTCGGGTCGAGCGCGATCTGCGGCAGTCCCGCGACGAACTCGAAAAGGAGGTTGCCGTTCGAACGCAACAGGCCAACCTGCTCAACCTTACCCATGACACAATCTTCGTGCGCGACGTGAGCGACATCATCACCTACTGGAACCGCGGTGCGCAGGAGATGTACGGTTGGACTCCCGAGGAGGCGATTGGCAGGTGCTCGCATAGTCTCTTGCAGACCGTATTTCCCGCGTCCCTCGATGACATTAGCGCTCAACTGGCGCAGACAGGGCGCTGGGAAGGCGAACTCAGGCACGTCAAGGCCGACGGAACCGGGGTGGTCGTGTCCAGCCGATGGTCCCTGCAACGGGATGAAAAAGGCCACCCCGTGGCCACCATGGAAACGAACAACGACATCACCGAGCGCAAGCGCCGCGAGGAGGAAGTTCGCAACCTCAACCAGGAACTCGGGCACCGATCCTCAGAGCTGGAGGCCGCCAATAAGGAACTGGAAGCGTTTGCCTATTCCGTTTCGCACGACCTGCGTGCGCCTCTTCGCCACATGGTGGGATATGCGGAGCTACTCAGCAAGAATGCCTCCTCCGTCTTGAACGACAAAGGCCACCGCTACATGGCCATGATCCTGGAAGCTGCCAAGCGGATGGGCAACCTCATCGATGACCTCCTTGCATTCTCCAGAATCGGACGAGCCGAAGCGCAAAAGACCATCGTGAATCTCGATCAGCTCGTGAAAGAGGCCGTGAGCGAGGTCCGCCAGGAGACCAGCGGCCGCAGCATCGAATGGAAGATCGAAAACCTACCGCAGTGCTACGGAGATCGTTCGATGCTCAGACTGGTCCTTGTCAACCTTGTCTCGAACGCGGTAAAGTTCACGCGCGAGCGAACCCGCGCCGAAATCGAAATCGGATGCGCTGCCGGCAGCAAGCGTGAGGTTGAGGTATTCGTCCGGGACAACGGAGCCGGCTTCGACATGAAGTATGTCGGTAAACTGTTTGGAGTGTTTCAACGTCTGCATCACGCGGATGCGTTTGAGGGGACTGGCATAGGTCTGGCAACAGTTCAGCGCGTCATTCATCGCCACGGAGGCAAGGTTCGTGCCGAGGGCCAGGTGGATCAGGGTGCTACGTTCTATTTCTCGGTGCCGGCTGCGTGAACCCAGAGAACGAAAACCGGATTTCGGAGAGGAAGACATGGACAAACTAGGACGAATCCTGATGGTCGAAGACGACCCAAAAGATGTGGAATTGAGCCTGAGCGCACTCGAGGAATACAACCTCGCCAATGAAGTGATCGTCACCCGCGATGGCGAAGAGGCTTTGGACTATCTCTATTGCCGCGGGAAATACAAAGATCGCTCCAGCGACAATCCAGCCGTTCTATTGCTGGACTTGAAGCTGCCCAAGGTCGACGGATTGGAGGTCCTACGCCAGGTCAAGTCTGACGAAAAACTTAAGATCATTCCCGTCGTAGTCCTCACTTCATCCCACGAAGAAAAGGACATGGTTGCCAGCTACAAACTCGGCGTCAACGCCTACGTAGTCAAGCCCGTCGATTTCCATGAATTCGTTAATGCCATTAAAGAATTGGGTGTCTTCTGGGCCGTGATCAACGCCGCACCACCGGGGAGCGTCAGGAAGTAAGCATGCGGCAACCCTTGCGAATCCTCTCCCTGGAAGACGATCCCCACGACGCCGAACTGATCCAGGAGTTACTGGCCGGCGAAGGCATTAATGGCGACCTTACGCGCGTCGACACACAGCCCGCGTTCGTTGGCTCTCTGGAACATGGTAATATCGACCTGATTCTCGCCGACTATACCCTTCCGTCGTTTGATGGCCTTTCCGCGTTGAAGCTCGCCTTGCACGCCGTCCCTGAAGTGCCTTTCATCTTCGTTTCCGGAACACTCGGCGAAGAGGTTGCGATCGAAGCCTTAAAGATTGGTGCGACGGACTACGTTCTGAAAACGCGGCTTTCAAGGCTTGTGCCTTCGGTAATTCGGGCATTGCGGGAATCCGACGACAGAGCCGAACGAAAGCGAGCCGAGAACGCATTGCGGCGGGCCGAAGCCAAATTCCGAGGCCTGCTCGAAGCCGCGCCGGACGCAATGGTGGTTGTGAACCGCGGGGGCACCATCGTTCTGGTCAATGCCCAGGTAGAGCGGCTCTTCGGCTATCGGCGAGACGAGTTGTTGAACCGACCGATTGAGACTCTGGTGCCGCAGCGCTTCCATAGCCAGCACGCTGGCCATCGAGGCGGCTTTTTTGACGAGCCTCGCGTCCGCCCCATGGGAGCGGGCTTGGAGCTCTTCGGTCTGCACAAAGACGGTCGCGAATTTCCCGTCGAAATTAGCCTCAGTCCTCTGGAGACTGAAGAGGGCACGCTTGTCTCGAGTGCGATCCGCGATATCACCGAGCGCAAACAAGCCGAGGAAGCGCTGCGGCAGAGCGAGAAGCACCTCCGGGACGTAATCGAATCCATTCCGTCAGCGGCGTGGACCGGCCGCCCCGATGGCTCCAACGACTTCGTGAATCACGGCTGGCAGAAGTACACAGGGTTATCCTTGGCGGACACTTCAGGCGCCGGTTGGAAAACAGCACTTCATCCTGGCGACCTCGCCACCCACGTGGAAAAGTGGTTGACCGCAGTGGCTACCGGCGAGCCGTTCGAGAATGAAGCGCGCCTGCGCCGAGCCAGCGACGGCCAATACCGCTGGTTTCTGCATCGTGGCCTGCCGCTGCGCAACGAACGAGGGGAAATCGTCAAGTGGTACGGAACTGGAACCGACATCGAAGACCTCAAGTGCGCACAGGAATCCCTCCGGCGGAGCGAAGGCTACTTAGCCGAAGCACAAAGGCTGACGTGTGCAGGCAGTTGGGCATACGACGTAGCCACCAAGAGGATTGTCCACTGGTCGCAGGAACATTACCGCTTGTTCGGTTTTGATCCAGAAGCAGGCATTCCCTCGGATGAAACATTGTCTCAGCGTTTCCATCCGGAGGATCGGGAAAGGGTCATTGCAACCTTCGAGACAGCTACTTCTCGCCGGGAAGCCTTCGATCTGACCTACCGTATTCTTCTTCCAGAAGGATCAACTAGATTAATCCGCTGCGTAGGTCATCCCGTTCCCAACGCGGCTGGTGATCTCGTCGAGTACGTCGGCACGGCCATCGACGTTACCGAACAGCACGAAGCCAACGCTGCCTTGGAAACAGCTTTCGCAGAGATTAAAACCCTAAAAGACAGGCTCTACGAAGAGAACGTTCTACTTAAGGAAGAAGTCGACAAAGCCTCGATGTTCGAGGAAATTGTGGGGGAATCGGCCGCTTTGCAATCGGTTCTCGCGCGCGTTACCAAGGTCGCGCCCACCGACTCTACCGTTCTCGTCACTGGCGAAACAGGAACAGGCAAAGAACTGATCGCGCGGGCCATCCACAAGCGGTCGCAGCGCGCCGCGCGAGCCTTTGTCAGCGTCAACTGTGCTGCAATTCCATCCTCCTTGATCGCCTCCGAGCTGTTCGGCCATGAGAAAGGCGCATTTACAGGTGCCACGCAACGCCGCCTCGGACGCTTCGAATTGGCTGAAGGCGGTACTCTGTTTCTGGACGAAATCGGCGAGCTTCCCCCAGAGACTCAAATCACGCTTCTGCGCGTCCTCCAGGAGCGCGAATTTGAGCGCGTAGGCGGCACCAAACCCATTCGAGCCAACGTGCGGCTCATCGCCGCCACCAACCTCGACTTGCAGAGTGCCATTGAAGCCGGGACGTTTCGCAGCGATCTTTATTATCGACTCAACGTCTTCCCGATTGACATGCCTTCTCTGCACGAGCGCAGAGACGACATTCCGCTTCTGGTCGAGTATTTCATCGACCGCTACACCAGCAAGTCCGGCAAGAAGATTCGCCGCATCAGCAAGGCGACGCTCGACCGCCTCACGTCCTACGCTTGGCCCGGCAATATTCGGGAGCTGCAAAACGTCATCGAGCGGTCGGTCATCGTTTGTGACACGGAGAATTTCACCGTGGACGAGAGCTGGCTGTCCCCTAGAGCAGAGGCCGGGAATTCAGTCAGCCAACTCCTCGCGAAGATCCCGACCGCCGAAGAGAGGAAAACAATCGAGGCAGCGTTGGCCGAAGCTCAGGGCCGCATATCGGGTCCCTCGGGCGCCGCCGCCAAACTCGGTATTCCTCCCTCGACTCTCGACTCCAAGATCAAGTCCCTCAAGATCAACAAGAACCGCTTCAAGACAGCCTAGTCATCCTCACTCCAATCGCCCTGCCCTGAAATGTCCTTTCAGGCACTTACGAGTTTCGTGAATTCACGAATTTCGTGAATCAAATGTTCTGTGGAAACACGTTGTTATCAATTGCTTAGGGATGGCAACCCAGTTGCCATAAACTTCAGCAAGATGCTGAAGATTGGAAGATCAGAAGCCTCCGGCCAGGTGACCTTCGCGCTCAGCGGCCGAATCGAGGAACAGCACGTGTCGGAGCTACAAGAACTTCTCCAGACCGAAAAAGAGGGAATAGACATATCCCTTGACCTGGAGGAGGTGAGGCTGGTGGATCGGGAAGTCGTGAAGTTTCTCGCCACCTGCGAAGCTCGGGGAATCCGGTTAGAAAATTCCCCGCCTTTTATCCGAAAGTGGATCGATACAGGGGCGATATAGGCCATGAAAAGCGAAATTGGACAGACCTCGAACCCAGTCCCGGGGATGACCACTGGCGGCGGAATCACGCATGCGGCAGACGCAATCCCGCAGCCGCTTCCAGTATGGTTTCCCAATGCCAAGTCAATGCGCTCCAATCCGGCGCAACTGGCCCGGGAACGGCACCTTCGTTTTGAAGAACGGCGAAAAGAACGGGCGCGTATCGCGCGTGAACTTCACGACACTCTATTCCAGGGATTCTTGGGGGCCTCTATGCTTTTACACAATGCAGTGGAACAGATACCTGAGGATTCGCCGAGCAAGCCATCACTCAGCCACGCGCTATGTCTCATGCGTCGCGCCATAGACGAAGGTCGCGTCGCCTTGCAGGGACTCCGTTCGTCCGTGACCGCCTGTACGACTCTCGAACAGGCGTTCACAGACCTTCTGGATCAATTCGCACCCGGCGGCGTCCGATCCCGAATCTTGGTTTCCGGAAAGCCGCGGGCATTGGCGCCTCCGGTTCAGGAACAAATTTATCTGATTGGCCGGGAAGCGCTGGTCAACGCTCTGCTTCATTCCGATGCCACCAGCATCGAGGCCGAGGTCGAGTATCTGCCGCAGCGTTTACGATTGGTTGTTCGCGACAACGGCTGCGGCATGGATCAACGGGCGGTGCAAGCCAAGCGAGATTTGCATTGGGGACTGGCGGGAATGCGCGAGCGCGCCAAGGGTGTCGGTGCACGACTCCAGGTGTGGAGCAGGAGAGGCTCCGGCACGGAGGTGGAAGTCTCGCTTCCGCTCGAAATTGCGGCGAAGGCCTGCGCCTGATGTCGGGGCGGAGCGGTCGTTCGTTGGGTTCCGCGGCTCCCACCGTCCGTTTGGGACGCCGGATTCTAACCTCCTCCGGTCGCTTGCTTCTTCAACTCAGCGAGCGACATTCCGCAGTCGACAGACTTTCTGCGTGATCGCGCGCTCTCAACCTCATCCGACCAGCTCTACGGTGCAGTCCCCAATAGTGTTAAGGCCACAGCGCCCCCCTGTGGTAGGCGAAGGTCCTGCCATTGAGGGGTGTGCGTGTTTTCCTAATCGAAGATAGTAGAAAGTGGGCAGGGAAACGTTAGGTTCCTCGGATCGGGGATGGGATTTCGATTACGAGGGCTTGTGGCGGTTCGCCACGCTCGATTCCGCCGACATTCGCGCGTGGACGGTAGCGTCGGATACCGGCTACCGTTTTCCAACGGCGCGGTTCAAGCCGCGCATCAGCGCCGCGGCGGATATCTCGAGTGGGGATAATCCCAACTCGAAGACTCTTGGCAGCTTCAACACGCTGTTCCCCAAGGGAAACTATTTCGGAGCCCTGGCTACGACCGGCGGCCCGGACCTATCAATTTTTATGGATCCACCCACGGATCGAAACGACTTTGCCCCACGGCGTCACTGCGTCATTCGATTGGATTGTTCAATGGCGGCAGCCTGAACGATGGTGTGTATGCTGTTCCGGGATTCCTCATTCGAGCTGCTGATGGCAGTCGCGTGCGATTCGTCGGGCACCGTCCCGGTACGGAAATACGGTGGCAGGCGAATCGCCACCGGTGGTTACGGGCCGACTAGGGATCTTCTACGCCGGCCGATTTTTGCGAGAAACACAACCCGGCCGCAATCTGAACTATGTCGCACTCGCGGAAACAATCCCCGCTGGGGACGGAGAGCCACTTCCACTGTCGCGATGTTTGCGAGTGCAGCCGTGGGTGTGATTGTGATCCGAAGCTCCGTGTTCCCGGCGCTTGCTTTGGCTGTTGCAGTGTTGGCAACAAGCGGCTTGGCACTGGTTCTTTCCTTCCATGGTTCTCTCTCTCTAAAAGGAGAGTTGCGGAGCTGGCGCCGTGAGCCGACCAATCTCACTAGCCTGGGATCCCGCCATCATTCAAAGTCGAAAAAGGAATATTTTTTCGCATCATTATTGTCTCGATTGTCTCGCTCCCACAGCCGACGGGTTTCTACCTAGCCACATGGCGGATGCGCCTTTTGCCCATATCCTCGATCCTAATCCTCGATCCTAGTCTTAATTATTTTTTCACGAAAGGGTAGACATGGCCAACTCAGTATTAGAAACAATTTCAAGCGATTTTGCATCTGTGGCGGAGAAGGCGGGCGCTAGTGTCGTTGCCGTCCATGCCCGACGTTGGATGCCGACAAGCGGTATCGAATGGAAGAAGGGCGTGGTCGTGACAGTTCATCATGGCGTGCAACGGAACGAAGATATCAAAGTACTGTTCGATGGTGATCGTGCAGGTCCTGCGAAACTGATCGGCCGGGATCCCGGTACCGACCTAGCCGTTCTCAGGGTAGAGGAAGGAGCTTCGGATGTGCCGCAACTTGGCGACTCGACAAACCTAAAACTCGGCCATCTTGTTCTCGCGCTCGGCCGCACGCGGCGCGGAGATCTGGTGGCGAGCAGCGGGATCATTGGCGGGATTAGTGGCGAGTGGAGGAACCGGCGTGGGGGACACCTCGATCAGCATATCCGGCTGGACCTTGCCCTTTATGCCGGATTTTCCGGCGGACCGCTGCTGAATGCCAGAGGCGAAGTAGTCGGCATTAACACGCGGGGCTTAGCTCATGGACGAGCCGTGACCGTACCCATCGCAACCGTTAATCGCGTGGTCGATGAGCTCCTGGAAAAAGGGCACATCGCTCGACCCTATTTAGGCATCGCGATGCAGAGGGTGGATGTGCCGGAAAGGATGGCTTCGAAGCTCCCTGTCGAAACGCGAGTAGGGCTGCTGGTCACGCACGTCGAAACCGATGGGCCAGCAGAAAAGGCCGGAGTGTTGCTGGGAGACGTTCTTTTCGAAGTGAATGGAGAGACAGTTGAAGACTTGACTGTCATTCAGGATGCGATTGCGGCCGCGAAGACCGGGGACCTTATGACGATTGGGTTGATTCGCGCGGGCAAGGTCGAGCAGGTTTCAGTCATTTTGGGCGAGAGGCCGCGATAAGCGAGTGTCGAAGCGAAGCGGCGGAAGCGCGATCCGAATTGCGGTGGCGGCGACCTCCGCCGTCCGACGTGCGGGTCTCGAGAGCATCGTCCGCAGTCAACCCGAGCTACAACTCACGGGAAGTTTTGGCGCCGTGCCGAGCCTAACATCATTCGCACGCAACACCGAAGTGGATGTGATTGTCATCGATGCCGACACGATCCGCGATTTATTGCTTGAGCCGAGATTCGACGCCGCCATTGTTCTGCTCACGGAGGTCAGCGATGCGCGGTCGATCTCTCGCTTACTGCGGAGCGGGGTGTGCGCGATTCTCTCCAGGGAGAGCGACCTGGACGATGTCCTCTCGGGCATTTATGCCGCCTATGACGGAATGGTGTTGCTGAGTATACCCGCCGCGGAGAGTTTGGCCGCTGTCTACGGCGATCGGCCGTTGGATCTTGACGCTGAATCGTCCGACGAGATCACCTCGCGCGAAACCGAGGTGCTGAGAATGTTAGCTGAGGGACTCGTCAACAAAGATATCGCGATGCGTCTCGGTATCTCTGAGCATACGGTCAAGTTCCACATCAGCTCGATTCTTGACAAGCTGGGCGCATCCACCCGCACAGAAGCGGTCACGGTGGGAATCCGCCTTGGGCTAATTCCGATCTGAAGTTTCGTCGATGGGGTCGGAACACTACAGGTGAATCTCAAACGTCATTCCGATGTTTTTCGCGGTCTCGCGCGCAGAAACAAATTTCAAGGTGGCGGAACGAAGGATCATCGTCAGAGCGGTTTGGTGGCTTTGCAAACCCAATATGGATCGGAATCAGAAAACCGAATGTCTTCAAGGCCTGCGGCGTCAAGCATGTTCGCAACGGACTCCTTCGTGTAACGCTTCTCCAATCGGGTCCCGAATCTGTCCAGCGCGTCGGTTCGCATAACGTAAAAAGTGCGGTCGGCGTAAAACTTAAGAGGCCACGCATCGGGGACCGGAAGAAACCTCGCTGCCCGCGCCAGCGGCCAATAAATAAACAGCGCGATCACCTGCGAGAGGGCGTAGCGTAAGAGAAAAGGCAATCGACTGATTACGCGCCTGAGGAGATCGCTGATTTTCCAAACGCTCCGAAACCACGTCGGACGATTGTCAAAAGCGTAATACAGATACATAAGCATCGTTCCACCGGCTGCAAGTTTGCAGGCAAGAGTTTGAATGGCCGCTTGCGTGTCCGGGAGATGGTGAAGCACACCCAGGGAGAAGATGAAATCAAAATGTCCGTCAGGAAATGGCAGAGTTTCCGGCGTACACTCCACGAACGATACATTGGGAGCCCGCACATTTTGCTTGGCGACGCGCAGAGCCTCGGGGCTTGCATCCGCGGCCACAAGGTCTCGAACGAGGGGGGCTACCAGCACATCCCATCTTCCACTCCCGCAACCCATGTCCAGAGCCCTTTGCGGTTTTCGGGTCCAGTCAATTAGCCCGAAGTATTTTGCGAAGAGCTCCTCTCGTTCTCGCTCAGTCAAGGCTTCTTGTGTGAATTTGTTCCATTCTTTGCCAAAGCCTTGGACGGTTCTGTTGTCAAAGTTTGTCGTCCCCACTGTCATCTTGTGTTGCTCGGCATTGTTTCAATTGTATTCAATCGAAGCGGCAGACGCTTGAAACGTATGGTCGTGGCGAGGGCCTATGGCGGCTTGTTTGCAGGACACTGCAGCCTAGCGTATGCCAACAGAAGTTTCTGAAATCCGCTTTGAATTTGGCGCGAACTGGGCACGGTACCTCTCCGTTGTCTCCGAGAAGCACATCGAATCCGCTGCCGAGAGGCTCGGTGCCTGGCTTGGAGATCTACGAGGCAAGTCGTTTCTTGACGTAGGCTGCGGAAGCGGAATTCACTCTGTGGCTGCCCTCAAGCTGGGTGCCTCCCGGGTGGTTTCTTTCGACTACGATCCGCTGAGCGTCGGCTGCGCCCAGGAGATGAAGCGGCGCTTTGCCCCCGGGGCAAAGTGGACGATTGAGCGGGGTTCGGCTCTGGACGAGGGCTATCTGCGCTCGCTGGGACAATTCGACTGCGTCTACTCGTGGGGTGTCCTCCATCACACGGGAAGTATGTGGGCGGCTCTCGATTTGGTAACCATTCCCGTTAAGGACACGCTGTTCATCGCGATCTATAACGAACAGAGGACCATGTCTGGAGTCTGGCGCCGGGTGAAACAAACCTACAATCAGCTACCGAGTCCGCTGCGACCGGCGTTTGCAGCCGTGGCGATAGCTCCCGCGGAGTTTCGCAACATGATCGCCAAGAAAGGACCGTTCGGATATTTCCGTTTCTGGCGCGACTACCATCGACAGAGAGGCATGAGTCGATGGCATGACATCGTGGACTGGATCGGTGGAATGCCTTTCGAAGTGGCGACGCCTCATGCCATTCTCGCCTTCTATCGCGAACGCAACTTCACACTGGAGCGCATGTTCACTTGCGGGAGCGGGCTCGGATGCAATGAGTTTCTATTTCGCCGCTAGAAATGGCCGTCCTTGTTGGTATCCAATTTCGCGAAGCCAGGCGACCGGAGATTCGCCTCCTCAACTTGAGCACAGGTTCTCGGCCCGCATGAATCGTGCTCTCCATCGATTCCCAAGATGGTACTACGATTCCCGGATGCAACTTGATCTTCAATGCGATCCGAAATCTTCGACCTTAGCGCTTGACATCGTGCTGCAGAGGGACAAGAGTTAGGCGCGTTGGTCGGAAGCCTCACACTCTCTGGTTTCCCCTTTTGGCATCCAGAACCTGCTTTTGGCATCCAGAATCTGCGTCCGTCGCGCGAACAGGCCCGGTTGCGCTGTCTCGCCCAAGCTTTGGGCGTAACCCTGAACAAGCGGATTGCCATTCGGCACTGAAGGGGGTAGCTCGAATTCCTTTGTGTTCCAACGAATCTACCCAATTTCCTCGTGCACGCCGCTGCTTCCGCCTTTATGTCGCCCGGACGTCATGCTATCTACATGATCCCGTAGTGCCCGAGTCGAACCCGAGCTGAAAAGTGACACCGATGAATGAAGCACCCGGAGGGACGTAGCAGTAACGAGCTTGGCGGACCGTTTGCAGAATGATTTTGGGCGGGCAGTCGCCGGCGTTAGGTCTCTGTGGCAGCGAACGAGGCGCTTGTTTTGTAGAGTCCGGCGGTGTCTCGTGACGGCGCAGGTTTCGAGGTTGAAGTTGGACTACGACTTGGATTTCCAGGCTGTTGTTCTGACCTAAACAGCCGATAGTAAACGGGATAGTTGAAAGTGGCAATGTGGCTGAGGTGGCGAAGCTACGTCTGGCGGGTCCTATCACAATGATAATTCAGGAAAATCCGGAAACACCTCGCGTCCCAGGGAGCGACCCATCTGCTCCGGTGGCTGCAGACTTGGTTGGCTGGTACGCGGCTTACACCTGGGTGCATCACGAAAAACGCGTTGCACGGCATCTGGCGGAGCGTGACGTGGACTGTTTCCTGCCCCTGTATCGCAGCCTCCGTCGTTGGAAAGACCGACGCAAAGAGCTGGATCTGGCGCTGTTCCCAGGGTACATATTTGTGCGCATGGCGCTGCGTGATCGTCTGCAAGTGCTGCAACTCCCCAGCGTAGTGCACCTGGTGAAGTTTCGCGGTCTGCCGGTTCAGTTGCCGGCGAACGAAACGGAGACGCTGCGCCGAGGTCTGACGAACGAGGTTTCCGTTGCGCCGCACCCTTATCTCAAGATCGGCCGTCGCGTGGGCATCGTGCACGGTCCTCTTGTAGGAACCGAGGGCATTTTGTCCCGCAAGAAGGATCAGTTCCGTGTTGTTCTCTCTGTTGATTTGATCATGCGCTCCGTAGCGATCGAAGTGGAGGCCGCCAAGATCGAAATCGCGAACTAACGCCAATGCTTGTTTCGAAAACGTTGATACAGTTCGCTGTGGTTGCGTGCACTCCAAGGGCCCCGAGAGTCTCTCTATGCGAACATTCCCCAGCAAACTTACTGCTGTTTTGCCAATTCCTGGTCGTGTGCTCGCGTTGTTGCTAATCGCCGGAGCCGGGTTCTGCTGCCCGGTTTGGGCCCAGCGTGCTGAGCAGGAGGCGGAACAAAAGGTTTCATTTTCGGCGGATACGATCATCGCCATGTTACGCAAGGAACCGGGACTGTTCCTGCAAGTGAAGCGGGGCCTGGTACAGAAGGCATATGAGCAGGGACGCATTCTCGACCCGAGTGACCTGACGGACGACGCTGTATTTCGCCTGCTTCGTGCCGACGACACGATCCGTATTCTGGCGACGCGGGAGATTGAGAACCGCTCTTACATCCGTCCCAAGCCGACGCGGGAAGAATTGGAGCGCGATCGGTCCTCGCAACCATCGGTCACGAACCAAGCGTCAGCCACGGAACAGACATCTGACCAGATGGACCCGGCACCCAAACGGGTTGAGAAGAACCAGGAGGATGCCTACTGGTCGGGATTCGAGTCAGACATGTCTCGTAACCCCGCTCGCGGCTCGTCCGCCGGTGATTCTCCGGCAACCGAGCCGAGTCCGGAAGACTCCCCGTCACGTCGTTTACCGGCGCTCGACCGGACGCAGTCTGACCCGCTGCAAGACGACCCCGGCGCAAGTTCGCAGGGCAAGAACAGCGAAGAAATGACGCATGTGCGGCCGGAGGAAATGCCGGCATTGTTGAGCGCGAGCGCAGCTGGGCAGCCCAAACTCTCCCAGGGTTCGTGGGGACGGCCGGGCTCGCCGCCGCCCGCGATCCGATTATCCATGTCCGCTGACCGTTCCAGCACATATGACCATCAGGTGGGCACCCGGCACAGGCCGAATCCATACGCGAATGTGCCGTCGCTCTACGACCTGTACACGCAAGTCTCACCACAGCAGCCCGTACCCCAGCGCTTTGCCATGGAGGTTTTCCACAATGGCACAGGAAACTCGGATGACCTTCCCATGGACTTGCCGGTGGGTCCCGACTATGTGCTCGGACCGGGGGACGGTCTCAGTATCAACTTATCGGGCGGCGTGGACCAGCGTTTACGCCGGGTGGTAGATCGTGGAGGTTGTGTGACACTGCCGGAAGTCGGGACCCTGCTGGTGGCTGGCCACAGCCTGGGCGAGGTACAGCATCTTGTGCAAGCCTCCCTGCGCACGCAGTTCCGGGATGTGCAAGCCGATATCTCGCTGGCACGCCTGCGCACGGTGCGAGTGTATGTAGTCGGCGATGTCGAGCGCCCAGGAGCCTACGACATCAGTTCGCTCTCGACTCCACTGAACGCGATTTACTCGAGCGGCGGTCCGACGGCGAGCGGTTCGCTGCGGTTTCTGAAACACTATCGCGGCAAGCAACTGGTACAGGTCATTGACGTCTACGATCTGCTGTTACACGGCGTGCATGGCGACCTCGAGCGGATGCAGCCAGGCGACACCATCCTGGTTCCGCCGATTGGGTCATTTGTAACAGTACAAGGGATGGTGCGGCGTCCCGCCATTTATGAATTGAATGAGGAAAAAAGCCTTGACGAAGTGTTGGAACTGGCCGGCGGGGTCATGTCGTCCGGCACTCTGCGGCATATCGAAGTGGAGCGCGTGGAGGCGCACGAAAAGCGCACCATGCTCCGGCTCGACCTGCCCGAAACCAACGACGCCGTTTCCGTCAACCAGGCGCTTCAGGCATTCCATGTGCAAGATGGCGATGTCATCCGCATCTCTCCCATTCTCCCCTACAGCGAGAAGACGGTGTATCTCGACGGCCACGTCTTCCACCCGGGCCGATATGCCTACCGCGAGGGTATGAAATTCACAGATCTGGTGAAGTCCTACAGCGATCTGCTGCCGGAACCGGCGGAGCGGCACGCTGAGATTATCCGGCTCAACCCGCCCGACTATCGGCCGGTGGTGTTGGCCTTCAGCTTGTCCGATGCACTCGGGGGAAAAGAGCAAAGCCTGATTCTGAAACCGTTTGACACCGTGCGGATTTTCAGCCGCTACGACTTCGAGGATCCACCGGTAATTACCGTGAATGGCGAAGTGCGCAATCCCGGCGACCATCTGACCAACGGCGCGATCCACCTGCGCGATGCGGTTCACTTGGCAGGGGGCGTGACCGCGGATGCCCAGATGGACGACGTGCAAGTCTTTCGCCGGACCGACGATGGCAAACTGAAAGTCCTGAGCATAAACCTGGGCAAGGCGCTGGCGGGCGACGAAAACGACAACGTGTTGCTGCAGCTTCGGGACCGCGTCTTCGTCCAGCGCAGCACAGCCAAGGCCGATCCTCCGACGGTCATCATTCAAGGGGAAGTCCCGCGTCCAGGCAAGTACCCGCTCGGAGAAGGCATGACCGCTTCCGAGTTAGTGCGGCTGGCCGGCGGATTGAAGCGTAGCGCGTTCAGCGAGAATGCCGACCTGGCCCGATATCTCACCTACGACGGGCGGAAGGCGTTAGGCGAATACCGCGGTGTGGAGATTGCCCGGGCTCTAGCCGGCGACGCCAGCGCCGAGGTGAAGCTGCATGACGGGGATGTGCTTACCATCCGTCAACTGGCAGGCTGGAACGACATCGGCGCCGTCATTTCGGTAAAAGGCGAGGTGATGCATCCGGGTGAATATGGCATCCGGGAAGGGGAAAATCTGAGCTCGATCCTGACCCGCGCCGGCGGCATGCGCGGCGACGCTTATCCCTACGGGGCCATTCTCGAACGGGTGCAAGTGCGCGAGATCGAGGAACGGAGCGACGGAGAACTCTTGCAACGCGTTCAGGCCGAAGGCGCGACATTGAATCTGATCCCAAATACGGATGCAGACCAAAAGGCGGCCAAGGACGCGGCCCTGATGCAGTGGCAGAGCACGCTGGAACAATTGCAGAACACTCCTCCGGCGGGCCGCCTGCTGATCCACATCTCGCGTGACCTACGGCGCTGGGCTCATACACCGGCGGATATCGAGGTGCGCGCCGGAGACGTTTTGCTGATCCCCAAGAAGCCGAACTTCGTAACCATTGAGGGCGCGGTCTACCACCCGACCGCCGTGACTTACCGTCCCGGCAAGAGTGCGGGCTGGTACCTGCGTCAGGCCGGCGGCCCGACCAATATGGCGAGCAAAAAAGCCGTTTTTGCGATTCGGGCGGATGGATCCGTGGTGAGCGGCTCCGGCGGATGGTTTAGCGGAGGTGTGGAGAACGCGGCCCTCCAGCCCGGAGACATGCTGGTAGTACCGGAGAAGGCTTATAGCGGCAACACCAAATGGAAGAACACTCTGCAAGCTGCACAGTTGGTCTCGGCGGCCGGCATCGCTTTGCAAGTCGCGAGGAACTTCTGATGTGCTCTGCCCGGCTGCGCTCGAATCCGTCGGGTCTAGCGATATTGTGCCTGATGGCTGCCATGAGCGTTGTTGGCGTGGCGCAAGGCGTCGCGTCTCCAGAGTTTCAGCCAGCGGGATTAGAAAACGATGCGTCCGTGAAATTTCAAACCATTCCGGCTTCTTCCCGATCCGACGAACGATTCCTCGACGAACGATCCGTCGACGAACGATCCGTCGATGAGAGCGGCTTGGGTTTGTCCTTGATCCAGCATCTTGCGTCCGATCAAAAACAATTTTGGACGAGTCCCCGGGCCCTTACGCGGAGAGACCTGAAGACCACTGCTCACTTTGCGGCCCTTACGGGACTTCTCATCGCCGGCGATAGCTGGATCGCCCGTCAGAGGCCGGATCAGGCCAGTTCATGGAAGCGAAGTCGGGAGGTCTCGGACTATGCACTATTCTCGCTGGTCGGAGCCGGGAGTGGAGCGTATCTGTGGGGGCATCTCACAAAAAATGATCGCTTGCGGGAAACGGGACTGCTGAGCGGCGAAGCAGCCCTGAACAGCACAGCCGTCGTCTACGCGCTAAAAAGCATCACACAGCGGCCGCGACCTCAGGAAGACCGTGGGTATGGGAGCTTCTTTCGGGGAGGCGATTCCTTTCCTTCGGAACACTCGGCGCTCGCCTGGTCGGCCGCGAGTGTTCTTGCTCACGAGTATCCCGGAGCGATGACCAAGTTTCTGGCATACGGTCTGGCTTCGGCAGTAACGCTCGCGCGTGTGACCAGCCAACAACATTTCGCCTCGGACGCGCTGGTGGGAAGCGCGCTGGGCTGGTACTTCGGCCGTCAAGCGTATCGCTCTCACCACGATCCCGAACTCGGAGGCGCGCCCTGGGGCACTATCGAGCAGTCGGCAGAAGCAGCGAGTCCCCGGCCGGAGAACATGGGTTCGCCCTACGTTCCGCTGGACAATTGGATCTATCCCGCTCTCGATCGTCTCGTAGCCCTGGGATACATCGACACCGCCATTTCCGGGATTCGCCCTTGGACTCGCATGGAATGCGCGCGTCTGCTCGAGGAGGCCGGGGAACGGATTTCTACCGAAGACAAAGGCGAAGAGAATGGCGGAGTCCTGCCGCTCTATGATTCGCTCACAACGGAGTTCAAGAGCGAAACCGAGGCGCTCGGAGGTGGCCAAAACCTCAGCCTCAACGTGGATTCGATTTACACCCGGTTTACCGGAATCTCCGGGCCTCCGCTGGCGGACGGATATCACTTCGGACAGACCATCGTCAACGATTACGGGCGGCCTTATGCAGAGGGATTGAGTCTGCTCAGCGGTTTTGCGGCGCACGCGTCGGCGGGCCCGTTCGCTTTGTATGTGCGCGGCGAGTACCAGCACACGCCCACGATTGAGCCTCCATCCGAGAGCCAACGGAGTTTGATCGCCGCTATCGATGACAATCCAGTCGTGTCGGCAGTACCGGCGCACGAGATCAATCAATTTCGGCTCCTGGATACTTACGTGGCATGGAACTGGGACAATACACAAGTCTCGGCCGGCAAACAGAGCCTTTGGTGGGGACCAGGATCCGCCGGTCCGCTGCTCTTCAGCAACGATGCCGAGCCGGTCTACATGCTGCGCGTCAACCGGGTCACGCCTCTGACACTGCCGGGATGGCTCAAGGGCCTGGGTCCGGTGGGTGGCGATTTTTTCTTTGGCAAGCTTTCCGGACATCGCTTTCCCAATGGGCCTTTCATCCACGGATCGAAGATCAGCTTCCGTCCGACTCCGAACCTGGAACTGGGCTTTTCCCGCACCGTAATATTTGCCGGACAGGGCCATCCGCTGACCTGGGGTAGCTTCTGGAGCAGCTTCATCCGCGGCGGCGACAGGACAGGGCGTCCTGATCCGGGCGACCGCCGAACCGGTTTTGATTTCAGCTACCGCATTCCGAAACTGCGCCGCTGGCTCACCCTTTACAACGATTCCATGGCGGACGACGATCCCTTGCCGTTGCTTGCTCCGCAGAATTCTGCCATGCACCCGGGCTTGTACCTTTCCCATTTCCCGCGGATCCCCAAGCTCGATTTCCGGGCCGAAGCCGTATACACGGATGTACTTGCGGCCAGTAGCATTCACGGCACCTACGTTTATTGGAACTGGGACTACCACGACTCCTACACCAATCATGGGAACCTGCTGGGCAATTGGATTGGGCGGGAAGGGCGCGGCTTCCAGATCTGGAGCACGTACTGGTTTTCGCCCCGAAGCCGGTTGCAGTTCGGCTACCGCGGGGCCTCGGTAAGCAACGATTTTCTGGCCGGCGGGGGTGGGTTGAACGACTACGGTGTGCGCGGCGAAACCCCTATCCGGCAGGGCTTCGTGCTCAGTGGCTTGCTGCAATACGAGACCTGGCATTTGCCCGTGCTGACGCCCGGACCACAGGCCAACTTCACAGCGGCGTTCCAGATTGAAATTCGACCTTTCCAGAAGCTACGTTAAAGCCACTTTTAGCCCTACAAAATCGACCACCTAATGGAGTGATATGCGAACCTTAATTACCGGTGGTGCCGGGTTCATTGGCTCCCACCTTGCCGAACGTCTGATCCACAACGGCCACCAGGTCATGATCCTGGACGATCTCTCTACCGGCAGCATGGAAAACATCGCCACCATCAAAGACCATCCCGCCTGCGAATATCACATTGACAGTATGTTCAACCGCCGGCTGGTGGCGGAACTTGTGGACCTGGCGGATGTGGTGTTTCATCTGGCGGCGGCGGTCGGGGTGCGCCGCATCGTGGAGCGCCCAGTGCAGACCATCGCGACCAACGTGGGCGGCTCAGAAATCGTTTTGGAGCTGGCCGCGAAAAAGCGCAAACGCGTGGCCATCACTTCCACCTCTGAGGTCTATGGCAAATCTTCCAAGCTGCCTTTCTCCGAAAACGATGACCTGGTGCTGGGCCCGACTTGCCACAGCCGGTGGAGCTATGCTTGTTCGAAGGCCATTGATGAGTTTCTCGCCCTGGCCTACCACCGCGAATGCAAACTCCCGGTAACCATATTCCGCCTCTTTAACACTACTGGACCGCGGCAGACCGGACACTACGGCATGGTGGTTCCGGCCCTGGTAACACAGGCTTTGAGCGGGGAACCGATGACGGTATTTGGCAGCGGGCAGCAGAGCCGATGCTTCAGCCATGTCGAATACATCGTGGCCGGAATTCTGGCCGGCATCAGCCTCGACACAACCGCCGGAGAAGTCTTCAACCTGGGCAGCGCCGAGGAGATCAGCATCAATGCGCTGGCAGCGAAGGTGAAGGAAAGAACCCACTCCAGCAGCCCGATCGTGCACATTCCCTACAGCGAGGCTTACGGCTCCGGCTTCGAGGACATGGAGCGGCGCGTTCCTGACACCCGCAAAGCCGAGGCGTGGTTCGGGTTTTCCCATCCCGGTTCGCTCGACCAGATTGTGGATTCGGTGGTCAGCCACCTCCGCCGCCAGGACGTGAAGCCCCGCGCGCTAGCCGCGAGCCAAGTCTAGCCTTATGAAGTTCCTGCTGGCGAGCTTTGCAGTTTCGGCTGTACTGACGGCGCTCCTCATCCACCTGGCCTGCCGTTTTCGCTGGAGCGTTCCGCCGCGACCGGACCGGTGGAGCCAGCGAGCAGTCGCAAAATTCGGTGGCGTTCCAATCCTGCTCACGCTGCTGGGAAGCGCATTGTGCCTTCCTTTGGATCGCAAGCTGGCGGCGATTGTGGGGTTGACAGTGCTTATGAGCGCTCTGGGTTTTCTGGACGACCTGTTCCAACTCTCCGCGATGCAGAAACTCTCGGCGCAGACACTGCTCAGCATGGGTGCGGCTGGGATGGGTGTGAGTTACCCGCTGACGCAAAATCCTTGTATCAACGCTCTGTGCACGGTGGTCTGGCTGGTTGGAATTACCAATGCGTTCAACATCATCGACAACATGGATGGTTTGGCCGCGGGCGTAGCGGTCATTGCCTTGGCGAAACTAATTTACCTTCCCGGAGCGGGTGCGGGCTCGAGTTCGCTGATGCTCGCGATGGCCGGTGCGCTGCTCGGTTTTCTCGTCTTCAATTTTCATCCCGCCAAGATCTTCATGGGCGATACCGGAAGCTTGGGAGTGGGCTTTTTTCTGGGCTGCAGCTCGGTGTTGTTGACCGACCACCTCTCCAGCTTCTTCTCCATCCTGGTGATTCCAGCTCTGGTCCTCTTTCTGCCGGTGTTCGACGCTGCGCTAGTGAGTGTCACCCGCCGATGGAGCGGACGCCGGATCGCGGTGGGAGCAAAAGATCACACCTCGCATCGCCTGGTTCTACTGGGGATGAGCGAGCGCCAGGCGGTGCTTCTGCTCTACCTGATTTCCGCGAGCGCGGGCGGGGTCGCTGCCCTATGGAAGTCGGAGTGGCACAACCTGGGTGCGGGCGCGGTTGCCTTGTATCTGGTCATGGCCACGGTCTTGTGGCTGTATCTTGCCCGAATCGAGATGCCCGGCAGCTGGCTTTCGGAGCGACGCGCAGGAGCGCCGTCGGCATTTCTGCGTCTGAATGCGCGCCGCCCTCGGAAGACGCCTTTCGTCAATCCGGGGCTTCCAATCTTAAGAAAAGCCAAAGTGGTGCGCATCATCGCTCGCCTGAATGTAGGCGGGCCTGCGCGCCAGGCATGCTATCTGCATCGACGGCTGCTCTCCTCGTTCGAGACCGTGCTCATTACCGGACATCTGGCTGAAGGTGAGCAGGACATGAGTTTTCTCTTGCCATCGTCCGAAAATCTGTATCGCATCGACTCGATGAGGCGATCCATCAGCCTCTGGTCCGATGTGAAGGCGCTGCTTGCGCTTGTCTCCATTCTGCGGCGAGAGCGTCCTGACATCGTTCACACTCATACTGCCAAGGCAGGAATACTGGGCCGTGTGGCGGCCGTCCTGGCGGGAGTACCGATTCGAGTCCATACCTATCATGGGCACGTTTTCGAAGGATATTTTTCGCCTCTCGCCAGCTGGATTTTTCTTGCGTTCGAACGTTTGGCTGGAAGGATCACCACGCGCGTTATCGCCATCTCGGAAACCCAGGCGGACGAATTGAGCGGGCGCTTTCGCGTTGTCGAACGAAAGAAAATGGCTCTGATCAAAACCGGGTTTGAACTGCTTCCGTTTGCCGAATGTAATCGTGGGCCAGCGACGCGGGAGAAGATGGGTGTCAGGCCCGACGAATTCCTGGTGCTCTGGGCGGGGCGCATGGCGCCGATCAAGAATCTGGAGCTATTGGCAGAAGTGATTCGCGCGGCCCGCGGAAATCCGCGTTTCCGTTTTCTGGTGGTGGGTCATGGAACGGACAGTGAGAAATTCGATCGGCTAACGAGCGGCTGCTGGAACGTGTTCAGGACTGGCTGGTACTGGCCCATGACGGATGTTGTTGCGGCCTGTGATGTGGCACTGCTGACCTCGCACAACGAAGGCACTCCCGCCTCGTTGATCGAAGCGATGTCGGCAGGCAAACCCTTCGTTGCGACCGAAGTCGGTGGCGTCAGAGACCTCGCTGTTCCTCCCTTGCGGCGGAGCGGGGACGGGCAGTCAGCGGAGGCGGCGAACGGCTTTCTCACAGCTAGTGACCCGAAGAGCGTGATCACTTGCCTCGAACGGCTCGCGGCGGACCAGGAACTGGCCCGAAGCATGGGCCAGTGCGGTCGGCGATTCGCTTTGGAGATGCACTCTGCGGAACGACTGCACGAGGAGATTGAAAACCTGTACTTCGATTTGGCCGCGAAGAGTTCTTCAGCCCGGCTTCGAAATCTGGCGGGAGGCAGGGAATGCATCCCGCCTGCGGTTCAGCCCGAGCGTGAAGCCGGTTCCAATGCTGTGGCCCAGCACGCGGGCCCGTCGAGTTTGAGCCAATAAATGCCAGTCCCCCAACAATTCATCAGCCGCACCGAGACAATCGAGAGAGCCGTTGAGGTTGAGGTCGAGGGCGATGATCTTCACCTTCTGCGGAGCGAACGCATCGTGGTAATTTGCCGGCTGCTCTGGTGTGAGCGGCGTGTGTTGCTGCGTCTGCTGCTGGCCGCCCTCGTCGTCTCCGTCGTCATCAGCCTGCTCTTGCCTCCTACCTACGAGTCGACCGCTGTGTTGATTCCGTCTGAGCCCCCGGCCATCGGCGCGATGGCCAAGCTTGGCGAACTCGGGAATATCGCTTCACTGACCGCGGGCGGTGGCGATTTGCTCGGCGTGCGCACGCCCACCGCGCGTTTCATCGCAATTTTGCGTAGCCGGACAGTTGGCGACCGGTTATTGGACCACTTTGGACTAATGAAAGTGTATGGCACCTCCCTGCGGGAAAACGGGCGCCAGGCGCTTGCAAACCGCACCTTTATTGTGGAGGACCGTAAGACCGGATTGATTTTCCTTACCGTCCAAGATCGGGACCGCTATCGTGCCGCGCAAATCGTCGAAGGCTACGTCATCGAGCTGGATCGTCTGAGCTCGGAGCTCAACATCGGCGCCGCCCACCGCGAGCGGCTCTTCCTTGAAGAGCGTGTGGCGGCGACGAAGGCGCAGATGGACGTTGCGGCCCAAAAACTGGCGAGCTTTTCGAGCACCCACGCCGTGATGGCGGTGGATGAGCAGGCCAAGTCCATGATGGAGTCCGCCACCCGACTGCAGGGACAGATTACGGCACTGGAGGCGCAACGGCAGGGTCTGGAACAGATTTATACCCCGAATAACGTGCGTGTGCGTCAAGTTGGTGCGCAGATTACGGCAATGAAGCAGCAGCTCCGCCATCTGCGTGGATCGACGGCAATGCCTGACAGCTCGGAGGAATTGATGCCCTCCTTCGCGGCCCTGCCAACGCTGGGGGTTACCTACTTGGATCTGTTGAGGGATAACAAGATCCTCAACGCGGTCTATGAAGTCTTGATCCAGCAACTGGAACTGGCGCGCGTCGAAGAAGCCAAGGAACTGCCGACGGTGCGCGTGCTAGATCGGGCCAATGTTGCCGAGTTGCGCGTCCGTCCGCGGCGCAGTCTGATCGTCGCCGTGTCTTGCCTTTTAAGCATCGGCCTGGGGATTGGCTGGATATTGACCCGCGAAAGACTGCTGGAGTTGGATGACCAGGACCCAATCAAGTCGGCGTGGCTCAAGGTGTGCGGCCACCTGAGCGCGAGCAACTCCGCCGATCGGCTTCGAGGAACACGTCTGTTGCTGCAGCGACTCCGGGACGGAATAGGCAGCCACCTGGGAGGTCGCGCGTGACTACGATACCCAACGTTCCGCTGGTGCCTGGGGAAATCGCCCCTTCCAGTTCGTGTCGGGGTGTCGTAGACCCACCGGCCCTTCCCCGGCGCTCGTTACTGCGCGTCTCCGCTGGCTTCGCAGTGCTTTCCGCTGCCGCCTATTCGGTCTCGCTGACGAAAGCCGTAGTGGTGGCTCGTTACTTTGGCACTACGAACGGGATGGACGCGTTCGCCATTGCCGTCCTAGTCCCTAATCTGTTGGGCGTTTTGGTCGCCGGTAGTTGTGCAACTGCGTTGATCCCCGCGTTAGCCTTGGCGGAAAGGCACAGTCCACAGGAACGAGCCCGCACCTTCCGTGCTTATCTGATTTTGGCTGGCGGTCTCTGCATCCTGCTCTCCTTACTACTAGCGTTGCTAGCCGATCCCGCCATTGCCGTGCTGGCCTCGCGCTTTGATGCAATACGCAAAGTGCAAGCGAGCAGTCTTTTACGCTGGGCATCTCCGCTTCTCATCTTTAACGCGATCTGCGCGATCGGCTCGGCAGAGTTATTGTCGCGGCAAAAGTACAACATGGTTGCGCTGGCTCCGGCGGTGTCGAGCGTGGCATCGCTCGGAATCGTGGTGCTCCACAAGAATTCTGGCGCGATCGTGCTGGTGTACAGCCTGTTAGTGGGTACAGGTCTGCAGGCTTTGCTATTGATCTGGCCGGCGTGGCGAGCCAATCGAGTCCATGGGCGGATATCGCTGTGGACTCCGGCGGTCCGCCATCTGCTTCGAGGCCAAGTGCCGCTGCTGATGGCCTCGGCCGTGGGTGTGGCCAACGTCTCCGTCGATCAGGCGATCGCCACTTTTCTACCGACGGGCAGTGTGAGCACGCTGAGTTACGCGAGCACGATCAATACCCTGGTTGTGCAGATGGTGGTGATGTCGGCGGCGTGGGTCGCCTTGCCGGAATTGTCCCAACTGGCTGCCATGGGCAACACGGAGATCCTGGTCGCGCGCGCCCGAAGATGTATTGCGGGAAGCACGATGGTCGCCGCTCCGGTGGCGGTTCTGATTCTTGTCAGCGGCGAATTCCTGATTCGCACTGTCTTCCAGCACGGTGCCTTCAACCAGCAATCCACTCATCTGGTGTTTGCGACTTGGGCCGGCTACACCCTGGGACTAGTGCCGTTCTCGATCGGCATTATGGCGGCACGATTGATTAATGTCACGCGCGCCAACTACACCCTTGTGGCCCTGGGCGCGGTGGCCCTGCCGCTCAACGGTCTGCTCGACTATGTTCTGATGAAGAAATGGGGATGTTTTGGGATCAGCCTCAGCACTTCGATCGTGTATTGCGTGACCTCGACCGTGCTGTACATCTATCTTCAGAAGCGGATCGGAACGATCCTCAACCGCTCGATCTGGAGAGTCATCCTTGGCTCGGTCCTCGCCTCGATCGGGGCTGGTGGCTGTCTATGGGCTGTCGTTTTCGCGATACCGAACGAGGGGTTGGGCACTGCTCTCGGCGGACTCTGCTTTGCGGCGATTCTGATGTCCAGCTACGCGGGCTTTGGTTTTGTCGCTCGAACGCCGTTCGGGATCGTCTTCCTTCCCGCCAGGAGTTTTCCTGAGACAGTAACCCCAACGCGAATGCCGAAGGCTGCAAGCTGATGAAACCCAGCAGCATCGCATACCTCATCGGATCATTGGAGACAGGGGGCGCCGAGGGCCAGGTGATCGAGTTGCTACGTCATCTGGACCGTACGAAGTTCGAGCCGCGCCTGATTCTGTTCGATCCCGCTACCAGCCCCCGCGCGTCGGGCCTGGTCGAAGATGTATTTGCGCTCGATATTCCGAGGGAATCGTCGGGCATCTATCGTCCTCGAGGCTATACGAGCCTCAAAGCTTTCCTGCTTTTGTGCCGCTATCTCCGGCGGACCCGCCCCAATGTCTTGCATGCTCATCTGCCCGGTTCGTGCATACTCGGGCTGCCGGCGGGCCGGCTGTGCCGGATTCCGGTGGTGATGGGCAGCCGCCGCTCACTCACCGCTTCGTACCGCGGCGCCGGGTGGATCTATAGCCTCGCAGACCAGCTCATCACTCGGGTCAGTCCCTTCATGGTCGGCAATGCCGAGGCGGTCACTCGAGAGATCGTCGAGATCGATGGCGTGCCGGCTGCGAAAACCGCCACGATCTACAACGGTGCCGACACGGAGCGCTTTCGTCCGGGAGGATCTGACTTCTGGCGCGACCACTATGGATGGCGGAAAGAGGAGGTTGTCTTCGGCATGGTTGCGAACTTCTTTAGTAACAAGCGGCATATCGATTTCGTCGGCGCCGCTGCGATCCTGTACGGACGGTACCCGCAAGCCCGCTTCGTAATGGCGGGGAAAGATCGAGGTGCGGCGTCTGCGGTGCAGGCCGCCATCGCCCGCGGCGGCCTGAGCAAGGTCGTTCAGCTCGTGCCCAGCACCTCGCGCCCGGAAGATTTGTACGCCGCGATGGACGTCCTGGTTTGTTGCTCCGATGGCGAGGGGTTCTCCAATGTGATCTTGGAAGCAATGGCTTGTGGGAAACCGGTGATCGCGACTGCGGTTGGCGGCAACGTCGAAGCCGTTGTCGATGGCAGTACAGGGTTTCTGGTGCCTCGCCGTTCGCCGCTGGCGGTGGCGCACGCGGCGGAACGGCTTGCACGAGATAAGGCACTGCGGCAAAGCATGGGCCGAAATGCGCGCCAGCGGGTGGAGGAGCGGTTTTCCGTGCTGAAAATGGTGCGCGCCCACGAGCGGCTGTACGCGCATCTCCTTGAGCAGAGCGGTTGCCAGGCCAGCCCGGGCCCCGAGATCTCCCCTCAGCGCGCGATCCCAGTCTCTGCCCGAGACACCTTCATCTCGTTAGGTCCGGATTCGCGAGTGGGTGGGCATCGACCGAAGACGCCGAGCATGAGAGGGTCGTGAAGCGCGGCGGGCAGTAGGGAAAGAGAATATGCCAGGTGGTCTTGCGTCCAGCTTAACGGGAGTCTTCCTCCTATTCATCCTCGCCGTCTTAACGGCATTCTGGCCGCTGCGCTCGGTCATGCTGTTCACGCTGCTGGCGCCTTTCGCGAGCGTGGCGGACGCGGTTGGTTGGGATCCGCGCCTATCTTGGGGTGTGTTGCTCGGAGTCCGCGCGGTTTGGGAACGGGTGTGTCGGGGGCCGCAGCGAATCTCGTTAGCACCGAATGCGCTCCTTGCCTGGTTCCTGTTTTGCTTGGTAGCCGGCGGGGTTCTCGACGCCAACACTGCTGGACTGACCGCCGAGGACACGGCCTCTGCGCTGAGTCTCTTTCTTTACTTCGTTGCCGGAAGCGTCTTCCTGTTCGCTGTAATCCAGTTCGCAGTCAGCGACCATCAGGTGACGGCGGTTGTGTGCTGCTTCGCGGCCGCTGCTCTCGCCGTGAGTCTGTATGCGGCTTGGCAGGCTTTCACAACCTATGGCGCCGGTTCCGCGGATCGAATCGGAAGCACCTTGGGCAACCCGAACTACCTGGCCACCAACCTCGCGCTGGCCTCGACCTCACTCCTGTTAGTGGCCCGGCGTCATCGAGGGCGGTTGGGAACCTTCTTTCTTGTGGCTGCCGTAGCGGCTCTGCTCGGTACCGTGCTAACGCTCTCCCGTGCCGGCATCACGTCGCTACTGGTCGGAGGGGTGCTCGCTTACGTCACCCGGACCGGGCGCATCGAATACCGCAAGGCGTTCTTAATGCTTGGGCTGGCGGCCGTCATCGGCGCGGCGGGAGCGGGGGCTTATCTGTTCGACTACCGGCAGCAGGTCACATTCTCCTCTGATCCTGGCCGCGCTGATCTGGCCACAGCGAGCCAGGCGGAGGAGGACTTTACCCGGCTGGAGGCGGCTCTGTATGCCGTCGAGTTGATCGGCGATCACCCGATCCTCGGTTCGGGTTTCGGAACATTTGCCGCAAGCAACTACAACGTCAACGGCTTCTACGTTGCGACCCACAATACCTGGCTGCAGTTGTTCGCCGGTACGGGGGCGGTGGGAACCATCTTGCTGGGGATCCTGTTGGCCATCTTGGCGCGCAGTCTGCGCAAACGGGGACGTGTTCTCTATCTGCCGGTGGCCGGATGTTTCCTCGTGAATTCGCTTTTTGGCGATTACCTGCAGTCCATCGATGTGCTCACGATTCTTGCTCTGATGTACGTTTTCTGCCGGCGCACAACAGATGGTTGCCCGCTGGCGTCCGCAAAGGCCTTGGAGGCTTAGAAGTCATGTGTGGTATAGCTGGTTTTTGGGACGAACGACTAGGAGGCTGCGATCGTCGCGCCACGCTGGAGCGAATGACGAAGTCTCTCGCCCACCGTGGCCCGGATGACCAGGGGTGCTGGGTCGACACGGAATCCGGTGTTGGACTGGGCCACCGGCGGCTTTCCATCCTCGACTTGTCTCCCGAGGGGCACCAGCCGATGTTCTCGGTGTCGGGCCGCTTCGCGATGGTCTTTAACGGCGAGGTCTACAACTACAGGCAGGTCCGGCAGGAGTTGAGAAACACGACATGGCGTGGGAATTCGGACACCGAAGTCATGCTGGCCGCCATCGAGCAATGGGGATTGGAGCCGGCGGTCCAGCGCTTTGTCGGCATGTTTGCTTTCGCGCTTTGGGATCGCGAGTGTCGTACTCTCTCGCTGGTGCGAGACCGCTTGGGTATCAAGCCTCTGTATTATGGCTGGGCTGCGGGCGCCGTGCTTTTCGCCTCCGAATTGAAAGCGCTACGCTACTATCCCGGATTTCAAACGGAGATCAATCGTGACACTGTAGCGCTGTTTCTGCGACACAACTATATTCCGGCGCCCCACAGTATCTACCGCGGTGTCTACAAGCTACTGCCCGGGACGATCTCGACCTTTCGGGGCTCAGGCCTGGGGCAAATTTCTGTCTCAACCTATTGGTCCCTCCTTGACGCGGCGGAACAAGGGATGGCGCATCCCTATCGCGGCAGTCCTCGGGAGGCGTGCGAGGACCTCGACGCTCTCCTAAGGGAAGCAATACGACTGCGAACGATTGCCGACGTCCCCTTGGGCGCGTTTCTCTCCGGCGGCATCGATTCTTCGACGGTCGTTGCGCTGATGCAGGCACAGAGCTCTCGCCCAGTAAGAACCTTTTCCATCGGATTTCAACAGAGGGAATACAACGAAGCCCATGAAGCCGCCGATGTGGCGCGGCACTTGGGTACAGAGCACACCGAACTCTACGTCACGCCCGAGGACGCATTATCGGTAATTCCCAGCTTGGGTCAACTCTACGACGAACCTTTCGCCGATTCCTCACAGATACCCACCTTCCTGGTTTCGAAACTCGCGCGCCGCCGGGTCGCAGTTGCACTTTCGGGCGACGGAGGTGACGAAGTATTCGGGGGCTATAACCGCTACCTTTGGACAGAAACAATCTGGAAGCGCATGCAATTGGTGCCTGCCTGCTTCCGGCCTCTGCTGGCACGGGCGTTGACCGCCGTCTCCCCGGAAGGCTGGGAGCACGCCCTGGGCAGATTGGGCCCGCTGCTGCCCTCGCGCTTTCGGTTCCGCACGCCGGGAATAAAAACGCACAAATTGGCCCAATTGCTGACGCTGCGTGAACGCGAGTCACTCTACCGGAGCCTCATTTCCTACTGGCCTGAAAGCGCATCCATAGTTCTTGGGGCGAGCGGGCCTGCAACCGTGCCTGCGGAAAAGGCATTCTGGCCGGTTTTTCCCGACTTCATTTCGGAGATGATGTATCTCGACACGCTCACCTACCTTCCAGATGACATCCTGACCAAAGTGGATCGCGCCAGTATGGGAGTTTCGCTGGAGGCCAGAGTGCCCCTGCTGGACCATCGCGTAGTCGAGTTTGCCTGGCACCTGCCGCTCTCGTTGAAACTCCGCCACGGCGAGGGAAAGTGGATCCTGCGTCAGGTACTGTCCCGCTACCTGCCAAGCGGTCTTTCGGCGCGGCCCAAGATGGGTTTTGGCATTCCGGTCGGCAAATGGTTTGCGGCGCCGTTGCGGGAGTGGGGAGAATCTCTGCTCAATGAAGACAGGCTGCGCCAGGAAGGCTTCCTGGACCCACGCCAGGTGCGGGCCCTCTGGATGGAGCATTTGGCAGGCGCCCGTTCCTGGGAGCCGCAGCTCTGGGGACTCCTCATGTTCCAGTCCTGGCTTGAGTCCCAGGCCTCTTTCGCACCGGACGAGATGTCCTGCGGCCAATCGGTTGGGTAGCCTGTACAGGGGCTCGAGCCAAGTGGGAGTTGAAGGCCGCCATCCGAAATGCAAATCCGCGCGGCCGCCGGCACCAGTTTCCTCCTGCGTCGTCCCTGCCAACCTCTGGAGTTCTCCATGCCACTGCTTAAGAATGATCGATTCAAATTTGGACAGAATTGGTCCTCTTTTCTCTCAGTTGTGAACGAAGAGAGAATGCTCCAGAGTCAACAGTCGCTGTGTCACAGCCTGCAGCTCGCAAATTTGGAGGGTCTCCGGTTGTTGGACGTGGGCTGCGGCAGCGGACTCTTCTCCCTCGCCGCAAGGCGATTGGGGGCACGGGTCCACTCCTTCGATTACGATTCCGATTCTGTCGGCTGCACGTTGCGGTTGAAAGAGCAGTTTTACCCAAGCGATGAGAACTGGACGATCGAGCAAGGCTCTGCCCTGGATCGCCGTTATCTCACAGGGCTGGGAGAATTCGATATTGTCTACTCGTTCGGCGTCCTGCACCACACTGGTGACCTGTGGGCGGCGCTAGACCAGGTCACAGTTCCTCTCAAACCCTGCGGGAAGCTGCTGGTTGGAATCTACAACGATCAAGAAACGCAAAGCCGGCGTTGGTGGTACTTGAAGCAAAGATACAATCGTGGTTCCGTGCTAACCAAGCGGGCGCTTGAGGGCATCGTTTGGTGGGAAGGCTGGGGTCAGTATTTCTTGAGAGACTTAATTCGCTTGAAGCCATTTCGAACCTGGCGGATATGGAAGTCCTATGCCAGCCAGCGCGGCATGTCGCCTTGGCACGATGTTGTGGATTGGGCGGGCGGCTTCCCCTTTGAAGTTGCCAAACCAGAGCAAGTATTCGCCTTCTACTTACAGCGGGGATTCGCGTTGAAAGGACTCAAAACCTGCGGAGGCGGAAAGGGATGCAACGAGTTTCTGTTTATCAAGGGATAGCGGGCGCGTCGGGTATCGGCTTTCAATCGGCCACGGCGGTTGTCACCGTATGGCAACGATATATTTCGGTGCGGCCACGGTAGTCACGAGGGTTTACCTAAGAAGTATGGTGAGCGCGTCGTCGCGCAAAGGCGCGCTTGGGACGTGATGAACACGCACTGGGGCAAAGTGGAAGAGCGGCATTTTCTAGCGTGCCTCGTGAACTGACCTCAGCCCTGCACCTGCCACTCCTCCATGGCACTTTCCGTCTAGGAAATGCCGCGCAGGACCGTTTGCTGCCCGTGGTCACTACCCGGCAAGCCGCAGGGGGCGCACAGATGTCGACCGAGTCTGTTTCTCAATCTTGGTGACCATGCGAAGTGGGAGGGTCTCCTCGCCACCAGCGGGCGGAGTACACGATGGCACCCGCCGCCAGCCAGCCGGCCGCATACGAGGGTTGGGCTCCCCAGTGGAAAATCGGGGAATGCATCAAGCCGAGCCAGGAAAATATCGCTGCCGCCAGGCACCACACGGCCGCCCTCCCAAAATGCCGGTCAATCAATTCGGTGACCAATGCGGCGACGACCAACACAAGAAAGAGAAATCCGCTGCTCAATCCTTGCACCGAGTTCCAATAGATGGATCGATTCAACGCGGCCTGTACGGCTGGATTTCCCGCCGAGAGCCCCAATGCGGGCAATGCCGAGTTCACCGCTGCAACCACAACGGCGCCTGCCGGAAGAACAAATCCCAGAAGAACAGCACTTCTGTATTTGGGGTCCACGTGGCGCAGCGTGGCCATGCCCACTCCAACCGCGACATATGCGATCATGGCGGCCAGAATCGGCCAGGGAAATAACTGGGCGATAAAGAGCGTAAGCCCGCTCATCACGATGGCGAGAAAGATTACAGAGGTCCAGAGCGCAAAACCGATGCGAGCTCCCATCGCCTTGTAGGGCGGATGCAGGGCATAGACCACCGGAGTGATGGTGCTTCCCGCGACGCCGCAAAGAAGTGTAGCGATTCCGTCGCACGCGACCACGCTGCGCACGTCATAGTTGTCTCCAGCGGCGTTAGCGCCTTCCACCGCGGCAACGTCTTGCAGGATCTGGTAAATCGCTATGGGCGCAATTACGGACAGATAGGGAAGCGCAACCAGTAGGCTCCTCACCGGTCCGAGCGAGGCAACCCACGGCAGTTGCGCCGCCACGCCTCGCCAAACCGGGTGCACATATCCGGTCACCAGGCCCACACCCAACGGAATAATCCATGCAACGAGGAAAGGAGGAATGCGCCAGCGCGTAATCGGAATATTGGCGAGTACACTGACCGCGACAATGGCCAGCGCGACGATGCCCACCAGGGGCTGGTCAAACAATCGTTGCAGAAGCACCAGCGCCAGGTAGCTGTACATGGCCGCCCCGAAAACTGTCATCGACGCTGGTACAGGAATAAATCGCCGGAACACGCCCGCGAACGGTGCTGCTGCCAGCTTCAAGGTTCCCGTCCACACCACTGCTGCAGCTCCTATTTGCCACGAGGCAATCGGATCGTGCGTCTGAAGATAAACGGGAAGCACGATCGCAAGTGTGTAGGCGATGATGGCAGGAACGTTGTTGCCGTAAACGTGGGAAGTAACATCCGTGCGCTTCTCACGTTGGCGGAGACGCACAGCGAGCCCCGTTAGGCCTAGGGAGCCGATGAGAAATCCGAGCGCGTATCCCGGGAGCAGATGGCTAACGCTGAACCCGGGCGGAATGCCCACCGGCGCCACAAGGAACACAGGAATAATCATCTGCGCCAGATTGAATCCCACCTGAGCAACTGTGGCGTCAATGTCTCCTCGGCTCAAAGTCCACCAGGGAGTGGAGACTGCGTTTTCTGGCGGCATGAAGGTCCTCTCAGATTTCGGTGCGACGCTCCGTGTTGACTTCAGATTTTGAACGATTCCAATGACTCGGCCGCGAACAAATCGGCGGGTTTGAGCACACACTTAGCGAGTCCCTGCTCGTGGGAGTAGCGAAGAAACGTCTCAAGGGGAAGCACATTGGGCTCGAAGCCATAGGGCCAGAAGTCCTGTCCCATCAGAGCGCGCGTGTCTTCAACGTGGCGAATGAGCCAGGGCAACATGTACTTCAGAGCTGCGGTCTGGTACAGATCCTGATAAACCTCAACCTGCGCTAAGACGAACGCTTTGTACAACGAACGCGCCACCCAGGGATATTTCTCATACACTTCGCGACGAATCACCACAGTGTGCATGATGGGGAAGATCTTGGTTCGTGAATAATACTCGCGCTCGACAGCGGCATAGTCTTCAAACAGCCGCTTCACGCTTCCCGATCCGTGAGTGAATGTGGACGGCATGCGCGCCGTGTAAAGCGCATCGATTTCGCCCTTATCGAGCATTGCCGAAAGGGTCTCGGTTTCCGGAATCGAATCCAGCTGAATTTCGGGCGGAAGGGAGAGCTTGACCTTCTCGTGGCGGCCAGGTTCCTCCTCTCCTCCGTTGAGGTATTGAACGCTGCTGATTGGGACCTGGAATTCGTCGTTCAGGATGCCACGGATCCACACTCCCGCTGTCATCTGGTATTCCGGAGTTCCCACACGTTTTCCGATCAGGTCTTTCGGCTCGCGGATTCCGTTATCTCTGTTGATGTAGATGCAGGAGTGCCGGAAGAACCGCGAAGGGAACACTGGAATAGCAATAAAGGGTGGGTTCTCGGAAAAAAGCGAAAGCACGTACGACGAGAGCGACATCTCCGCGGCGTCAAACTCGTGATGCCGCAGCATGCGGAAGAATGTCTCTTCCACCGGAAGATTCAGGAAGGTGAGATCAATTCCGTCCACTGGAATCCGGCCTTCCAGAAGTCCTCGGGCACGATCGTAATTCCAACAAGCCAAAGACAATCGCAGCTTGCTCATGGTGCTTGATCCTTTGCTCTTGCATTGAATCGCGGGCTAATAACTCAAAGCCAAGTGTCAGAACGTGCGCACAGAGCCGTGCACCTCTTCGAGGCATGACTGCTCTTCCTGTACTTAAGGCCCGTGCGATTATCGACTATCTGTGCGCGTAACGATAGTTCATCGCAGAAAGCAATGTCAATCTGTACTTTTCGTTTTGATTTTCGGTACAACTGTGCGAATATCGCCGTGCACCGCTTTCCGTTCTGTTCATGACTACGGTCAAGGATACTCCCGTCTCGAGCCTCGACTCCGATCCGATCGTGGTCCTGAGTCATGCCACCACATCGGCTGGCCCGGCTGAATTCTCGGCATTCGAGGGCAATCCCGATTTTGTTCTGTCTCTGGCGCGTGGCCTTAAGGTAATCGAAGCCTTCGAAGGCCATACAGAGGGACAAACGGTTGCCGATATCTCTCGCAGCACCGGCCTTTCTCGCGCCGCGGCTCGCCGATCTCTCATCACGCTGCAACTGCTGGGATACGTTGAGTCCTCCGGTCGCACCTACCGCCCGAAGACCCGCGTCCTCAAGCTCGGATTCTCCTACTTGTCCTCCAATTCGTTGCCCGCGATCGTACAGCCTACGCTTGAGCACATCACGGAGTTGGTTCACGAATCGAGCTCTCTCGGTGTGCTCGACGGGGAACAGGTCGTTTACATAGGGCGCTCGACTGCGAAACGTGTGATGTCTGTGGGTCTTTCCATTGGCAGCCGGCTGCCCGCTTACTGTACATCCCTGGGGCGTGTTCTCCTGGCAGCTCTTCCGGAAGCGGAACTTACCGCTTATCTCCACGCGATACATGCCAGGGCGCTAACGCCGAAGACTATTACTGACAAGCAGCTCCTGGGCGACATTATTCGCAGCGTGCGTTCGGATGGCTTTGCGATTACGGACGAAGAACTCGAACTAGGCCTGCGCTCGATTGCTGTGCCGGTTAGGACACATCAGCATAAGGTGGTAGGGGCCATGAATATTGGAGTGCAGGCAGCCCGCGTGTCCGCTGCCGAGATGATTCATCGCTTTCTTCCCATTTTGCAGGAAAACGCTGCCATGTTGGCCCCGTTGCTCCGCTGATAGGTTTGAGGAGAAGATCGGCTCGGGACAAGATCGAGCCGCAACCATTGGAATTCTAAAACAGTAACACGGTGATAGAGATCAGGAAGAATGGTTTGATCAGGAAGGCTCTGGTTTTTTCGACAATCGTGGCCTGCATCGCGTCGGCCAGCGCTCAGACAGGAGCGCCGACTCAACGTGCGCATCCGCAGCCGCTGGTCTTAACCGGAGCCGTGCCCCTTGCCAGCGTGCATGGCCGCATCGACCATCTCGGGGTCGACTACAAAGGGCGTCTCTTCGTCTCCGCTCTCGGCAACAACAGCGAAGAAGCCATCGACCTGGGAGCCGGAAGAGTCATTCACAGCGTGAGTGTTCCCCGGCCGCAAGGTGTCGTTTATGCTGCCGCATCCAATGAGCTTTTTGTCGGCAGCGACGAAGGCAAGCTTTACATCTACAGCGGTGATGCCCTCGAACTCATTACCTCTATCGATTTTGGAGATGATGTCGACAACCTTCGTTATGACGCCGCCAAGAAGCTTGTCTACGTTGCTTACGGCGACGATGATGCCGGCGCTATTGCGATCATTGATGCCACGACGAACAAGCGTTTGGAGCACGAATACAAGCTCGGAGCACATCCAGAGTCTTTTCAACTGGAGGCCAACGGTCCTAATCTCTACGTCAATCTTCCGGACCTGAAGCAAATCGCCGTCATCAATCGGAGCACTCAGGCGATTACAAGATGGCACTTGAAGGCAGAAAGCAACTTTCCCATGGCGCTCGACGAGGCTGGCCACACACTTTTCGTGGTTACTCACGCGCCTGCGCTGCTGCTGGTCCTTGACACCGCGACGGGACGCCAGATCGCCGCAATTCCCACGGTGCAGAACTCCGACGATGTATTTTTCGACCCCGCCCGCGAGCGCATTTACGTCCCAGGTGGAGAAGGCTCCATCGACGTGTTTCAACGGATTGATGCCGTCCACTACGAGACGCTGGCGAAGATTCCAACCGCCGTGGGTGGCCGCACCGGCGGTTATTTCGGGAAGGGACGAAAGGGCTTCGAGGTCCTTTACGTGGCTGTGCCGGCGCGTGCCGATCGCGGCGCAGAGGTTTTGATTTTTACGCTCCAAGACTAGGTACCAATCTCTTATCGCAATCCGAAGGGGGGGTAGTTCGGTGGGGAAGTCGGGAACAGAGGCAGTCAACCGTCGTGATTTCTTAAAAGGCTCGGCCGCAGGGGTGGCAGCAATTGCTGCCACCGCGGTCCCCGTTGCCGCGCAGAAGCCGCCTGCGCATACGGCCACGGCGCCAGCAATGTTCAAGCAGGCGGAAACCGGCGACCCTTCTGCAGCTGAAGTTCTCACGACTGATCATCCCGGCGCCGACTTCATGGTCGATATCATCAAGTCCTTGGGCATCGAATACGTCGCCGCCAATCCCGGCTCCAGCTACCGCGGCCTGCATGAGTCGGTAATCAACTACGGAGGCAACAAGAATCCCGAATTCCTCACGTGCTGCCACGAAGAGTCCGCCGTCGGCATCGCGCACGGCTACGCCAAGATCGAAGGCAAGCCCATGGGCGTGTTCCTTCATGGGACGGTTGGCCTGCAACATGCCGCGATGGCCATCTACAACGCTTTTTGCGACCGTGTTCCAATTTACATGACAGTAGGCAACATGAGCGATGCCACCCTCCGCCGTCCCGGAGTCGAGTGGGACCACAGCGTCCAGGACGCTGCGCTATTGGTTCGCGATTTCGTGAAGTGGGACGATGCTCCGATTTCCTTGCCGCACTATGGAGAATCCGGTGTCCGCGCGTACAAGATCGCCATGACGCCACCCATGGCGCCCGTGCTGCTGGTCTCCGACAGCGAGCTTCAGGAAAAACCCATCGAAGAAAATGCCGGGCTACGCGTTCCAAAACTGACCCTCGCCTCGCCCGCCCAAGGCGACTCTGGGGCCGTAGACGAGACCGCCCGTCTTCTGGTCGCCGCCGAACATCCTTTAATCATTACCGACCGCCTCGCCCGCACACCCACGGGTCTCGCTCGACTCATCGAACTTGCTGAACTTCTGCAAACTCCGGTGGTCGACCAGGGCGGCCGTATGAACTTTCCAACGCGGCATCCTCTCAACCAGTCGAATCGCGGACCCGCTCTGGTGGGAAGCGCTGACGTCATTCTCAGCCTCGAGGTCACCGATCTTTGGGGCACGCTCAATTCATTCCGGGAACAGCTGCATCGTTCTTCCGAGCTGCTCACCAAGCCCGGCGCGAAAGTGATCAGCATCGCGGCGTGGGACCAGCTTTCCAAGAGCAACTACCAGGATTTTCAGCGCTACACTGAAGTCGATTTCGCGATGGCCGCCGACGCCGAAGCTACGCTTCCAGCTCTCATCGAAGCAGTCAAGCGCCTTATCACGCCCGAGCGCAAGCGTATCTTTGACGAACGTGGCACGGGGTTCGCAGCCGCTAGGATCAAAGCGCTCGATCAGGCGCGCACGGAGGCCACCTACGCCTGGGATGCCAGCCCCATCAGTACCGCTCGTCTGTGCGCCGAAGTGTGGGCCAAAATCAAAGACAAAGACTGGACACTCGCCTCGGAGACCACGCCCTGGGTCAGCAACTGGCCCATGCGTCTCTGGGACTTCGACAAACATCATCAATCCATCGGAGGTGCAGGCGGCCATGGCATCGGCTATGGAGCCCCAGCTTCGCTTGGCGCGGCCCTCGCCAACAAGAAACACGGCCGCCTCACGGTTTCCATCCAGTGCGATGGAGATCTAATGTACGCTCCCGGAATTTTGTGGACTTCCGCGCACCACAAAATCCCGCTCCTCAGCATCATGCACAACAATCGCGGCTACCACCAGGAACTCATGCACATCCAGCGCATGTCCGACCGTCATAACCGAGGCATTACTCGCGCCAATATCGGAACAACCATCGTCGGTCCGGATATCGACTACGCCAAGCTCGCCCAAAGCATGGGCGTGCACGGCGAAGGCCCTATCACGGACCCGAACGAACTGGGCCCAGCTATCCAGCGCGCCATCGCCATCGTCGAGTCCGGCGAGCCAGCTCTGGTCGATGTAGTAACGCAACCGCGCTAAGAAGCTGGAAGGGAAGAGGAGTTTGAGAGAAGAAGATATGAGAACGATTGGTAACAACTCGCCAAGCCGCCAGCGATCGCGCCGTGCCGTTTTGTACGCCATTCCTATTCTCGTGGGCGCGGTATTCATCGCGGGCGCACAGGCCAAATCTCAGGCAAAAGCGGCGCCCGCCGGAAACGCCAACGGCAACGTCGAAAACGGAAAGCGGCTGTTCACAAGTTCCGGTTGCTACGAGTGCCACGGAAGGGAAGCGCAGGGTTCCAGATATTCGGGACCGCGCCTAGGCCCCGATCCCATCTCGTTGCCATCGTTCCGAGAATACGTCCGCGCACCGAGAGGCCAAATGCCTCCCTATACCGCGAAGGTCCTGACCGACGCGGAGCTGGCGGATATTCACGCGTTTCTAGAGTCTCTGCCCGTGCCGCCCGCAGCCAAGTCCATACCGCTACTGAACTAGATTGGAAGGATGGAGAGCGTTCGTCCCGAAGGATCATCCGAACATAACTTGATGTCGACCACAACCATTCCGCCTTCGAACAAAACAGCGCCGATTGTCGTTCCCTATCGCCGTCCCGATCCCGGAACGCAACCGGAGTCCAACTATGCTGGCTACCTCGCCACCGCCCGCCGCGCCCCTTCCAACCCGCTCATCTACCTGCCCCACACTCTTTCGGAGGTAACCGGCCCCGTCTTCGGCCACGAGAAAATTGCGGAAACCGACAACGACCTCACCCGGCAGCACTCTAGCGATCCGCTAGGCGAGCGCATCATCGTCGCCGGCCAGGTGCTCGACGCAGATGGTCGCCCCGTCTCCAACAGCCTGATCGAGATCTGGCAAGCCAACGCCGCCGGACGTTATCGCCATGCCGTCGATAACCACGCCGCCCCGCTTGATCCCAATTTCTCCGGTGCCGGCCGCACTCTTACAGACGAGAACGGCGGCTACCGATTCATAACAATCAAGCCCGGCGCGTATCCCTGGCGCAATCACGAGAACGCCTGGCGGCCCGCTCACATTCATTTCTCGCTATTCGGCCCGGCTTTCGCCACTCGCATCATCGGCCAGATGTATTTTCCCGGCGATCCGCTTTTCGCTTATGACCCCATTTTGCAGTCCATTCCAGACGAGAAGTCCCGCCAGCGCCTGATTTCAAAGTTCGATCGGGAAGCCACAGAGCCCGAATGGGCGCTCGGCTATCGTTTCGACATTGTCCTTCGCGGCCGCGATGCCACGCCACTTCTCGGGCAACCGAAGCCAGCAAGGGAAGGGGCCCGATGAGCCTCACTCTAACGCCGTCGCAAACTGTCGGGCCGTACCTGCACATCGGCCTTTCCGACACGCGGTCTGTCAGCCAAATTGCCGCCGATGGCGCTCCCGGCGAGCGCATCACTCTGAGCTTCCGCGTATTCGACGGTGACGGACTCCCACTGCCCGACGCCATGATCGAGCTCTGGCAAGCCGACGCCGATGGCCGCTATCACCACCCCGAAGACGCGCCTGAACGCGTGTCTGATCCGCTCTTTCGCGGCTTTGGTCGCATGGCTACCAACGTCGACGGATCTTGCTCCTTCCAGACCATCAAGCCTGGCCGGGTTCCCGGCCCTCGTGGCGCCCCGCAAGCCCCGCATATCAATGTCTCGGTCTTCGGCAGAGGTCTGCTAAAACGCCTGCCCACGCGCATCTATTTCGCCGACGATCCCGCAAACGCAAGCGACCCAATTCTCCTTCTGGTACCCGAAAGTCGTCGCGCCACGCTTCTTGCCCAGCCCGATCCCAATCGGCAAGGCAACTGGCAATTTGAAATCCACCTGTGCGGCCCGCGTGAAACTGTCTTTTTTGATGTCTAATAACTCACAAATGAAAAAGCGAGCGATCACCTGGGCTCAACCGTCCTTCCAACATCCCATGCGGAGGTCGGCATGCCCGCGCGGCTGATCAACGCTCTAGCCACGACCGAGCCCCTCGCCGAATTGTTCTCCGACCATTCCGTGCTGCAAGCCATGCTAAACTTCGAGGCCGCTCTCGCCTGCGCCGAGGCCCGAGTCGGAATCATTCCGCAATCCGCCGCAGATGCCATCGCTTCCGCTGCTGTGGCCAGCAACTTCGATGACGCTGTTCTGGCCCGCGACACGCTGCGAGCGGGCACTCCCGGTATTCCAATTGCCACGGCACTCACAGATCGCGTCCTTTCCACCAATCCGGCCGCCGCGGTTTTCGTGCATTGGGGCGCAACCAGCCAGGACATCGCTGACACTGCGCTCGTTCTCCTCCTGAAGAAAGCGCAGCAGCTGCTCGACGCCGACCTTATGAAAACGGAACAGGCCCTCGCCAACCTTTCCGCACAGCATGCCAATACCGTTATGCTAGGCCGCACTCTGCTGCAACCCGCTCCGCCGATGACTCTGGGCCTCAAAGCCGCAAGTTGGCATGCCGCGATCCGCCGCGGACGTCACCAGCTCAACAGCAGCTTCGCCGCCGCGCTTGCGCTCCAGTTCGGAGGCGCCACTGGCACGCTAGCTGCACTCGGGGACAAGGGCTTAGCCGTCGCGCAATCGCTGGCCGAGGAACTCGGCCTAACGCATCCGGAAGCGCCGTGGCACACGCAACGGGATCGCTTGGGCACGCTAGTCTGCGCCTGCGGCGTAGTTACGGGCTCTTTGGGAAAAATTGCTCGCGACATCAGCCTGCTCATGCAGAATGAGGTCGGTGAGGCCGCTGAATCCGGAGGCCAGGGCCGCGGAGGCTCTTCCACGATGCCGCACAAACGCAACCCCATCGGTTGCGCTATAACTCTGGCCGCCGCCAATCGCACTCCCGGACTGGTCGCTGCTTTCTTATCCGGAATGATTCAGGAGCACGAACGCGGAGTTGGGGGCTGGCAAGCCGAATGGCCCACCGTCAGTTCCCTCATCCAGGCGACCGGTGTAGCCGCGGCCAGCATGGCCGAAGTCACGGACGCACTCACCGTCGACGCGCAAAGAATGCGTGCCAACATCGACGCCACACACGGCGTGGTTTTTGCCGAACGCGCCATGATCCTCCTCGGCAAGGCTCTCGGTCCCGACCAAGCCCATCGCCTGCTCGAAGAAGCTACCCGTCGAAGTGTAGAGAAGGGCCTCAGCTTGACCGAAGTCCTGGCCGCGATGCCCGAGGTCACGAAGCATCTCGGTCCAAAAGAAATCAAAAATCTCGACGATCCCCAGCAATATCTCGGCTCAGCCGAAGCCTTCCGCCAGCGTCAACTCGCGTCCGAGCCGCGAGTCGGTTCCACAAAAGAAAAGGCAAAAGAAAGGAAGGAGTAGATCCTTGCCCTTCGCAAGTCTAGGCTGTTTCCGCGCCTTCTACCGACTGGAAGGCAAGCTAGGCCTCCCGGTTCTCATGCTCTCCCACTCTATCGGCACCGACCATGCCATGTGGGATCCTCAGGTTTCCAGCCTGCTGCCCTATTTCCAGATCCTCCGCTATGACATCCGCGGCCACGGCGCCTCCGACGCACCCTCTGGCGACTACACCATCGAGCAACTAGCTCAGGATGCTCTATTGCTCACCGACTCTCTGAACATCGATAAATTTGCCTTCTGCGGAATCTCGCTTGGCGGCGCAATCGGTCAATGGCTCGCCTCCAATGCACCAGCGCGTCTCAGCAAGGTCGTCTTGGCCAACGCCTCTCCCCAGTTCGGACCGCCCGCAAACTGGGAAACCCGCCGGACCACCGTTCTTAGAGATGGAACAGCCGCCATCGCAGACCTGGCGATGTCGCGCTTCTTTTCTCCGCAACAGCTCGGGAGTTCCGAAGCGTCGTCAGTCCGCTCGATGCTCTTGGGCACCGACCGCACAGGCTACGCAGGCTGTTGTGCCGCGCTGAGGGATTTTAACCACACGGCCAGCCTGCCGAAGATCCAAGTCCCCACGCTCGTAATTGCTGGCGACCGTGACGTCTCCACTCCGTGGACGGGTCACGGCGATATCCTAGCCCGAGAAATCCCGGGTGCCCGATCAGTTCAACTACCGGCGGCGCACCTCTCCAATCTGGAACGCCCGCGCTCGTTTACGGCAGCCCTGTTGGATTTCCTGCCTCCGGCGGACCCGCGCATTGATCCCATCGAAGCCGGGTTCGCCGCTCGCCGTACCGTGCTCGGTGATCGGCATGTCGACAAAGCCATCGCAAACACCAATGACTTCAACCGCGAGTTCCAGGAACTGATAACGCGCTACGCTTGGGGTACGATCTGGACTCGCCCTGTCCTAAGCCACCGCACTCGCCGCCTTCTGGTCCTGGCCACAACCGCAGCGTTGGGTCGTTGGGAGGAATTTACCCTTCACGTCCGAGCTGGTCTGGCGCACGAACTCGAACCCTGTGACCTCAAGGAACTTCTTCTGCAAACCGCCGTCTACGCGGGAGTTCCCGCCGCCAACACGGGATTCCACATTGTGAGCGAACAATTCAGAGCCGAGAATCAGGAAAACTGAACAGATTCTGACGGAGAGAGTGCAACAAGGTTGACCCTACCCCTTGGGTTTCGGGCGCGGCGGGATCTCGGCATAGCCGGGCGCGGCTTGCGTCAGATTCTGATTAAGTGAAGCCTTGGCGTCGCCGATGGACCAGCGGATTCCTCCGCCGAGAAGATTCAGGAAGAACGGATTCGACCAATTCTCTGGGCGGTCACCGATAGCGGTGTAAAAGACTCGGCCCTTGCCTTCCATCCTCGCCCAGGTCATCGGGTAAGGCGCACGTTGATACGGTTCTCCGGTCATGCCTTTGGTGTCCAGCGTGAGAATCACGTGCATGTCCGTTCTGAAGTCCTTCAGCGAATACCACTCTTCGTTGAAGCTGACCGGGGAAGAGACGCCTTCCAGTCCGGGGAACTTCGGATCGTTCACGATGACATTTGCGTTTTGCAGGCGAGGCGTGCTGCCGTGCGTTATGAACTCACCACCTAACATGCGAAGGTACGAATCCGACTTCTCCCCATGTGCGACGTAGCGGTTGGAGTTGTCGTCGGGGTCTGGAGGAGTATGGAAGGTGTCGCTGGCTGCGTGGACGCCGACAAAGCCCAATCCGCCAGCGATGTCATCGAGCAAAGATTGTTTGCCCTCCGGCGAGATGGGCGGATTCTTGTCTGTGCCTGGGGTGGTCAGGATTCCGGTAGTGAAGAACAGTACGGCTGCGTGTTTCTTGAAGTCTTTGGAGTCGAAGACCCTGCCGTCCTTGGTCGCAACTACGTCGAAGCCGTGCTGTTTCCCCAGCGCACTCACCGCCTGCTCGAGAATGCTCGGCTTGCCCTCGGGGGTCTTGACGACATCGTGTTCCCAACCCGACGATTTCGTGAAGACGAGGACGGATTTCTTGTCTCCAGCGAATAGAGTTTGGGGGAGCGCGAAACTCGCGCCGGCCACTGCTCCGGTGCGAAGGAATGCTCGACGGTTCATGAGGTCTCTCATAAGAAGTAGTTTTCTGGTTCCGGTTTCGTCCTAGACTTCATTTCGCTTGAACCGGTCAATCAAATGATCGCAAGCGCGCACACAGATCGCCATCATCGTCAGCGTCGGATTCTGGCATCCGGAGGAAACAAAGCCGGAACCATCCGCCACCACCAGGTTGGCGATATCGTGCGACTGGCAGAAGGGATTCAGAACAGACTTCTTCGGATCGTTGCCCATGCGCGCCGTGCCTACTTCGTGGATGGCCATGCCCGGCATTTCCACTCCGGTGGTGAGTTGGATATCTTTCGCGCCAGCCGCTTCCAGCATTTCCGCAGCGGCGCCGCCGGCGTCGCGCATCAGGGCGTGTTCGTTCTTCCCGTGGGCCATGCTGATGCGCAGAGCAGGGATGCCCCAGGCATCTTTCAAATTGGGGTCGATTTCACAAAAATTGTCGAAGTTGGCCAGCGACTCGCCGAACGCCCCCAAGGAAACTCCATACGTTCCCTGTTTGACCGCTTTCTTGTACTCCGCGCCGATGCCAGAGGCACCCATGTTGAAATCTGGCGCTGAACCTCCCTGCATTCCGTAGCCGCGAATGAAATGAGGATGCTTGCCCGATTTCGGAGTATTGCGGAATCGAACGACGTAAATTCCGTTGGGCCGGTGGGGAGGATTGACGTTGGGAAGGGTCTTCAGGTCCTCGAACGCTCCGCTGGCTCCGCCGCCCACACAATGGTCCATCAAATAGTGGCCGAGCATTCCGCTGGAGTTGGCTAATCCCTTAGAGTTCTCGACGGTGGAAGAATTCAGGAGAATGCGGGTTGACTCCATGGCCTGCGCGCACAAAATCACCGCCTTGCCGCGAACCTGCTTGCTCTCCTTCGTCGTGCGGTTGATGAAAGTTACGCCTTGCGCCTTATTAGCGCGCGCGTCCATATCGATATGGCTTACGATGGCGTCCGTAATCAGGGTGCAATTGCCGGTTGCCAGCGCATCTTTCACCGTGGTGAACGGGCTGCTGAAATACGAAAACGTCATGCAGCCTCTCTCGCACGGGCCGCAGGCGTGGCAGGCGGCCCGGCCATTGTGGTCCTGCGTGAGGATTGCCGTGCGACCGATGGTGAGCGTTCGTCCAAACGTCTTCTTGACGCTGTCGCGGAGCCTCACCTCGCCACAGGTCATTTTCATTGGCGGCAGGAATTGTCCGTCGGGCAGCATCTCGTCGTGTTCCGCTTTTCCGGAGATGCCAACATAGCGCTCAACGATGTCGTAATAGGGCGCCAGGTCAGCGTATCCGAAGGGCCAGTCCACGTCGTAGCCGTCGCGGCTCGCGGCCTTGAAGTCCACGTCGCTCAGGCGATAGCTCTGGCGTCCCCAGACCAGCGACCTGCCTCCCAATATCCGGAGCCGCTGCCAGGTGAATGGCCGGTCGGCGGGAGTGCTGTAAGGATTTTCCAGATCGTTAACAAACCACTCGTAGTTGTATTCCATGCAGGCGTAACATGCGCGCTGAATGGGACGGGTCCGCATGATTTCCGGCGTGTGGCCCCTGTACTTCAGCATGTAGGCGGGCATGTGCTCGGTGAACTCTTTCGGAGTTACCGCGCGGCCTGCTTCCACGATTGCGACCTTCAGTCCCGCTTCGGAGAGCCGCTTGGCGGCCCAGCCGCCGGTCGCACCCGAGCCGACCACAATTGCGTCATACGTTTGAGTCAGAGCGTCTTGTCTCATTGAATTCCTATTTGCGAGTGGGCTTGTGAGCGGTGGTATGAGCTGGAGTGTGCACTGGTTTGGGAGTTGCGGTCGGGCTCGCGCAGTCGGTGTAGAGATCGTCGTTTGAGTTTTTACCCCAGCCCAGTTCATCCTGGCCGATTTCTGAGCTGTAGTAGGCTCCGGCGATCAGGGCTTTGACCCGGCCGAAATGCTTTTGCCCCGGATCCGAATTGTCCTCGTGCTCACCGCCCCAACGGCTCGGTTTGCGTGGGTAGGCCCACGGCGTCAGCAACCAGACCTGCTCGTCGAGGGCGAGTGCCCGAAAGTCCTTCGAGTACTGTTCCTGGCTCGCTGTGTCGATGAAGGCGAGGGCCTCCACAAACTGTTGCTGAAACTCAGCCGGCTGCACGGAAAGGATGAGGTCAATGAAGCGATTGGCGAGCGCTTCTTTTGCACCGGGTGTGTCGGTGGCGGGAATGATCACATCGCTGAGCGCGATCAGAGTTTCATTTTGATGGTCGTTGAGGAACGCGGCTTTCCAGTTAGGATCGGTGAGGAACTTGGAGCCGTCTTCGCGCTTCGCGGCCGGGGTCAGGCCGGACTCAACCGCCTGCGCGAGCGAGAATGCAGGGCCGAGAGCGGAAGCAGCGCTGGCAAACAGTGCAGCGCGAAGCAAGTCGCGACGGTTGATGAGCGGTTGGTTGATTATGGGGAGACGGTCCGGCGGTTCTGCGGCTGACTGCATAGCTTCCAGGCTGAGCAATCTCATGGTTTGCCATCATAAACCACCGCTCATCCCTGGGAAGCAGAAATTAGGAAGCAGAATTTAGGAGCCAGAAATTGCAACCCACGCCGAGCCACGCCGTGAGGACTCAATCGCGGCTTTGATAAACCGGACTCCATCGATTCCATCCATGACGCCGGGCACGAGAAGGGAATTCGGATCAGGCGCGCGATTTTCCTGTTTGGCGGTGATTTGTTCGGCAATGTCGCTATACAGTTGAGCGAAAGCTTCCAGGTATCCCTCTGGGTGGCCACTGGGGATGCGAGTGGCGTGGGCCGCGGAACGCCCGGTGCCGGCGCTGCCGCGCCGAAGGATCCGCCGTGGCTCGCCTAACGGCGTAAAGATAAGTTGATTTGGATCTTCCTGTTGCCACTCGAGGCCAGCTTTTTCGCCGTATACCCGCAAGCGCAAATTGTTTTCATTCCCCGGAGCCACTTGGCTGCACCAAAGGCCGCCTTTCACGCCTTTCGCAAAACGCAGCATGACTTGCACGTTGTCATCGAGACGACGGCCGGGGACGATCGCGCTGACATCCGCTGCCAAGTGCTCGCAGGCCAGACCGGTAACGAAGCAAGCTATGTTGAAGGCGTGAGTTCCAATGTCGCCGAGCGAGCCGCCCGGTCCGCTGCGTGCGGGATCGGAGCGCCACTCCGCCTGCTTATGTCCCGTTTTCTCTACGGCAGTCGACAGCCAGTCCTGCACGTACTCTACTTGCACGATGCGCAGCGCTCCGAGATCTCCCGCCGCGACCATTTCGCGGGCCTGGCGAACCATTGGGTGACCGGTGTAGTTGTGGGTCAATCCGAAGACGAGGCCAGTGCGCTTCACGATCGCGGCGAGATCCATGGCGTCTTCGAGCGTGGTAGTCAGAGGCTTGTCGCAGATCACGTGAATGCCGGCTTCGAGAAAAGCCTTGGCCGGAGCGTGATGCAAATGGTTGGGGGTGACAATGGCGACCACTTCGATGCCATCAGGACGTTTGGACTCGGCCGCAGCCATTTCTTCGAAGCTGCGATAGGCGCGGGGAATATGTAGTTCCGCGGCGGCAGAGATGCTCAGATCGGGATTCGAGCTCAGTGCCGCCGCGACCAGCTCATAGCAGTCGTCGAGACGCGCGGCGATGCGATGCACTGCGCCGATGAAGGCTCCGGGGCCGCCTCCGACCATGCCGAGACGCAGTCGGCGGTTGTGTTTCTGGGTAGAACCTTCAACAGCCATGAGTTGCGTTCCTTTCGATTCCGCTGACGATTTCAGAGACCGAGCATCCTGCGGTTCGCGGCCCCATCCGCGCCCGATTTTGCGAAATCGTCGAATGCGCGTTCTGCAACTTCGATGATTTGATTCGCAATGAACGGCGCACCCTCGGCGGCGCCTTGGTCGCTGCTCTTGATGCAGCATTCCCACTCCAGTACAGCCCAGCCCGCGAAATCGTACTGCGCAAGTTTCGAGAAGATGCCACGAAAATCCACCTGACCATCTCCCAGCGAGCGGAAGCGGCCTGCGCGCCCAATCCAAGGCTGATAACCGCCGTAGACTCCCTGACGCCCGCTCGGGCGGAATTCGGCGTCCTTCACGTGGAACATTTTGATTCTGGAGTGGTAGAGATCGATGAATTCGAGGTAATCGAGCTGCTGAAGAACGAAATGACTGGGGTCAAAGAGGATATTGCAGCGCGGATGCCCACCGACGCATTCGAGGAACATCTCAAAAGAAACGCCATCGTGCAGGTCTTCGCCCGGATGCAGTTCGAAGCAGAGATCTACACCGACCGCATCGAATGCGTCGAGAATCGGCCTCCAGCGTTTCGCTAGTTCATCGAAGGCGGCTTCAATAAGGCCAGCCGGACGCTGCGGCCAGGGATAGACGTAGGGCCAAGCCAACGCTCCCGGAAACGACGCGTGGGCTTTGAGCCCGAGATTCGCCGAAGCTTTCGCTGCAAACAGGAGTTGCTCAACCGCCCAAGCCTGGCGAGCCGAAGGATTTCCACGAACGGAATCAGGCGCAAAACCGTCGAACGGCAGATCATACGCGGGATGAACGGCAACCAGTTGGCCTTGCAGGTGGGTTGAGAGTTCCGAGAGCTGCAATCCGCTGGCGGCGAGAGTTCCACGGATTTCATCGCAGTAGGCGCGGCTTTCAGCGGCACGCTTCAGATCGAAGAAACGGGCGTCCCAAGTGGGAATCTGCACACCCTTATAGCCAAGTGCGGCAGCCCACCGCGAAATCGCACCCAGGCTGTTAAATGGGGCACCATCACCAGCAAATTGGGCCAGGAAGATGGCTGGCCCTTGGATCGTCTTCATCGACAAGCTCCGTCACGTACGTCCGAATATGATCTGCGGATTATACGCAAACGGGCTTGTTATTCGCCCATCGATCTGATTTCAGGTCGATCAAATAAGACCAGAGGCTCAGCCCCACCGGGGTTGCTCGTCCAGACTGATCCCGAGCGCGGTTTTCGCCACTACCTCATGAGTAAGGAATGAGTTTGCCGGATGGATCCGGCCAAGACGCGCATCGCGCACCAAGCGCTCATACCCTGCCGAGCGAAATATGCCGTTACCGCCGCTGACATCTAAACCGATATCCACGACGCGCCAGGAGCCTTCGACCGCGTGATACTTGGCGGCGAAGATCTTGGAGGGCCATTGTGCGCCGTGATCGACACCGTCGGACCAATCCCGCGCGAGCGATTCGAGATGCGGCCCGATCGACTCGAGTTCGAGGACCATATCAGCGATGGCGTGTTGGACTTCGGGGTGATACGCCATGGAGCGGGAAAGAGCCAATGCGCCCTTGCTCTTTACAGAGGCGAGACTTTTGTCGAGCGCGCTCTTGGCCAAGCCGTAGTAGATATTTCCGAAGCCCATCAGCGCCCAGGCAAGGACGGAGAGTACGAACTGATCGATCCCCGCTCCGCCAGCAGGGACGGTGCGGGCGATGTAGCGATCTGGAATGAACACGTTCTCGAGAGTTGTGTCATCGCTTCGGGTAGCACGCATGCCGAGCACATCCCACGTTTCTTTGATGGTGTATCCCGCGGTATCGCGCGGCATGAAGGCATGAATAATCTTCGGCTGGCTAAGGTCGCTGGTGTCCATGCCATGCAGGCCAAAGCGACTCCAGACGGGTGTCAGGCTGCCGAAATGTTTGCGGCCCGTGAAGCGGTAACCGCCTTCGACGCGTTCCGCTTTTGTGGTCGAGAGTAGGAGGGGGATGTCATTGCCGCTTTCCGCGTGGCCTGCCGCGAAGATTTCGCCTGCGGCGGCCTCACGCAGAAGCCACTCCAGGGAGGTGTCTCCGCTGCGCCAGAGATCGGCGGCGACACCAAGCCAGTAGATGTGCATGTTGACGGCAAGAGCGGTTGCCGGCGCGTAATACGCCAGACGTCGCTGTTCCCGGCAAACTTCCGCCAGGTTCAGGCCCGCGCCGCCGAATTCTGCCGGTGCAGGCAGCAGCAGATATTTCGCCGCCTTGAGTTCATCAAAGTCTTCTGCGAAAAAGCGATTCTCCCGATCGTATGTGGCTGCCCGCGACGCAAATCGCGCGAGCATTTCTTCGGTCAACACCGACTTGGAGCGGGATGACCGTGTGGTCGTCTTGTTGCCGTTGTCTGACCTGCCATCGCTGGCGGAAGATTCATTGAAAGCCGTTGTGTTCGAAGTCGAGTTCATAAGATTTTCCCCGCTATGGGTTCGATTTCCCCGCACATTTTACAGCGCTGGATGTTCTTCCATCAGAGTTCCAACCAAACGACGTCGAGCAAGCGTGACGGTAGCAACCCCCGTCAGACCGCCACGCTTGTTCGGCAGGGACGACCACTATGGTCGAGCTTCATAGACGATGTTGAAGGCCGTTTCCGTGGCCCTGCGGAAACGGTTGAAGCCGGCCGAGGTCACAACATCCCGAATTTTTCCCTCGCCCGCTTGCGCGCCCAAGCACAGCCCCACTTCCTGCGATCGTGAGCAAGGGGTGCAAAGTAGCGTCGAGAACGAGTAGTAGACTCGGCCCACCGGGTTCAGGTTGTCCTTCAACTGGTCATTGGCAAAGGGTTCCACGATCATCCACGTCCCGTCCTTGGCCAGCGATTGCCGGACGTGGGCAGCCGCCCCAATCGGATCGCCCATGTCGTGCAGGCAATCGAAGACGGCCACAAAGTCGTAATTCCTGCCGGGAAACTCTTTGGCCTTTGCCACTTCAAACGCGCAGCGGTCGGCGACGCCGTTCCGCTTGGCCGACTCGCGGGCAGCTTCGATCGACTTATCGTGATAGTCGAATCCGAAGAAGTGAGAATTGGGAAATGCCTTCGCCATCAAAATTGTCGAGGCGCCCTTCCCGCAGCCGACGTCCGCAACCCGCGCGCCCGCCTCCAATTTTCCTTGGACATCGCGCAGAGCCGGAATCCAGGTGCTGACGAGATTCGCGGCATAGCCAGGCCGGAAGAATTTCTCGCACCCGTGGAAAACACCGTCCTCGTGTTCGTGCCAACCCATTCCGCTGCCAGTGCGGAACGACTCGGCGATCCGCGGAACCGCCGCCAGCGAACCCAGGGCCAGCTCAAATGCGCCGGGTAAGTACGCTGGGCTGTCTTCGTTTGCCAGTGTGAAGGCCTGCTCTTCACTCAGACTAAATTTGTTGGTCGTCGCGTCGTACGTGACATAGCCGCCCGCCGCTTGGGAGGAAAGCCATTCGCGCAAGTAGCGCTCATCGGTTTTCGTTTTCGCAGCCAGTTGTGCCGAACTCATGGGGCCAGCAGCGAGAGCTTTGTACAGCCCCAGTTTCTCACCAATGACGACCATGCCTGTGTGAACGGCGGCGCCAAGATCGGTCACGAATTGACCGATAAAAGCATTCAGTTTGTCTATGTCGATAGCTGGTGCAGTACTCATTGAATTGTCTCCTCGTTCTGAGTCGATCGTCCTGAAATCGATCGTTCTGTGTTCTTCTATTTCCTACGGCCTCTTCGATCTGGACAGAGGATCGAAGAGACTGGAGGGTTTCATTGTTCACTGGATAGGTGCGCCGCTAGCCACAATCGTCTCCCGGCAGACGGGTTCGACCATGGCCCTTCCTTTTTCCGATCGGATCAGGGGGAGAGCTCGCGCCAGGCCGTCAACCACGACTTCCTGGAGCACCCATTGGTCGCCGGAACACTGGAACACCAAATGGGCGTTGTTGTCCCCTGATCGTTCCTCGGGAGTGGTTAGCATTGTTGCCGGGGTGATGTCGTCTGAACGCAGGGTCAGGATTCCATTTGACGGTGTTACCTCTACCTGATAATCCGCGGCTGGCCAGCTCTTTTCCGCTGTGACGAACGGGAACGGTACCGTGATATGGATCGTGTGCCTGACCTGAGCGGAAGCGGAGACCGCCGCCAGCAACAGGGACATGCCAATAAGACTTCTGTTTGTTTTTGCCATGACTTTCCTCTTCTCTTGAGTGTTGGTCGCGGGATCGCCGCGCCTGTTCTTAGTGCTTCGCTATCGATAGCGAAAGCTATCGCTGAAACTAACTCTTGCCGAATACTTTGAATTTCGCGAGAGTCATGTAATCGCGGCAGTGCGTCTAACTCGTGACCACAACGCGAATCTTTTGCCCTGGTCTACGGGTTCTGGCCAGCGAACGACTGGCAGGAAACGTTGGGGTGCCAGTTCACGAACGCGCCGTTGGGGTTCTCCTTCCAAGCCCAGACATGCAGCGTGTAGAAGGCCGGGAGCCCGAAGCGATTGGGACTCTCCCAATAGTGGAACAGCTGTCCCATGAGCTCCGGCGGACCCTGGTTTTCTTGTCCCACGCGTCGGCGATGACGAGAAAATCGGCCCCAATCAATTTCAGGTGCCCATTGGGTTGCGCTTCGTAGATCACGATCGGAGGATGCGTGACGTCGACGACACCGGCGTTGACTAGGGCGCCGTTGACGTAGTGCAGCCCCATCGCGCCCGAATCGGGTCCGCTGACGCAACCGAATTGAAGGGCATATCCTTCCTTCTCAGCCTGTGCCACGTCCTTGAAGCGCTCGGTCGAGTCCCGGACAATCTTGACCAGGGCGCTGGCCTGGCTTTTCTGGGCCGCCGTCTGCGGCGTTGCCGCCGCGTGCGTGTGTTCGGTTTGTGCCAGTGCGCCCAGGGGAGAAAGACTCATCAGAACCAGGCCCAGCATGGACTGCTGAAATTGCTTCGTGCATCGCCCGATCGTCCTCTCGATGGCGGCTATTTGAGTTGTATTCATTGGTCTTCTCCTTTTCGAATCCTTTCGAATTCCGTGCTCATCTGTCTTCTTCTGTCTGCCGGCGCCTCTGAAAGAGCCGCAGTTTGCTAGAATCCGCTCTGGCAGGCCTCTCGGTCTCGCCCAGCAATTGCAAAGTAACAATGGTCGGGATTTGAAGTAACGAAGCAACGCCGAAGAAACGCCAAAATAAGGACGAATAGTTCTGAGCTGGCGATCAGGAGCACACTTGGAGACGGCTGCCCCTAACTATCAATTCGGCGAATTCACGCTAGACGTCGCAAAGGGATGCGTCCTGAGGGCGGGCGAGGAGGTCAAACTTCGTCCCAAAGTCTATGAAGCCCTCAAGTATCTGGTGGAGCGTCCGGGGCAACTGATTAGCAAGCAGGAATTGATGCAGGCCGTGTGGCCCGACGCTTTTGTCACGGACGACTCGCTCGTGCAGTGTGCCCTCGAATTGCGACGCGCCCTGAGTGATCGCGGTCAACAGTTGCTCAAGACCGTACCCCGCCGTGGATATCTCTTTACGGCTGAAGTGGTCCGGCGCTCAACGAAGACGGAGCCTCTCCCATTACCTGAACCCTTCGACGCGCCAGATGGCCGCGAGCGCCCTTCGCTCAAGAGTGACAGGGCTAAGACGCCGAGGAAGGTCCACGGCCTGCCAACTCCGCGTACCTCCCTGGTTGGACGGGAGCAGAAGGTTGCCGAAGCCTCCGATTTGCTCCGGAAAGGGGACATTCGACTATTGAGCCTCACCGGTCCCGGAGGCGCGGGAAAAACACGCCTTTCGGTCGCTGTGGCTGCCGCGATGGCCGAAGGGTTCTCGGGCGGCGTTCAATTCGTTGGTTTGGCCTCGATCTCCGATCCTGGACTGGTGGCGGCCGCGCTCGCAGACGCCCTCGATATCCAGCAAGTGGCTAACCGCAGTGTTCCACAACTGATCGGCGATCAACTGCGGAACTCGGGGCCCTTCTTGCTTGTGTTGGATAATTTCGAACAGGTGTTACCGGCGGCGACCGTGGTGGCCGAAACCTTGGAAGCCTGCCCGTCCCTCAAGATACTCGTCACGAGCCGTTCTGCCTTGCGGATTTACGGTGAACAGGAATTCCCGGTTACGCCGCTTCCACCCGATTCAGCCATGGAGTTATTCGCGCAACGCGCCGCGGCCGTTTGGCCTGAATTTTCGCTTTCCCAAGAAAACGCAGCGGCTGTTCAGGAAATCTGTTTGCGACTCGACGGCTTGCCTTTAGCGATTGAGTTGGCGGCTGCTCGAACAAGGGTGCTGCCGCCCCACGCGATCTTAGACCGCTTGCAAAGCCGCCTCCAACTGCTGACGGGTGGAGCCCTCGACTTGCCCGAGAGGCAACAGACTCTTCGCAAGACCATCGATTGGAGCCACGGTTTGTTAACTGAAGCGGAAGCGAGGTTGTTTCGCCGGCTATCGGTGTTTGCCGGGGGATGCACGCTTGAAGCGGCGGAAGCAGTCTGCGACACAAGCCGCGATCTCGGTGTCGACCTCTTCGAGGGGATTTCCTCCCTCGTGGATAAGAACCTGGTTCAATGCGTAGACCGAGCCGAAGCCGAGCCGCGATTTACCATGCTGGAAACGATTCGTGAATATGCGGTCGAGCGCCTCCTGGAGAGTGGCGAGCAATCCGCTACGCGGCGGGCGCATGCCGCTTACAGTCTCGTCCTCGGAGAGGAAGGAAATCCGGAGCTGAACCCCGACGACCGGGCTCGCTGGCTATCGCAATGCGACGCTGAGATCGGCAATTTCCGTTGCGCTCTCGATTGGCTATTTCAGGCGCGGGACGTGGATTGGGCTCTCCGTCTCTGTATGTCTCTGTTTCGGTTTTGGGATATGCGGGAACATCTGACCGAGGGCAGGGTGCGGCTGGAGGCTGTTTTACGTCTTGCCGGCGACGAGCACCCAAGAGAAAGGGCGCGGGTCTCGCATTTTCTCGGGGCCATCACCACAACTCAGGGAGACTATCTGGCAGCCGAGGATTATTTGAAGCAGAGCCTCTCCCTTTACGAAGAGTTGGGTGATGATTCCGGTATTGCTGCGTCTTTGAACGCCCTGGCGGTCTCGGCGCGGGATCGGGGCGACTACGCCTCCGCACAAAGCAATTTCGAGCGAAGTCTAGCCTGCTGGCGGTTGCTGGCGGACCGGTTAGCGGTGGCGCGCTGTCTTCACAACCTGGCAAATGTGGTCCGGGTGCGCGGAGACTTTGCGCGCGCCCAATGGGCCCTGCTCGAGGCAACGGAAATATTCGAGGAACTCGGAGACCGCAGCGGCGCCGCCTGGTCGATCAATCAGCAAGGGGATATTGCTCGCGCACAAGGTGACGTGACTGCAGCCCGACGGCTGTATGAACGTGCGCTTTCGGTTTTTCGAGGCGCGGAGGACCCCTGGGGCTCGGCGCGGTCCCTCACCGACCTGGCCTACATCGACTGTGAGCGGGGGGAACATGCCGCAGCGCACGCGGCCTGTCGCGAGGCTCTGCAGATTTTTGCCGGTTTGGGGAACCGGCGCGGAATAGCTCGGGCGCTGGAGGGCTCGGCGTGCCTTGCCACCGCTCAAGGGCGTGCGGAACGCGCATTGAAACTAGCGGCGGCCGCAACCCAGTTGCGTCATCTGATCAGCGCTCCGCTCCATTGGGCGGAACATTCCAAGCTGGATCAGACGCTCTTGCCAGCTTGGAAATCACTGAGTGAGGAGGAGGGAAGAAGTGCGTGGGAAAAAGGCGCTGCGATGAGCATGGAAACAGCAATCCAATACTCTCTGGAGGAGCCCGAGTCTGCTAGTTCAACCTAGCCGGATCGATTAGCCGGCGCACAGCCGATACACGGTCGGCCGGTATGCCTACCTTGCGTGCATGCTCTCGAATACTGTCCTCGTCCGGTGCCAGGTAAACGCAGTAAACTTTGTCCTCTGTGACGTAGCTGTGCAGCCACTGGATCTGCGGCCCCATTTCCTTCAGCGTCTGTAGGGAAAATAGGGACAACTCCTTGATCTGAGTTTCTGACAACGACCCTGCACCAGGAATCTCTCGTTCAATCACGTATTGAGGCACGATGCCAAAAGTCTAGCACCAACCCTAACTTGGCGTCACGACTGCCCATGGGCCGAAATCGCACTCGGCTAGAGCGGCGAGAGTTCGTCTCTTTTCCCCTCATCATCCTTTCCGCGACCAAATCGGTTTTCCAGAAACTGCTGTGCCAAGCCTTGCCCGCCGATACCGAAGGCGATGGCTAGGCCAAGCATAACAGCTCCAAAAACGATGCCGAAGGCCACCAGCATGGTCTCTTCTGCCACCCCCAGCACCTCGCACACCATGGACAACGCGAACACAATAATGATCGAGCGAATGGCTCTGCCAAGGAGGCGAGGCGAAGGCAGATTGGCATTTACCGCGGCAAGCAATGCAGCGCGAGAAAAGAAGCTGGCGCCGAGCAGGCCGACGAACAGCAGGAAGAGAGCGACAAAGAGACGCGGCACGAAGAGAAAGAATCTTGCAATCTGCTCCTGGAGACCAAAAACACCCAGCACGCTAACTCCAAGGAGGATGAAGCCCAGCCAGGCTACTCCGAAAGTAAACTGGCTAAGCACCTCCGTGGCCGAAGGCAATCCCGCCTTGCTCAGAAGTTGTGATGCGCCAGCGTTCTCCGAGAGTTTGTCAAACTTGACGAGCCGCAGAATGCTGCGCAGCGACAATTTCAGGACATAAGCAACGACCCAGCCCACGAACCCGATAATCACCAGCACGATAATTCGTGGAAGGATGTGGGCGAAACCCCGGCTGATGCCTTGCATGGCTTGCGTCAATTCATTTACGATCATTTCCCGCATGACGACCTCACTGTGTTCCGTTCCATAGCTCCAACAAATACGGTTTTCCCCGTTCGAATTCGAGGCATAGAGCTTCAATATTGTCTTCGACCCCGTCGGCCGAACCGTTCCGATTTTCGGCGAGAAAGGTGAAGGCTCTCCCGCGAAACAGAGGGGCGAGAGCCTGGAGGATGTGATCGCGGCTGATGACGGTTTTGTGGTACGCGACCGCAAACTCGTAAATCGTCTTGACCCACAATTCCGCGGGATAGCGAAACTCGGTTTCTTCAAGGCGGGCAATGCGCCGGAGTTCTTCCAGAGTCGAAGGGGAAAGGATCGCCTGAAATACTGACTCCAACTCGGCCACGCCAGTCGAGAACATTTCACGCAGCCGTTTGCGATTGACTCGCAGGGGCTCGAGAGTGAATTCCCGTTCCGGGCCGGTTGTCGGGATTGGCTGGGACGCCGTGCTCGCGTTCCAAAGTGCCATGTGAGGCCCAAGGGACGAAAACAAAGCGCCGACCGTCTGACGCAGAGCTGGTATCAAGTCGGCGGAACGCCGCTCAATATGCTCCCTCGTCCCCAGAAACGACTGGCAAATCCGGGCGCGGCTGGCAATTGCGTTCAGCGTGAAGTAAGTCTCCGAACCAGCTCGAGCTGTTTCGTCCTGCCACGCATTTTGCGCAAGAAATTGACTTCCGAGGGTGCCGGAAAATGCAAAGTCTAAGGCATAGGGTTCGCGGATTCTCAGTCCATAGAGTGCGCGAGTCATGGGATAAAGCAAATTCGTCAGGAGAATGCCATCGAATCGGTGCCGACTATAAGTGGGCAATACAAGGTCGAACTCTCCCGCATAAATGGGCCGCACGAGCTTTGTAAGCCAATCTGTTTCAACTTGCGTAGACTCAGGCGAAATAACCACGCTGGTTTTAGCGCGCAACAGTTCGCCGGCAGCCAAAATCGACCGCAGCGCGGTTCCTCGAGTGGGGCTGGCGGCATATTGAGTACTGATCACGTGCAAGGTACGCAAGGCAGAAATCTTGGAACCACGTCGAACATCGTCGATCGCAGCATTCAGGACAAGCTCCGTTGTGCCATCCTGCGAACCACCATCGGCGTTGATGATGGCAGCTCTGTCGCGAGGAAAGAACGCCAGCAGGCCAGCTTGAATCGTAGCGACGATCGGTCCAATCGTCTTGGCGTTGTTGTGAGTGGGCAAACCCACGAGGATATCCACTTCGCCGACATTGATAAGTTGGCGGAGGAACTCATCAGTGAGGATACTGTCGTCCGCCGCTCTTGCGTTCTTCATGCGCCGTTAATTCCGCCAGATGGAATTCAAATTCGCCGGAGCCGAAACCAGTAGAACTGGTAGGGGCCAAAGGTTAGCAGATACGGCAGGTCAACCACTCGCGGGAAGATATTCTTTCCGAACATTTCAATCAGAATGTTTCCCTTGTATCTGCGCAGATCCAGTTCGACGGCCTGTGCTGCATTCGAAAGGTTGTTGACCACCAAAATTGTCTCGGTTCCCAGTTGACGCACGTATGCCAGGATTCTGTGGTTCGCGGGATACAGAAATTCGATCGATCCGCAACCGAATACATCGGTGGATTTGCGAACCGCCAGGATTCGTCTGGTCCAGTTGAGCAGAGAGTGTTCCGTGCGGTTTTGTGCTGTTACATTGACCGCCGGATAGCCGTAGACAGCATCTTGAATCAAAGGAGCATACAGTTTCTCCGGTTCCGTGACGGAAAATCCTGCGTTCCAGCCTCCAGTCCATTGCATTGGCGTTCTCACACCGTTCCGATCGCCCAGGTTGATGTTGTCGCCCATTCCGATTTCGTCACCGTAGTAAATACTTGGGGTACCTGGTAAGGACAACAGCATTCCGTTCATCAGCTCAATGCGCCGCCGGTCGTTTTCGAGCAACGGAGCCAGGCGGCGTCGAATCCCCAGGTTTAGACGCATGGTCTTTTCCTGGGCATAGGAGTCATTCATGTAGCTTCGTTCCATATCCGTAAGCATTTCGAGCGTAAGCTCGTCATGATTGCGGAGGAATAGGCACCACTGGCAAGACTGAGGGATTTCGGGGGTTTGCTGCAGGATTTCCGTGATCGGTTTGCGATCTTCTAGCTTCACTCCCATGAACATTCGCGGCATAAGAGGGAAGTGGAAGGCCATGTGGAATTCATCGCCGTCGGCGAAGTAGGGCCGAAGTTCCGCGGGCCATTGATTGGCTTCTGCCAGCAGCATCTTGCCGGGAAAATGTTCGTCAAGTTTTCGCCGCAGTTCTTTTATTACAGCGTGGGTCTCGGGAAGATTTTCACAATTCGTGCCCTCACGTTCCACGAGATAGGGGACGGCATCGAGCCGGAAGCCGTCCACTCCCAACTCGAGCCAAAACTTCATGACATTCCACATCTCTTCCCGGATTGCGGGGTTGTCATAGTTGAGATCGGGCTGGTGGCTGAAGAATCGATGCCAGTAATATGACTTCGAGACCGGGTCCCAGGCCCAGTTGGATAACTCGGTATCCCGAAAGTTGATCCCGGCTTTCGGATAGCCGGTATCGGAATCGCTCCAGACATACCAGTCCCGGCGCGGGTTTTCTTTTGAGCTTCGGGACTCCTGAAACCAGGGATGCTGGTCGGAGGTGTGATTCAAGACCATCTCGATGATTACCCGGATTCGGCGTTGATGGGCGGACGCGAGGAATCTCTTGAAGTCCTCCAAAGTGCCGTAACTGGAATGTACGGAGTAGTAATCGGAGATATCGTAGCCGTCATCGCGAAGTGGGGACGGAAAGAACGGCATCAACCAGACAGCATTGACACCCAGTTCCTGTAGGTAATCCATCTTTTGATCAAGGCCCTGGAAATCACCGATGCCATCTCCATTGCTGTCGAGGAAAGTTCGGACGTGGACCTGATAAATGATGGCGCGTTTGTACCAACTGTGGTCCGCAGGCTTAACATCTACGGTCATAGAGAACGAGGGAAGCGATGTGATCTGGGGCGATCACCTCGGAATCGGATGGGACTTTGGCTCGCGACAGGTGAACCAGCAGCGGGACCCCGGCTGGGCTGAGGAAATTCATCGATTGATTGATCGATCAGGATCACGTCCGCCGACTTCGGGCTGGGTGGGGATGGTTCTAACCGATTGGCGGCCTCGTCAAGCCGCACTTCACAAAGTTCAGAGATCAACGTGCTCGCCCAGCGATAGATGTTGTTGTCCCGAACCACCCTGCGCATGCGCTGCATCCTAGCCTTCTGTTCCTCGATGTCCATCTCCAACGCAATCTTTATGGCGTCGGCCATCTGCTCGATATCGTAAGGGTTTACCAAAAGCGCGTCCGCCAACTCCCGGGCCGCGCCCGTGAATCGGCTCAAGATTAACACTCCCAGCTCATCCGGGCGCGCAGCAACAAATTCCTTGGCGACCAGATTCATTCCATCATGCAGCGAAGTGACCATGCAAAGATCCGCGATGCGATAGAAGCGCTGAATCTCCTGGTGGCTGTGTTGCCTCTTCATCAACACAATGGGTTGCCACTTGCCAACCTGGAAGCGTTTGTTGATGCGTTCGGCTTCCGCCTCGATTTCGGCGCCGAGATCGTGGTAGCGTTTGATACGTGTGCGGCTAGGCGCCCCAACTTGTAGAAACGTGAACTTCTCCCGATAGCTGGGATGCTTTTCCATCAGCCGCTCGATGGCCAGGAGCCGCTCCTGAATACCCTTTGTGTAATCCACGCGATCGACACCTACGCCCACGAAGACTGTTTCAATCCCTAGCTCCCGCAGCACGGCAACCCGCTCCGTGTAGCGAGCGTCCGCGGCGTCGGCGGGCGCAGGTTTCTCTGGAAACTCCACGCTAATGGGGAATGGCTTTACCACGGTGCGGTGTTCCTCGCGATTGACCGCGAAATGCTCCCAGTCAATCCGTGACTCCAATACACGATCCACGGTTTGCAGGAAATTGGTACAGTGTGCCTGAATGTGGAAGCCGATGAGATCCGCGCCCAGCAAGCCGTCGACGAGTTCCTTTTGCCAGGGACAAATCCCGAATGCTTCCGGGTTCGGCCACGGAATATGCCAGAAAATGGCAACGCGCGCATCCGGGCGTGCCTTCTTCACCATTCGGGGCAGCAGCGCGAAATGGTAATCCTGTGCGAGGAGCACCGGACGCTCTAATCCCTCCATCTCCTGCAATACGGCGTCCGCGAAGCGGCGGTTGGCTCGCTCATAATGTTCCCAATCCGAAGCGCGAAACACAGGTCGCGTGTGGGCAATATGGCAGAGGGGCCAAAGGCCTTCGTTAGAGAAGCCGTAGTAATAACCCTCTTCCTCTTCGTTGCTGAGCCAGACCCGGCGCAAGGTATAGCGTGGATCGTCCGGCGGAACTCGCAAACGGTCGTGGCTGTCGACAGTCTCGCGATCAGCATCGCCGCTGCCGTGGGCAACCCAAGTTCCATCGCATGCCCGCAGGATTGGCTCGAGCGCCGTTACCAGTCCGCTCGCCGGCACCATCGCCTCCACGTCCTTACCCTGATGCCGATGAATGTAAGGCTCGCGATTCGCGACCACGAAAAGGCGGCTGTCCCCCAGTTTGTCCCGGACGCTCACGGAGAGCCGCTCGGCAGTCCAGAGAGTATCGGCGGCCTCGCGCAATTGGGCTTCTTTCTCTGCTGCAGAACGGGCCTCGGTGAGGCTTGCGGCAAAGGTGGTCATTTCACGGGCGAGGGGATGGAATAGGCCCAGATCCGGCGCGGGCGGCCGAGAAGTGATCTTGCCCATACGCAGCGCCCGCATCCACTGCGCAGCTTGGGCGATCGGGCCTGCGATGCTCCAGCGTACGATTACCAGCGTCGTCAGGGTAATCAGGAAAACCAGGGCGAGAACGCGCAGAAACGTATCGCGCCAGACCCGCCTGCTTTGGGCGTTGATGTAGCTGGCATCGTGAACGACCGCCAAGCCGCCCACCACGGCATCATTTTGGTGTAGAGGGGTGGCGGAAACGTAGACCGATGCGTCGCCCAGGTGCATAAATTGACCTGTGCTTTGGCCACTCTGAACGGCCTGGACAACCAACTCAGGTTCTTTAGGAACTCGCGGGGCAATCCCCGAGGTTATGGCGATGGACTCGCCGTTGGCGTTATAGACGGCGATTCCGGCCAGACGTTCCCGGCTTCCGAACCGGTCGATGACGAGTTGGAGTTCCTTATGAGAGCCTTTTTTGAGAAGAGGCTCGATTTTGTCCGCGAGACTTTCTCCTACCACGTCCGCGCGGTGCTCCAAATCCAGGCGCAATCCCTGCTTTTGCACTCGTACCTCATAAGAGGACGAGAGAAGGGATATAAGGGTTATCCCAATGATCAACGAGATGGTAAGACGAAGCGTAAGGAGACGCACAGGTTCACTTAGGTGCAAATCGGGTACCGGGTGTTGCGCCGGGTTAAAGACCTTGCAATCAGTCGTTTAACTTAACGCTGTGAATCGCAACAAAATTCTATCAGAGCAAAAAGTTCATCATTGCCCAGCCCTTTGGGATGATTGTATGGAGAGTTATCCCTAAAGGATGTTGGGATCAAGTGAGAATAAAAAATCATGACACATGCGGACCTTTTGAGCTAGTAAAGATTGCTCGCGGTTAAATGCCTGCAGGTTCCTTCCGTCTGATCTGATGCCGGCAGTTTGCTCTCTTCGAAACGTAAAGAAGATTGACAAAAAGCGCTAGTACGCCTAGCCTCGTTAGGCGAATAAAAAGCGAAAATACATGCCCTCAACCGCTGCAATCCGGCGACAAATCGAATCCTCACTGGCGGCGCGCATTCCTGGAGCACTGTCGGTTCGCTTCCACCGAGATCCGGAGCTGGTGCCAACCGGCATTGCGGAAGTGGACACCCTTTTGCAAGGCGGGCTGCCGCAAGGCGGGCTTAGCGAAGTTACAGGACCAGCCTGCTCGGGGAAAACAACCTTAGTTTCTTCTCTTCTCGCCGGTGTGACGCGGCAAGGGGCGGCCTGCGCCTATGTGGATGCGGCGGACGCTTTTGATCCGCTTTCCGCCGCTGCTCTTGGGATTGATCTGGGGCGTTTACTGTGGGTTCGTGGCGAGCGTCCTTTGGAGAGGTCCGCGGAAAGAACCAGGGAATCCTGGGCGCGTCTCGATCAGGCGCTGCGCGCTACGGATCTGCTGCTCAGCGCGGGAGGGTTTCGCATCATCGTGCTCGACACGGGCGGCGCTATGGATATTGGTGCCGAACAGGTGCGGCGTGTGCCTTTAGCGTCGTGGTATCGCTATCGGCTGCAAGCGGAAAAGTCGCAGGCGCTTTTCCTGCTGTTGACGCAAACTCCGTGCGCGAAGAGCTGTGCTTCGGTGGTGTTGCATTGCGCAGAGGCGAAGGAACGTTGGGAATCTGCGGCTGGGAAGGGATTGCCGCTATTGGCTGGATTTGAATTCAACATAAGCGCGGATCGCAAGAGAGGAGCGCTGCTCGAGGCGATTCCTTCTTTTCCCTTTGGGAAGAAGCCGGTATGTGCTGCCGAGACGCCCTGGAAGCGTACGGCTCTCTGGGCGGGGTGAGACATGCTGGCGCCGTTATATCTGTGTCTTCATGTTCGCGACTTTCCAGCGCAAACGCTCGAGCGCCTTCGGCCTGAGTTGCGCCAACGTCCTATCGCAATTCTAGATGGCGTCCCGCCGCTGGAAACTGTGTTTGCGCTGAATGATCGTGCGCGAAGTCTTGGACTGGAATTCGGCATGGCGAGGTTGCAAGCGGAATCGTTCAGCGGCGTCGCAGTGGCCCGGAGAGTCAGGCAGCAGGAAAACTCCGCCTTTCTGATGCTCAGGCAGTGCGCGGAGCGATTCTCGCCGAGGATCGAAGTTCTGACTTCTCCCGGAGAGAAAAATTCTGGGGCCACGCTGGTTCTGGATATTTCTTCATCCGAGCGGCTTTTGGGCACGCCGCAGCAGATCGCAGAGGCTCTGCGAAACAAGCTGAATGCTGCAGGATTGGAGCCCAGCCTCGCAACTTCCGGAAACGCTAACGCTGCGGTGCTGGCGGCGCGGGGCTGTCCTGGAATTACGGTTATTCCACCCGGGGAAGAAGCTCAGAAGCTGGCTCCACTTTCTCTTGCTGTTTTAGATCTTGAGCCGGAGCAGGAAGAAACGTTTGAGACTTGGGGAATTAAAACGTTGGGTGCACTAGCTGCGTTGCCACAGAAAGCTCTAATTGCGCGGATCGGGCAGGCAGGGTATCGCCTTCAGGCTTTATCGCGCGGTGAATATGAGCACTTGTTGGTGCCGGCGGAAGGGACTGCGGATGCTGCCTTCAACGAAAATGTTGAGCTAGAGCACCCGGTCGATTTACTGGAGCCACTTCTGTTTCTGCTGAGCCGAATGCTGGACCAGATTCTAGAGCGGGCAGCGGAGCGCACATTCGCCATTGCTAGCGTCGAGACCAGACTGAAATTGCAGAGCGCACAAGACCAAGAACATCGCCGGGTAGTCCGTCCTGCGTTGCCTGAGCGCAATCATGCCACGCTGCTGAAATTAATTCAGCTGGATTTGGAGATGTATCCGCCGCATGCGGCCGTCGTTGCATTGCACATGCGAGGACAACCGGCGCGACCGCAAAGCGTACAGCACGGATTATTTGTTCCACAAACTCCCGAGGCTGGGCGGCTGGAAGTCTTGCTGGCGCGGCTACGCAAACTGGTGGGTGAAGATCGTGTTGGCGCTCCGGAGTTGCTGGACAGTCATCGTCCCGATGCGTTTCGTATGACGGCATTTCCGTCCAATACATACTCCGCGCAGGCCGATGGCAGGAGAATTTACACATCTGCGCTCCGGATATTGCGACCGCCGCGCGCGGTGCGAGTTGAAATGGAACAAACGCGGATGATTACGCTCTCGCTGGGTGGGCGGAAACTGCGCGTAGACAAGGCCTCTGGCCCGTGGAAGACAAGTGGAGAGTGGTGGACGCACACAGAGTGGTGCCGCGAGGAATGGGACGTAACTTTGGATACAACATTGTTGCAAGAACAAGAGAAGCTGCATTGCCGTGTTGCTTACGATCCTGGCGCGCACTGCTGGTATTTGACGGGAATCTACGACTAAGCAATGTACGTTGAACTCCATGCTCGTTCGGCCTTTAGTTTTCTGGAAGGTGCTTCGCTGCCCGAAAACTTGATGATTCGTTGCCGAGAGTTGGGGATGTCAGCCATGGCATTGCTCGATCGCAACGGTCTGTATGGGGCGCCGCGCTTTCACGTCACGGCGGAAAAGCTGGGCCTGCGCGCGCACGTTGGTGCCGAAATCGCAGTGCGCGATGCAGGCGATCGCGTCCGCCCACCAGCATGGGTTCCTCACTGTGTGCCAGTAGAGCCGGTTCGCTTTCCCTTATTGGCGGAGTCTGCCACCGGCTACCGGAACTTGTGCCGACTAATTACTCGCTACAAATTGCGGGAAGGCACAAAGGCCGAAGGTTCCGCAACTTTAGCTGACGTGCAGGAGCACTCTGCAGGACTGATCTGCCTCACGGGCGGTGACGAAGGTCCTCTGGCCGCGGCCCTCGCGAGCGGTGGGTTTGACGAAGCTCAAAGTGAAGTCCAGGGGCTCGTGAACTTGTTTGGCAAACAGAATGTGTATGTCGAGCTCCAGCGCCACTTCGACCGCAACGAAGAACACCGTAATCAGGCGGCCGTCCGTATTGCCCGAACTCTGGGTTTGCCTCTTCTCGCGACGAACGGTGTGAATTACGCCGCAGCTCACGATCGGGAAGTGATGGATGTGCTCACCACAATCCGCCACCACTGCTCGTTGGAGACGGCTGGCCGCTTATTGGCCGTGAACGCCGAGCGCTATTTGCGTTCCGCAGGCGAGATGGAGGAGTTATTTCGCGACCTTCCGGAGGCCATCGCTAACACACAAGAGCTTTCTGCACGGCTTTCTTACAAGATGTGTGATTTGGGGTATCACTTTCCCAATTATCCCGTTCCCGAAGGCGACACGATGCAGTCGTTTCTCGAAAAACGTGTCGCGGAAGGCTTGCGCGGGCGCTATCTGCAGAAGCGGAAACCAAAGTTGTTTGAAAAGGCGAAGCAGCAAGCCGATCGGGAACTGGAGCTGATCGGGCAACTCGAACTGGCCGGCTATTTTCTGATCGTTTGGAACATCGTGGAGTTTTGTCGTAAAGAGGGCATTCTGGTACAGGGCCGTGGTTCGGCCGCCAATAGCGTGGTGTGCTATGCGCTCGGCATTACGGCTATTGATCCCGTCGACATGGGGTTGCTCTTTGAACGATTTCTTACTGCGGAACGTGGCGAATGGCCGGATATTGATCTCGACCTGCCCAGCGGCGACCACCGGGAACGTGCCATTCAATATGTGTACCAGCGTTATGGTGAACTCGGGGCAGCCATGACCGCGAATGTCATCACCTATCGCGGGAAGTCTGCTGCCCGCGAAGCGGGCAAGGCGTTGGGGTTCGATGCGGAGACCTTGAATCGGCTCACGAAATTAGTTGGTGCGTGGGAATGGAAAGGGCCAAACGATACCTTGGACCAAAGTTTCCGCACCGCCGGTTTCGATATCCATCACCGCCGCGTAGCCAAGTATTTGCAGATTTGCGAGCGCATGCAGGATATTCCGCGTCACCTCGGACAGCACTCCGGCGGTATGGTAATTTGCGCGGGTCATCTGAGCGAGGTTGTTCCCATTGAACCGGCGTCGATGCCCGGGCGTACGGTTATTCAGTGGGATAAAGAAGACTGCTCCGATATGAAGATCATCAAGGTCGATCTGCTCGGGCTGGGAATGATGGCCGTTTTGGAAGACTGCGTCAATTTGGTGCCTCAGCATTACCGCGAGCCACTCGACATGGGCCAGCTTCCGCAGAATGATCCGGAGGTGTACCGCACACTGCAACGTGCCGATACGGTCGGAATGTTTCAAGTGGAGAGCCGCGCGCAGATGTCAGCGTTACCATGCAACCGTCCGGAACACTTTTATGATTTAGTGGTACAGGTGGCCATCATCCGCCCTGGACCTATCGTGGGCAAAATGATGCACCCGTATATGAAGCGAAGACAGGGCAAGGAAGAGGTCACCTACGCGCACCCACTCCTGGAACCGGTGCTGAAACGCACGCTCGGAGTTCCGCTTTTTCAGGAACAACTAATCCGGATGTCCATGATCGTGGCCAATTTTAGCGGCGGCGAAGCCGAGGAATTGCGGCGAGCCATGGGGATGCGGCGTTCACAGGCCCGCATGCGGGAACTCGAGATCAAGCTGCGTCGAGGCATGACCGACAATGGTATTCGACCTAAGGCGCAAGAGGAAATTGTCCAGTCCATCGCGTCTTTCGCGCTGTATGGATTTCCGGAATCGCACGCGGCCAGTTTTGCTCTGATTGCCTATGCGAGTGCTTATCTCAAGTGCTACTATCTCGCAGCGTTTACAGCGGCCATGCTCAACAACCAGCCCATGGGTTTCTACAGCGCGTCCACGTTGGTGAAGGATGCGCAGCTTCATGGGTTGCGAGTGAAGCCGATTGATGTGCTGCACTCGGATTGGTTTTGCACGCTGGAGCCGGAAGCTAATCAAGAGCCCGAGGTCCAAGGGAAACAAAGATTTGCGATGCGGCTTGGGCTGCTCTACGCGAGAGGCTTGCGGAAAGAGGCGGGTGAAGCTCTTGTCCGGGCGCGCAAAATTCAGGCGTTCGATTCCATTCACAATCTTGCCTTGCGTGTGCCGGAGTTGTGCAAGAGCGATCTGACGATGCTGGCGCGGGTTGGTGCTCTCAATTCACTAGGGGAAGGCACTCATCGCCGTGACGCGCTTTGGCAAGTGGAATATACGGGCCGTGCCGCGGGTCCGTTGCTGCGTGATTTGCCGGAACCGGACGAAGTTACGCCGAGTGAATCCCCTTTAGCCCAGATGACCATTGAGGAACGTCTCGCCGCGGACTTCCAGGGCACGGGTGTGACCGTGGGGCCGCATCCCATGGCTTATCAGCGAAGTCGCTTGTCCGAGATGGGTATTATTCGTGCGCGTGATCTGAAGAATTTTCCGCACGGACGAAAAACTCAAATTGCTGGCTGTGTGATCGCCCGCCAGAGGCCCGGTACGGCCAAAGGCTTTGTGTTTCTGAGCCTGGAAGATGAAACTGGAATTTCTAACGCGATTGTTACGCCTGCTGTTTATGAGCAGTATCGACGTATCGTTGCCTACGGAAAGTTCCTGGTCATTGAAGGCAAACTGCAGAATCAGGAGAATGTGATTTCGGTGAAGGCGGATTGTGTTCGTTTACTGGAGATTGGTGCGATTGATGTTCGGTCGCACGATTTTCATTAGCTCGTAAGCCCGATTGACGCAATTCACAGCGGGTCCCTCCATTTCGCAGTTGCTTTCGCTTCGCGAAGCACTGCTGCGGTCGGGATGACAGCCTTTACTTATTGCGGACGAAGGTGCGCTGCCCAGCCGCCGCCGGGGGCTAGGTGGATCTTCAGTCTGGTTGTCTTATTGACCTGGAGCTTGACGAGTTTGTAGTCACTGGCTTGGCGGTCAGCGTTGGTTCCGTCCTGGTAGGCATCCACCGAGAAGTTGCCGTCGGGGAGGAACGAGAAATCGAGGTCCAGATCGCGGGCGGTCCAGTCGGACATGGCGCCGACGTACCAGTCATTGCCGTTTCTCCGCGCTACGACGATGTATTCCGAAATCTTGCCGTCGAGAGCGCGGGTATCGTCCCAGACGGACGGAATCGGGCCAAGGAATTCCATGGCTTCGGGTTCTCGCATGTAGTTTGAGGGGCTGTCGGCCAGCATCTGGAGTGGGCTTTCGAAGACCACATACATGGCTAACTGATGGCAGCGGGTGCCGAGGGCCATTGCCTGCTGGAAGATGGGGGCGAAGCTGGTTTTCGTCGCGTTGCGCATTGCGCCGGGGGTATAGTCCATGGGGCCGAGGAACATGCGCGTGAACGGTAGAGTGACGTTATGCTTGGGCTCGGCGTCGGCGCTCCATTTGCTCCATTCCATGCCTCGAACGCCTTCGCCGCTGATCATGTTGGGCCAGGTTCGAGTCATGGTGATCTGCTTCTGGCCGCCGTGGAAGTCGACTAGCATGTGGCGCTTCGCGGTTTCGCGGCAAACTTTGTGGTAATAGTTGATGAGAAGTTGGTCGTCGCGCTGCATGAAGTCGACTTTGACGCCCTTGATGCCCCACTTGGCGTACTGGTCGAGCGCGGGAATGAGCTGATCGTCAAGTGACTTCCACACCACCCAGAGGATGACGCCTACATTTTTCTCTTTACCGTAGTTGGCAATCTCCTCGATGTTGATTTCTGGAACGACATCCAGCACGTTGCCGAGCTTATACCACCCTTCATCGATGATGATGTATTGCAGGCCATATTTCGAGGCGAAATCGATGTAGTACTTGTAGGTCTCAGTATTGACGCCGGCGTGGAAATCGACGCCATAGAGGTTGTTGTAATTCCACCAATCCCAGGCAACTTTGCCTGGCTTGATCCACGACGTGTCTTGCAGTTGCGAGGGCTTGGCGAGGAGCCAGACGAGCTGGTTGGTGATAAGGTCGGCATCACGCTCGGCGATACCGACTAAACGCCAGGGATATGTGCGGGTGCCTGACGTGGCCGCAGTGTAGTCGGCAGCTTCCGTGACCCGGAAATTACGATCCCCTTCGAGGGTCTCTTTAAGCGGGTAGGGTGGGAAGGTACCGGCTAAAGCGGTGCCAGTCGTGCCTTTCAGCCACATGCTGGGGTAGTCCTCAAGATCAGATTCGGCGATGGCGAGTTTGGCGCCCTGCCCTACGTCGACCACTGCGGGCATGGTGGCGATGTAGGCGGGGATGATTTCGCTGAGATGCTGCGGGAGATATTTGCGCTCATTGTGGGAGAACATGGTGTCTTCCTGGGGATAGAAGACGATGGAATCGGCGGTGAAATTGAAGCGGACTTCTTCCCCGTAGACCTTCACCTGCGGCGACGGAAGGGAGGTCTCGAAGCGGTAGGCGGCGCCCTCATTGTAGGCACGGAACGTAATGGCGTAGCCGCCCTCCATTTCGAGCCGGACTTCGTTGTAGTTCTCGCGGATCTTGGCAAATTTCTGGTGAACTGGTGGTTCGATCATCTGGTCGTAGCTGCGGGTCTTCGCCGACACGACTCTCCCGTCCGGCCCCAGCTTCTTGTGATCGATATCGAGGGAGAGGGGACAGTCCAGCAAAAGAGCCCGGCCCTTCAGGAGCACATCGTAGGTAATTTGATGGATGGTGCGGATGCGGACTTCGACGCGATTATCCGGAGAATGCAGGTCGAAGCTGGCCGGTGCAACTGAGAGGGCGGACCCAGTTAGCAACAGTGCCAATGGTGCGAGCAAGATCAGGGACTTCAGTTTTGTAGTGATCATCGGGCCGATATCCTCTCGATTCCTGCGCTGAGCTGTCGTGCCTATGTCTTGAAAAGCGCGTCGATCGCGGCTTGCGCGATGGCTTCGTCAATCTCCGACTTCGCCCCGCTGGCCGCAATAGCGCCAATAGTCTGGCCGTCGACCTGAATGGGCAGGCCTCCCTGGTTGGGGAAAAAATCCGGGAAGGCCAGTACGTCTGTGTTGCCTTTCTTGAGCGCGTCAGCACCATCTTTTGAAGGGCTCCTATAAAAGGCAGCGTGACGTGCCTTTTTTTGCGCAAACTGGATGGTGTTCAGAGAGGCGGTGTCGGCTTTTTGCAGGAAAAGGAGG
>Ga0137409_10000051_pt1 | contig 81718 bp, 88 predicted proteins | sample CZODoug1_16funga_FD_122059 | JGI IMG/M metagenome (GOLD analysis project Ga0137409, IMG submission 122059) | Vadose zone soil fungal communities from Angelo Coast Range Reserve, California, USA - CZODoug1_16fungal (Hybrid Assembly) | ecosystem: Environmental > Terrestrial > Soil > Vadose zone... | reverse complement strand
TTCGGTAAGACCGCGTTTGCCGCCGAGCGCGTCCTTGGCAACGTGATTTCGTCGGGCGTCAAGGTCCTGGTGCTGGCCGTTATCGTCGGCATCGGCTCGACGCTGTTCTCACAGTTCACGGCGGGCTTTGGTGGCAATCAGCCGACCATCGACAACGCCATGGCGCTTGTGCTTGGGGCGCTTTCCCTCCTTGGCCTCGGTATTTTCGGTCCTGGCATTGCGAACGGCATCGTATCGGGTGGACCGCAACTTGGTGCGGGAGCTGCCGTCGGCACCGGCTTGGCCGCTGGTGGCGCCATCGTGGCTGGCGCGGGTCTCGCAGCCGGTGGCGCCGGACTCGCAGGCGGCGCACTCGTCGGCGGTGCTCGTGGTGCGGCAGCGATAGCAGGCGGAGCCGCAAGCGCTTACCGTGCCGGAGGATTGGGTGGCGTCGCGAGTGCAGGGGGCTCGGCGATCGTCAGCCCGCTGCGCCGCATGGCTGCCGGGCTTGGCGGCGGTTCGTCGACAGCAGACTCACCACCGGCCTGGGCGCGCCGCATGAAGCGCGCGCAGACCGTGAGCCAGGGTGTGTCCGCGGCCACCCATGCCGTCCGCAGCGGTGACAGTGCTGGTGGCGGATCCTCCGTTGATCTGTCCGATGGAGGGCACTGATGTTCAAGCGACCATCCGTGCATTACGGTCGCACGCCGGAGCCGGTGACGCCTTACCAGAAGGCGGCTCAAATCTGGGACGAGCGTATTGGCTCGGCCCGCGTCCAGGCCAGAAACTGGCGGTTGATGGCATTCGGATGCTTGTTGCTGTCCGGAGGGCTTGCAGCAAGCCTCGTTTGGCAGTCCACCCAGGGTACCATCACGCCGTGGGTGGTGGAAGTCGATCGTCTCGGTCAGGCGCAGGCGGTCGCGCCAGCGAGTCCCTTCTACCAGCCGACCGATCCGCAAATCGCGTTTCACCTCGCGCGCTTCATCGAAGACGTGCGAGGCTTGCCGACCGACGCCATCGTGCTGCGGCAAGACTGGCTCCGTGCCTACGACTTTACCACTGATCGCGGAGCAGCGGCACTGAACGAATACGCGCGTACCAACGATCCATTTGCCAAGCTTGGCAATACCCAGATCGCCGTCGAGATCTCCAGCGTCATCCGCGCCTCGCCGGAAAGCTTTCGGGTTGCATGGACTGAACGCCGTTACGACAGCGGCCAACTCGCTGCGACCGAGCGCTGGACCGCGATCCTTTCCGTCGTCGTCGAGACCCCGCGCGAGGCCGATCGCCTCCGCAAGAACCCACTAGGCGTATACGTCAACTCCATTAACTGGTCGAAGGAGCTCGGCTAGTGAGAAAGCCCGTACCGAGGTCGATTAACCTGAAGGGCATCGGCACGCCGCCCTTGCGTCTGGCCTTCCTTCTTGTTCTCGCGCTATCCGGCTGCACGACCTTCAAGCCACCACAGATCAGTTATGATGACGATGTGCCGCCGTCTCCCGATCTACCGATGCCGGCGGATGACCACGCGCGTCCATTGCATGTGCCACCGTCCTGGACTCCAGCGCGCGGCGGCAGGAAGGGCGATGAAGAAGCCAAAGAGCCGGCGGAGCGGATCACGACAGCCAACGACGCCGCGCGCGTCGAGCCGCGGCGGGCAGGGTATTTCAACGCGGTCCAGGTCTTTCCATACAGTCCCGGGGCGCTCTATCAGATCTACGCTTCCCCAGGGCAGATCACGGATATAGCGCTCGAGCCGGGCGAGCAGCTAACAGGATCGGGGCCGCTCGCCGCCGGCGACACCGTGCGCTGGATCGTCGGTGACACCGAAAGCGGCAACGGAGATACCAGACGTGTCCACATCATGGTCAAGCCGACAAGGCCCGCCATCGAGACTAACCTTGTCGTCAACACCGATCGACGGACCTACCTGATCGAGTTGCGCTCCCGCGAAAAGCCATACATGCCGTCAGTTGCCTGGTTCTACCCGGAAGACCGGTCCGGCCGTTCAAGGGCTTTGCCACCAACTCCGATCATTCCGGAAGTGGATCAGCGCCGCTACCGTTACGTCATCGAGGGCGACAGCCCGCCGTGGCGTCCGGTCAATGCCTACGATGATGGCCGCAAGGTCTATATCGAGTTCTCGCCCGGCATTGCCCAAGGAGAAATGCCGCCGCTGTTCGTCATCGGCCAGGATGGCAAGCCCGAACTCGTCAACTATCGCGCCTACAAAAATGTACTGATCGTCGACCGTCTGTTCGCCGCGGCTGAGCTGCGCCTTGGCGGAGAGAAGCAGCAGAAGGTGCGGGTTGTCAGACACGACGGAGGGCGATCGTGACGGACAATGGCGCAACCGAGAGCGTCGGTCCCGTATCGGGACCAACGCCACCACCCGCTGATAGCGCGCAGACCTTGCGACTGCGCGCAGAGCGACCAAAAATCACGCGTCTTTCCCGAAAAGTCCTTGCGGGCGGTACCGCTCTGGCTCTGCTGCTCATCGCTGGCGCGGTACTGTGGGCGCTGAGGAGCAACCGCCCGCATAATCCCGCGCCGGACGAGCTTTACAGCACCGATCATCACAACGTTGCAGATGGCCTGACAACATTGCCGCGGGATTACGCTGGGATTCCCCGCGACGTCCCCCGGCTTGGGCCGCCATTGCCGGGCGACTTGGGGCGTCCAATCATTACGGCGGAAGGCCAGTCAGCGCCGATCGGTCTTGACGCCGAGCAACAACGTGCCAACCAGGAAACCGAGGCGGCGCGAACTAGCAAAGTATTTGCGTCCACAACCGCAGCCGTGACACCGCAGCATGCCGCATCTCAGGAAACGCCTACCAACACTGCGTCATCTTCTGATGAAGCCTTCGCTCAGAACGGGCAGGATCGCAAACTTCTCTTCGTCAATGCCCCCGTTGATCGGCGGACTACGGCGCCCGATCGGCTTTCACGTCCAGCGTCGCCATTTGTGGTGCAGGCGGGAACGGTCATCCCGGCCGCTCTCATCACAGGCATCCGCTCGGATCTTCCTGGACAAATCACAGCGCAAGTTACCGAAAATATCTATGACACCCCAACTGGCCGCGCCCGTCTGATCCCGCAAGGAGCACGACTGATTGGTCTCTATGACAGCCAGGTCGCCTTCGGCCAATCACGGGTGCTGTTGGTGTGGACGCGGCTGATCATGCCGAATGGGCGATCGATCGTTCTGGAGAGACAACAGGGTGCAGATGTCGGCGGCTATTCGGGTCTTGAGGACGAGGTCGATAACCACTGGGGTGAGCTCGCCAAGGCAGCACTGCTGTCGACCGTGCTGAGCGTAGGGTCAGAGGTCGGCTCCGGGGCCGACAACGGCAACAACACGGCCATTCTCCAGGCGCTTCGTTTGGGGGCTGCGAATTCACTAAACCAGACCGGACAGCAGGTGGTTCGGCGCAACCTCAATATCCAGCCCACCCTGACAATCCGGCCAGGATTCCCAGTGCGCGTGATCGTCAATCGCGATCTCATCCTAGAGCCATACCGGGGGTGAAATAAATGGCGAAACTGAAGCTTACGGCGTTGTCGGATGAAAAGCCGGTGAAGGTCGCGGTAGAGTTGCCAGCGCCCCTACATCGCGATCTCCTGGCCTATGCCGAAATTCTGGCGCACCAGAGCGGACAGCCGATCAGCGAGCCCACAAAACTGATCGCGCCAATGCTTGCACGATTTATGGCGACGGACCGGGCATTCGCGAGATCTCGAAAGTTGCGCCGGCAAGGTAATGATTGAAGTCGCGAGTTGATCGACAATGAGCGAACTTTCACGCAGTCACACGGGCGATATTGCTGATATTCGGTTTGCCGCGGCGATGAGAGAGGCCGGCCGGTTGGCTTGAAAGGCCGCCGTCGATTCGGTTCAGGAGCAGGTGCGACAGGCGGAGATCAACCTGCAGCGTACTGAAGTGCGCAGTCCGGTGAATGGAATTGTCACCAATCTCCTGCTCCGAGAGGGAGACTACGCGCGTCAAGGTGCCACCAATGTTTCGATTATCGACGCGGACAGCTATTGGATCGACGGCTATTTTGAGGAAACGAAACTGGCTCGCCTTTGCGTGGGCGACCGTGCCGAGGCAAAACTAATGGGCTACTCAGCGCCTATCATAGGCCACATCGCAACAGTGACGCGTGGCGTCAGCGTATCCAACGCAGCGGCTGCGACGCAAGGGTTGCCCAACGTAGATCCGGTTTACACCTGGGTACGTTTGGCGCAGCGAGTCCCGGTCCGGATTGCGATCGACAATGTACCAGCTGGCGTGCCGCTGGTGTCGGGCTTGACCGCAACCGTGACAATCCGCGACGGCAAGGACGGCGAGAGCGTTACGCTCTCGCGAAGAGTCCGCGCCGAACTCGAGAAGAGCGTCTTCGGATTGATCGGTGAAGCTTCGGCGCGGCCGGGCTGCATTCCTGGTCCGTCGTGAGCCGCCAGCAGCACGAACTTGCCGTTACAGCTGAACAAGGGATGCTTGAGCGGCATTTTGATACAAACACTCTTCGCTCTCAAGCCCCGACCAGCAGCTCGGCGACGACGCGGCGACTTGGCCCGAGTGCTTGCTGATTGCTCGCGACCCCTTCGCGAACGAGAGGGGCGTGTGGTCGAGGACCCCAGTCGTCGAGCTCGGCCAGCAATTGTCGAGAGAGCAGGGATTAGTCTGCTCCCTGGTAAGTGCAGGCGATCACGTCAGCGGTCGCTTCAGTGAAGCCGCCTGTGGGTGCGTTGCCATGATCGAGGTGATTTCCTTTCTCCTCTTTTGCTAAGCCGCAGCTTAGGCTCCTCAACCACAGCCGTACCCCGAACGACCCACGTGCAATAGAGGACAGACTGGCAGAGCTGTATGTCTTCTCGCAACAATTTCGCTTTGTGGAGTTCGATCATGAGGACAGCAGCCGTTCTCATCGCTTCTGCCGCGATCAACGCGTTCACGATTCCTGCGGTTGCGGCGGAATGTACGTCGATCAAGGACATCGACGCGTCTCGCTCACGCTGGGAGATGGTGCGCAGCCAAGCAGCCAAAGCAGCGGTCAAGGAGAACACCTGCCGCGCCTACGCTACCTTGTTCTATGAGTCGGTGACGCTTCGGCAGGTCGCGACAACGTGCATCGCGCCACCGCGGCGCCGATCGCGTCGCCGCGAGCATAGCTTCCTTCTGCGCTTCCATCTCAAGCGTCCCTATAAGTTCTTATTTAGAACGATATGATTAATCTTCGGCGCTTCGGTTGTAAATCGCTTTTTTGCTGGAAGGTGCAGGAGACATACTGTCATGCATGGCATGAGAAAATCTCCGCCATGCCGATCCCCCGATACCAATTGACGGGTTCTAAAAAAGAACGTTTAGTTCCGCGAGTCGATGTGCCCGGCTTTCGGGGGCCATCGACGGATAACAAGCAGGACGGTGCCGGCCGCCAAATCGAAAATCGGCTACGCGGCCAAGTTCGTCGCCGAACAGGCGGTGCGGCTCCATGGCGGCATGGGTATGAGCGATGAGCTCAACGTCGGTCACTATTTCAAGCGGATATCGTCCTTCAATATCCAGTTCGGTGATCCCGCCTATCACATATTGCGCTATGCGCAGCAAAACTGAACGTATCGTGAGCTTACTCCAAGACAGAGGTGAGAGATGACTGAAGCAGTAATCGTATCCACGGCCCGCACGGCCGTCGGCAAGGCTTATCGCGGCGCCCTCAATAATACCGAGGGGCCGACCATGGCGGGGCATGTGATCGCAGAGGCGATCAAGCGCGCCAACATTGCGCCTGACGAAGTCGAGGACGTCGTGATGGGCTGCGCGATGCAGCAGGGCACCATGGTGATGAATGTCGCCCGCAAGGGCGCGATCCGCGCGGGACTGCCTGTCACCGTGGCAGGAACCACAATCGACCGGCAATGCGCTTCGGGCCTGCAGGCGATTGCGGTTGCGGCCAGATCGGTCATGCTGGATGGTGTCGATATCGCCGTCGGTGGCGGCATTGAATCGATCAGCCTGGTGCAGAACGAGCACATGAATCAATTCCACGCCGTCGACAACGAGCTGATGGCGATGAAGTCCGAAATGTACATGTCGATGCTGGAGACGGCCGAGGTCGTTGCCGAACGCTATAAGATCGGTCGCGATCGGCAGGACGAGTACAGCCTGGAGTGCCAGCGGCGCGTGGGCGCCGCCCTGCAGGGCGGCCGCTTCAACGACGAAATCGTTCCGATCACGACCAAAATGGCCACCGTGGACAAGGCGACCAAAGAACTATCGTACAAGCAGGTGACGCTGGCGCAGGACGAGGGACCGCGCCCGGACACGACGGCGGCCGGGCTTGCCGGCATCAAGCCGGTGTTCGAGGGCAAGACCATCAGCGCCGGCAATGCCAGCCAGTTGTCCGATGGCGCATCCGCCTGCGTGGTGATGAGCGACACAGTCGCGGCGCAAAAGGGCATCAAACCACTGGGCATTTTCCGCGGCTTCGTGGCTGCGGGTGTCGAGCCGGACGAGATGGGGGTCGGACCGGTGGTCGCGATCCCGCGGCTTCTGAAACGGCACGGGCTGAAGACCGACGATATCGATCTGTGGGAGCTGAACGAGGCCTACGCGGTCCAGGTGATCTATTGCCGCGACAAGCTCGGCATCGATCCGGACAAGCTCAACGTCAACGGCGGCTCGATCGCGATCGGCCATCCCTATGGGATGACGGGTTCGCGGCTGACCGGCCACCTCCTGATCGAGGGACGGCGGCGCAAGGCGAAATACGGCGTGGTGACCATGTGCATCGGCGGAGGCATGGGGGCTGCGGGACTTTTCGAATTCGTCCATTGATCCACACCAGCGGACAGGCAGGAGCTTCTATGAAAACTGCGATCACGGAATTATTCGGTATCGAGCACCCGATCATCCAGGGCGGCATGCACTATGTGGGGTTTGCCGAGCTCGCAGCGGCCGTCTCAAGCGCCGGTGGACTGGGCATCATCACCGGCCTCACGCAAAAGACACCGGAGCTGCTGGCCAAGGAGATCGCGCGCTGCCGCGACATGACGAACCGGCCGTTCGGGGTCAATCTCACCTTCCTGCCGACGCTGAGCTCGCCGCCATATCCGGAATACATCGCCGCGATCAAGGAGGGCGGGGTCAAGATCGTCGAAACCGCCGGCCGCAGCCCAGAGCAATATATGCCGGCGCTCAAGACGGCCGGCATCAAGGTCATTCACAAGTGCACCTCGGTGCGGCATTCGCTTAAGGCCGAGCAGATCGGCTGTGACGCGGTCAGCGTCGACGGCTTCGAATGCGGGGGGCATCCCGGCGAGGATGACATGCCGAACATGATCCTGCTGCCGCGCGCGGCGGATGAATTGAAGATCCCGTTCGTTGCCTCAGGCGGCATGGCCGATGCGCGGAGCCTGGTCGCCGCGCTCTCGCTCGGTGCCAGCGGTATCAACATGGGAACTCGTTTCATCGCCACTAAGGAGGCGCCGGTCCATGACAACGTCAAGCAGGCCATCCTCGATGCGACCGAACTGGACACCAGGCTGGTCATGCGCGCGCTTCGCAACACCGAGCGGGTGCTGAAGAACAAGGGCGTCGAACGCTTGATCGAGATAGAGCGGGAAAAGGGCAGGGCGCTCAAGATCGACGACATCCTCGATGAGGTGGCCGGCGTCTATCCCAAGGTGATGATCGACGGCGAGATGGATGCGGGCGCCTGGAGCTGCGGCATGGTGGTCGGATTGATCAATGACGTCCCGACCGTCAAGGAGCTGATCGATCGCACCATGGCCGATGCCGAAGACATCATTCGCCAGCGGCTGACCGGATTCCTGAACGGTACGGTGAGTAAAACAGTGGCTCGCGCCGTCGCCTGACGGATTGCGGTTAAGATCCTGCTTCGATTTATAAGGACTTCATCCGATGAATGAGCACGTAAAAGCTGAACTGATCGACGGCATCCTAGTTCTGACGTTGCAACGTCCCGAAAAGAAGAACGCGCTCACCGGCGCGATGTACGATGCGCTGTCCGATAACCTCGAACGAGCTGAAACCGACAGCGCCATCAAGGTTGTGCTGTTCCAGGGCGATGGCGACAGTTTTACGGCCGGCAACGACCTGGCCGACTTCGCTGCGCAAGCCAACGGCAGAAATAGCGAGGAAAGTCCTGCGTTCCGCTTCATCGGAAACCTCGGCAAAGCGAAAAAGCCGCTGATCGCCGCGGTGCAGGGCAACGCGGTCGGCATCGGCACGACCATGCTGCTGCATTGCGATCTGGTCTATCTCGCCGACAACGCGCGCCTGATCACGCCGTTCGTCAATCTGGCGCTGGTCCCTGAGGCCGCTTCAAGCTGGCTGCTGCCGGCGCGCATTGGCCACGTCCGGGCCTATCAGATGTTCGCGCTGGGAGAGCCGATGGATGCCGCGACGGCGGTTGCGTGCGGCCTCGCCAACGCGGTGCTACCGCCGGCCGAGATCAGACAGAAGGCGATGGCCGCCGCCGTGACGTTGACCACGCGACCGGCTGGCTCGCTGAGCGCCACCAAAAAGCTGATGCGCGAGCAGGAGAGAATTGCACTGAAGATCACCGAGGAGAGCGAACTCTTCAGCCAGCGCCTGACGACTCCGGAGGCGTCCGAAGCATTCGCCGCGTTCGCCGAGCGTCGTCAGCCGGATTTCACGAAATTGTCGAACTGAACCGAATCAAGATCGAACCGGCGCATGAACATCGAAAGAGACTCGCCCGGTTGGTGCGGTTGCGCTGTTCATGAGCTGCTCTGGGAGCGAGGGTTGGCAGAGATACTGCATATGTTAGCGCCAGACCCTGAGCCCCCTGTCAAGAAACCGCGACCGGCGGCGGCAACATGAAGAATTGTTGGGTCAGTTGTAGAGAAGAGATCAAATGACGGCGCCTGTTTGTCTGATTTCAGGGGTGGGGCCAGGTACGGGGTCCGCGCTTGCAAAGAGATTTGCTGAAGGTGGGTATCGGGTCGCCCTTCTTGCCCGGAGCGAGGAACGACTTGCCGCGGTCGAGAGGGAGCTTAAGAACGCAAAAGGTTATCGATGCGATGTGTCGGACCCGGCTGCGGTTGAGGCCGTGGCTTCTGAGGTTGAGCGCGAGCTGGGCAGTCCCAATGTAGTCATACACAACGCCGTTCGCGGAACGTTCGGAACGTTTGGCGAGCTCAATCCATCGGATCTCAATCGTAACTTTCAAGTCAACACAATGGGGCTGCTCTACCTCGCAAGACGATTCGCGCTCGCGATGATACGAGCCGGCAAGGGCGCTATCGCGGTCACTGGCAATACCTCGGCGCTACGCGGCAAGCCGACGTTTGCAGGCTTCGCTCCGACGAAGGCAGCGCAAAAAAGTCTAACTGAAGCAATGGCGAGGGAACTCGGACCACAGGGAGTGCACGTAGCCTATGTAGTCATCGATGCCGTGATCGACGTGCCGTGGACGAGAGAACGATTCAACGACAAAGCTGACGAGTTTTTCATTAAGCCTCAAGCAATCGCGGAGGAGATCTGGCACGTCGTTCACCAGGATCGCAGCGCCTGGTCATTCAGCGTTGAGCTACGCCCTTTTGGTGAAACATGGTGACACAGACGCCAACCGCGTCTGAATCAGAATCGCAGACTCATTCAGATTGCCGGGGACGGAAGTTTTGAAACGCGGGTACGGTAGCCATGCGCTGGCTAGGCCGCGCTTGCAGACATCCTCATTGATCGCGAGCCAAGTGTCTTCAATACCGAGCGATTTCCTATCGTTCAGGCGTTGATCGTATCGCAAGATAACTCGTAGAGCATCGGTACGGCGAGTAGCGACGCTCTTCTCGTCGCTCGAAAGCCTTCGCGAAGGCCAACCGGCTCGGACCCGTCGCCCATTTGGTTAGTGAAGAACCGCTCTTCAGATTTGTTGAACAGGATCGGGGCCCACTACGTTTAGTACTCTGCGCCAGAGCGATGGATACGATGCGTTCGAAGGGACGTCCCGTAGGCGCGCCATCGAAGCCAGCGGAATATCGGCGCTACGCGGCGGCGACCGCCGTTTAAGCAATTTAATTGCGTTAGAATATCCACGACGCGAAGGAGCTCACATGAAAGCGGCATTTCTGACTGGCTTTGGTGATAATGAAGTGGTGAAATTTGGCGATTTACCTGAACCGATACGAAGTGACGACGCGGTCTTAGTGGAGGTCCACGCGGCAGGCGTGAACCCAGTCGAGGTCGTTATCCGGCAAGGATTGTTCGCAGCCCTTCCCGCGAATTTTCCGATTATCATGGGATTCGACATGTCCGGGATCGTGCTCGAAGCCCCCGGCGGGTCGGGATTCAAACCCGGCGATGACGTGTATGGGCGGCTTCCTACCGTCTATGGGGCGTACGCAGAGCGGATTGCAATATCCGCGAAGCTGCTAGCCCGCAAGCCAAAGACGGTTAGCCATCAGGAAGCCGCGAGTCTCCCAACCGTTGCGCTGACCACCTGGCAGAGTTTCTATGAACGCGCTCACCTGAAATCCGGCGAGAGCCTGTTGATTCAGGCCGGCGCCGGAGGAATCGGCACATTCGCAATTCAACTTGCTAAACATATTGGGGCCAACGTTACCGCAACGGCCAGCGCGTCAAATCAAGATTTTCTCAAATCCCTTGGCGTCGACACCGCGGTAGATTATGCAAGTCAGCGATTTGAAGATAGCGGTCCGTTTGACGTCGTATATGACGGTGTCTGCGGTGACCTTATCGTTCCGTCGATTAAAAGCATTCGGCCCGGTGGCCGCTACGTCGGCCTAAGGCGCGTTTCCGATGAGCGAGCATGGCTCGAGTTCGGTGAGTCAGCAGAAGTTGCCGCAAAGATTGCCCAGCACAATCTTCCCTTCCGTAGTCTTGCGACCGAGCGGGGCGTTGAGTTTCACGGTCCGCTAACCCGCTCTGATGGTGGCCAACTCGCTGAGATCGCGGCTTTGGTGGATGCTGGAACGATCAAACCCATCGTCAGCCGAGTGTTCAACCTTCCTGATCTACCAAACGCTTATGATATCTTGGCTAGCGGTCGAACCAGAGGCAAGCTGGTTATCGCCGTCAAACAACGGTAGTTGCAGGCGTCGGATCCCGCGAGGTGAGAAGGCCGCCGACAGTCACAGGGTCAGGATTGTTTTTTGATGGCATAAATAAGCGCTTGCCGCAGGGCTTCCAAGCTGAGGCTGGCGCCTAAAACGCCGAAACGCATCGGCGTTTTGTCGGCGAATTCGGGAAAGTTGGCTCGAACCCCGTTGACGACCGCGACGCCACGAGATGTATCATAGGCAATCGACTCGGTCGCCTCGTCGACAGACGCCTCGGAGTTCATAGATGGCTTCATCTAAGCGACTATTGGCTGCAGTTTGATTTTGAACAAATCGCCGCTCAACGAACGTAGTCTACCTGACTGTGGCGCGAGGAGGTGCGGTAAGTCCCGGCGCGAGATCAGGAACAAGTTCCTCCAACGTGAGTGGCTTCGATGGCGCGGGCGTCGCGAGCGACGAAGCTGAGCCGACGACGCTCGGATCTGCGAGACATGCGGGCCTCAGATGAACGCCTTGCAGCTGATCAGACCAATGCTCGCGCACCTCGTTCATCCGCCTGATGAACCAGTTCCCGCCGTTGGTCTGATCCTCCTTAACGGTGACGGTGGCGGTCAGGCCAGACACGAGAGGAACTCCTTCGGGCACGTGTGTGATCTTGAGCCGCACCGGCACGCGTTGGGCGAGTCGCACCCAGGTGTAAACCGGATCGACGCTCGGCAGGCCTTGTGTACTTGGCGACGCATTGGACACGCTAATGCCGCGCGTGATCGAGTCGATACGCCCGACGACCGGGTTATCGTAGCCAAGCAGGCGCGCCTCAGCGACGTCGCCGACGCAGATGTGCGCCATTTTCGTCTCCTCGAAATAGCCGTCGATCCAGTAGCTGTCGGAGTCTATTATGGACACGTTGGTCATGCTCGCACGTGCATAGTCCCCGACGCGCATCAGCAAGTTGGTCACGTGGCCGTTTACCGGACTTCTGACTTCGGTTCGGTGAAGGTTGATCTCGGCTTGCGAGACCTGGGCCTGTGCGGCCTGGAACGCACCCTCGGCTTGAGCGGCTGAGCCGGCCATCAACTGCTTCTCCTCGACGGTGGCGGCAAGGTCGCTCAGCGCCTGGCGCCGGCGTGCCTGGACCTGTTTGACCTGCAGGTCGGCCGCCTTGATCACAAGCTGTGCCCTTGACTGATCGAGCGCGTTCTTGAAGTCGAAGGGGTCGATGACATAGAGTACGTCGCCCTTGTGGACGTACTGGTTGTCGACGACGTCGACGCGAGTGATCTGGCCAGACACCTGTGGGGCGATGCTCGCGACCTGAACGCGGACGCGACCGTCGCGCGTCCAGGGCGAAGTAACGTAATAGTCCCAGATTACGGATGCGGAAAGGAGGGCGACGACGAAGAGCGTCACCGTCGCTCCGACTCGTCCGGCACGGAGCCCGAACCTCTTCAATCGGTTCGTGCGAATGCGAAGGCCCGACGCCTCCAGCTCGTCTCGTCGGGAGGTGTGCTGAGCCGGCGGCGACGTCTTGGCCAGTGGCACCGCGTGTTCGTCCGTCGTGTCCGTCGGCATAGATGCGGATGGCGCCGAGAAGATCTCGGTAGGGTCCGCCGTGGAGGTCATTTCGTTGAGCGTCATGACAGGACCTTTCAGAAGGTGACGATTAGCGCCGCAAGAATGATGACATAGAGACTCAGCCCAGCGAGCGGCGGATTGGCGAAGACGCGATCGATCGAAAGGCACCGCACGACTGGTCGCAAGGCGAACAAGACGATGAATGCGGCTAGGGCGTAAAGGACGAAGGGGGCGAAGAGGACGCCGCCGATTGTCATCTCTCGAAAATCATGGGTCATAGTCACGTCTCCTGCTCGATCTCTGTGAACGGATGGGCCTCTGCCAGCGCGGCCACCCAGAACAGGGCCGCTGCAGCGTCGCGGTCGGGTCCGACATGCGCAAGTCTTGCGGCGTCGCGGAGGCTGGAAGCATCCAAGGTCGCGATCGCGGTTCGTACCGCCGCGCCGAAGACGTGCGAGCCGGCGAGAGCGGCGTGGGCGGCCCGCGCGGCACTGCCGGTCTCGGCGAGAAGCAACGCCTGCCGGAGAGCGGCGTCTGACGATCCCGTTTGCGGGCCAGATAGTGCGCCGATCTGACCGATTCGCTCCGCGTCGTGGAACGCCGCCTCATCGACAGCGATGGATGTTGCGGCTTGCAATGCTCGGCGAGCGTCGTCGCGGGCATCGGCCATAGTCCAGCGCAGGCGTCGCGCCGCGGACGGCGGCGGGACGAGGATCAGCGATACGTAGATCGCCACGGCAGATAGGGTCGCGAGCGCGCTCGTGAACAGGTAACTCTGCGGGTCGTAGGTCTCAGGATTGCTGGGCGCCAGTATCTGCGGCACGAAGACCAGGAGCACAAATCCAAACAAAGCGCGTTGCGGCTTCGAGCTGGACTGGAGCAAAGCCGCGCCGATTATCGCGGGGGCGAGACCGAGGGCGAGCAATTCGAACTGGTCGACCCCGTCGAGGATGAGGAATTGTACGACCCCGGCGATGGCAGCGGCAAGCGGCACGCCGATCAGCGCCGCTTTGCTGAAGGCACGTACGTCGGGCAAGGTCGCACCCAAGGCCACAATGACCCCGGCGAAGGCGTAGGCCGTTGAAGTGGAGGGCCAGTTCGTCGCGGCCAGGATGAATCCTAGCGTCATCATGGCGAGCATGATGCGGCAGCCGCCCCACGCCGCGACGCGGCGCGAGCGGTACAGGCGCAGACGTATGTTCCGAGCAGGGCGGCGGTCCAGGTGAAGATCGGCAAGGGCTTCCGCGACAGCGATTTCAGTATCTAGAAGGCGGATCAGGCTTGTCGCGACGAGATCGGACACGTCGCTCGCCTGGTCCAGGAGTCGGGTGCGGAGCGCATTGATCAGATTGCGGTCGCCGCCTTGAAGAACGTCGGCGACCTGTTGTTGCGATGACTTTCCCGTCGGTGGACATAATGTCAACGCGTAGGCTGCCTCGACCTCCATGACGAGGGCCGCGGCGAGCGTCCGCGCGGCCTGCCCACGGTGATGGCCGCGCGTCGACTCGAGGTAGAGGGCGTCAATCTCGGGGCGAAGGCTGGTAACGAGCCTCATGAGGTCCGCCGTTGCTGTCGCGAAGACCGTCTCGCCCCGCAGTGCCTTTAGCGCGAAGGCTGTCCCGGCCGCCTGCGCAGCGGCCAGCTTTTGCTTTAGGCCGACATAGACGCTTGGCGCGCCTGTCAGCGAATTGACGAGCGCCAGCGCGGCAATAGCGATCGCGATTGCGGCGCCGCGGTTGAGGCCTGATAAGAAGACGTTTTGAGGCGTATCGACCTGCAGCACTGCGACGATCGAGACAGTATAGCCCGCGAGCACGGCGCCATACGCGCGGTTGCCATCGAAAAGTCCCGCGACGAAGACGCAGACGCCAAGCCAGACCGCGACGGCAACGATGAAGAGGTCGCGCGTCTGCGAGAAGAGGCCAGTGATCGCGACGGATGCCACGATACCTAGGCCCGTTCCCGCGAGGCGATAGCCAGATTTATGAAACATTTGGCCGTGCGTCTGCAATGCAAGAATGCTGACGGTGACCGCGGCCGTCGGGGCGGAGTCGATCTGTAGCCAAAAGGCGGTCGCCAGCGCGACGACGGTTGCAGCCCAAATCCGCATCGCGTAGAGCCAACGCTGCAGGGGGATGCCAACAAGGGACATTGGCGAGGGGGACGCCTGGATCACGCGCATGGTGCGGCTCCCGCGCAGCTACCGTGCAAGAACAAGCGGACGCACATCTTGGCCCGATATGCGATCTCCTCAGTTTCGGGGACGGTACGACGATTGAACATCACGGCTCGCGTCGGGCCCATGATCATCATGCCTCGCAGCAGGTCGGCGGCGAGGCCGGCGTCGTCGAAGTCCAGGTGACCGCGATCGCATTGGCGTCGGACAAACCGCTCTAAGGCAGTCTGGGTGGCATCGATCGCGACATAGAATGCGGCGGCCAAGTCAGGGAATTGCGCGCTTTCCGCAATCGCCAGCTTCTGTATCGCGATGACATCGGCCGACAATGTCACACGGCCATACTCGAACATGATCCGCTCAAGCGCTGGACCAATCGCACTGGGCTCGTCGATCTCGTTTGTCATTGCCTCAGTCAGAGGTAAGACGGTGTCGCGCACGACAGCGCGAAAGAGATCCGCCTTCGTCGGGAACAAGCGATAAACGGTGCGTTTGGACGCGGCCGCGCGCCGCGCGACTTCGTTCATGCTGGCTCCGGAGAATCCTTTGGCGACAAACTCAGCCATAGCCACCGTCATGATGAGGTGCCGTGTTTCGTCCTCCGGGCGAACAAGCGGCCGCCCGCGCGACCTTTTTCCACTCTCTTCCGTCAACGACATCAGCATCGCTCCCAAACACTGCTCAACCACGTCGTGTCCATTTTGGGTAACTTCAAGTACCCTAATTCAATAATGCGTGAGATTTCGTGGCGATGTAGTGCCGGTGAGATCAGGTCATGCACTTTGAGATTTCGTAGGCACGGAAGACCAGATCATCGGGGTTGCGGGGGCAGGAGGTCGGAGCGAAGGCGGCCGACGTTTGTCGCAAGCATGGGATCAGCAGTGCGACATTCAACAAATGGAAGGTGAAGTATGGCGGTCTCGAACTCACGGACGCCAGACCATGTCCGCAGACCAGATTTTGGCTTCGGTCAAACGCTTCTGCCAAGCCCACCAGACTTTATGTGGCGAACTTTAGATTCACGTGACTAGCTCGATGTTACGCAGCGCGGTCATAGGCCAGCGCATGTTTGCCATTCTCGATTATCCAGCAGCGGGCAATGTCTCGAAAGGTGGCAAAAACGGCATTCCGATACACGGGTGTGCCCCGTATCGTTAGTGCGTTCGTGGTACAGCGCCTTAGATATCCGTTAAACGAGACGGAGGATGTGACATGCGATCAACTGGCGAGCCGTTTGGAGGCCTGCACAAAGCCTCTCTTAAACGTCTGCAAATCGCGGCTCGACCCAATCAATACTCGAAGGAAGGATGTGGCAATCGGATTTGTCATCATCACTGCAAAGCCGGAGTGTCGCGACGACGTGCTGCGAGTGCATAGGGCGGTCATTTCAAGAGTTCTCGAAGAGAAGGTAGCATACAGTATATAGCGGCGACAGATCTCTACTATGGGCCTCCGCAGTGTCTATTGGTGGGAGAGTCATTTGCACTATCGGGATGTGGGAAAGCCAGAAGAACTTTAAGGCACACGCCGTCTTAGCGCATCTGGAAGCCTGCCGTTCAGGGGTGGAGGAAATCGTCGTCAGCCGTACCCTTCAATTAGACCCGTCCAGAAAGATTACGAAAAGTCGCTCGTGGCCCAAAAGCTCGCCCCCTGAGGTTCATCATGAAGATTGCCATCCTGGATGATTATCAAAACGTTGCGCTCGAGATGGCGGACTGGACGGACCTCAAGAGGCGGGCCGAGATCACCGTGTTCAACGATCACATATCTGACTTCGACGCTTTGGTGCGCAGGTTGGAGCCGTTCGACGTTATTTGCGTAATGCGCGAGAGAACGCCGATCCGCCGCGAATTGATCGCGCGGTTGCCAAGTCTAAAGCTCGTCGCTTCCACCGGGCCCGGAAACGCTGCCATAGACGTTGCCGCCGCCGAAGAACGAGGCATCAGGGTTGTAGGGACGGGCTACCGATCGACTCCTACCATCGAGATGACCTGGGCGCTTATCCTTGCGAGTGTTAGGAATGTTGTTTCGGAGAGCAACTCGGTGCGCGGCGGAGGCTGGCAGGTCGGGGTGGGAGAAGAGCTCGAAGGAAAGACGTTGGGGGTTATGGGTCTCGGGCGCGTGGGAGGCGCTGTCGCTCGGATCGGTGCAGCCTTTGGAATGAAGCTGGTCGCTTGGAGTCAAAATATGACGGCGCAGGCTGCCGAAGCGGTCGGTGCGAAGCTCGTCTCAAAAGACAAGTTGTTCGAACAATCCGATCTGCTTACCATTCATCTCGTGCTCAGCGATCGAACCAGGGGGCTTGTGGGCGCCAGGGAGTTGGGCCTGATGAAACGGACGGCGAGATTGATCAACACGTCCCGGGGCCCAATCATCGATGAGAGCGCGTTAATCGATGTCCTCAAGCAACGCAAAATCGCCGGTGCCGTACTCGATGTCTTCGATGAGGAGCCCCTGCCGGCAGATCATCCATTCAGAAGTTTAGACAACGTGTTGGTGACGCCGCACGTGGCCTACGTGGCCAAGGATCTTTACCGAACGTTCTATGGAGATACGGTCAAGAACATCGGTGATTGGTTGGATGCGCGATAGGAGTCTTCGCTAGTTTGCTATTGAAGCTTCCGCGATCCTGCGGCTGCTGACCGCGCTGTCCTCGGTATTCCCGCTCGCCTCGCGTTTTAAAGTGCTGCCGGCGGACGGGCGTCTGCTTGCTGAACGGTAGAACGTAAGTCCTTGATGATCTTGGTAACACGGTTGAATAGGCGTCCTGTCCGGATCTGAATCTACCTGTGAGGCGTTGCCTACTGCACCAAGCCGACCAAAAAAGATCATACGGGAAGATTTCGGGTCGCGCGTTGCGCGTGCAGCCTGCGGATCCTCTGCAAAGGCGTTGGAGCATCCCCGAGTACCTGTCCCAGCCACATGGTGGCGTACGGATTCGCAGACCAAACCCTCGGGAAACCTCCGGAAGGAATTTATCGCACGACACCAATTGCATTAACCGCGATGGTTGTCCGAAATAGTTGCAATTATGGCGTTGGCGATGTGAACGGCCGGATTTAACTTTCGCTCGGGTGCGACGTCCCGCGATTTGCGGCGGGACTGAGAGAAGCCGCATGGCCGACGGATCGGAAGCGGCCTACCGGTCGACGTGAAGCCAAGACGGCGACCGCCTGCGCTGCTGCCGCGAACAATTCAACAGGAGCGGAAGATGACGCAATCCAGCACCGTCGTCCTGGAACGGCTGAGCCTACATATCGCCAAGGTCACATTCTCGAACCCGCCTGTGAACCTGATCGCGCCCGATACCGTCTCGCGGATGCGCGATATCGTTGTCGCGTTGAGCAACGATCCGGACATCAAGGTCGTACTCTTTACGAGCAGCCTAGCAGGGTTCTTCATCAACCACTTCGATCTCAGTCATGCGACAGAGTTCCCCATTCTGCCGGGAGCCGAAGCCAGCCCTGCTTGGACCGATCTCGTCTTGCGCCTGACAGAGGCGCCGTTCATTAGCATTGGCTCCATCCGGGGAAGGACCCGGGGCGGTGGCAACGAACTGGCGCTTGCCCTCGATCTTCGCTATGCCAGCCGCGAGAAGGCGATCTTCGGTCAGCCTGAGGTTGGCACCGGTATTCTTCCAGGCGGCGGCGGCAGCGAACGGTTGCCGCGCTTCGTTCGCCGCGACCGTGCCCTGGAGGCAATCCTGAGCAGCGACGACTATGATGCCGTTCTGGCGGAGAAATGGGGATGGGTGACGCGTGCGCTTCCCGACGCCGAACTTGACGGGTTCGTCGAGAGACTCGCTACCCGTCTGGCTTCGTTCGACCGACAGGTGCTGGCCGCAGCCAAAGCCCAGATCAATCGGGCATCGCTGCCACCGCATGCCGATCTCCTAGCGGCCTATGGCGAATATGTGGGTTCGCTCGCTTGGCCGAGCTTCAAGGCGGGTACGCTAGCCCTTAGGCGGCGGGTCGCCGAAAAGGGGATCGTCGAGATCGAGCTCAACCTCGGCGACTATATCGGTGGAGCGAAGGGCTGACCACGGCGGGTGCGTATCTCGTCTGAAGGACGGTGCGCCCACGGCGAGCGCGTTACGTCGGATTGACCGCGGAGATTGTCCAGACGCCGACCTTGAGGCCCCGAAACGTGATAGAGCGCAGGCCTCTGCCGTTAACTCGACCGAGCAGTAGGATGTCGCCCGCGAGGCATGTTGCTCCGCCGTCGATGGATCCTTCCCGAGGTTTTGGGTCCAGCGTGTAGAGCCGCCGATGCTCGTCGACCTTTCGAGGGTCGAGGTGGATAGCCGAGCCGCTCGATCCCCGAATTGCCCTCCAGGTACCACAGAGAAGCGCAGTTACCGTCCGAGATCGATAGCGTCTTCCATCCCGGGGTGCCATCGCGTGCGATGAGTAACTGCCGCCGAGATTTTTTGGCGTCCGAAAAGGTGGCACAAATGACATTCTTGCCCTGACATCGATAGTTTAGCCTCAGCAGTGATCGGCGTGAACGATAAGTGATAAGGGCCATTCTCGTGCCCAATATCGCCGAGGGTATTGCAAAAGGGCTCTTCGGCGCGGCGTTCGTCGCGTTGCTGCTGTTCCTCGTCATCGTCCTGATGCGTCATCGTGCGGGCAACGCACTGGTTGGAGTCCATCTACGCAAGAGTCAAAAAGTCCGGGGGGAAGCAAAATGTCGTCCACAAAGCTTAAGCGCACAATAGTGACCGCAATCATCGCAATGGCTCTCGCCGACGGCAGCGCCACTGCCCAGAAGAAATTCGATACCGGTGCAACAGACACAGAGATCAAGATCGGCAACACCATGCCGTACAGCGGTCCGGCATCCGCGTATGGCGTAGTTGGCAGGACTGAAGAGGCATATTTCAAGAAGATTAATGCCGAGGGCGGCATCAACGGTCGCAAGATCAACTTCATTTCGTATGACGACGCGTACAGCCCTCCAAAGGCGGTGGAGCAAGCCCGCAAGCTCGTCGAAAGCGATGAAGTTCTGTTGATCTTCAGTTCGCTGGGAACGCCGAGCAATTCCGCGATACACAAATACATGAACGCGAAGAAGGTGCCGCAGCTGTTCGTCGCCACTGGCGCGACAAAGTGGGGCGATCCGAAGGAATTCCCTTGGACTATGGGCTGGCAGCCAAGCTATCAGAGCGAAGCGCGAATCTACGCCAAATTCCTGCTGAAGGAAAAGCCTGACGCCAAGATCGCGGTGCTCTATCAGAATGATGACTTCGGGAAAGATATTCTGAAGGGTCTCAAGGACGGTCTCGGCGCGAAGGCGGCCTCAATGATTGTCGCCGAGGACGGTTATGAAGTATCCGAGCCAACAATCGACGGTCATATCGTCAAGCTTAAGGCCACCGGTGCCAATGTTTTCATCAATCTTTCAACTCCGAAATTCGCGGCACAGGCGATCAAGAAGATTGGCGAGCTCGGCTGGAAGCCGCAGCAGATTGTTGCCAACGTCAGCGCGTCTGTAGCTAGCGTCATCAAGCCGGCAGGTTTCGAAAACGCGCAGGACATCATCTCCGCGCAATATACCAAAGATGGGGTTGATCCGCTCTGGAAAGACGATCCCGACGTAAAGGAGTTTGTCGCATTCATGGACAAGTGGTTCCCTGAGGGCAACAAGGCCGACTCCTTGGTATTGTCCGGATATGCCCTCGCGCAAACCATGGTCCGTGTGCTGCAGCAGTGCGGGGACGATCTCACCCGCGCTAACGTGATGAAACAGGCGTCTAACTTGAAGAATTTCGAGCCTGCAGGCCTGTTGCCCGGCATCAAGATCAACACCAGCGCCACCGACTTTTATCCGATCGAACAGCTCCAGATGATGCGTTTCAAGGGAGAAAGTTGGGAGTTGTTCGGTCCCGTTATCAACGGCGAAATCGGAGGCTAAACTGGTAACGAGCAGGTGTCGATCCGGCCCTGATCTCGAAAGCTTACCGAAGCTGCAGGGTGAGGACGAGGAACGGTTCACGGCGGGATGCTTTCGGCACGAGCCTATGACGACCCGAAGATCTTCGGCGTCGTGACCGGCCCAGTCCTGGAGCGGCTTGCTCCGCGACATTAATCCACCGCCAAAACTCGCGGTTTGGCAATCCCGTAACCTGCAAGTCTACCGACTAATCGCTAGGAATCCTCATTAATATCGAATTGACATGTCTCGCCGCCAGCGCCGTCCTCTGCTTGGCGCTGCCACTCGTTTACGTCGCAATGTACCAGAAGCAAGTTGGCTTCCCTGTCGTGTCCGGCAACCGCGAGGATGCGCCCGGGCCGACCGGAGCGGCCGGTCGGGGCCTTCGCGCACACCGGAACTTGATCGAGAACCTCGTGCCGTTCGCCATCGCAGTAATGCTGGCTCGCGCGGCGGGTGTTTCGAATACCATGACCATCATCGGGGCAGAGCTCTTCCTTGCTGCACGCCTGGTTCACGCAATCACCTATTTCCTCGGGATCACCGGCATCCGCACGTTGGCTTACTTCGCAGGTGTTGTCGGCACCGCTCTGATCTTCCTCCAGCTGCTCTGAACGATTTTCGAGCCGTCACGCGGCTTGCCGCGTCGTGATCGATCTCTAATCCACGCCGCGAACGAATACGCAAAAAGGAAAATTCTCACGCGGGGTTGCAATGTAGTAAATTCCATTTTAGAACTAACGATCGATCACGGCGCACGCGGCAGCGCGGCGGAGACATTGTCGTAGACGAAAACAGGGGATCCGAAGTTGAACCCTCGCAAGATGCATTACTACGAGCCTTCGCAAGGGCACGGATTAAAGTACAATCCGTTCAACGCGATTATCGCACCGCGCCCGATTGGCTGGATTTCTTCGCGCGACGCAAAAGGTCAGCTCAATCTAGCTCCGTACAGCTTTTTCAACGCCCTCAATTATGATCCGCCTATCTTGGGATTTGCTTCGATCTCCTGGAAGGACAGTGTCAGAAACGTCTCGGAGACCGGGGAGTTTGTCTGGAATCTGGCGACCAAAGAGCTCGCCGAACAAATGAACCGTACCTCGTTGCCCGTTCCAGACGATGTGGACGAGTTTCAGCTGGCCGGATTGACGGCCGTGCCCAGTAAACACGTTGACGTCCCGCGCGTGCTCGAAAGTCGCGCGGCTATGGAATGCAAGGTAACGGAAATCGTTCAGTTCAAGAACTGGAAGGGCGAGAAAGTAGAAGGGTGGCTGGTTCTTGGCGAAGTTGTAGCCGTTTATATTGATACGTCTTTGATCAAGGATGGTGTCTATCAGACGGCGTTAGCGACTCCAATTCTGCGCGCCGGGCGCGGCGGCGATTATCTCGAGGTCACGCAGGACCGAATGTTCGAGATGGAGCGTCTCCCGGGAAGCAGCAAACCCGCATTTCATGGTGCCTAGCAACTCTGTTAGCGCGGGGAGATGCGCACTGCGTCGCACCCATGTTGACTGAACGATCATCGGTGCAGTGATGAGAATGAGGATCTACTGGCGGCGGGCGATCGCTCGGTCTTGGATACTATCTAGATGGTACTATCGCTTGCATGGACTGCGGCTCACCGGCCGAGCTTCTGATACCGTCTGGTATTTCGCGTACGGATCAAACATGCATAAAGACGCCTTCTTCGAGCGGCGTCGTATGAGACCGACGGAATGGCGAGTCGGGCGATTGAAGGGATATCGTCTGCGATTCAATCTGGACGGAATACCTAAGGGAAAATCCGCGCCGGCCAACATTTCTCCAGATCCCGATTCGGAGGTTTGGGGTGTGCTCTACAAAATCACGCACCGACAGATGCTTCGACTAAACCTTACCGAGGGAGTGCCGGGCAGGGTTTACCGCCCGACCTGGCTTGGGATGCATGATGTCGATGGGCAGACCGTGACAGCCATGACGTATGTGGCAGAAGGCAAGGAATCGGACGGCTGCCCTTCGCTTCGCTATATTGCCCTGATCCGCGACGGCGCGCGAGCCCACGGGCTTCCTACCTCTTGGCTCCAGATGCTGGAGAGCGTGGTCCACGTCAAATGATCCTTAACTCTCGGACCACGCCAAAAAGAGGTCGCCACTTATATCCCAAACACACTTGTTCAGCGTGCGGACCCAGGTTGCACGGCTTGGAGACCCATGAACGGGGCCGAGCGGGACGCTACGGAGCGAGCTTCGCTCTAACAATAGGCTGCCGCGCATTGTTGGTTGGGCAGATCCCATGGTGCCTTCCCGGAGTCTGACCTCGATCCGCGCGCCCAAGCTGCAATTATGGGCTACGTGGATAGATTTGCTCTGCTGAACAGCGCGCTACTGTTTGCGCCCTTCTGACTCTGTTGCTGCGCAGGGGCGCTGCACATTAGTCGTTGGCAACAGCAGATGCAGGCGCTGCGTGCCTTGTCCTTGCCTCCAAGCTGGATCGGACCTCTTGCATCTGCGCCAGAACAAATTCCATCACGACGCGGGTACGTGGCGCCAAGTGCCGCCGCGATGGATAGACCAGGCTAACCGGGAAGCCAGGAGCAGGAAAGCCGTTCAGCAGGCTAAATAATTGGCCGCTCTGCAGATCATCGAACACCTCAAGCAGAGGGAGAAGAGCGATGCCGTAGCCGATTTCGGCAGCCTGCCGTACCGCGCGAAAGTCGTTTGCAAGAAATCCGCCATTCACACGGACCTGTTTGGGTCCCTCGGGCGTGACAAACGTCCATACGTCGGAATCCGATCCAACATTGTGCAAGATGCAGGTGTGATGCTCGAGATCGGCCGGAACGGTGGGCGCACCATGCCGCTCGATATAGCTCGGGGCAACCACCGCAATTCGCTCTCCCGTCCAACTTCGGCGCTTGATCAGTGACGAATCTGTGATTTCGCCGACGCGCAGGGCAAGGTCGAGCCGATCCTGGATCATGTCGCCGAATCGATCGCTGATGACGAGCTCGACCTTCAAGCCCGGGTGACCGGCAAGCAAAGTCGGCAAACGCTGGACGAGAAAGCGGCTCGTGGTCGTCGGGACTGCCACGCGAACAAGCCCGACCGCCGATGCGCTCTGGCGCCCAAGAGCGGCTTCCAACTCCTCCACACCCTCAAGGACCGGCCGAGTAAGACCAAGTAACATCTGTCCATCGTCGGTCAGGCTGAGTTTTCGCGTCGTGCGGTGAAACAGGCGCACGCCGAAATGCTCTTCGAGCTGCGCAATCTGGCGAGCGACCGCAGCTTGGGTTAAATCGCGTTCGCGAGCGACAGCCGAGAACGAACCGGTCTCCACAACTCGCACCAGCACTTGGAGGGTACCCACAAGGTCCATCGATTTCCCCCAAAAAAATCAAAGATCATTCAAGGAGATGCTACCTAATCGCGCTGAGACAAGAGGCGTATGTCGAATAGGCCGCATACCGGCGTTGCGCCCTAAGTATTCACTGAGCTGGCCCGCCGCCGTTGCGATTGAACCTGAAAGGCAGCGAGGTGACCCGTGTCAAAGCTTCTTGCAGCTGCAGCCACCCTGAAAACCACTCTCTTTCTAGCCAGTATGGCCTTTGCGCGCGGCGACATGCCTGCGGTCATTGTAGTCTCGGCCTTGTTCCATCTTGTCCAGCTTGGCACGAAGCCGGTCGGTCAGGCGTTACCGCGAGACCCCATCGTCGTCTCACGAAGCGATGACCGCAGCCGCTGAAAGGGGACGTGCGACTAGCTCGGCAAATGACCGAAGAGGAGAATTTCAGTGTCGATTTTATCGCTTCTCAACGGAAGTTTGGCGATGTCCTTGGCAAACGGTTTCAATAGTGTGATCCGGCGTACGGAGCCGCGGCCTCCTACCCGGTAGCGCGCGTGGCCACCCGTTAGCAACGGTCTGCCGCCATTGCTTTCTCATCGACGGCCGCGTTGAGATCGAGTCCAACGTCGCCGAGCGGCGGTCCGGCCACAAAACAACCACGCTCAAAAACGTGCTGTTCGCGGGCAGCGACCGGAGATGGGCAACCGTCGCCACCCTACAAACAGCCAAAATGAACGACGTCGAGACGCCGCTCAGTCCGTTGTCCTATTTGGTGGCATTTAAGACCTTTCTGCTCGTCCCACCGAGAATTAATAACGAAGTACCCCGGTGCAGCCTTGGCGCGCTGTCGGGGATAGGATTGGAGACACTAGATCCACGAGGGTTCGCACGTCCCACTGGAGATAGACGTGACCACTTTTTCGTTGCTCCGACACACCAGGCTCGCGTTCAGGACGGCGAGGCCGTCGCATAGCCCAAGTTGGTGCAGACGCCGCAAAACGGGACTAACCAAGCATGACGTATCGGCACACGACGGCCCCCACCCAGTTCATTGAAGCCAATGGGATCCGCTTTGCTTATCGCCGTTTCGGGCGTGAAGAAGGTAAGCCGCTTCTCTTCATGCAACATTTTCGAGGCGGGATGGATCATTGGGACCCCACTGTCACAGATGGCTTTGCGAAAAATCGGCCGGTCATTCTGTTCGACAACGCCGGGGTAGCCGCTTCAAGCGGTGAGACGCCCGACACGATTGACGCAATGGCGGAGCACGCTGCCGATTTCATCGGAGCGCTCGGGCTTTCGCAGATCGATCTGCTGGGTTTCTCGATTGGCGGATATATCGCGCAGACCCTCGCGATGCGTCATCCCGAACTTATCCGTCGTCTTATTCTCGTCGGCACCGGTCCCCGCGCGGGCGAGCCACCTCAGGATGCCGGATATGCCCAATACGCCGCTATGACCGATCCGCAAACCGGGCAAAGCCCCATCGAGACATACCTCTATCTGTTTTTTCGCCCCTCGGAGGCGAGCCAAGCATCAGGAAAGGTGTTCTGGGCGCGACGGCACGCCCGGAAGGAAGACGTGGACGTGTCGACGTCAACGCAGACGATGGCGGCACAGCGGGCGGCGATCACGGAATGGCGTCAACCCCGCGGGGAGCGCTTCGAGGAACTTAAGGCGATCATTCAACCGACGCTCGTCGTCAACGGCCACAGCGACATCATGGTTCCGACGATCAATTCGTTCACGCTCTCCCAGAAAATTCCGAATGCTCAACTCATTATCTATCCAGATTCCGGGCATGGGTCCTTATTTCAGTTTCCAGAACTCTTTGTGACCCATGCGACGATCTTCCTAGACGGACCCTTCGCCGGGACCGGCCCTTGAACAGCGGCGGCCGATTCAGCCCGCTGGGAGGCGGTCGCTGGCGGGCAAGCGTACGATCGATCACCAATAAAAGCAGGCAAAAGACGTGGATCCAAACAAAAGCGTTCCGGCCCTCACCGGTCTTGAGTACTTCAAGGCGCTCATCGAGGGCACCGCCCCGCGCGCGCCGATGCTCGAGCTGTTCGATATCAATTTTGATTCCGCCGAACCTGGCGCCGTCGTGCTAACCGCAACGCCGACGACAAAATACTACAGTCCGTTGGGATTTGTGCATGGAGGTTATGCGGCCGTTCTGCTTGATAGCTGCATGGCGGCAGCTATCGTTACTTCGCTTGAGCCAAGTCTTTCCGCCGTGACGCTCGAATACAAAATAAACTTCATAAAGCCGATGTCCGCCGATACGGGAGTGGTGCGGGGAGAGGGCAAGTCGCTATACATCGGCCGGCAGATGGCTATCGCAGAAGGCAGATTGCTCGACGCAGCAGGCAGAATTCTCGCCCACGGAACAACTACCTGTCACGTTGTGCGCAGAGATGGGCGTTCATAGCGCAGTTGATGGGCACATAGTCTCACGAAAGTCGAGGGTCGACTGTTCCGATAGTGTGTTCAAGCGTAGGTCGACACTATCCTAGGCCATACCGGTTTGACTCACTGTTCGAAGCCGGGTCGATTTCACATGGAGGCGCGTCCGCGCTTGGTGTACGGCGTGCGTTCGGCATCGTCCTGGCGCCGCGGGCCTCGCCGGGTCACGAAGCCTGAGCTGACTTCTGCCGCAGCGAACCCACGCTACGTTTTGTAAGCTTCGCAATTTCAGCGACTTTCCATCGCGGTCGGGACGAGAGCATTTGTCGATGCCGTGCAAATGCTCGATCGAAGCATCCGATGTCCCGAAACGTGGGCTAAACGTCGTTTGGTGCACAGCCAAAATCCCCTAGTTTTCGCACCTCACCATGATGCGTCGTGGCGGGTCCGCGCCGCCAAATGACGGATCTTGACGCGCTTGAGCGAGGGAGACCATGCGATGGATTGTTGCATTTTGACGACGTACGCCCTGTTGTCGATGTCTGACATTGATCGGGACGACTTCATATTCGGTCAACTGGTTACCTTAGCAACGGGATTATCGCTGGTCGTGATCGCCAGGTTATTGGCGATGCTGTTGTTTGCCTGGTGAGGGTCGGAGACACCGGACAAGCGCGGATGGGGGACCGCACTGCGCCGTAGACGTTGCCGGGCCCGCGCCTTGTTCTCTTCATCATTGTTCTAACCAGGTCAATCGCGGCCTTCTGGTCGAGGCCCCTCGTGTCGGAGGAGGCGGATGGTCGATTGCGACCTAATGACCGGAAGAAGGTTCAGGTTGGTGGGGTGTCGAGAAGTGACCTAGCATTGTTGTTAGTTCTTGATTGGTCGTTGCACTCCCGTGGGTCCGCCCGCACCAAACCTTACCGGAAAAACCTGTCAATCACCCAACATTCGCCAATTCCAAGGTCGCCATGCGAACTTGGGGTGGTTGATGGTGAACTTTTCATCTTCGCGTGATCTCGCCTGACCCGTCGCTGGGCGGGTCAGGCTCGGCTTGACGGCGCATGAGTGCGTCGTCTTCACCAGTGGCCATAGGTGGAAACAACGATCCGCATTATTAGCCTTCAGGCAGGGTCAAGCGGGAGTCTGCGGTTTCCTAATGCCCGCAGCCTGCTGCATCTGCTTGCGCTCCTCCCACCGGCGTCAAGCCTCGATATCGACGTCCTTAGTTTCGGGTAGAAAAAAGAAGCCGATTACAAAGCTCATAGCTGCGACACCGACCGGGTACCATAGACCGGAATAGATGTTCCCGGTCGCGGCAACGATCGCGAACACCGTCGCTGGCAGGAAACCGCCGACCCAGCCGCTACCGATATGATAAGGCAGCGACATGCCGCTGTAGCGGATACGGCTTGGGAACAATTCGACAAGCCATGCGGCCGTCGGGGCGTAAACGAGCGTCACATAGATCACTAGGATCCACAGCAAAACTGTCGTCATCACGGTGTCGATTTCCGTTGGATCGGCCGAAGTTGGATAGCCGTGGGCTTTGATCGCCGCGGGCAAGGCCGTGGCAAAATCCGGCGAGGTTGCGGCCAGTATCTGGTCGCCGATCTTGACCTGTGTAGGCGTTCCCTTCGGCGCGTCTTGGTTGGTATAGTTCACCGACAGACTGACCAACCCCGACTTCGCGACATCGCAGTTCGTGGTGAATTTCTCGGTGCCCGTCGCTCTTAACTGGAACGAGCACTCGTCCGGATCGGCGATAACGGTCACGGGTGCAGAGCTAAGCGCTGCCTCGAGTTTAGGGTTAGCGAAGTGGGTAATGCCTTTGAAGATCGGAAAATACGTCGCAGCCGCTAACAGAAGGCCGGCCAGGACAATCGGCTTGCGGCCGATCTTATCGGACAGCCAGCCGAACAGGATGAAGGCAGGCGTACCAAGCGCCAACGCGACCAAGATCATAATCTGCGCGGTGACGGTGGGCACCTTGAGAGTCTGGGTCAGAAAAAACAGCGCATAGAATTGTCCACTATACCACACCACCGTTGCGCCCGCGGTCTCGCCCAAAAGAGCGAAAATAGCAGTCTTGGCATTGGACCAATCGGCAAAGGCGTCGGCGAGCGGCCGCTTTGATGTTTTTCCCTCGTCCTTCATTTTTTGGAAAACCGGCGATTCGTTCAAGCTCAATCGGATCCAGATCGAAATCATGAAAAGGATCGCCGACAGCAGGAACGGAATGCGCCAGCCCCAATCGCCGAATGATGCTTCGCCCAACCAAGATCGGATGCCGAGGATCAGCAACAATGCTAAAAAAAGGCCAAGGGTCGCGGTGGTTTGGATCCAGGAGGTGTAATAGCCGCGTTTGTTCATTGGCGCGTGCTCTGCGACGTAGGTCGCCGCACCGCCATACTCGCCTCCAAGCGCAAGGCCCTGCACCATGCGCAATCCGATCAGCACGGTCGGCGCGGCGATCCCCCAGGTATCGTAGCCCGGTAGCAGGCCGATGAAAAAGGTGCCGATGCCCATCAGGGTCATCGTGGTCAGGAACGTATACTTTCGTCCAACCAGGTCGCCAAAATGGCCGAAAATCAGAGCGCCGAATGGGCGTACCACAAAGCCAGCCGCAAACGCGAGCAGGGCAAAGATGAAGCCAACATTCGGCGGCACGTTGGAGAAGAAGTATTTGGCGAGAAACGAGCTGAGCGTTCCGTAAATGAAAAAATCGTACCACTCAAAGGCAGTGCCAAGCGAAGCAGCGAAAATGACCTTGCGTTCCTCGGCAGTCATGCCCTCGGCGCGGACGCCACCGCCCGCTACGTCAGCTATTGTCACCGTTTGCTCCCCCTCTTTAAAATTGTTCTTTCAAGCGTTCCAAATCATCCGCCGCAAAGCTGTCGTACCGACCATTGGTGCTGAGAGCAGCCCAAAGACGTTCCGTTACAGCAATACGGCTCAGCCAGATTCAACGATGGCCAAGATGAGACGAACGCTGATCGAGCCGCTACACCAGGCTCCACTTCCTTATCGATCGGAAGTGGAGCCTCCAGAAAAGTTAACCGCGGCGCTGCGCGCGTAGAAGGTCATATACGCCACCATTCGAGACACCCAGGAATAGCCGGTGGTTTCAAAGACCAAGTCGGGGTCGAGCGTTGCGTTGCCCGTTCAAGCGCGGCTGTCCCTCGAGCGGCCGCTGGGCCTCAACGGCTAAATATGAGGTTTGCGGAATTAACTGGGCCCGTCAGACCGGCCCACAACGAAGGGTAACCATCTAGCTAGTCCGCAGTTATTCGGCGGTAACGATCTCGGGCAGCGCCCGCTGAGTTACGCGATCGGACTCTGGCCGGCTTGGCAACTTACGCACCGCGCAAGGCAAGCCTTTCAGATGAGGGATTCCTTGCTCGATATCCAGATAGTCGTCATTGTCTGGGCAAATCTGTGCGTCTGCGAACTCCCAGGCGCCCGAAAGCTCCTTCTTTCCTTTCGGCATTTCCGGCTTCCACCATCCGTGAGGAACGCGGACCAGGCCTTCGGGCATGTCATCGCGTATGGCTGTCCGTCCATTGCAGCGCCCTTGGATCGTCGAAACCTCAATCCATTCGCCTCCCGCCACCCCGATCGTGGCGGCGTCGTTGGGATGCAGAAAGATCTCAGGCTCGGGACGGCGCGAACGCAACGAGGCGATGTGGCGGTGACCGGTCTGGAAAAACTCGTCCTCGCGCACCCCGGTGAATGCCATGAATGGAAACGCCGGATCCTGCGGTGGTTCCCCGCGATAGTAGGGTAGCGGATCGAAGCCAAGTGACTCCAAGACAGTTGATTTGAGTTCGACCTTCCCAGACGGCGTAGCGAAACCCGTCGTTTCGTATTTTTTGAAGCCAAGCTTTCTCATATGGTACGGATGCTTCTCGGCGAATTGAGAGAAATTCAGTCCGAGCGCCGCCACCCGAAAATCGAGAAGTTCCTCCGAGTTCTTCCACGGAAACCTGTCGGAAATCCCTAGTCTGGTGGCCAAACCACGCCAAAAGTCGTAGACGCTTCGGCACTCGCCAGGTGGGTCCATCGTCTTCTGTGAAGGGCGGAAGATCGAGGTCCATCCAAATCCATCGGAGAGGCTGGCACGCTCCAGCCAACTGTCGCTCGGCAAAACATAGTCCGCCAATTGCGAGGTCGGCGTCATCATATGTTCGAACGACACGACCAACTCTTGGTTCATCAAGGCGCGATAGATCAATTGCAGATTGGCAAAACTCATAAGAGTGTTGTTGCCGAGCGTGAAGAAGGCTTTTACCGGATACGGTATTCCGTCCGCCATGGCCGTAAAGACCGCGGAAGGGTTAGCCATATAACTGCCTGATATGAGGTTGACGTACTCCTTACCCCAGACTCGCTTCGTCGGCTCTCGTAGGGCCTGCATGCCCCGGTAGGTGAACGCTGGATGTTTTTGAGAACCGAGCTGTTTGGCTTTTTGAACTTCAGAAAGTTCATCGTGGAGTTCGATCTCGCTCTCGGAGATGATATCTGGATGAAATCCATGCAAGACTTCGCCGCCAGGGACATCGATATTTCCCGTTAGTGCACGAAGAGCGCAATGCAGCCGAATTGCAGACGTGCTGTTTCGCTGCTGGTCTGTGATCGGTGTCCAAGGAATGACGCCTGGAGTTGTGGTCGCATACATGCGTGCGGCCGCGGCAATTCTGTCAGCGGCAACTCCCGTGATCTGGGCTACACGCTCGAGCGGAAACTCGTTGACACGGGCGCGAAACTCTTCAAATCCCGTGGTCCACTGCGCTACGAAGTCCTGATCGTAGAGACCTTCGTCGATGATAACTTTGAGCCAGCCCATGCACATCGCGGCATCGGTTCCGGCCCGCAATGGGAGCCATATATCCGCAAGCTCGGCGTTCTCGCTGCGTCGCGGGTCCAACACGATCAACTTTGCGCCGCGTTGTTGGGCGGCACGAATGGAATTATAAACCGGCGTCCAGCTATGCTTTCGGGGGTTATGGCCGAACAGCACGATACATTTGGTTTTCGGATAGTCGGGGTAAGGAAACCAGCCGTAGACCATCCGATTGATCGCAGCAGTATTGCCAGCGCAGAGGGCGACTCCGCTCATCCAGTTCGGATTACCCAGCAGATTCATGAAGCGGCGGCCGACGCCGCTGTCGGACTGGACATTCCATGGACTGGCGGACACGGCAAACCCTTCTGGCCCGTATTTCTCAGTCACCACGGAAAGGCGCGCAGCAATGTCGTCCAAGGCGTGGTCCCAGGTCACTCGCTCCCACCGTCCAGAGCCTCGTTCGCCCACCCGACGCAGCGGGAATCGGACCCGGTCCGGGTGCAGAAATCCCTCAGGTGCGTGAACGCCCTTCATACATATGTTGGCGCGAAACGGAGCATTGTCGGTAGCCTTGATGCGAGCGGCGCCGTTAGCGGAAACCTCAGCAACCACCTGACAATAGATGTCGCAGCTCGAGCATAGGACGCGCTTTTGGTCTGTCATGAACACTCTCCAAAGGTGGTCGCTGTTTTAGGTCACGGTGGCCAGAGGTTGCCGCAAATATGATCTGATGGATCGGTCTGCAAACGATCACTTAAACATCCGCATGGTGGCATTTCGCCTGGTTGACCCACGATCGGTTGTTCTTTTCAGCGATTGCTCCGACGTTTGCCGAGACATCATTAGAATCGACGCCAGCGGCTGCAAGCAGAACGCGCGCCGCGTCCCGAGCCGCGCGGGCCAGCTTGGGATCTCTGCGTATGACGGCGGCCGCTGTAGCGCCGTCAATGAGCAGCATGAGTTGCATGGCCAGGCTCTCCGGATGAGCTATTTGCAGCCGATCCAGCAGTTCGAGAAGCCAGCTATGACGCTGGTTCCTAAAGGAGAGAGCGATCTCGTTCGCAGCGTGATCCGGATCTTTCAGCTCGACGACGGCGTCGACGAACGGACAACCGCGAAACTCCTCGTCGGCAAGGCTTCGCTCGAGATGAACGAAACTCTCCAATATTTGCTCTTCCGCGGGCCTCTCGGAGATGGAAATGGGTATCAGACGACGAGCGAGATAGGCGGTGATGAGGCGATCTTTGGACGGGAAATAGTCGTACAACGTCCGCTTGCTGATCCCGATTTCCGCGGTAATTTTGTCCATGCCGACCGCCCGGATGCCATCGCGATAGAACAAACAGTCCACCGTTTCGAGGACCCGCTCTTGCATAGCTCGTTTACCGACGAACCTATCCATAGCGGTAATCAGTTCAGCAGGTGCCGAGCGGGACGCGCCGGCTCCGCGACCCATGCCCGACGGAAAACGCCAGCGATCTTGGCGCGGGATATCTCCTTTTCGGAGACGGCCGGGAATTTCGGGAAATGCTCGTCATGGAAGCTGTCGGTGACGAAAGGCAGCATCGAAAATCCAAGATATTCGCCGGAGGCGGAAAGCGCGGCGGGATCGCCGACGAGGGCGGTGCGAGTGGCCATGCCCTTGGAGCTGCCCGTCTGCCAATGAAGCTCCCGGAACTCCCGCTGTTTGACCTCCGGGGCGGATAGGACGCGGATAGAGCTTTGCTGTGAGATGAGATAGAACGTCTGATCTCGGTCGATCGCTAGATTGGCGCCTCGCAGATTTCTTAGTTCGGTCAAGATCGGAGCCTTCGACGACGGATTGGCCAAGGCTATCGCCGTTAAGCCGAATAGCGCGTCGAAGACCGCCATGGGATGCTCGGCTTGCGACAACCTTCGTAGATAGCGCTCCACGACCGTCTCGCCGAAGGCGGAGGCTGATCTGGCTGCGATTGCAGCCAGCCAAAAGGTACGTTCCCTCAGGAGCACGAAGCTTGGGGTCCAGTTCTGCCAGACGAAGCTATTGGCCATATCAGCTAGCCAGGGGCGAGAATCGCTGCTCGAGGCGAGCAGGATAAGTTGCCCCAGCGCATGAACGAGCTGCCAATACGCGCGCAAGCTCGTGGCGGCGACTCCTGCCGTTCCGCTCAATTCGAAGCGTACGACCGAGCGAAGCGTATCGAGAACTTGAAGCACTCGCATCGCGGCTTTGTAGGACAGTTGCTCGAGCAGGGGGGCCCACTCAAATATTTCATGAAAGTTCGCTCGTGATTGTACAACTGACGGCTCAAAAACAGGTTGGAGAATATTGTAGGCATCTTTCACAGCGCCCGTTCGCTGCATCGAAACCTGCAGCGATCGCTCAAACTCTGGCCGTGTTCGAATTCCTTCGTCGAGATCGATGGCTGGCAACCCGGCCTGGCGTCCGCGATAGACCGCGTAACCGCATCCACCGACCTTGAGCCAGCTCTGGTTTTTTGACCGACCGATCAGAAATTCCCGGCCCGGATCGATTGCAACAATTTCAGCCAGTCGTTCACGAAGCGAAGCGTCTCGTGTGATAGTCATAGCTTCAGCTAGTCGCATGACCATATCGTTGCGCGCAGCGCCTAGTAGTTCAACCAAATTTTGGTAATCGGGATTTACCGCTAGCATTTCGTCGGCGCTTTCGTCGGCTCCGAAGTCACGCAATGACATGCGTTTCGGTAGAGTGCGGAGAATAGGCGTTTAAAGCGTTGCGCCAAACGACGTTTTGCCGACGTTTTAGGACGTCGAACGGGCACTGAGAATAGCGGCATCTCGATCGATGCGTTGGGACCGTGATGGCAAGCCTCGAGTGGGGCTGCGTGAAAGTATTACGGGATCGTGTTCGGCTCGGAACAACTGATTATCACTTCCGTTATGGCCTCAAGCTGCGAGACCCGGCCGGTTTCGGCCGAATATTCGTACTATAGAGCGTGATCGAGGTGAGGCTGATGCTCCTTAAAGTTCCCCGACTTGTGTCTTGACAGGACGTGACCTGTCAGTAACTATCCAGGAATCGTGGCGAATAACGGCCTAATGCTGTGTTCGAGGTGGCTCGAGGGAGGCGGTATCGGGTAGGCGAAAATTGTCGCTTCGTCGGTGCTTTGTCGATGAAACGGGACACGCCGTGCTGTGATATGCCGGCCTCGGATGAGCTAACCCGTGCCTCAATCCTCGTGAACTCCGCCCACTTGCTGATCGCGGCCCTCTCGAACGCCAGCGCAGGCGGCAGCGCCGTGCTCTTATCTTAACGACGGGACGTAGCCGATGCGCAGATGGTTCGAGACACTGATAAGTTCGGAGTTGCCGGACGCGGTTTCCAACCAAGACGATCGGATGAGACGGCAAAGTCAACCGCGGCGCAGAATAATGCAGTTTCAATAAACGACGGTGGGAGGTTTCCATGCAGCGGATAGGAGTGGTTACGTTTCCGGGCTTTCACGTGATGACGTTGGCTGCGATGTCCGTCTTCGAGCTCGCGAACTCGGAGCTTGGCGAGCATCGCTACGACGTTCAGTTTCTCTCGGAGAACGGCGGTCGAGTAAGGTCATCGGCCGGGTTCGTGATCGAGACCGAGCCGTTCGGGAATCCCGTCTTCGACACGGTCATTGTCGGCGGCAGCACGGAGCCATCCTTCAGGCCTTCCGAAGGCATGCTGACATACCTTCGAGAGGCTTTCGACATAACGCGCAGGATGGCGGCGACTTGCGTCGGTACATTTACGTTGGCCGAAGCGGGGCTTCTTGACGGCAAGCGGGTGACGACGCATTGGGACCACGTCCGTGAACTTCAGAGGCGATACCCAAAAGTTAGGGTACAGGAAGACCGGATCTTCGTCATCGACGGATCGATATGGACATCGGCGGGCATGACCGCGACGATGGATCTAGTACTTGCGATGGTCGAACGGGACGTCGGACCTGAACTCGCGAGGACGGTCGCCAAGCAGATGGTGGTCCACCAACGGCGTTCCGGCGGTCAGTCGCAATTTTCGGCCCTTCTCGAACTTGAACCCAAGCCCGATCGAATTCAAAACGCTCTCGAATTCGCGAGAAAGAACCTGCATTCAGAACTTACAGTCGAAAACCTTGCAGACGCGGCCCATCTGAGTCCACGACAATTCACACGAGCCTTTGCGGCCGCTACTGGCGAATCGCCGGCAAAGGCGATCGAAAAGTTGCGTCTCGAAGCCGCACGTTTGTTGTTGGAGGACAGCCGGCATCCGATTGAGAATATCGCGAAGCAGACGGGCTTTGCGGATCGCGAAAGAATGCGGCGGGCCTTCGTGCGTACGTTCGGTGTACCACCGCAGGCAATGCGCCGCCAAGCACGAAAGGAGATGCAAGGAGCCAGCGATATTCCGACTGGCTCATTGCCCGCGCTTCGTGAGGCTGATCTGATGACAACCAAACAGCCAGCCACGCTACAAGGTGACGCGCCGTCGTTCCGCGACTTTCTTGCCGAACACAAGCAGTCCGCATTGCGATTGGGTCCTGGTCACTTCGTCCTGCAGCACATTCCGGTGTTTGGCGACGAATCTGTTGCCGACACTCACGATATCGGACGCAACAGCGCATTTAGGTATGTCCGGAGCTAGAAAGACCGTTAACGACCAATATTGGTCGCGCGCCACCGCGAGGACGGCTTTCGTCACTGTGTTTCAGCGGCTTTGATTGGGGCGGCGCTGCGGCTCTTAGCCGGCACCGCAAAACGAATCCGTCGCAAGGATCTTTAGCGGACCTTCTTCGGCGACGCCGTGGATTGGAGCTTGAATCGGCAGGCCTGTTCCACGCCCGGAAGCATGCGAGGCACGGCCGGACATAGAGTGGTCGGTCGGACCGGCGTTACGCGGTTGCTCGAGTAATCAATCGCAACGGCCGTTATGATGGTGCTCCTGAACCCGGGATCAGATGCATTTTCGCCGATGCAATGCACGCGGAGCATAACTGTGTGACCTAGAAAGTGGCAAAAAAGGCGTTCTCCGTCAGCGGCGACCGATCTACTTGTTTGTTGGTCTAGGGAGAGGCCAATGGTGCGCAGCGTTCGATTCCACAAGTTTGGCGGCCCCGAAGTTCTGCAAATCGAAAACGTGATCGTACCGGAACCCGGTCCCGATGAGGTTCGCTTGCGGATAAAGGCTATTGGCTTGAACCGAGGCGAAATCCTGATGCGATCCGGAAGGGCCGCAACAAGGGCGAAGTTACCCGCGCAGCTTGGTGTGGAGGCGTCCGGGGTAATCGAGGTTTTGGGCTCGGATGTGAAAGGTCTTGTGGTCGGAGATCGCGTGGCGGTCGTCCCAGGTGACCTCGGACGTGGCTACTACGGCGAGGTCGCCCTCGCGCCTGCCAGAACGTTAGTCAAGATTCCACCCACTCAGGGTTGGCAGCACGCCGCGGCGACCTGGATGGCGTTCGGGACCGCATGGACAGGGTTGGTGGACATCGCGCGCCTCTCAGCAGGCCAAACGGTACTCATAACAGCTGCATCCAGCAGTGCGGGTCTGGCTGCTATCCAGACAGCACGCAAGGTCGGCGCGAATCCGGTTGCGTTGACGCGGACCCATGCGAAGGCTGCGGCCCTGCTTGAGGCCGGGGCGACCCATGTCATCGCTACCGAGGAGCAGGACGTCGTTACGGAAGTGGCCCGGTTGACCGGAGGCAAGGGCGCGGAGGTTGTATTTGACGCCGTGGGCGGCCCAGCCTTTGAGAAGCTCGCCGAAGCGACCGCGACAGGCGGTTTATTGCTCGCGTACGGTCGCTTCAGTCCTGAAGTCACCCCGCTGCCGCTGGCGCAGCTCTTGTGGAAGGATTTGACCGTCCGAGGATTCGTTCTTCCGAACGCGGTGGTGCACGACGAGAAACTTGCGGCACTGAAGCAATTCATCGGTGAAGGGCTCGCGTCCGGCACGCTACGACCGATCATCGCCAGAACGTTCCCCTTCGATGAAATCGTGGCCGCCCATCGGTATCTCGAATCCGGATCGCAGTTCGGAAAAGTGGTCGTGACAGTCTGAGGCAAACTAAACACGTCTGCCGCGCATTGGCTCTCCAATTAGAGGCCGTCACGTCGCAGGACCACGGATTTTTGCCGAAATTCGTATTCAGCGAAGTTCGAGACGAACCAAAAGGGAAAATAAACGTGCTTAACCTTCCGAATTTCTTGCTTGAAGGCGAAATTGCCGTCGTGACTGGCGGCGGCAGCGGCATTGGTCGGGCGGTCGCGCTTGCATTTGCCGCGGCGGGTGCGCAGGTCGTGGTACTTGACGCGCGCGAGACCGCGGCCTCTCAGGTCGCCGAGGAAATCGGGATCTCCGCGCATGCGCTCGCCGCGGACGTGACGGATGAGGAGACGATCGAACGGTCTTTCGCCGACATTGCGCTTCGACACGGTCATATCGACGTGCTCTTTAACAACGCAGGTATAAATCGTCGTCAACCGTCGCTCGAAATGGCCTTGGACGACTGGAATGCCGTGATAGCCGTCAACATGACGGGTATGTTCATCTGTGCCCGCGCGGCGGTCAGGCACATGGTTCCGGGCGGCCGCATCGTCAACACAGCCTCGATGCTGGGATTGTCGGGAGGCTGGTATCCCAACATAGCCTATCAAGCGACCAAGGGTGCCGTTGTGAACATGACCCGGTCGTGGGCGGTCGAGTGGGCTCCGCGTCGGATCCGGGTTAATGCCGTGGCTCCCGGTCCTGTCCGAACACCGTTCATCGCCGCGCTGACCGATCAGCCGGATCTCGTGGCCCAGCTCGAGCAACTTACACCTCTGCGGAGGCTCGCGGAGGTAGAAGACGTTACGGGTCCGGTTCTATTCCTGGCGAGCTCAGCATCCGCAATGGTCACAGGTCATATTCTTCCTGTCGACGGGGGAATGCTTGCTCAATAGTACCGCAACTAGCGACGTTTCGGGAGAATGTTGCCTTGCATCTCAAGGCGACAGGCGGATTCCAATGACAACTGGGGAGCAAGGGATATGTACAAGGGGTTCGATCTATCAGACAAAGTTGCCGCTATCACTGGCTCGACCGCGGGAATGGGATTGGCGATTGCACGGGGCCTTGCCCAATGTGGCGCAAAGATCGTGGTCTCCAGCAACGAGAAAGAAGACACCGATCAAGCGGCGCACGCACTGTCCAAGGAAGGTTTCCAAGTTGCGGGCGTGCGATGCGACATCACTGACAGAAAGGGTATCGGACAGTTCGGCGTGGAGGCAAAACGGGCGTTTGGCAAGGTGGACATCCTGTTCTGCGTTGCACTCGGGCCGCCGCCCATAGGGCCCGTAAACGATGCGGATCTGGAGACACTGGACCGCCTTCTGATCTCGACAGTGAGCAATAACCTGGCGCTTGCGCAGCAATTCTTGCCGGAAATGGCGGAGCGCCGCTACGGCAGCATCGTGATGATGTCAAGTATCGCCTCGGAACGGGCGAGCCCGAACCTCGGCGCGTACGGCGCTGGCAAGGCGGCCCTAAATGGAATTGTCCGGAGCATTGCGGTTGAATGGGGGGCGTCGAACGTCCGAGCGAATGCGATTGCGCCATCGATGGTTCGAACCGCGTTCTCCAAGGACTTTTGGGGTGACCCGGAACGGGAGAAAACGCGAATGGCCAGAACCCCGGCAGGTCGCATAGCGGAGCCTGAGGAGGTCGTTGGCGCGGCGATCCTGCTTGCGTCTCCCGCGGGCTCATACATCTCGGGCCAGGTGCTGTTTATAGACGGAGCGCGCTCGGTCACCTGAAAGAGCTGCGGGACCGCCTTGCTGCGAAGAGCAACAAGCGCGACCTAGATGTGAATGGCGGCGGTGTTCGCGCGCGGCAGGTAGTTGTCGAGAAAGACATCAGCCCATCCCACGCGACCGGTGGCTAAATCTCTTCGGCCTCGCGGCGAGGCGTGCCGTTAGCGCAACGACCATGACCCACCGAGACGCCTGAACCGATCGGTTTGAGCGCATTTGTTGTGGCTCGACCCAACCTCGGATCGAGCGCGATCGGCTAGCTTGGCAGGTGCGAACCCAGCTGCCCTCAGACGGCGCCGCCTATAGCAGGCGCACACCATAACAGTGTCGCGTCGATCTCTAGGATCGCGGATATGATCTTCGTTATGTCCTAAAACGTGGCGGATATGACGTTTCGCTCAGTTGGTCGCGGCCCTATGTTCCGCGCCGTATGCTTTAGCGCTGGTCCCCTGCAACCAGAATAGGAAAGCGCATGCAACCGATTGCCGTCTCCAATTGGAAGAGCTTCTTTTCCACAGGGAAACTTGCCGCCTTGGAAGCGTGTCTCGCCGAGGAAGTGATATTCGAGTCACCGGTCGTGCATACGCCGCAACTCGGCAAAGCAAAAACTGTGAAGTACTTATACGCAGCGCAACGAGTCTTCTACAATCCGAGCTTCGTGTATTTGCGGGAGTGGACCGACTCCAATTCGTCGGTGTTGGAACTGCAGACTTCGATCGATGGCGTTTTGATAAACGCAGTAGACATCATCTCTTGGAACGATGACGATAAAATAACGAGTTTCAAGGTCATGATACGTCCCCTCAAAGCCATTCAGCTTGTGCATCAACTCATGATGCACGAATTACTCCAGAGTACGCCGCCGTCATAGAAGCTTGAGCGCCATGTCCGGTGACTCGCAAGAATCGGTGAAGCGTCGATGCGGCCTGCAGCATTCATCTTCCGGCGTCGAAGCATCGCAGATGCGACGTTCGTTTCGCAGCTTCGGGTTAGCGGTAGCTTCGCAGCACACCAGCCCACGCGGTTGCCACCGTGCTGAAGGTCATAACGCGGAGCCGATTTCGCGTCGGCGGCACGGATTAAAGACCTGCTGTGAGAGCAAGAGGAATGTTTTCGTACCTCGAGGAAAAAAGTGAAGATGGGGCAACATCGATTGAATGCGTGGCCGGGCCGGTTGCCCCTAGTGTTGGAGCCGCCTGTCGGATCGCTGTGGGATTGCTTGGCCATTAGCGCCAGGCGGTATCCCGACAGATCTGCGTTGATCTTCTTTGGTCGCCAGATCAGTTATACGGAACTCCTATCCGCCGCCGAACGTCTCGCCGCACGCCTCACTTCGCTCGGCGTTGGAAGCGGGGATCGCGTACTCGTCGTTATGCAAAATTGCCCGCAACTGATTGTTGCGCACTATGCGATAGCGCGTGCTAATGCCGTGGTAGTGCCGGTCAACCCGATGAATCGCGCGCAAGAGTTGCGCCACTACGTTATCGACGCAAAGGCCTACGTCGCTATTACGACCGGCGACCTCGCGGACGAGGTAGCCTCGGCGAGTAATGGGCTGGGCCGCGACCGGCTTCGCCATCTAATCGTGACCCAGTTTGATGATGTGTTGGAAGGAACGGACAGGTCCGTCATACCATTGCAATGGCGTAAGTGGTTGGATGAGCGCCATACGCTGCCCAACTTGCTGGAGGGCGAGCTGCATGATTGGCAAGAGGTCATGCGATCGAAAAGCGGGCTGCCTTCATTGCTCGCTGGCCGAGACGATCTGGCGCTGTTGCCTTACACAAGTGGTACGACGGGATCGCCTAAAGGATGCATGCTAACGCACGCGAACCTGGTGCATAACGCGATCGCGACAAGCCTCTGGCTCGACGTGACATCAGAAAGCGTTGCATTAGCGGTTCTGCCGCTATTTCACATCACGGGTCTTGTGTGCGTATTGCATGCGTGCATCTACGCCGGGAGCACGATCGTGATCATGCCCCGTTGGGATCGCGAGTTGGCAAGCCAACTCGTTACGCGGCACAGCGTGAGCCATTGGACCTGTATACCAACGATGATCGTAGATCTGATGGGCAGTCCAAACCTCGATCAGTATGATTTCTCCAGCTTAGTCTATCTCGGCGGCGGAGGATCAGCTATGCCTCAAGCTGTCGCTGAACGATTGTTCGAACGGTTCAGGATCCGCTTCGTCGAGGGTTATGGCCTCACGGAATCGTCGGCAGTCACGATTTTCAATCCTTGCGATTCACCGAAGCTGCAATGCCTCGGCGTGCCATTCATCAGCGTCGACGCGCGTGTGATCGATGTCGAGTCAAGCGCTGTGCTGGCGACCGGAGAGATAGGCGAGATCGTCATTCATGGTCCGCAAGTATTTGTCGGATATTGGGGTCATGAGGACGCAACCGAAAAAGCATTCGTGACGATCGACGGCAAGCGGTTCCTGCGAACCGGCGATCTGGGGTATCGAGATGAGGAGGGATACTTCTTTATCATGGATCGGTTGAAGCGAATGATCAACGCTTCCGGTTACAAGGTCTGGCCTGCCGAGCTCGAGGCCGTGATGTTTCATCATCCTGGGATACAAGAGGTTTGTGTCATCGGTGTCAGCGATTCGTATCGCGGCGAAACTGTCAAGGCCGTGGTCGTGCGTAAGAGGGCATGGGACGAGTTGACTGAACAAAACATCATCGATTGGACGCGAGCGCAGGTCAGCGCGTACAAGGCGCCCCGCATTGTTGAGTTTGTGGAAGCGCTGCCAAAAAATGCGTCCGGCAAGGTCATGTGGCGTCAGCTTCAGGATGCCGAGTTATCGCGATCCGCTTCGTCACCGGCGGAGAAGTAGAGATCTCGCGCGAAAACCTCAAATGAAACGCAGCGGCTCACGGCGGGTTTGCTGTATGCGGGTCTTCGTATGCGAGGCTGTCGCCGGCGGTGGCGACGTCCTAAAAGGTGGCGAATATGACGTTTCCGTCGAAGTCACGCGACCGTATGTTTTGAATGAGATGCGAGAGCCGCCGTCATAGCACGTGCACTCGGGGCCAGGCGATTTGATGTCGAGTGTCATGGGTCGGTTCGCGGCGGGAGGAGTAATCAAGTGAGCAAGTGGAGTACACGCAAATGGGTCTTGGCAGCGCGCCCTACCGGTAAGCCCAAGGCGAGTGATTTCAGATTTGAGACCGGTTCTGTCGCCGAACCCGGCGACAAAGAGCTGCTGCTGCGGACAAAGTTTCTCTCGCTTGAACCTTACATACGTGCGCGCATGGACGAGGCAAAGTCCTATGCGCGCTCTACCGCGGTCGGCGAAGTAATGTTTGGCCGGACCATCTCGGAAGTGGTGGCCTCGAACCATCCAGATTATAGTGTCGGCGACGTCGTACTCGCTAAGGCTGGGTGGCAAACACTTGGCCTTTCAAATGGTGAGGATCTTCGGAAGCTTGATCCTAAGGTGGCTCCTCCTACCGCATTTGTGGGAGTTCTGGGGATACCCGGCTCTGCCGCCTACATTGGAATGAGGGTGATTGGTCAACCGAAGCCTGGCGAAACCGTGGTCGTAGCTGCGGCGAGCGGGCCGGTCGGCTCGCTCGTCGGGCAACTCGCGCGCAGGGCGGGGGCTCGCGCCGTAGGAATCGTGGGAGGCGCGGAAAAATGTGCGTTCGTCAAAGACAAGCTTGGTTTCGATGAGGCAATCAACCATCGTGGCGCTGACTTCGAGCAGAGGCTCGCAGCGGCATGTCCGGACGGCGTCGATGTCTATTTCGAAAATGTTGGCGGCGCAGTGTGGACGGCGGTCTTTCCGTTGCTAAATCAATTTGCGCGCGTACCGGTATGCGGGCTGGTCTCGCAATTCGGCGCGCCTGTTCCGCCGGGGCCGGATCGAGTGCCGGCAACGATCCGCCAGGTTCTGTCCAAGAGCCTTACCATTCGCGGGTTCATCGTTGATAATTACCCAGAGCTCTTTCCAGATTTTGAGCGGGAAATCGGCGCTGGGTTAAAAGACGGAACTATTCTTCAGCGCGAGGACATCGTTGATGGCCTTGAGCAAGCACCCGATGCGTTCATGGGCATGCTTGAGGGGCGCAACTTTGGGAAGCTTCTTATCCGTGTGGCGGATTAGTCGGATCAAGCGGACTGGGGCGTTCTAGTACTTCGATTCACGAAGGAATGTCTTTGACCGCACCCATGAGGGAAAAAAAGTTCGTAATGCGCCCGCAACAGCCAAAAGTGAAGATCCTCTCATGAACTTTTCAATGTCCGATAGTCAGCGTGACTGGTTGAACCGTCTCTCGTCCTTTATGCACAAACATGTGTATCCTGCCGAAGGAACCTATAAGGAGCAGGACGCTGCCGGGGAGCGCTGGAAGGTAATCTCGGTCGTCGAGGATCTAAAAGGGAAGGCTCGGGCCGAGGGTCTCTGGAATCTGTTCATGCCGCCGTCCTCGCATGAGGATGATGAGTATCGAGGTGCCGGTCTGTCCAATCTCGAATACGCCCTGCTTGCCGAGGAGATGGGACGTATCTACTGGGCCTCTGAGGTCTTCAATTGCTCGGCGCCGGACACCGGCAATATGGAAGTGTTGATACGCTATGGCAGCCGGGAACAGAAGCAAACTTGGCTACGTCCGTTGATGAACGGCGAGATCCGCTCCGCATTTCTAATGACCGAACCTGATATCGCATCATCGGATGCCACGAATATCGAGACCAGCATCAAGCGTGACGGAGATCAGTACGTCATAAACGGCCGGAAATGGTGGTCGTCGGGCGCAGGTGACCCACGTTGCAAGGTTGCTATCGTCATGGGCAAGACGGACGTCAACGCGCCGAGGCATCAGCAGCAGTCCCAGATCCTCGTGCCACTCGACACTACCGGCATCAAGATCGAGAAGATGCTTCCAGTATTCGGATTCGATGATGCGCCGCATGGTCACGGGCAGATCTTGCTTGAAAACGTCCGCGTACCTGCGAGCAACATATTGCTCGGGGAGGGCAGGGGGTTCGAAATCGCTCAGGGTCGGCTCGGTCCGGGGCGTATTCATCATTGCATGCGGACCGTAGGTGCTGCGGAAGCAGCGTTGGAGAAGATGGTGAAGCGACTATTGTCGCGCACGGCGTTCGGCCAGAGGATCATCGAATTTTCGGTCTGGGAAGAGCGAATCGCCACGGCGCGTTCCGAGCTGGAGATGACACGGTTACTGTGCCTGAAGGCTGCCGATATGATGGACAAAGTCGGTAATAAAGTCGCGCAGCTGGAAATCGCGATGATCAAGGTAGCGGCGCCAAAAATGGCGCTCAAGATCATTGACGATGCGATCCAGGCATTCGGAGGGGCCGGCGTCTCAGATGATGCGGGTCTGGCCAAGGCGTACTCTAACGTCCGCGCGTTGCGCATCGCGGATGGCCCCGATGAAGTCCACAATCGCGCGATTGCGCGCCACGAGTTGCGCAGATACGCGAACGCGCCGATCGCATAGCCCAACGAGCAGCACCGTGGCGCAGGGCGTAAAACGAGACGAGGAATACGCCGGTGTTATGCCGATCGAGGAGCGTCATCGCATCGATGAGACGAGCCTCGACCGGTGGATGCGCCAGAATGTTGAGCGATATGTGGGGCCGCTTAGGGGCCTTCAGTTTAAGGGCGGTCAGTCGAACCCGACATATCGCATCGACACGCCTGACGCCTCCTACGTTGTACGTCGCAAGCCATTCGGAAAACTGCTTCCGTCGGCGCATGCTGTTGACCGGGAGTTCAGGATCATTTCAATCCTGCACAAGCGGGGATTCCCGGTCGCGCGGCCTTACGCGTTATGTAACGACGATGAAGTCATCGGATCGGCATTTTACGTGATGTCGATGGAGGAGGGGCGGGTATTTTGGAATCCAACCCTCCCAAGCCAGTCGCCGCAGGATCGGCGGCTGATCTTCACCAACAAGATCCAGACTCTTGCAAGGCTTCACAGCTACGATCCGGAAGAGTTGGGCCTGGGCGACTTCGGCAAGCCTGGTAACTATTTTGCACGGCAGATCGACAGGTGGACCAAGCAATATCGCGCCTCGGCACTTGAAGGTATCCCAGAAATGGATCGCCTCATCGAGTGGCTACCACGTACGGTGCCGCAGCAGGAAAGAGTGTCGATTGTCCACGGCGATTACCGCCTCGACAATATGATTTTCGACCCGATCGAGCCTCGCGTCATCGCTGTCCTGGACTGGGAGCTCTCTACGCTTGGGGATCCGATGGCCGATTTCACCTACTTGCTGATGCAATGGGTGATGGAGGGCTTGAAGGGTGCAGATCTCGCGCGGCTCAATATTCCCACGATTGAAGAGGCGGCCGATATCTATTGCGAGGCGTCTGGGAGGCCGTCAATTCCGGATATCAATTGGTATCTTTCCTACAATCTATTCCGGCTCGCCGGAATCACCCAGGGCATTGGGGCACGCCTAAGGGACGGCACGGCCGCGAGCGCCAAAGCTGCCGAATCGGCGGCGCTAAGTGTCCCCCTAGCGGAGGCGTCGTGGAGCTACGCCCAAAAAGCTGGTGCAATCCAGGAGTAATGCTCGAACGAGCTTCGAATGGTTGCGCTTTAGTTGAGCGACGACCGGGATGCTGTGGAAATCGCCACGACTTGTTTTCATTTCGTCAGGGGAAAAAGTGACATGAGCACGGCAAAGAGTTCAGTGGGACAAATTCGAACTGAGGTGCGCGGACATGTACTGAAAATCATTATCGACAACCCAGCTAAGAAGAACTCCTTCAGCCCGCAGATGATGTTTCAGATGTCGGACGCCCTCACTCTTCTGGATAAGACCGATGAATATTGGGTTGGTGTCGTTTGCGCTGAAGGGGCCGACTTCACGGCTGGTCTAGATATGCCGAAGTTTTTCGGTCCAACAGCCGAGAATTGGGACTTGAGGGACGGGACGATCGACGTTTTCGCGCTCGCTAATAGGTGTCGCAAGCCGATCGTTACCGCGGTGCAGGGCATCGTCTACACAATTGGCATCGAGATGATGCTGGCGGGCGATATCGTGATTGCCGCCGATGACTGCAGGTTTTGCCAGATGGAATCCAAGCGCGGCATTGCGCCGTTGGGAGGAGCGCACTTTCGCTTCCTGACACGGGCCGGCTGGGGTGACGCCATGTACCATCTGTTTCTATGCGACGAGTTTACCTCCGAGCGGGCGTACAAGATCGGCCTCGTGCAGGAGATGGTGCCGGCAGGCCAACAGATCGAGCGTGCCATGCAGGTCGCGGAAACAATCGCCAAGAATGCACCAATCGGAATTCAGGTTACGAAGGAGGCTGCGCTGAAGTTTATCGAGAACGGTGAGCGGGCGGCCGTCGACTATATTCCGAAAATCAAGGATCGCGTATTCAACAGTGAGGACTTCAAAGAGGGAATACAGTCATTTGTCGAGCGGCGAGCGGCGGTGTTCCGCGGCCAGTAGGCGCTAATCTGGAACACCTGAATTGTTCAACAACTGAGGAGAACCACACATGGGCAGCTTGAAGAAGGCGTTCGACCTTGGCGGAAAGACCGCACTTGTCACCGGCGGGTCGCGCGGACTTGGCTTGCAGATCGCCGAAGCGCTCGGCGAGCAGGGAGCCAAGATTGTCCTGTCGTCACGCAAGGCTGCCGATCTGACGCAAGCGCAGGAACACCTCGCGGGTCTGGGCATCAAGTCTGATTGGATCGCGGCTGATAATGGTAAGGATGACGACGTAAAGCGGCTCGCGGACGAGGCAGTCGCCAAACTGGGCAAAGTAGACATTTTAGTCAACAACGCGGGCGCGACGTGGGGCGCATCGACGGAAGACCATCCCATCGAGGCCTGGGACAAACTAATGAATCTCAACATCCGGTCTCTGTTTCTGCTCAGCCAGCGGATCGGAAAATTGTCGATGATTCCGAACAAATACGGCCGAATCATTAATATCGCTTCGGTTGCCGGCCTTCGAGGTGGCATAGGCGATATGCAAATGATTGCCTACCATACCAGCAAGGGTGCGGTGGTGAATTTCACTCGAGCGCTAGCTGGCGATTGGGGCCGCCACGGGATTACCGTCAATGCACTCGCACCGGGATTCTTTCCGTCGAAGATGACAAAGGGCACGCTCGAAGCGGTCGGCGTGGATAAACTTGCCGCGGGCGCGCCCTTGCGCCGCATCGGTGACCAGGACGACCTCAAAGGTGCGGCGGTCTTGTTCGCAAGCGATGCTGGCAAACACATCACCGGACAGATACTTGCCGTCGACGGCGGTTTGACGGCTGTTTTGCCATCTGCCTAGGACTCACCAGGCCATGGACTGCCTCGGCTTTCATTTCGCCGCGGCGACAGAGTTGGCCCGGATAGCGATCAGCCTGATTCATGTGCTCGACCCGTATAGGGCAGTACGACGTGACAACACCGGCACTCTCCCGGAATCGTATCGTGCAGATGGGGTGGCGCATCTGCATCAGATGCAATGCGAGTGGCCAGCACGCGAATATCACGGCTGGTGGCCCAGAAGGTGCTCGTGTGGGCGTGGGGTCTCATCTTGAATATGACAGCCTTGGGCGCGGTCGCCCAAGGCCATCTCGTGTGTAGCGCTTAACTGATAGGAACAAGGACCTGGTATGATTCCGGAACGCGAGACCTTTGGTGGAACCTGGCCATTCGCACCACGCTATTTTGAAGGTAATTGCTTTCGGATGCATTACGTCGACGAAGGGGATGGCGAACCCATCATTTGCCTCCACGGAGAGCCGACGTGGGGCTATCTTTATCGGCGCTTTATTCCGCCTCTCTCAAAAGCGAACCGGGTGATCGTGCCGGATCACATGGGTTTCGGCAAGAGCGAGACACCTCGCGATCGCGAGTACTCACTCAAGACCCATGTGGAGAACCTAGCGCATTTGGTCGACGAGCTCGACCTCAAAAATATCACCTTCGTCATCCAGGATTGGGGTGGCCCGATCGGAGCCGCTTATGCGTTGCGTCATCCTGACCGGATCAAACGGCTGTTTTTGCTTAACACCCTCACCGGTTACGGGCGGGCAAAATCCGGCGGGCTCACACCGTGGTTTCAATTCATCAAGGACCATCACGAAGCAGGAACTCTGCATGAGGTGCTGGGGCATCTCAATGTGAATGTTCTTGGTATCATGAAAGCCATCGGTTTCGAGAATACGGCCGCCGTGGACGCCAATTGGGTCGCGGCGTATAGCGCGCCGTTCCCGAGCAAAGCCGATTGTCTGGGTGCTATTGAATTTCCGCTGGACGCATTCCTTGGCCGCATGGTGCCCTATGTCCGCGAAGGGTTTCCCTTCATCGACGATCTGAAAGCAAAACCCGCAATGCTTGCGGTAGGCATGAAGGACAAGGGTATTGCGCCCGATGCTCAGATTGCGGATTTCCGGGGCATTTGGCCGGATCGTCCCATTGTCGAGCTCCCCGGGGCGGGTCATTTCAGCCAGGAAGACGTTCCGGACACGATCGTCGCTTTAATTCAGCTCTTCATCCAGAGCACGTGACACGTAGAGGCATATGCATGTTGTTTGAGATAGACAAACATTAGCGCGGGGAGGTCCAACAGGCAGTACGTCAGACGCCTGTCGTGCGGGCCATGCACATGCCAGACTCTGCGATCGTCAATTTGATGAACTGGCGTCCGCAGATCGACGTCCTCCGCTTACCTGCCCTGAAACGCGAACTTGCCTCTGAAGCTGCGTGCGCCGTGTTCTGCGACAGCTTTCACTCCAGCCTGCATGTCGTGCGTCTCCAAAAGGGGAGCGCCGACAGCGCCGACAAGGCGATCGGCGGCGCAGGCCCCGTCTTGAGCAGCTGCTCTGATCAGGCGTTTGGTCGCTTGAAACGCTCGTGCAGGACCCGAGGAGAGTTGCTTCGCGAATTTCGCGGCTTCGTCGTCTAGTACCGCATCCGGAAGAATTCTCGTCACGATGCCCCATCTTTCGAAATCATTAACTCCATAAATGGATGTGGAATAGCAAATCTCCATCGCCCGGGCGGGACCGGCTCGCTCGCACAGGATCTGTGCGCCTCCGAGCAACGTCGTCGCGCCTATCATGGCTTCTAGTTGAGCAAACTGGGCCGTCTCGCTGGCCCACAGTACATCACAGCGAAGTACAATTTCGAGGCCGGCAGTCAGGCACAATCCTCGGACGGCCGCGATCGTCGGAATTGGAAGCTCTTGCAGACGTGCCATGAGGGGGATGTGTTTAATGAGGTGAGCTTCGGCCGCGTGGGTGGACAGGCCCTCAAACATGGCCGGAACGTCGGCGCCGGCACTGAAATGTTGTCCGTTTGCCTTCAACAACAGTGCGCGGAGCGGCGCGGCGGCGACTTGGTCGATTATGTCGCTTAGCTCGTCTAGCATTTCCCATGTGAACAGATTAAGGGGCGAATTTGAAACAGTGACGACGGCGAGGGCATCCTGGATCTCAAGTGTCACGCTGGCCATTTTCGTCTCCGAGCTAATCTTTCTGCGAAGAGTGTTTTGATGATAATTTGTTGAGCTGTCGTCGGCGTTTTTCTCGATATCGGTGGCGCCGCCTCTTCGTGATGGTAACGCACTTTCGCGCCGTGTAGGCACTTGCGTTTCCGGTATCACGTCAAGGTCGTTTTGATAGCCGCCCGATGGGACATATGAGTGTTCGAGGTGCCAGCTGACGTCTTTCTAAGTGCCGAACAACGGCATTCGATCTAGGAAATCCGTGCTGGGAGATCGACGAACTTATTCTCCTGTGAGCTGCCGAAGGCGCGCTATTCAATGGCTTCATATGCGAAGTTCCTTCAATGGCTGTTTTCCGGAACGAGCTGCTTCGCGTTTGTCACGGAAGGCTCTTGAGTGGGCATCGCGAGGTCGCGAGCTGTTGCACCTGATTGCTTCCGGCCAATCAGAAAGCCGGTGATCAGAGCGTCGCTCTGAGGCGGCGAGAGCGGGGCAGGGACGACGCACCAGATCAACACGACGACCACCGAGATTGCTCGGCGCGGATCGCAGAACCGATCAGCACTGCACATATCATGCGTGTGGTCACCATTGTACGTCTGCCATGGGTGGAACAGTGCGGTCAAGGCCTTCGTTAGTTTTTTGGCTTGTTGAAGGGAAGTTGAAGCTCGATTCCCTTTATTTTCTCAAAATGATGCACATTTATGGTCAGAGCAGAATAGTGGTACTGCAGGTCTTCCTCGTTGCAAAGGCTAGTATCGTTCCAACAATCAATTGTGACTAAAATCGTGTTGTGGTATTCCTCCGGCGAACAGATTCAGGAGTATGACGTGGGCGTGTCGAGAGAACAGGCTGCGGAAAACTATCGCGCGATCGTCTCGGCGGCCACGCAGCTGTTTAGAGAACGTGGAACAGACGCCGTCGGGCTGAGTGAACTGATGAAGCATGCCGGCTTTACCCAGGGGGGCTTCTACAACCACTTTGAATCGAAGGCTGCCTTGGTTGCCGAGGTGCTTGCTCAATCAATGGCAGACGGCACCGCCGAACTTGTAAAGAATGCGAGAGCGCCGGTCGATGAATCGACCACGGCTCTTCGTCGCTATATAAGCTGGTATCTGTCGCCAACTCACCGCGATGACATCAACAACGGCTGCCCCGTAGCTGGATTCGCCGGCGATGCTCCCCGCCTTGGTGCTGAGGCGCAATCACATTTCGCCAGCGGCTTGGATAATCAGATCACGATCCTTGCCGGGCTGATCGCCGAAAGTGGATCTCTGGCCACAGCAGGTCATCGTAGGACGTTGCGCGAATGGGCAATCAGCTTGCATTGCAAAATGGTGGGGGCGCTGGTCCTGTCGCGGTCAGTAGTGGGCACTGCGCCGGCATTTTCGAATGAGATTCTGGAGAGCGCTCAGCGAGACATAATCCAATCTCTCGATGAGCGTTCGAGCCAAGCTTCCGCTTCACGAAGGCAGAGTTAAAGGCGCGGGTCAGTTTGGCACGCGCCCCCCAGGATTCCCAAATCGCAAATCAAGCCAAAAGCAAGGGCTGTTATTGATAATTCGCTTCTGCTTTTGGTGGAGAAGCGGGCGCCGTCCGTCTTTCAGTGAGCGGCGCGGACCAGCAACCGCAAGAAGCCATTCGTCGACAATCGACGGTCGGTCTTTGCCGCTCACCAAATCGCCCGGCGGGTCGAACTGCTGTCCGCTCGCCCAACTGATCAATGCACGATGCGCTCGATCGCGATGGCGGTGGCTTCACCGCCACCGATGCAGAGCGAGGCGACACCGCGCTTCAGACCATGCGCTTCGAGGGCGTGCAGCAAGGTCACGATCAGGCGCGCGCCGGTCGCGCCAATGGGATGGCCGAGCGCACAGGCGCCGCCATTAATGTTGAGTTTTTCGCGCGGGATGCCGAGATCGCGCGCCGCCGCCATCGGTACCACCGCGAAAGCCTCATTGATCTCGAACAGATCGACGTCGCCGACGCTCCAGCCGACCTTGTCGAGCAGCTTGCGGATCGCGGGGATTGGCGCGGTGGTGAACCATTGCGGTTCCTGGCTATGGGTGGCGTGACCTTTGATCTCGGCCAGCGCGGGCAGGCCATCGCGGTTGGTGAGCGAACGGCGCGCAAGGATCAACGCCGCCGCACCGTCGGCATTGGCCGAGGATGCCGCCGGTGTGATGGTGCCGTTGGCGCGGAACGCCGGCTTCAATCCGGGAATTTTGGCGGGGTCGACCTTGAGCGGAATTTCGTCATTGCCAATGGTGCGCGGGCCGGCCTTTTCGGTCACCGTCAGCGGCGCGATCTCGGCCTTGAACACGCCGCCTTCGACCGCTTTGCGCGCCCGGGTCAGCGTCTCCATCGCGTAGGTGTCCTGGTCCTTGCGGCTGAATTGATAGGCCTCCGCGGTTTGTTCGCCGAAATCACCCATCGAGCGGCCGACCTCATAGGCGTCTTCGAGGCCGTCCATCATCATGTGATCGATGATCCGGTCATGACCGGCACGATAGCCGCCGCGGGCCTTCGCCAACAGATAGGGCGCATTGCTCATGCTCTCCATGCCGCCGGACACCACGATCTCGGCGGAACCGGCGTTGATAATGTCATGAGCCAGCATGGTTGCTTTCATGCCGGAGCCGCAGACCTTGTTGATGGTCGTCGCACCCGTCGCGTCCGGCAGTCTGGCGCCTCGGGCGGCCTGGCGCGCCGGCGCCTGGCCTTGTCCGGCCGGCAGCACGCAACCCATGAACACTTCGTCGATCCGCTCGGGCGATAGTTTGGCTCGTTCGACCGCGGCGCCGATCACGTGGGAACCAAGCTTGTGCGCGCTGAAGGGCACGAGATCGCCCATGAATTTGCCGAGCGGGGTGCGGGCAGCGGAAACGATGACGACCGGATCGGAAGCTGTGGCCATGGCGGCGCTCCTTTTTCAAAACCAGATTGCATTGTATGATGACCTTAATTTAATATGGTCTCTGGGAAGAAATGCAAGGGAATTGCCGCGGTGGTTAGAAGGAACGAACAAAGGCTTCGTACCCGAAAGCGGATCGTCGAAGCCGCCTCGCGTGGTCTGCTTCGAACCGGCGGAAACCGCATGAGCGTGGTCAATTTAATGAAACTCGCAGGTCTAACGCACGGCGGATTCTATTCTCACTTCGAGTCGCGTGACAACCTGGTTATCGAGGCTTTCACGTTGGCTATGGATCGGACTGTCTCCCAGTGGAACAAACTGAAAGAAAAAGGGCCTGTCGGCATCGACGTAATCGTTGAATGGTATTTAAGTGGAAGTCATCGCGATGCGCCTGCACAGGGTTGTGCGCTGCCATCGCTGGGCGCCGATATCGCGCGATGGAGACCGGAAGCCCGAGAGATCTTTTCAACTAAACTGGAAGAAATGATCGATGCGCTGGCGCATTGGCTCTCGGCGGAGTCCGAGAAGGATCGGCGCCGTGTAGCCATCGGTGCGCTCGCAACAATGCTAGGCTCTGTCGTGCTCGCACGAGCGACCGCCGACGAGACGCTGTCGGACGATATTCTCGAGGCTGGCAGGTGTGCGGTTCGCGATCTAATGATCCCTCGAAATCAAGAAATTAGCAGCTCAGAATAGGGATCGTCGCTCGGTGGCACGTGAAAGCAAAAGCTGCTGAACGTCGCCGCAGCCCACTCGGCTCCCGTCGTCCAAAATTGCTCTGGACACGACTGAAAGGTGTCATGTTGCGCAAGAGAGCGCCGTACGCAATTCAGCGGTGGTCAGGATTTCATGGGCAAAGGTAGGTCCATCGATGTGGTGCGCTGCGTGCATCGCTTCCTCGCTGAAGGCTGCGGTCGCGTCCTTCACCAGCGTTACATGATAACCAAGCTCCATCCCGAATCGCGCCGTGGCCTCAATGCAAGTGTTGGCGAGCAAACCAATGCAGATGATCCGCTCAATGCCATATTGTTTGAGCTGATGGTCGAGGTCAGTATTCGCAAATCCGCTTGAGCCCCAATGCTCCGAGATAAGAATGTCGTTTTGCTGCACTTGGAAATCGTCGTGAAAAGTGCCACCCCAGGTGCCCTTGGCGAAGGTCTTTCGTCCACTCGATGCCATCTGATACGGAGTCGCATGTTTCCAGTGGACGTAGTCACCTTCCGACCATCGATGATGCGGAACGAAAAAGATCTTCACATCCGCTTTTCGGGCGTCGGCGATGATGTTCCGCAAATTATCCATTAAGTTCACTTTTTCAGCGATCTCTTTGGTGCGCTCCCATAGCTTTCCGCCCTCACTCAAAAAGTCGTTATACGGATCCAGCAAAAGAATTGCGGTGGAGTTGGAGCGGTAAGAAGCGACGGTCATCGTCGGTCTCCGGATTGGTCAAGGTGAGATGAGTTCGAAACTACTGCTCGGCCGGGATGAACTCCGTTGCGAGCTTCTCCAAGCAAGCTCGCTACGCGCCGCTGACGGTTGCACCGCTCGTGCGTTCTGGCGAGGTCCGATTAAGTGATGATACCGAGCAACGTATACCGCATCTCAGAACCATTCTCCGCCATTGCGTCCGTGAGTAGGACACCCTCTCGAGAACCAGCCGCTCGGCGAGGGAAGGTTTTATAGTTACCAACCTGTATGTCACTTTACAGTAGAGAAAGGTCTGTTACTTTGTCAAATGAGAAATCAACAGGAGATACGGGATATGCAGGAAAGGACGCGACCTCGCCGAGGGGCTCCGCCTAAGGGCGAAGTGAGCGCCCGCGAGCGCATCCTCGCGACGGCAGGCGAATTATTCTACCGCGATGGCATCCGCGCCGTCGGCGTAGATACTATAGTTGAGCAATCGGGTGTGTCCAAGACGAGCCTTTATCGTTTGTTCGATTCCAAGGATGCGTTGATTACCGCCGTCGCTGACCAACAGAACCGCTCGTTTTGGGCGTGGTGGGATCGCATCGAGGAGCGCCACGCCGGTGATCCTCGCGCTTTCCTCGACGGGCTTTTATCCGGGATAGCAAAACGGATCCGTCAGCCTACCTATCGCGGTTGTCCGTTTCTCAACCTCGCGACGGAATTTCCGGCCGACGGCAACCATCCCGGTCGCAAGGTCGCGCGGAGCAACAAGGAGGAAATGCGGGCCCGGCTGGCCGTTATACTCAATAAACTCGGTGTCCGTGATCCGCAGCGTAAAGCGACTCAGCTCGCGTTGCTCATCAACGGAACGTACGTATCTGCGCTGATCGATGAGCCGGCCCATGCGAAGCTCGACCTTATCGACGCGGCCGTGAAGTTATTGGAGATTGGCGACGGTAAGCGCGCGTAGTTCAGCTCGGCACGCCAAGATCTTTTCAAGGCTCGGAAATATCGCACTTTGATCTTGCAACGGAGCAAGCGACGTCCAAGCTAACGCGCGATCCGGAAAAGTGGGTACTGGTTTTCATTCGCGGCAAACGCAAACTGTTGGCGCGCAGATCATGCTCAAAAAGGCGATGGAGCGGGATGACGATTCGAAGAAAAGTCATCGCGCTCCAGAAAATTCGTTCGCTGCGGCTCGCTGGGCCAGGTGCCAGGCCGGCTCGCGCGGTAGAACTCTTCTTGACCGATCCACGAATTCGCCGGCCGGACACCGAGGGTTTGGTCGCTGCCACAACGCCACTCTGCTCGCTCCCATTCAATGGGGGTCATGTCGCTACCGTCTGATAACGGATCCGGTCACCACGTTGGCTGTGCGTCCCAAGCTCTGACAGGTGGCCATCAGATATTCGGGGCCAGCTGATCAACGCGACCGCCTTGAGGGTCGGAGCTTCCACGACGGGACTACTCTGAGCCCCTCTGTTGGTTGGTGCTATTGATCTGGCTAGAAATCGATTTCGATTACAATCAACATTTGATGTCTGTTATTGGCGTTACCACAATCAAAATTGGGTGAGTGAGCCGAGATTACTCAAGATCCGGCTACAATTTGACATGGATGTAGCCAAAACGGCCATGAAAGTCCGCGCAGGACTTGACAGCATGTGAAAAGATCGAACAATGTCGATTGTGATCGACATTGTGTTTTCCGGCGCGCCAGCAATGCAGCGCGTTCGCTCAACAGGAGATAGATATGATCAAGTCCCCGACGACTCTAACCCGTCGTAGTGTATTTCGTGCCGGCGCCGGGCTGGCCGTTGCTGGAGCAGCAACGCCATTTTTCACCCCCAACCTGGCTCAAGCAGAGACCCAGTCCGGCGGGGAATCCCTTAACGGCCATGGCTTCTATCGCTTCAAAATAGGCGACTTCAAAGCGACCGTGATTTCTGATGGCTACGGGCAGATACCAATCAAGCCGGTCTTCGTAATGAACGCCACTGACGCTGAAATCGCTCCAGTGCTGAAGGCAAACTTCCTGCAGCCTGTCGTCCAGGTCACGAACAACGTCTTGGTTGTCGACACGGGACGGGAGCGCATCCTTGTCGATTCGGGCTTTGGCGAGAAACTCGGCCCGGCCTTCGGCAGCTTTCCCGGGCTTGAGGCCAACCTAGTCCGAGCTGGAATCACGCCGGAAAGCATAGATCTGGTCGTGACGTCGCACGGTCACCTAGACCATATCGGAGGCCTGGTGACGAAGGCGGGCGCGCTCGCATTTCCCAAGGCTCAGTTCGTGTTTGTCGATACGGAATGGAACTACTGGACTGGCAGTCGTTTCGAAAGCGAGGTCAATAGTTCTCCGATGCCCGACGGATTCAAGAAGGGCACGATTTCGGCAGCTCGAGAAAACCTGCCGCCAGTCGCAAATCAATCCCGATTCGTTAAGCAGGGTGGTGAAATCACGACCGGCGTACACTATGTCGCGGCGCCCGGACATTCGCCTTCGCATGCCACCATCCTGTTCGTTTCGGGCAATGAGCAATTCATGCATATGGGTGATATTGCCCATCATCCGGTGACGAGCTTGCAGCGCCCGAACTGGTCGCCGATCTTCGACTACGATCCCGCGCAGGCGATTAAGTCGCGTAAGGCCATTTTGGATCGCGTCGCGACCGAGCGGACCATGGTGATGGGTTATCATTTTCCGTTTCCGGGGCTCGGGCATGTCGTTCGACAGGACAAAGCCTACCGCTGGGAAACTGGCCAGTGGGTCTGGTGAACGCGGGAGCGGATCGCTTCGAACCCGAAGCGATCCGCTGTTAGCTCTTAGCCGGGCAGCAACTGGCTGTCCGGAGGTCGTTCGCGGTCGAGCCTGTGCGGTGCTGGAAAATCCGAAAGGCGAATTGGATTAACCTCGTATCGCCGAGCGCCCAACGTGGCTCCGGGCTCGCAGCGAGCGGGATGGCCCACTGCGAGTTCAGCACTGAATGAAACGCGCTCCCGCCGGAGTTGGCGGTAGCCAAGCGGATCATGCCGTCAAGACGACCTTGCCGAACGGACGATCTTCAATCAGATGGCGTAGGGCTTCGCTGGCCTCGCCGAGAGGATAAACCCGCTCGACGAGAGGCTTAACCGATCCATTCACGATCAGTGGAATAATCTTCTGCCAAGCGGCAGCAACGGCAGACGGCGACTGGGCGAACAGAGAGAAACCGGCCATCCGCGAGCCTTTCCAGATCAGGTCCGTCACGTCGATTGCAGTTTTGCGTCCAGCGGAATAGCCCAGCGTGATCAGGGCGCCGCCAAGACCGATGGCGCTCAAGGCCTCGCCAGTCAAAGAGCCACCGATACTATCGATAACGACGTCGGCGCCTGCGCCGGCCGTGATCCGGCGAACACCATCGGCGAGACCTTCCTTCGTCAGATCAATTACATCGACGAAGCCAAGCGCGTGTGCCTTTTCGGCCTTCGCGGTGCTGCCGGCTGTTGATATAACTTTGCCCGCGGCTTGTGCCCGCGCGAGCTGATAGGTTGCATTGCCGACCGATCCTCCGATGCCGGGAGACAGCACCGTCTTGCCATCCGCGAACCCGGCGAGTCCCAGTGTAATTTGCGCCGTCAGATAGGCCACCGGAAGGCTGGCTGCGACCACATCGCTGATCGTCTCGGGTACCGCAGCCAGATGTTCAGGCCTAACCAGCAGCCATTCCTGCCAAGTGCCGCTCTCGCGGACACCGTAGGGTCCCGTGAACATGACGCGGCTGCCCACCTTCATACCTGTGTCGCCGGCCTCCTCGATGATGCCTGCTCCCTCATTGCCGAGCACGAGCGGCGCCTTCGCGCGAGGGTGTCCACCCGAAAGGATCGTGTAGTCGAGGGGCGTAACACCAGCCGCGGTAACTCGGACCAACACTTTGTCCTTCTCCGGCGCCGGCTTGGGCACGTCGATCTGCCGCAGTCCGCCATAGCCTGAAAACTCTTCTGCCACTATTGCGCGCACCGGATTCTCCTGAAGTGATAAGTTGAATGCATTAATGTACTGACAGGTCTGTAACTTTGTCAACGCCAAAGCTCAACGACAAAGCTGCGCGGAGGCGAAGCCTAAACAGAAGCGGCCGTTGTGCTTATAGATCGGGAGCGTCCGCCATCGGCCCAAGGAAATCGCGCTTGCCGATTGGCACGCCCTCATGCCGAAGAATGTCGTATGCTGTCGTAACGTGGAAGTAGAAGTTGGGAAGCGCAAATCGTGTGAGATATTGCTGGGGTGTGACCGTCACAACGCCCGAGCCGAACGGAAATTCGATCTTTCTTCCCTCCGATTTCGCGAAGCTACTTTCTGGAAGCGTTGCGAGATATGCCAAAGCATCGTCTATGCGCTCCTGCAAGTCGGCGAATGACTCGTCCGTATTCCGAGATTGAGGCAACGCCAGGCCGACCAGACGCGCCGTCGAGCGCTTCGCGGTATTGCAAGCTGACCGTATTTGCTCGGCAAATGTGAACATGTCGGGATAGAGCCGAGAAATGATCACCATCGCCGGTTCGATTTCTCGGTCGTTGGCGTAGGTCTTAGCGGTTTCGACCAGCTTGGAAAGTATCTTGAGATGCCGATCGAATATGGGGACTGAAAATTCGAAGACGGCGTTCGTCATTTGCAACCTCATATGACTTGCGCAGCTAGGGCTTACGTCCAGCCACCTGGCTGCAGGAACCAAAACTGACAGCGGGCAAGCAGGAAGATGGCGAAACAGGTGGCTGTATTTTGGCCCATTATCGAGCGTCCGGACGGATGCCGTCGCACGCTTAGGCTCGGTTAAGCCTCGCTTGTCTCATTGCCAATCGTTCGCGCACAGAAACAGCGCTCGCGTTGCCCGTCGTCTGGAACATGGCTTGCACGCCAACGGTTCGCTATCTCTCTACCGACATCAAGTAGATCGTGCGCCGATGGCGGGATACGTCATTTTTGCCACCTTCTAGGACACGACAGCATAGTCGGTGCGCGCCGGAGCACAGAGAGTTCTCGTAAATCCCCGGCATGAAGCGCGAATCTTCGAGGCGATTATCGACGATCGATCCTGAGAGCGAACGCGATTTCGCATATCGTTGACTCGACAGATATCGGCACATACGCATATGTTGCGATTTCTCTCGCGAGAGGTTCATTCCAAAGGACGAGACGTCCCAAGTAGGTTGCAGATTGTCAATCGCGATTGGGACAACGCGGATTGGTCTCACTGAGCTTACAACCAAGCGGTAAGGCATGCTCGCGATTTCCTTGAGGGGGTCGATCCTCTCGCTTTTTACGGAGACGTATCGGTCACCCTACATGGACTGATGGCGTCAGCGCGCGATCGAGTCCGCTATCGAAGTACGGGTCGGTGCGGCTGATGACGTAATGAATGCCAAGGTCACGAAGGCCGGAGTTAGCAATTAAATATCGAGGTGCATGATATGAGTGAGACAGCATTAGCCAAGACAAGCGTCGATGCCTTGGGACTCAGAATGGCATGTCACCAATCTGGCCAGGGTGAACCGATTCTTTTTCTCCATGGCAACCCAACCTCTTCTTATTTGTGGAGAGACGTCGTTCCTCATCTTCGGTCATCCGGTCGGGTTATCGCACCAGATCTGATCGGAATGGGAGATTCGGACAAACTGCCCGACGCACGGGCTTCGACCTACAGTTTTTTGACACATCGAAAGTATCTTTGGGCTCTGATCGACAAAATCATTTCACCCAAAGAAAAGGTGGTCCTCGTCATTCATGATTGGGGATCCGCGCTCGGCTTCGACTGGGCTTGTCATCATCCCGATCGCGTCCGCGGAATCGCTTATATGGAGGCGATCGTAAGACCAATCAAAGATTGGAGCGACTGGAATAAGGCCGCGGTTCCAATCTTTCAGGGCTTCCGCTCGGAAAAGGGCGAAGAGCTCATTCTCGATCGTAATCTCTTTATCGAGAAGGTCCTGCCGGGCTCGGTGATCCGGAAACTTTCAGATGCAGAAATGACGGAATATCGCCGGCCGTTCCTGAAACGCGAGGAACGGTGGCCAATGCTTACTTGGCCCCGCCAGATCCCCATCGGTGGAAGTCCCGCCGACGTTGTCGCTATTGTCGACACATACGCCAAATGGATGGCGGAGAATGAGATCCCGAAATTGTTCGTGAACGCAGAGCCTGGAGCAATTCTCACCGGGGCGACGCGGGAATTTTGTCGTACTTGGAGGAATCAAACGGAAGTCTCGGTCGTTGGGACGCACTTTATCCAGGAAGACTCCGGAGAGAAGATTGGATTAACCATTGCCGAATGGATGAAAACCGCGCTCGGCTAAAAGCCAAAGTGGCGAACACCGGCGCTTAAGGTAGGGTAAAATATCTCAGGACGAACTCAGTCTCTCGTCGTGGGCGATCGCAAGTAAAGTTGAATGAAGCTCGGCAGCTCGGCGAGTGCCAAAGATGGTGGAAAACTGCTTTTGCGCTCGCGCCCAGAGGATGGTGGCTCGCCTTTGGAGCGCTTTACCCTTCACGGTCAAGACCACGTTCCGGACTCGTGCGTCCTCGCTGTCCACTGCAAGCGTGATGAGGCCGTCCCTTTCGAGAGGGACAAGAGTATGACCTAGACCAGACCTATCCATCACCATAGCATCTGCAAGTTCGGTCACGGTTGGCACGAGCTTTCCGCGGCTCACTAATTCAGTGAGTAAGGTATACTGAGTGACGGTAAGCCCGGCTGGCGCAAGAGTTGTGTCGTAAAATTGAGTTATGCGACGTGATGCCTTGCGAAGTGCCGCCGCGATGCATGTAGATTTAGCGCTGTGTCTTCCGGCGCGCATTCAGGAAAAACTCCGCTTCAAAAAAGCAGGCGTACGTCGATACCAAAAGAAGGCTATCCAAAACAAAGTTTGTCTATCCGGGGATATTATTTCGTACTCACGGATCAGCCGCTGTGACGCCGGAATCCGCCGTATAGCCTCGATGTGCACCCAGACGCAAGATCCGGACCTCGCGGCCGCGTTCGGGAGGATGCCAGCGCATCACCGCTTCGACGTCCCCCGCTCGTGCAAGATATGCGCATATCTAGACTGGAGATCGATGTAATGTGCCTGAGGGCCGCTCGTTGCCGGGATTTTGTTAATAGAAAGCAAGAAGGAGACGCGCGCGGCACGGTAGCTCCTAGCGTCCCCTTCGAATTGACAATGCGCCACACAGCACCTTAGAAACAGGCATTTACCGAATTCGGAAAAATACGACGGGAGGGATGCTTGAAGATTTACTTTGCTCCTGACACCCGAGCAGTTCGCATAGTTTGGCTGTTCGAAGAACTGGGCTTGCCCTATGAACTGGAGTTCTTCAAACTCGGGGATACAAGTATGCGGTCACCTGCCTACCTTGGGATTCATCCGCTGGGCCGCGTGCCAACCCTCGTCGACGACAAAGTCACGATCTTCGAGTCTGGAGCAATCGTACAATACGTGTTAGCGAAGTACGGCAGCGGTCGGCTTACCCCGGACGTTGGTTCAAAGGAGTTTCCGGTTTACCTCCAATGGTTTCACTTCGCTGAAGGGATGATCATGCCCCCGATAAACACCATTGTCGTGGAAACGGTCCTCCTTTCGCCCGAGCGTCGGAACCAGGTTAACGTGGATCGAGCTACGAAGCTTCTCTCAAGAATGTTGGCCTCCGTTGACGCTGGAGTCCGCGGCAGGGAATTCTTAGCGGGAAAGTTCAGTGCCGCCGATATCATGCTGGGTCAGGCCTGTATGGCCGCCGCCAAGGTCGGTGCGGATTTTTCGGGCCAACCCGACCTGTCGGCTTACCTTAATCGTCTCCGCGATCGGCCGGCGTTCAAAAAAGCGAGTGCAACGGGAAAGCCGAGGGGCGGGGACGTCTCCGCAGAAACCTAATAGGTTCGTGGCCGCCGTGAGGCGAAGCCGAATGCGCGCTCAGTTCGTGCTCTGTCTGGGCGCCCTGAGCCGAGCTCCTGTCCATATGCTCGCAGCTCCCCTTAATGCATACGGAGAAATCGTCGAACGATCGGAGCACGAACCGCGCGATGTCTCCCACCGCCTACATGATGCCCCGAGGGTCGCACCGGTTCGACAATCCTGTCGGATCCAATGCGTCGCGGCGTGCCGAAGGGCTCAATTCATTCGACCGTCATTAAGCTTGGCCGGCCGCATGCTCTCAGAGTCTCAAAGGGTGCGATCTATGACCTTTTTAGTTGAGCGGAGCCGCGTTACTTCTACGGTTGCCGGCCCAGCACGAGGGGTCCCATCGATGGGTTTGATCGCAAAGGACTGCGGCAGATGAAGAACCTTGGCCGACCCGCTCTTGCGGCTGCTCAGTAAGCCCTCGCCAAAGGTATTTCAGCGCTGTTCCGGTCGAGGAGGGTAGATGTCGCACATCAACGTCACCATAGAGAATAACTTAGCGAGGCTCGTGCTGAGCAATCCTCCGCAAAACCGGCTGACGCAAGAGTTCTTCGATGAACTGAGCGACGGCATATCTCTGATCGCCGCTAGCGGTGCGCGGGCTGCGCTTCTGGCCGCGGAAGGACCGGACTTCAGCTATGGAGGCGATATCGTTCCTTGGCCCACTTTGACACCGGCGCAACTGCGTGCGGCCTTCGAACGGCGTCTCGCCACGGTCAATCAGTGGGAGCAGCTTCCAGTTCTGACCGTCGCAGCCGTGCGGGGTCTCTGCTTCGGGGGTGGTTTCGAGCTGGCGGTCAGATCGGATATAATCTTCGCTGGCACTAGCGCCCGCTTCGGACATCCCGAGCAGTCACTCGGAATCGTGACAATGCTTGGTGGCGTACAGCGACTTGCCGAGCGTGTCGGCAAAGCGTTCGCCCTCGAGTGGGCGCTCACTTCCGAGCAAGTGCCAGCGCAAACGATGCTAGAACGCGGCGTTGTGAATCGAGTCGTCCCGGACGAATCCTTGCTCGAAGAAGCGGGCGCCTTCGCACGCAACCTGGCGGATGGCCCGACGCGAGCTCATCTTGCTCACAAGGCGCTGCTGCGTATATGGACCAGAGGCGGCCAGGCAGCGGCCGACGCGGCGTTGCTGGACCTCGCTTTGCCGCTGTTCGAAACCGAAGATGTGAAGTTGGCGCTCCCGGCGGCGGTGGAAGCGTTCAAGGCAGGTCGGCCGCGCCCACGCTTTAAGTTCCAAGGCCGATAAGCTGGCGTGGATCGGCTCGGCGTAAGCGGGGATTTGATTTGCACCCGCCGCCCAACATCTTCTCGCTGGAGATCAGGCATTCTATCGATACCATAGAGGCGCATATCATTATCGAAGGACCATGGCGAATATAGTCGCCCATGCGGCCGTGGCTTGCACACGATTGTCCGTTCCATAATCAGCGCCAGATACCAGCTTCCTCATGTTCGATGCGTCTCAGCGCTGAACGATGCTGCGTAGGGCCGCCGGCCGAGCCTCTGAGGTTGGCCGAAATGGTTGCAATTGTGACGTTGGATCCGCAAGGCGTCGAAGTTAAATTGATCGTGCCGGCGAAGTGCCTGCGATTGCGCCGGGACTCTTTGGAGAAGCGTATGGCCGACGAATCGAAGACGCTCTACCATTTGCCGGGTACAGATTGGATTGCGATCGTTGGCAAGAACGGATCGCCCGAATTCGCTGCCGCCTTTGTGGAGCGGCCGATACTCACGGCATCGGTTTTGCGCAATCCTTGTGTTGGAGCCGAGTCAATCGGCGCCTTCTTTGGTGTGGCAAGCAAGATGTACGATACGATCACGTTCACAAACGAGACCGTCGACCGCGGCAAGACGTATCTCGAATGGGAAGGAAAGGTCTTTGGGCTCGATGTTCGAGGTGCCACCATCTTGACGCGCGACCCTGCAGGACAGATTGAAACTATCCGGCTATACCATTCGCCCCTGCACGTACTCACGCGTTTCTGTGCAGAGCTCGAAAGCCGCCTAAGCGGCAAACTCGATCCATCCGCTTTTGGTGCTACGGCAACATAGACTTGCTTGGCCGACATGGACCGTCGAGATTTTCGACTTCAGATTCGCTCAGTCAAATCTCGATGCGACCGGCGTCGGTCTGTTCAGGAAATCTCTCGCGCCAGAGGCGTGTGGGCGATTTGACCTCCTAGTTGCTAGCCAAAGGATCAGAAAGCATGAGTGGTCGAACGGAGCGAATAGCGTGGGTGACTGGAGGTGCCAGCGGAATCGGCCAAGCAGGTGCCGAGACCCTGGCTGCTGATGGATGGAGAGTGGTCATCTCGGGCCGGCGTCCCGACGCTTTGGCCGCCACGGCAGAGAAAATTCGCGCGAGCGGGGGCGCGGTCGACGTGTTTCCACTCGACGTCACCAACGCCGACGAGATCGCCGCTGTCACAAGCGCTATTCTTGCAAAGTATGGACGAATCGATCTTCTCGTTAACAGTGCCGGCTTGAACCTCCCTAAACGCAGTTGGGAGGATATGGAGCTGAAAGGATGGGACCAAATCGTCGACGTCAATCTGAATGGACTTTTGTACTGCATGCGTGCCGTCCTCCCAGCAATGCGCGCGCAGAAGGACGGCTGCATCATCAATGTAGCCTCATGGGCCAGTCGCATCGTCGCGAAAGCGACTGGGCCTGCTTACAACGCGACGAAACATGCAGTTCTGGCACTCACACACTCCTTCAACATGGAGGAATGTCAAAATGGTCTGCGTGCATGCTGCCTTTGTCCAGCCGAGGTCGCGACTCCTATCATGAAGAAGCGGCCGGTTCCCCCGAGCGAGGAGGTTATGGCTAAGATGTTGCGGCCGGAGGATATCGGTAGAACGATAGCCTTCGTGGCGAACATGCCGCCCCATGTTTGCGTGAACGAAATTTTAATCAGCCCGACTTGGAACCGCTTATTCTTGGGCATGACGTAACTCGCGGTCCCCGCCTCGACGATGTGTGTGAGGTGACGGCTCCATGGCCAAAAGTCGCAACGATTCGCCGGCGCCGTGAAGCTCGCTACCGGACGCCGAACGGGTGTCGCGATCGTTTCCAGTAACTCAGGGCCTTAAGAAGACAAGTTTTGGCGAAGGAGGCCATCGAAAATGAACCTCGAGATAAGTGGTCGGCATGCTTTGGTGTGTGCCGCAAGCAAGGGATTGGGCAAAGCCTGTGCGATGGCGTTAGCGCTCGAAGGTGTCAATGTGACAATTAACGCAAGAAATAAAAACGCGCTCGAGGCTGCCGCAGCCGAGATCCAACAAGCGGCTGGCATTGCGGTGAACACTGTTGCCTGCGATATCACTTCCCGCGAGGGGCAGGATACCGTTCTGGCGAGCCTCCCCGCAATCGACATCCTCGTAACCAACGCGGGCGGTCCGCCGCCGGGTGACTTCCGAGATTGGTCGCGCGAGGATTGGATCGCCGGATTGGACGCAAACATGCTAACCCCTATCGAGCTGATACGCGGCGTAATCGACGAAATGATCGAACGCAAGTTCGGGCGCATCGTCAATATAACATCAAGCGCAGTCAAGGCGCCGATCCCATTCTTAGGGCTGTCGAACGGCGCCCGCGCCGGGCTCACCGGATTCGTCGCGGGTCTTGCGCGGCAAGTGGCCCGCCACAACGTAACGATCAACAACCTGCTGCCCGGCTATCACGCGACCGACCGCCTGCCGGCCGCCCAGAAATACCTGGCCCGTCAATACGGAGGCGACATCGAAGCCGCGACTCGCGCCGTGCTTGAACAAATTCCGGCAGGTCGCTTCGGATCTCCCGCGGAGTTCGGGCGGACCTGCGCATTCCTTTGCGCAGCATCCTCCGGCTATATCACCGGCCAGAACTTGTTACTCGACGGTGGTTCCTATGCCGGGACTTTCGGCTGATGCGGGGGGAGGGCGAGGTTGAGACGATACTCAGCTAAACCGGTAGCGCGGGGATACCAAGCAGGCCGCCGGAGTAGCGGCGCGATGTTGTAGTGGGGCTGTAAGCGGCGCCCAGCTGCTTGTTCAAGCGAATGCTTTCGAGGTTGGAAGCAGCAAATGGCCGAGCAGCCACCCGCTCGCGGACACAGCTCCTGTCACGCGAGCTAGGCGACGCCCGCTACGCGGAGAATTGTCGAGGTTCGCTTTGGAAGTTCAATACACAGGAGACTGTCAGATGCAGACTGCGTCCTTGGATGCGCAAGTCCACCATGCTTTCATCGACCGACTGCGCCAAACAGGCCGCGCCCCCAGCCGGCATGAGGTCTCAGTCGCCCTGGCAAAGCCGGTCGAGGACATCGAAAAGGCTCTGTCGCGCTTGGCCGAAAGTCACGGCGTCGTATTGCACCCCCATGTTTGCGAGCCCTGGGTGATCCACCCGTTCTCCTTCTCTCCGACGGCGACGTGGGTCCAGAAAGGCGATCAGGGTTGGTGGGCTCCCTGTATCTGGTGTGGTTGTGGAATTGCCGCCTTGGTCGGTGGGGACGCCGTGATCCACGCCAGACTTGGCGGCGAGATGGAAGACATTGATATCCACATCGTAAAGGGTGAGGTCGAGGAGAAAGATCTCTGGGTGCATTTTGCCGTTCCTCCACGAGCAGCATGGGACAACGTTCACCATTTTTGTGCCACCGTTCTGCCTTTCCGGCACGAGTCCGACGTGCGGGTTTGGAGCGAACGACATGGAATTCCGGCCGGATCGGCTGTTCCGATCACCCAGGTTCAGGATCTTGGGAGGGAATGGTATGCCCATCATTGCGACCGAGACTGGCGCAAGTGGTCGGTAGGCGAGGCAATCGAGATATTCGAAAGGGTTGGCCTGGTCGGAGCGTTTTGGAGCTTGGAGAGCCGCGACGGTAGCTTTTAAGCTTCGTTTTTCGGGAGCCGGTGATCGCTGCGGTGTCGTGTTCAGCGTACCGCCGATGACGGGCACCGGGAGCTGCCTGGTGCGATTCGTCCTCTTGATCTGCCTAGAAAGCGCATTCACGGCAAAACGCTCGCACTTTGAGATATTCGCTCCTCGACCTACGCAGCGATAGGCGCTTAGCGCGTCGATCGTCTCGTCCGAGGATCTTCGAAAATCTCTCAGTCTGTTTGCCCAGCTTTCGACGGGCTTCTCGGTCCGCTTCGGTAGTCGACATTGCTCGGACGCGGGTGTCGGTTGGCTCGACGTCGATCAACACGACGCCGTTGCGTTCAAGCGGCGCAAGACTTTTTCAGGGGCGTGGGATCAAGCTCCAACCTGCCTTCCGGCTTCCTCAGGGGCAGGGAAAGGACGTTGCGAGCGGCTGCAAGGATTGAATACTGATCATCGTTTCGCGAAGGCACGCGATGTCCCAAAACGTGGGCAAAACGACGTTTGGCGCAAGGCGCTGATCACCTAGTATGGGCTCGCCGCAGAGAACATACGGGCTTGCTCACGGCCTAGTCTCCGTAGAGCGTGCCCAGCCGATCTAGTTAACAGGAGGAAGCATGAGAGGCTCGGGCTTTGTCCCTTCCGACGCGTAGGCGTTTCGGTCGCCCGCAGAGGCGAGCCCGCTCATCGAGCGACGTTCCGTTCCCCACGAGATCGCGGTTAGCCATGTATGGAATTGTTGAAAAAGCTCCCTTGATGGGACTGATCCAGGAGCGACCGCTCCTTGTTTCGGATGCCCTAATCCACGCCTCGCTTTATCACGCCGACACTCCAGTAATTTCGCGGCGCCGCGACGGATCATTCTTTCACAGCAACTGGGCAGGACTGGAACTTCGAGTACGGCGACTAGCGAGCGCGTTGTTGGCTGCGGGCGTCGAGCGCGGTGATCGTGTGGCGACCCTTGCCTGGAATAACCATCGCCATCTTGAAGCGTACTTCGCCGTCACCGCCATCGGCGCGGTTTGTCATCCTATCAATCCGCGGCTTTTCCCAGAACAAGTAGCTTATATTGCCAGACACGCCGAAGATGTCGGGTTGTTCTACGACCTCGAATACGAGCCGCTCGCCCGTATCATTGCAGAGCAACATGAACTTCGGCTCAACATCGCCATGTGCACCACAGACGAACTTCGATCGGATCGTCCCGATGGGGTCGTTGCCTACGAATCATTCATCGATTCTGGTCACGAAGACCCCTCAGTCTATGCCACTTTTGACGAGCGTACAGCAGCCTCTCTCTGCTACACTTCGGGAACGACCGGAAATCCGAAGGGCGTATTGACCAATCATCGTGCATTGATGCTGCACGCGATGACAGCGCGAACGTCCGATGCGTTCGACCTTAGGCCCACCTCGATCGCCTGCGCTATCGTGCCTCTCTATCACGTGCACGCGTCATGGGGGTTGCCGTTCGCCGCCGCGATGGCGGGAGCGGGTCTTGTCCTGCCAGGCCTCCGCTTGGACGCCGCTTCCTTGGCGGAGACCATCAACTTACATCGCGTTACCTTCGCAAATGGCGTCCCGACGATCTGGAATGACCTGGTAAGGCATCTGGTGCCTGCCAAGCAGGCCGTTCCTACGCTGAAGCGGATCGTGGTTGCCGGCTCCGCTCCCTCGCCAGCTTTGGTGCAGGCGCTTGAAGAAGACCACGGTGTCGAGGTGTGTCACATTTGGGGGATGACCGAAACCGGTCCTTGCGCCACGTCTGCCGCGGTGCTTCCGCGCTTTGCTTCAAATCCCATGGAGAAGAAGCTCAAACAGGGACACGGCCTTTTCGGTGTCCAAATGCGGATCAGCAACGAGCATCACTCTCATTGCCCGTGGGGCGAAGAGCACGTTGGCGCCCTTCAGGTCCGGGGTCCGTACATCATTTCGGGCTATTTCAAGCAAGAAGGCAAGGGCGCCGTGGATGCCGACGGATGGCTCGATACGGGTGATATCGCCTCGATCGATACAGACGGCTACCTTAAGATTGTCGATCGCGAAAAAGACCTCGTGAAATCTGGCGGCGAATGGATCTCCTCGATCGAGGTTGAGAACAGCGCGGGCTCATGTCCGGGCGTGAAGGAGGCGGCAGTGATTGCCGTACCTCATGAGCGCTGGGGTGAGCGTCCGGTGTTACTCGTCGTGCGCGCTGACGATGCCGAGATCGACACGGAACACCTCATGGCGTTCTTGGGCGAGCGGATTTCAAGATGGTGGCTGCCCGATCGCATTATTTTCGTACCGGAGCTTCCCAAGACAGGGACCGGCAAGGTGATGAAGGCCGAACTTCGAAAGCGGTTCGCAGAACCTGCGACCGCCGAGACCTGAGATGCGCGCGATCCGATCGGGTCCCGCGGAAAGTCTATGGTTCAGACGGCGCTTCCCGTCGCTCGGTACGCCGCTCGCACCTTCCGCGGTCGCTCAAACGGTTATCCGCGGAAAAGCGGTTCAAAGCCGTCAGACCTCTGCGAATCTTCTCGAGCACTCAGCGGGCGAGCCGCCGGAATATCTGGTCATGTCCGAGCCCCGTGACTTTGCAGGAAGTTTGAACCGTTTCCGCTCGCGGGGTTTCGCGTCGTGAGCGGCGGACCGGCACGATTTCACGACCATCCACGTTCGGAGGAAGAAAAATGAAACTCTACGACCTAAAGACCGGCACCAGCACGAGGCGTGTGCGGATTTTTTTGGCCGAAAAGGGGCTGAAGCTGCCGACCGTCGAGGTGGACATGCTGAAGGGCGAGAACAAGGATCCGGATTATCTAGCCAAAAATCCCATGGGAACGATGCCGCTCCTTGAACTCGACGATGGAACGCAACTAGCTGAGTCTGTAGCGATCTGTCGGTATGTAGAAGAGCTTCACCCTGAGCCGCCTCTTTTCGGTAAATCGCCGATTGAACGGGCTCTGGTCGAGATGTGGAATCGGCGAATGGAGTTAGAACTATTAATACCGATAATGGATCATTTCGTGCATTCCTCGGCGTTCTATGAAGAGCGCCTCACGCAGCTGGCGGATGTTGCGCGCCGCGGGCATATGCGCGCACAAGATCGGATGCACTGGCTCGATGACGAATTGGCCAAGCGGTCCTTTATAGCAGGCGATCAATACACGATTGCCGACATCACAGCGCAGTGCGCTCTTATATTGGGTAAGAATACCGGAACGCCAATTCCCACTGATTCACAACACCTAGCGCGATGGTTTAGTGATGTCTCGAAGAGACCAACCGCGCGTGCGTGAAGACGCAAGATGTAATCCTGTCGAGACCAATCGAGATTCCGCTTAAGCTCATGGCGGCATCGTTTCGGCGATCGAGGGCGGCAGTATCGATCAACAGTTTCGGGCTCTTGCTACGGGGAAGACCGTTCGGCAGTGAGGCGGTTCGGCTACAGCGCCGAGGGGAGGTGCTGACGCGGTGGACGACCGCTTCAACACGCAGTTCATTGCCCATTGGAGTCTGTTGCAACCGGCGGGGCCTTGACCTTTCGTCCATTGTTCCCCGCTCTGCGCGTTCCAGAGACGCCGCGCTGAAATTGCTATCCCTGGAACGGTGATCAACCGGCTCCTCTTTCGCCGCCGCTCGATGTGGGCCCGGGACGTCGCGCGAAGGGGTCTGAGGAGATGCCCGAGAATTCATAGAACTGAGGGAGCGGGTAATGATGACTGCAGCGGCATCGGTAGCCTTGAAAGGTTAGGTATGCCTCGTCCCCGAACCAATCACGCGTTTTTTATTCCTTCGTTACCGCCAACAGAGCTTCAAAGCTTACGATGAGATCCTAGCTCATTTGTAGAATGACGTGCATCATGCAATGTCGAATCAGCAGTAAAGCTTGGAGCGAAATATGGGCAAGGTTATTCGATTTGTGTCAAAGGCTGATAGCGAGCGGGCTCGCCTAATTCGAGAAGCCCGCGCGATATATAACAGCGTCTTCCCGTCGGTCGACCTCATAAGCGAGGAGGACAGGGGAAGTTACACCGTCGGTGGTGCCGACCCCTACCGCAGCGATGGGGTGCTCCGGCCGTGATCAACATCTTCGCCGTGGCCCGCGATTTCGTTCCATGGTCAGCTGGGCACGAGCAGACCATCACCGCGCCTTACCTCGCCGAAGCCATTGCGAAGAGTCTTGTGTCGACGCAGGCTTCTCGCGAAACCCAGAATATGTTGACGCGTGCCAGAATATTGGTGACGAAAACGTGCAACCAGACCAGCGGTTATTCAAATAACTGATGAGGAGACTTTCGATGGTGAAACAGATCGAGCAGTCAATCGAGTTTCGTCGCTATGAAGTCGTGCACGGCGAGGACGCGGACTTTGTCGCCTATCAACGGAAGCGTGTCGATGGTCTTTGGCAGACGGTTTCAATATGGATGATCCCGGGTACCGGGGCGTCAAATAAAATATAGTCACGCATTCACGTCGACGACTGTGCGGCCCTGCACTTTTCCTGCAAACATTTGGCGTACCACATCGGGAATCGCGGCGAGGCCGACCACCTGCACCGTTCGGGCAAGCTTGTTCAGGTTGAGATCGCGAGCCAAACGCGACCACGCCTCGGTTCGAGCCTGGAACGGGGCGTTGACCGAGTCGATGCCTGCAAGGGTGACGTTGCGCAGGATGAACGGTAGAACCGTTCCGGGCAAATCGACACCCTGAGCCATACCACAGGCCGTCACCACCCCGCGGTACTGCGTCTGCGCTAGCACATTCACCAACGTACGGCTGCCGACCGAGTCGACTGCGCCAGCCCAACGTTCGCGGGCGACCGGAGCTCCAGCCTCCGAAAGGGTTTGTCGATCGATGACGTCAGCTGCACCGAGGCTCCGCAAATAGTCGGCTTCATCAGGACGTCCAGTCGATGCAATGACGCGGTAACCCAGATCGGAAAGGATAGCGATCGCGATTGAACCGACGCCGCCATTCGCGCCGGTGACCAGGATGTCGCCACGCTGCGGTGTGAGGCCGCCATGTTCGAGGGCGAGTACGCTCAGCATTGCCGTGTAGCCCGCCGTGCCGATCGCCATGGCGTCCTTCGTTGAAAGCGGCGCTGGGATTTTCACGAGCCACTCGCCGCTGACTCGCGCTTTCTGAGCGTAACCGCCATGGTGGGTCTGACTCAGTCCCCAGCTGTTGGCGACGACGCGATCTCCCACTGTGATGCCCGGATAGGAGGATGCCTCGACCGTGCCGGCGAAGTCGATACCTGGGATCAAGGGAAACTGACGAATGATTTCAGCCCGCCCGCTAATAGCAAGCGCGTCTTTATAGTTTACGGTCGAATAATCCACCGCGATGGAAACGTCTCCAGGCATAAGCTCTTGCTCGTTCATTTCGACCACTTTGGTCGAAATCTTCTCGCCTGTCTTTTCTGCCAGCAGTGCCTTGAACGTCATCGTCGTGTCCTAGATTGGCGTTTCGCTCTCCAACGACCTAAGGGAGCGCCGTTATTAGCGCAAGAAGGTACATTTAAAGCGGATACTATCATTTATGGGGGTATGCGCCAAGTTTCGACGCGCGAAACCAGGCGCTGGCCGATACGGTATGCTCAACATGACCACCTGGCGCTTCGAAAATGACCAAGTTGCCTGCCTATACCGAGGCTCGTTCGTGCAATCGGTATGATCAGGGCAGCTCTCTGCCGTGTTACGCTGCCGACGCGCGACTAAGGCGGTCCTGGACGAATAACTTCTTCTATCGCGATCGTGCGTCTTCGCGCGCTTGCACGGCCAAGACCCTGTGCGGTCACGCCGGATTTTTCCGAGTTTCCCGACGATTGCGTAGCAACGGGGATTTCGGTTGCCGCTCTTCTGAGGGCCATGCGAACGATCATGCGTTGGCCGATTATGACTATGATGGAGCCGAGACTCTGTCGGGCAGGACGAGCAGCAGCCCAACGACCGCGAGCAGCATCAGCACGTTCCAAAAGGCCACGGCACCAAATGCCTGGACATAGGATGCCGTCTGGTTAAGGCCTCTCGATTCGGCGCCAGAAAGGGTCACAAAGAAGGGAACCTCCAGTGCGGCAACGCCCAACGCATTGCCGCCGCGCTGCATCGTTGTCAGGAGGCCAGACGCGGATCCCACGTGGCGGTCGTGGATGCCACTCATCACAGCGTTCAGGATTGGCGTCATGAAGAGGCCCATACCGACTCCAACGAGCAACAGGGACGGAAGAAGCCACGTGGCCGGAAGTGGATCGACTGTCCAACAAAGGACCAGCGCAAGAAGCATTCCGACCAAGTCCACGAGGACGCCCGCCATCATGATACGACGCACCCCGAACGACGTCAGCCGACCTGCAACCGGCGAAACGATTCCGAACGCTCCACCGAGTATCGCCAGGCTCCCCGCCGTGGCCAACGGCGAATACCCGTAGCCTGTCTGCATCAACAACACGTAGGAGAAGCTGAAAGGGGTCGTGGATCCCCAAAAGATGAGGATCAGAAGCGCGCCGACATTAAACGCGCGATCACCAAACAGGTCGGTCTCAAGCAGCGGAGAGAGACCGCGTCGTGATTTCCAGCGTTGGTGGAGGTAGAACCCCATGAAAGCGACCGGGGAGGCGAGTAGCATCGCGACCGGCCACCCGGTCCAGCCGCGCTCCGGTCCCCCGACCAGCGGCAGCATCAGAAGCAACATGGCGAGGGTGCTTAGCGCGGCACCTGCAAGGTCAAGCCGCTTGTGCTCGCCGGAACGCATGTCAGCCAGCACAAGCGGTGTCAGGAAAACTGCGGCGACGCCGATCGGGAGGTTCACTAGAAAGATCATACGCCAGGCAAGGCCGAACAGGTCGGTCTGGATGAGGACTCCCCCAAGGATCAGCCCGGCGACGTTGGCAAGGCCGATCGCTAAGCCCATCGCGCCGAACGCTGCTGTACGCTCGCCGCCATCGGCAAAGGACATTCGCACCAGCGCAAATACCTGGGGCGAGAGCATCGCCGCGGAGGCACCCTGTAGCAGCCTGCCGGCAATAAGAACCTCGATGTTCGGTGCGATCCCGCAGATAAACGATGTCAGCGTGAACGCCGCAAAGGCCATCATGAAAACACGACGCTGGCCGTAGATGTCGCCAAGTCGTCCCCCGGTGATCATGCCGGCGGAGAAGGCCAGTGCGTAGCTTGCCACCGTGAGTTCGGCCTCGCCGAAGCTCGCATGTAGCGTGCTTCTGATACTCGGAATCGCGACGTTGACGATCGAACTGTCCATGACCGTCACAAAAATGCCCGAGAGGACGACCGTGAGCGCCACCCAGCGGCGGGCATCGATACCGGAGCCGGTGACCTCTGCGCATGGTTCTTGGTCGCTCAAAGCGTAACGACGATCTTGCCAAACTGGCCGCTGTTCTCCAGATAGCGGTGCACCTCCACCATCTCGTCGAACTTGAATACCCGATCGATGACCGGCTTGAGCGCGCCGCTCGCGAGCCCCTTGGTGACGTACTCCACCGCAGCCTTGCGGCGTGCCTCGTCGCCCGCGACCAACCGGATGCTGTATCCCTTCACGGTTGGCATCTTCCGGATCATCTCCAGCACCGGCATAGGAGTGGCATCCTCGCTCAGAGCGCCGTAGATATAGGCAATGCCCTGATTGGCCAGTGCGGCGATCAGCTTGGGAAAGTCCGGGCCACCGATGGGATCGAAGGCAACGCGCGCACCATTGCCGTTCGTGATGCGCATCACTTCGGCGACCAAGTCTTGCTCCTGGGTTGCAACGACATGTGGTGCACCGGCCTCCAGCAGCCGCTGCTTTTTCTCCGAAGTGCGCGTCAGCGCGATCGGGGTTGCACCGGCGTAGTTCGCAAGCTGAATCGCCGCCAGGCCGACGCTGCTCGAAGCTGCGGGAATGATGACGAAGTCGCCCGCTTTCACTTGAGCGTCGAACACGAGCGCACCGTAAGCCGTAATGAACATCATCCAGACGGATGCTGCTTCGACGAATGAAAGCGATTTTGGGTGCCTCACGACGGCATGGTCGGGGGCGAGAATGACCTCTCCATAGGTGGAGTACTTGTTCAGGGAAAAGGCCGGGATCGTACTAACTGTGTCGCCCACGGAAAAATCAGTGACATCTTTGCCCACAGCATCGACAACACCGGCGCATTCATATCCCAAACCAGCCGGGAATATCGGGGACTCGACATATTTGTCGTTGCGCCACATCGACTCGGCACGATTGATGCCGATCGCCTTTACTTTGATACGAACTTCGTGCGGGCCGGGAGCAGGCACTTCCATTTCGATGAATTCGAGAACTTCCGGCCCTCCGGCCTGTGCGAATTTGATCGTGCGGGACATGATGCCTCCGTTAAGTTGGGTTTACGGTGCGGTACTGGGCATAACTCGAACGGTGGTCGCGCGCAGCCGGTTGCGAGGGCGTTTCGAGATGCTGTCCGGAGAGACGCAGGATCCCTTCCGTTCCGATCAGGAGGCAGACGAAGCCCTTGCTGGCCTTGAGCCGGATCGGCTTCACCGCCTGATAGGCGTCGGAGTAATAGAACGTCTTCACGGCCTCGGGACTATCGAACTCGACGATGACCCGGCGCCGCAGCGGCAAGGCGCCATCCAATGGTTGCGGATCTTCGCCGCGCGCGAGAATTTTGCCGCCATGAGCCGCGATGATGTCCGGGACGCTGGTGCGGTAGGGTTCATAGGACGCCGGATCAGTGATCTCGACTTCGACATAGAAATAGCCTTTGGGCATCGTCTAACTCCGGAATAGCATCATGCGCTCATACTGGGCCGCTTCGAAATCGCATCCTTCCAGCGCGCCAGCGCTCGATGTCCCTGCGGAATCGATATTTCGAGCGCCTTCGCGAAATCGATGGTCACCAGCGCAGTTATGTCTGCCGCCGAAAATCGCTCCCCGGCGAGGAAGGGCACCTGTTCGAGTCGTTCGTTCAGGTCGGTGAGAAAGTTTGTCAGGCGCAGCATGCTGCGGTCGACCAACCCCGGGATTTGCTCATAGTCGTGCGGTCCGGCGACGGCGCGACCCTTGAGCCGCTCGACCTTGTTGCGCACGCCTTCCATCGCCGGCGCGAAGCCTTCCAGCTCAGCGAACCGCTCCCACATCACGACCAAACCCTTGTCCTTGGGCGTCGCGCCCAGCAGGGGCATTTCGGGAAAGGCTTCGTCGAGATACCGCATGATGGCCGGCACCTCGCCGATGGTGGTGCCATCTTCGAGCACCAGGGCAGGCACCACGCGGCGGGGATTGATTGCCCTGTAGGCTTCCGAGTGTTGCTCGCCCGTGCCGAGATCAACAGGAATCAGCGTCGGCTTAAGCCCCTTCTCTGCCAGAAAAATTCGGACGCGCCGCGAATTGGGCGAGTTGACGGCGTGGTAAAACTTCAGTGTGTCTGACATGGCATGACTCCTTTTGATCAGGCGTTGGCTTCTTCACTTGTCTGCCCAGCGGCACATCACGCCGGCCAGCTTTCCGCCCTGGTCGTCATAGAGCCCCTGATTGGCCAGATATTTGACCGATTGCTCATCGCAAGCTTCGAACGTCGGGAAGCTTGCGACCGCGTCCTCACGGTACTCGGTGGCAGAGACACAAAACACGAGCAGAAGTGGGTACACCTGAGAAAATCCTTTTAACGAAGCTGATGCATCAGACCTGCGCTCTGCCGCCATCGGCGAACAGCTCGATGCCCGTGACGAAGCTGGAGTCATCCGAGCCCAGAAACAGCGCGACCCTGGCGATCTCTTCGGGCTCCGCCATGCGGCCCATTGGGACGGTGGAGACGATGCGCGCGATGGCTTCAGGCGGCTGCAGCGCCACCTGCGGGGTGACGACAGGTCCGGGGCTGAGAACGTTTGCACGGATGCGCCGGTCCTTCAGTTCCATGGTCCAGGTGCGCACGAACGAGCGAATTGCCGCTTTGCTCGCAGCATAGACGCCAAAGCTCGGAGTGCCTTTGGCGGCCGCGGCTGAACCGGTCAGGATGATGGAGGCACCATCGTTCAGGAACGGGAGCGCCTTCTGAACCGTGAAAAGCAATCCCTTGACGTTGGTGTCGAACGTCTTGTCGTAATACTCCTCGGTGATGCTTCCCAGCGGGACAAATCCGCCCAGCCCGACATTGGCGAAGAGGATATCGATGCGGCCCTTTGCCTTGACGCTTTCATAGAGACGATCGAGGTCCGCCAGGTTCGCGACGTCCCCTTGAACGCCGGTGACGTTGCTGCCGATCGCAGCTACGGCTTCTTCAAGCTCCTTCTGGCGACGGCCAGTAATGAAAACGTGAGCCCCCTCACTGACGAAGAGTTTTGCCGTGGCGACGCCGATACCTTGGGTGCCGCCCGTAATGACAGCCACTTTCCCTTGCAGTTTACCCATGAGCTATTGTCTCTGCGCATCTACTTGAGTTGTGAGTTGTACTGTTGGCGAATGCGTGTCATCGGTTCGGGCGGCGTCACCGGTGCGGGGCCTGCACGAAGCGCCGTGTCACCTCATCCCGCGTCTGGTTGACGGCACCCATTCGCTCGATGAGCTCCGCGGTTCGGCTGCCTCTCAGACCGGCCGTGGTGATCACACCATCGCGGACATAGGTGTAGACACCCGTCACCAGGAATGCGCCGAACGAGCGGAGGTACTTGCGCTGGTCCGCAATGGTTGCGCGATAGGTTTCGCTCTCGCAAAACTCTCGTGCCGTGAGCGCGGTTGCAAAACCGATCTCGATGACGCCGATATCCTTGCGCTCGTCGCTGACCCGATGATCGCCGTGCGGCGACGGCGGAGACGGGCGCGCGTTGTCGTACGGTTCGGGCAGATGCAGGCGCAGTTTCCGCACCGCCGGCGCAGATGCCAGATGACTCGCCCATTCCGACAGCCATGGCCGGAATCCCTCGCCGGATCCGCCGTTCAGATGCAGATGCAGGCGGTGCAACCGGTCCGGCCCGTTCGGAATGTCGTCGGGCTCGCGATCTACCAGCGTAAGCGACCCCCGCGGCAGACTGTAGGCGACGATGTGCTCAAACAGATGAAACACGTCTCCGAACAACACCGGGCTCGCCTCGGCGTAACGGTTCAGGCCGTCGATGTCGGCGAAGCCGATTTCCGCGGCGCCGTCGAGCACGACGTCCATGCGGCGGACGCCGTCCGGCAGAGGCCAAAGATTGGCTGAGTGGTCCTGTGAGAAGTGATGCTGCACATAGTAGCTGATACCGGGAAGTCGCGCGCAGAGCGTCCCGAGTACATCGCGCCAATAGTCTGCGAACAGATCCTGTGGAAGCCCGGCAAGCTTGCGCAGCACGCCATAGGAAAGGCAACGGACGTTCTCATCGCGCGCCGCGAAGTTGGCAGTATCCGCGAACTGCGTCGGCGCGCTCGGGCGGCTGTGCTGGGTCATTGAAATTCCTCCGGCGGTGGTGCTCGGAGATATTTTTCTTGGGGTCCTTCCCAACAAGAGCCAATTGCCGTGCATTCGATCGGCCATACCGATCGATCGGCCTTGATCGACGGGCTCGACGCCCGACGAAACTGCCATCAGGCTTTTGCAATTGAGGCAGATCTCCTCGTCTGAGGCATGCCCAGGCGTTGAACAGGGTTGCTGCGTTGGGACCTCATCCTGCGTTGTGAGCCGCATCGTCAAAGCCTAGGTTCACCTTCTATCGGCCTAACCGATCAACCGGCTGACGCGAGGCGAACATGGAACTGCGACAGATTGACTGCTTCCTGGCGGTCGCGAAGGAGCTCCATTTTGGAAAAGCGGCGAAGACGCTGTCTCTCGCTCAGTCTTCCATCTCCGAAGCGATACGCTCGCTGGAGCAGGAAGTGGGCGGACAACTGCTCGTCCGAACGAGCAGGCGCGTACAGCTGACGTCCCTCGGCGAGAAGTTTCGTCTCGGCGTCGAACCCGCCACCTTGGTCCTGCGCGCCACGCTGGACGATTGCAGGAAGACCGTGCTTGGTCAGACAAGTCGGTTAAGGATCGGGTTCCTCGGTGGTGGACTCTACGAATTGACCTTGCCCTTTGTCAGGCATCTCAGGAGCAAATTCCATATCGACGTCGAGTGGGTAGAGCTTTCGCTGCTGGACCAATTTGAGGCGATCGCGGCGGGCAAGGTGGATGCGGCGTTTTGCAGACTTCCACTTTCCCATGATGGCCTGGTGCAATGCACGGTGCTGCTTGAGGAGAAGAAGAAGCTGGTCGTGCCGGCCGATCACAGGCTCTCGAACAGAGACTGGATCGATCCCGAGGAACTCGCGTTCGAGACGTTGCCGACATTGCCTGACAACCACAATTTGGGGGCATGGGCAGCGATCCATTTCCCCGACCACACTCCTTCGGGACGGCCGATCGCGCGAGGCCCAGTCGTAACAACGATCCGGGAATCTCTTGCCGTCGTCGAATCCGGCGAGGCCGTCGTCATCGTGGGCGCGCGAGCGGAACTCTACTATTCGAATCCCCGCATCAGATTTATCGAGGTCGGCGTTCCTTCCGTGGGTACCGCTCTCGTGAGACGCCGAGCCGATCGTCGGCGCGTAATACAGAACCTCGAGGAATGCGCGCGCGATGTCGCAACCGGGTTGGTCGAAACCGTAGAGCACTAATGACTAACCAGGATTCATTGGCGGCTGCTCTTTGCAACTCGAAGCTTCAAATCATCCACTTTCGCCAGGACGGATTTCAGGAGTGGCGCTGTGTTCGTCTCGTTATAGCCGATGACCAGATCAACCGTTGGCGGCGCACCGCGTATCGGCCGGCTGACAATGGTTTTCGGCAATAGGTTTTGAGAATAGAGCGGAAACAGGCCGATTCCGCCGGTGGACGCCACCAGCGAAATCGCCATTGCCAGGTTCTCGGCCTGATGGTCGGGTTTCACGCCGAGCGGCTTGACGTAATCGCTGATAACAGCCCACAGGGTCGGTGCCCTGATCGGGGACACTCCGACAAACGTCTGGCCCGGGATATCCTGCGGGCGAATAGCGCTCCGTGCGGCCAAAGTGTGGTCGCGCGGCATCACGACGATCAGTGGGTCCTTTCGCAACAGCCTGAATTTCAGACCTGGTGCCTGTTTTTCCGGACGCATGAAGGCGAGGTCGATCTTTCCGTGAATGAGAGCTGTTGCGAGATCCGGCGAGTCCAGGCTGTGGATGCCGACTTCGGTGCTCGGCAATTCGGCGCGCAGGATTTCCATCACAGCCGGCAGCCAATCCATCTCGTAGCCGGTGAGGAAGCCGATCGCAAACAATGTCCGTGGCGGCTGCGCCGCTCGCCGCGCCGCCTCCGTAGCGGCCTCCGCTTGAGTAAGCGCCAACCGAGCATGGTCAAGAAAGGCCCAGCCGGCAGCCGTCAATTCGATGCCGTGCACACTGCGGATCATCAGCGGAACGCCGACCTCGTATTCGAGATCGCGGATCTGCCGGCTCAGCGAAGGCTGCGCGGTGTGCAGGCGTTTTTCAGCCGCGAGTGTCAGGCTGCCCTCTTCGGCGACCGCGATGAAATAGCGAAGGTGCCGTAGCTCCATCTCTGGCTTCCATATCTCCCAGGTATGTCCCTCAACTTATAAAGTCTTGGGCGAAGACACCAGACGTTCCTATCTGCCCAATCGTGGAAGTGTCCCCAAGAGACATCTTGCAGGGCTCACAGGCTTCCCCCGGCGACCCAATCCATGCTCCGCCGGCAGCGCACATGAATGAGGAACCGGAAGATGAGCAATCCAGTCGTGTTGATCACGGGCGCCTTGACCGGCATCGGCCGTGCCGCCGCCATCGCGTTCGCCAGGAAGGGCGCCAAGGTCGTCGTATCCGGCCGGCGCGATGAGGCCGGCAAAGCCCTCATCAAGGAGTTGCGCGCGCTTGGCTCGGAAGCCGAGTTCATCAATGCCGACGTCCGCAAGGAAGATGACGTCCGCGCTATGGTTGACAAGGCCGTCGCGCGGTTTGGCCGTCTCGATGTCGCGGTGAACAACGCCGCCACCGAGGGCCAGGTCGGTCCAATCACGGATCAGACCGCGGAAAGCTTTGCCGCCACGTTCGAGACCAACGTTCTCGGTGTGGTTCTGAGCATGAAGCACGAAGTGCGCGTCATGCAGGCTCAGAAGAGCGGCAGCATCATCAACATCTCCTCGACCTACGGACATCGCGGCGCGGCTTTCGCCTCGATCTATGTCGGGGCCAAGCACGCCGTCGAAGGCATCACCAAGTCGGTCGAGCTCGAGCTCGCCAAGTCGGGGATTCGGGTGAACGCCGTCGCGCCGGGACCCACCGACACCGGCATGCTGAGCCGCTTTACCGGCACCGCAGAGAACAAGGCTGCCCTGGTGAGGCAGGTTCCGCTCGATCGTCTCGGCCTCTCCGAGGAGGTCGCCGACGGCATCGTGTTCATCGCGTTGGACGGAGCCAAGTGGATTACCGGCGAGATCCTCAACGTGGACGGCGGTATGACCGCGAATTGACACGGATAGGACGTCAATGACCCAACACAATCACCAGACCGCGCCGACGCAGTTCGTCGAAGCCGATGGCATCCGCTTTGCCTATCGACGCTTTGGCAATGCTGCCGGCGTGCCGCTGGTCTTCAACCAGCACTTCACCGGCACCATGGACCATTGGGATCCGGCCGTGACCGATGGTTTCGCCGATCGCGAAGTCATCCTGTTCAACAACGCCGGCGTATCCAGCTCCTCCGGCGAAGTGCCCACCAGGATCGCGCAAATGGGCGCCAACGCGGTGGCGTTCATCAAGGCGCTGGGACTGGCGAAAGTCGATGTGCTCGGCTTTTCGATCGGCGGCTTTGTCGCGCAGGAAATCGCCCTTCAGGCGCCCGACCTCGTGAGGCGGCTGGTCCTGGTCGGCACCGGCCCGCGCAGTGGCGAGGGCATGGCCACGCTCACGCCGGAGGCGCAGGAAATCTTCGGCGCCACCTATGACAAGTCCGATCATCTCTGGCTCCGCGTGCATTTCACGCAGTCCGAGCAGAGCCAGGCCGCGGGCCGCGAGTTCCTCAAGCGCTTCCGGCTTCGTGCCGAGAACCGCGATCCCGAGGTCAACGAGAACGTCGCGCCCGCCCAGATCGAG
>Ga0137409_10000081_pt1 | contig 82429 bp, 71 predicted proteins | sample CZODoug1_16funga_FD_122059 | JGI IMG/M metagenome (GOLD analysis project Ga0137409, IMG submission 122059) | Vadose zone soil fungal communities from Angelo Coast Range Reserve, California, USA - CZODoug1_16fungal (Hybrid Assembly) | ecosystem: Environmental > Terrestrial > Soil > Vadose zone... | reverse complement strand
GGACCTTGAAGATCGCGTCGGTCGCCGCGTTGTTCACGCCGCCGAAGTACAGGTTGGTCTGGTCGGAGAGAATGAACGACGAGACTTTGGTCAGCCGCGCGTCGGTGAAGACGGTCGTCCAGGGCCCGCTCGTCGGCAGCGCCAGTATGCCGGAGCTGTCGACGAGCTTGTAGACTTGCCCCGTGTCGGTCCCGATGTAGACCACGTGCACGCCCGCCTCGGTGTCGAAGTACGGCGGCGCCGCGATGTTGCCCATCCCGGCGATCGGCGCCGGCGGCCAGAACGAGAGCACGTCGCCGTTCTGGTCCAGCACGTAGAGCCGGTCCGATCCCGCGGCCGGATGAAGCACCGCATAGGTCGAATAGAACGCAAAGGTGTTCCAGTCGAAGGCGGAGACGGGGAAGCCGACGACCGAATCCCCCGCTGCGGTGTTCATGTCGAGGTTGATCGTATAGAGCCACTGGACGATCGCCCCGCCGTGCAAGGTTGTCGTCTCGCCGTTATCGATCAGCCCGTCGTCGTCCGTATCGTCGTCGCCGTCGCGAGGTTCGTCGCCGCCGGGGCCGCCGATGGCCGTGGCGGTGTTCGCGGTCGTCCGCTGCTCGAAGCGGATCCGGAGCGCGACGCCGTTGGCGGGCGCCGTGTCGACCGCCCAGACGTTGAAGGAGCCGCCGGGGACCGTGTCGAAGAAGCAGCCCGGGCAGTCGAGGTCCGTGCCGGTCGAGGAGATCGACAGGTGGCGGGACCCGGCTGCAGCGAGGATGTTCGAGAAGCGCGCCGCACGCAGGCGCTCGATGGTCGCCGTCGCCGTCAGGTTCAGGCCGGCCGCGTCGCCGAAGCTGAAGTTCAGTCCGTAGATGTTCACCTGGCCGTTGACCGTCGCCGTGAAGGTCCCGGCGGCGCCGCTGCGCGTCAGCGTCGGCGTCCCCGATGCGTTCGAGAGGGACGTGAAGCGCCCGTCCGTCCCGTTCACCAGGAAGGTCCGGGCGGAGGCGACCGCGAGCGTGGCGGGGCCGACGAGATCCAGGTCGGCCGTGCCCGCGCCGCCGGCGCCGTTCCCGACCGAGACGCCGAGGCTCGCCGTCATCGTGATCGGCGCGGAGATGCCCAGCGTGGTCAGGACCCCCTGGTTGATCAGGAAGTTGTTCGCGGCCGTGAAGCTCCGGGCGGCGCTGACGACGCTCGCCGCGGCGCCGTCGACAACCAGGTTGTAGAAGGTCAACGAGGCCGACGTGCCGCCGATCGTCCCGGTCCCCGTCATCGTCACCGTGGAGTTCGCGTGCGTGAAGGTGCCGTTGCTGATGAAGCTCTGTCCCACGGTCATGCCGTTCGCATATGACGTGAAGCTCGAAGTCGCTCCCTGGATCGTGAAGGTGCCGTCCACCCGCAGGACGCTGGCGTTCTGCTGGGTGGCGAGGGCCCCGCCGTTGTTGTCGATCGTCAGGTTGAAGTACGGGATCTGGACGCTGTTGTTCTGGGTGTAGACGATCTGGCCGATCGCCTGCCCCGCATACACCACCGTCCCGGTTGCGGGAACGAAGTTGCTGCCGAACGGATCGGGGCCGGCCGCGATGATGTTCTCGAGCCTCAGAATGTTTCCGCCACCGGTCGCGAACACGACCGGGTTCTGCGGGTCGAACACATCCTGCACGGTCAGCTTCGCATTCGCGTCGATCAGGAGTTGGCCGTTCACGGTGAAGTCCGCGTTGGGGTTGTTCAGAACGGTGACGCCGGTCGGATTGCCGACGCGCAGGGCGTCGAGGTCGAAGTACTGGCTCGCCGTCGTCGCGCGGATCTGGAACGTCTGGGGCGCCGTCCCGTTCATGTAGATCGTCGCGAACGGGCCGGTCACGCCCGACGTGACCTGCGAGATGGAGCCGAGATCGACGTTGCCGCGCACCTGCAGGGTTCCGGCGCCGGTGAAGTCGAGCTGCGACTGTGTGTTCGAGCCCGAGAGGATGCTGCCGAAGATATCGATCGTGACCGCGGCGACCTGGAACTGGCAACGCGTGAGCAGAAGGTTGTTCAGAACCGTGAAGGCCGCCGTGGTGGTGATGATGTCGGCGTCGACCTGGTTGCCGCCCGTGTCCGTCTGGATCGCGAGGTTCCAGAAGGAATACGGGCCGCCATTGGTGAGCTGGAAGGTCTGGTTCTGGGTGACCTCGATGCGGACCATGCCGTGACCCGCGCGGAGGGCGAAGCCGAAGTCGGACGCATCCGCGGGCGGCAACTGGGTGCCCTGCAGGACGAGCGTGCCGTCCTGCGCGCCGGCGTCGATATCGAACGCGATCGTGCAGTCGGGGTCGAAGCGCTGGGTGAACGTCAGCGTCGCGCCGCTCCCGATGCCGAGCGTGTCGGCGGCGGCATTGCCGATCACCGCCGGCTCCTGGATGACGGTGGTGGTATTGGCGTCGCAGGTGAAGCTGCCCAGGATGATGAACCCGGTGGCGATGTTGTTGTTGGGCGCGTAGGTGACGATGCCGCCCGTGTTCGAGATCCGGAGATTCTCGAAGCTGATGCTCGCGGCGCCGTTGTTCGACACGGTGAACGTCTGGGCGGTCGTCCCGTCCATGACGACCGTCGACCCGGTCCCCGCAGTGAAGACTCCGGCCTGGGTCCAGTTGCCGGCGACCCGGACGACATCGGTGTTCGACCGCATCGCGAGGACGCCGTTGCCGTTGATGACGATGCTGCCGTTGACGTCGAGGGTGCTGGCGGCGCCGGCGGCGGCGCCCAGCTGGAGGTCGCCGTCGCTGAGCGTCAGCGTGCCGTTCACCGTCACGGTCTTTCCGGACGCCACGCCGTATCCCGTGTTCGTGGCGTTCAGGGTGAAGTTGCCGAGGGTGATCGAATCGTTGATCAGCGTCGAATTGCCGAGGGCTCCTCCCGCCACGGTGAGAAGCGCGGTCCCCGTGGTGAGGACCGTGCCGGTGCCGTCGAGGATCGGGGAGATGCTTCCATTGACGGCGAGGGTCAGCCCGGTGTTGATCGTGACGGTGGCGCCGGCCTGGACCTGGAGCTGGTTGACCGCCGTGCTGGCCGTGACGACGGGCTTGTTGGCGACGTTGGGGATGATGGCGCGATCGCCGCTTCCGGGAGCGCCTGCGGGAGACCAGTTGGTGCCGGTGCTCCACGTGGTGTTGGTGGCGCCGGTCCACGTCTTGTCGACGGCCCAGCAAAGAGAGGCCGAGAGGAGGGTGACGGCGGCGACGGCGGCCGCCGGAAGGATGCGCCGGACATTCACTTTGGAACCACTTCCCCTGCTGCAAGGACCACCCTATTGTATCGCCCAATCGCGCCGGGTACTGCAGAAAAAATGGGTTTCGCGGTTCCTCCGGACCGGGGGGTTCCCCCGTCCGGGAACCCCTCCCGCCCTTCTTCGCCCTCCCCCTTCAGCCGCGCTCCCGTTTCGTCCGATAATCCTGATGGGCGGGCGTGCCCCCGCCCGGGAGGTCCGGTGTTCCTCAAACGGATGGTTCGCTCCGTCGTCCGCAACTGGCCCGTCGCCGCCGCCGCGTGCGGCGCCGTCTTCCTCGCCGGCCTTTTCGTCATCCCCCGCCCCATCTCCTATACCGCGAAGGCCCGGCTCGTCCCCGTCGCCGGCCACTGGTCGATCCAGCGGCTCCAGGAGTTCGCCCAGAGCGACGCCGTCCTCGACCAGGCCGCGAAATCCATCGGCGAGGAGGACGCCTCCGTCCTCCGTCCCGGCCTTTCCACCCGCGCCGAATCCGGCGCCGTGCTTCTCGCCTTCACCGCGGTCACCCGCGGCCGCGCCCTCGAGCGTGTGAATGCCGTCGGGAAAAGCGCCGAGTTCCTCTCCTCGACCTCCCGCCGGGGCGAAGCCGAGGCCGATCTGAAGCGCATCGACGACGCCCTCGCCGAGCGCCGCCGCGACCTGGACCGCATCGCCCCCCGGGAGTCGGCGGCCGACCGCGCGGCCCGCGAGCGCATCGAGGCGCTCGACAAGGCCATCGAAACCGACCGGGTCGAGATCGCCGCCTCTTCCGCCCGCCTCGACGCTCTCGGCCGGGCCCTGGAGAAGAACGAGGCGGGCCCTCCCCGACCCGTCAACACCGCGGATTCGGACCGGCTGACGGCCGACCTCGACCTGGCCCGCCGTCAGCTCGAGGAGTTGAAGACGGCGTATCCCGACGACTGGCCCCCGGTCACGCGGGCCGCGGCCCGGGTGGACGAGCTCCGCCTTCGTCGCGCGACCGCCGCCAACCGCGAGATCCTGGAAGCCCGCTTCGCTCCGGTGCGCGCGGCGATCGAGGAGCTGCGCACACTCACCGCCCGCCGGGATTCGCTCCAGCAGGCGCTCGCCCCCCGCGAGGAGGAGCTGCGCCGGCTCCGGTCGAGACCCGACGCCCCCGCCCCGTCCGCCGACGGCAGCCCCGACGCGAACGCGCGGCAGGAAGCCGTCGGCGCGTCGATCCGCGAGCTGGAATCGGCCCGGGCGCGGCTCGGGCTGGAGCGTGCCGCCGGCTTCGCCGTCCTCGAGCGCTTCGAGCCGGGCGCGTCCGCGTCACTCTCCGGCGCCTCGCTCCCCGCCCTGCTGGGCCTCGCGGTCCTCGCGGGGCTGCTGGCGGGATGGATCGCCGACCTGCTCTCCCTCACGATCCGCACCGAGCAGGACGTCCGGCGCTACGTCAATCTCCCCCTCCTGGCCGTCGTGCCCCGGGTAAAGGAGCCCGCGCAGCGGATCCTCCCCTCCGCGGGCGGCGCCGTCACCGAGGCCTTCAACACCCTGGCCGCCCTCCTCGAGGCGCGCACCAAGGAGGACGGCTCGCGCCTGTTCGCCGTCACCAGCTCCGTCCCCTCCGAGGGGAAATCCACCGTCGCCTGCAACGCCGCCGTCGCCCTCGCCCGCGCCGGCTCCCGCGTCCTCCTCGTCGACGCCGACCTGCGCCGCGGCACCCAGCACAAGCTCTTCGCCGTCTCGAACGAGCCCGGCCTCTCCGCCTATCTCCAGGGCGGGACCGACACCGTCGACTCGATGGTCTCGTCCACCGACATCGACAATCTCACGCTGATGCCGGCGGGCGCCCCGATGCAGAACCCCATCCCCTTCCTGCACGCCGAGCGTTTCCACGCGCTGCTGCGCGACCTGAGGGGCTGGTACGAGTACGTGATCCTCGACCTTCCGCCCGTGCGCAGCGCGGCCGACGCGCTGATCGTCGCGCCGCTGGCCGACGCGATCGTCCTCGTCGCCGCCGCGTCGGAGACGAGGAAGGACGACATGACGTACACCAAGCGGATGATCCGTTCCGTGAAGTCGAAGCTGTGCGGCTGCGTGCTGATGAAGTCCGGCGCGCGCACCGGCGGCTATTACTACTACCCCTCCGCCGTCCCCGCGGACGTCGCGGAGTGATGAGACATCGGAGATCGACGATGAAGACCCTCGCATGGACGGCGGCGCTGGCCCTGGCCCTCGCGGGCTGCGGCAATCCCCCCAACCAGCGCCTGCTGACGCGCACGGACACCTATCTGAAGGCCATGACCTTCGGCACCCCTTCGGGCTTCCCCCTGGATATCCCCGAGCTGGAGCGCCGATACCCCGAGCTCAAGGGCATCGTCATGTCGGCCTCGCAGTGGGTCGAGGAGTACGAGAAACTCAAGAGGGAAGCCGACGAACGCGGCACCCCCCTCTACGAATACCGGATCCCGTTCGGGGCGAACATCACCATCGAGGTGACCGGCGAGGCGGCTCTGACCCGGTCCTACGCGGTTCCGCCTTCCGGCTACGTCCATTATCCGTACCTGAGCAAGCTCAAGGTCGCGGGGCTGACGATCGACGAGCTCCGGGATTCGCTCCAGCGGGACCTGGCGGTGTACCTGAAGAAGCCGGAAGTGCTGATCCACATCAACACCACGCCGTACCAGCCGAACCAGTCGCAGCCGTTCTATCAGCAGACCTTCGGCGGCGCGGACATCGTCATCATGGGCATCGCGCAGACGCGCTTCTTCTCCAACATCGCCTTCACGGGAAACCAGACGCTGGTCAACGTCCTCGGCAACTCCGTCGTGCCCGAGAACACGGAGTGGAGGCAGATCCGCATCATCCGCCGCGACGTCAAGGACCCGCTCCGACGGAGCCGCGTGATCATCTGCGATCTCTGGGACTATTTCGCGAAGGGCGACGTGAGGCAGGACATCCCGCTCGTGCCGGGCGACGTCATCTTCGTCCCCCAGCGCTGGACCGTCGACGATCAGTTCTGGTCGGACTGGGAGTACGTCAAGCGCATCATGAACGACGTGCTCTTCCTCGACAGCTTCCGCGACCAGCTCAAGAAGGGCGGAACGCTGAGGAACTGAGCCCTCGGGCTCAGGGCTTGGGCAGGAGCTGTTTCGCGACCGGATCCTTCTCGGCGAGCTGACGCAGCCGCACCGGCTCCCCCGCGAGGGAGAGGGCATAGGACGCGGCGAGGCTGCCGTCTCCGCCCTGCTTCGCGAAAGCGACGATCATCCGCACGCGCTCCTTGTCGTCCCGGAAGACGCCGTCCAGCGACAACGACCCGGGACGCAGCCCCGCGGCGGCCGCCGCGCGGAGGGCCTTGTCGGCATTCCTCCCGTCCCCCGCGGCCATCAGCGCGACGGCGAACCAGGCCTGGGCCACCGCATCGTCGGGGGTGGCCACGACTCCGCTGCGGAACGAATCGAGGGCTCCGCGATAGTCGCCCGCGTGGAAGCGCCGGCGCCCCTCCTGCATCTCGCGGACCGCGGCGACTCCGGGGCTCCTGTCGACCGCGGGCGCCGTGGCGGGGCCGGCGACGGTCGCTTCGGCGGAGGGCATGCCGAACCAGGGATCTCGGCCGTAGTACCCGTAGCCGCCGTAGTACCCGCCCCAGCCCGAACGATATCCCGCCCAGACGGCGCCGAACCCGGGATATCCCGTGATGAATCCGGGGCGACAGCCGCCGCCATAGCCCCACCCGGAGGCCGGACTCCAGCCGTAGCCGGTCCCGGTGGCGTATCCGCTGCCATACCCCCCGCCCCAGGTGCCGTAGCCCGGATAGGCGTAGCCTCCGGTGACGCTGGTGGAATAGCCGATCGACCGACGCGGCCGCGACCCGTCCTGGGACTCGCGGGAATCCTGGGCGGCGGCCGTCGCGGCGAAGCCGGACAGCGCCAGCGCAGTGACCACGGCAATCTTCATGACCTTGCCCTCCCCTTCAATCAAGAGGTCTAGGGGTCGTCGGTCTTGGCCCGCTTCCGCTCGATCCGGTAGGGTCCGAGCCAGAGGTCGAGCTTCTTCGGTCCGCCCTGGTAATGGTAGTAGTAGACGCTTTCCTTTTTGCAGAAAAACGCGGTTTCCTCGACCCGGTACGGCTGATCCGCCAGGTCGCTCTTCAGGGAGAAGACCTCGAACTCGGTCTTGTCCCACGAGCAGGTGGGCGTGCCGGACAGGTAGTCGATGGCTTTCGGCATCTCCCGGACGCCTTCATGCTCGATCTTCACGTCGAGGCCCCGCCAGATGCGGACGTCGCTCAGGATCGCGCCCTTCATCTGGTTGTGGCCCGGGCCGGCGTTCAGTTCCTCGGTCGTGATTTCAGCGCGGAGGACCGAGTCCGCCGGGAGCGAGTCGCACTTCGCGGCGACGCCCCACACGGCGCAGACCAGGGCGAACAGGATTCTGGCTCTCATACCCTCACTTCCGATCGCAGCCCCAGGGCCTTCCGGCGCGACTTCAGCCGGGGCTCGACCTCTTCCTTCAGGAACTCCCGCACCTGCGACGCGGACCGTCCCACGTACTGCTCCGCCCGGCGGAGCGAGGCCGACCCGGCCTTCACCGACTTGAACGCAGGGTCATTAACCAGACGGTCGAGCAGGTCTCCATCTTGCGCCCCCATCTTATGACGACGGATGATCTCGTGAAGTTCCTGCCGGTCCCCTCCCGCCTTCACCGCCGCCATGAGCAGGTTCTCGGAGGCGATGTCCGGCAGCTCCCGCTCCACGTTCCCGCGGATGATCTCCGGATTCACCTGGAGGCGCGAAGCGACGTCGAGGAAGAGCTGCAGGATGGCGTCGGTCGCCAGGAAGGCCTCGGGGACCGCGATCCGCTTGCCCGCGGAATCGTCCAGGGTCCGCTCGAACCACTGCGACGCCGCCGTGAACGCCGCATTCGTGTAGAGCGTGATGACGAAGCGCGACAGCGCCGTCATCCGCTCGCTCTTCATGGGGTTGCGCTTGTAGGCCATGGCGCTGGAGCCGACCTGGTCCTTGTCGAACGGCTCCTGGATCTCCCGGAGATGCTGCAGCAGGCGCATGTCGTTGGCGAACTTGTGGGCGGTCTGTGCGATGCCGGACAGCGCGGCCATGACCTGCGAATCGACCTTGCGGGAATACGTCTGGCCGCTCACCGAATAGACGTCGGCGAAGCCCATCGCCTTCGCCACGTCGCGGTCGAGTTTCTTGACCTTGCCCTCGTTGCCGTCGAAGAGCGCCAGGAAGCTCGCCTGGGTTCCCGTCGTTCCCTTCACCCCGAGGAAGCGCAGGGAGCTCCGGAGCCGCGCCACCTCGTCGAGATCCATCAGGAGGTCGGAGAGCCAGAGGCAGGCGCGCTTGCCGACCGTGGTGAACTGGGCGGGCTGGAAGTGGGTGAACGCGACGGTCGGCGTGGCGGCATGGTTCGCCGCCAGCTTGGCCAGCGCCGCGACCACATTGACGAGCTCCCGCTCGAGGAGCGCGAGCGCGTCGCGCATGAGAACGAGGTCCGTATTGTCGACGACGTACATGCTCGTCGCGCCGAGGTGGATGATCCCCTTGGCGCGCGGGGCGGCGTCCTCGTACGTCTTGATGTGCGCCATGACGTCGTGCTTCGTCTTCTCCTCGTGGCGGCGCGCGGCCTTCAGGTCGATGTCCTCCGCGTGCCGCTCCATTTCCCGGAGATGCGCGCCGGTGATGCGCTTGAGCCCGAGGGCCTTCTCGGCCCGGGCGAGCTCGATCCAGAGACGCCTCCAGGTCCGGAACTTCTTCTCCGGGGAGAACAGGTACAGCATCTCCTTCGACGAGTACCGCTCGGCGAAGGGGCTGGTGTAGACGTTCGTCATGAGTCCTTTCCGGTGTCCACGTAGCGATTGGCGCGCTCCTCGTCCCACGCGGCGAATCGGCGGGTGATGCGCCTGAGGTTGATCAGGTTGAGGACGACATGCGCCGCCGCCGGGGCGACCAGCCCGCGGGTCCAGATCGCCAGCCCGCCCAGCCCCAGCCCGACCGCCCCGGACACGAACGGCCAGGGCAGGAAGTTCGGATTGAGCGGCCAATGGATGACGGCAAAGACGATCGTCGCCGCGACCAGGCCGAACTTCTGCTGCAGCGCGCCGCGGAACAGGTACTCCTCGGCGCAGCCCGACAGCAGCGCGATCCACACGATCTCCCAGCCCTTCTGCGCGCCGAGGATCCACCCGAATTCCGCTTCAAGCCGCCGCGGCCACCGGAACAGACGACCCAGCAGGATCGAGAGCCCGACGATCGACAGCCCGGCGCCGACGCCGATGGCCAGGTCTCGCGGCCAGGTGGCCGGCACCCACAGCTCGGTCGAGAGACCGGGTTTCTGGAAGTACAGCCAGATCCAGGACACGGCCGCCGGGAACGCGTAAAAGAACGACGCGTAGAACGGCGGAAGACGGCGCTCGAGCTTGACCCCGGGATGCAGCGGCGATTCCCGCGTGGGCGTGACCTCGACGTGCGGTTCGGTCGTACTCACGTCACCGCCGCTTCAGATGCTCGTAGGCGTCGACGATCTTCTGCACGAGGGGGTGTCGGACGATGTCGCTCTTGGACAGGTAGGCGAACGTCAGCCCCGGAATGCCTTTCAGCAGCTCCTTGACCTCGACGAGACCGCTCGGTTTCCCGGGCGGCAGGTCGATCTGGGTCACGTCGCCGGTCACCACGATCTTCGAGCTGCGTCCCATGCGGGTGAGGAACATCTTCATCTGCTCGCTGGTCGTGTTCTGGGCCTCGTCGAGGATGATGAACGCCTCGTCCAGGGTGCGCCCGCGCATATAGGCGAGCGGGCAGATCTCGATCACGTCGGCGTCGATCATCCGCTTCAGCTGGCCGAATTCGAGGAAAGTGTTGAGCGAGTCGTAGATGGGGCGCAGGTACGGATTGACCTTGGCCTGGATGTCGCCGGGCAGGAAGCCCAGTCGCTCGCCGGCCTCCACGGCCGGGCGGACGAGGACGATGCGTCGCACGGCCCCGGCTTTCATGTGCTCGACCGCCTTCGAGACGGCGAGAAAGGTCTTCCCCGTGCCGGCCGGGCCGATGGCGAAGACGATGTCGTTCTGGTCGATGTCGGTGAGGTACTTCGACTGACCATCCGATTTCGCGGCGACTTCGACGCCCGAGCGGAAGATCGCCCCCGGCGACGGGCGGGCGGCCCCTCCCTTGCCGTGCGGCTTCACGACTTCGAAAAGCGAGGCCACGTCTTCCGGTTTCGGATCATTGATGTCCTTGAGCCGGATGAATGCGGCGATGGCCTTGTCGACGGCGGCGCGGTTGCCGCGGACGTGGATGTCGCCGTTGCGGACGGTGACATCGACGCCGGTGGCCTTCTTGATTTCCTTGAGGTTGCGATCGAAGGTACCGAACAGCTTGGTGAGTTCTTCGCGTCCGTTGACCGGGATGGAGCGCTCCATGAGATCCCCTTAGAAGAGGCGGTCCAGTAGCTGCGTGCCCAGGGTGGCGACCGGGGCGGCAATGATGAAGCTGTCGACCATGTCGAGCATTCCGCCGAATTCCGGAAGGAGATGCCCGGAGTCCTTGACCCCGGCCCAGCGCTTGAACGCCGACTTGACCAGATCCCCCACCTGCGAGGCTATTGTAACGAGCAGGCAGAAGAAGAGCAATGCGGGGACCGGCATCCCGTAATACGCCGCCTTGAGCGGTGTCAGGAAGATGACGGCCAGCCCCGCGGCCGTCCCGGCGATCCCGCCGGCGATGCCGCCCTCCCAAGTCTTGTTCGGGCTCACCTGCGGCGACATGGGACGCTTCCCGATCGCCTTGCCGACCACGAACGCGGCCATGTCGGACCCCTTTCCCGCGGCCAGGAGGAAGAGGAAGTAGTAGGCCTGCTGCTGGTCCAGGCGGATCGGGAGCTCCAGCGCGTAGTCCAGGAGGGTGAGGTATCCGTACGACAGATAACTCAGCGCGGCGCCGTCGGGGTTCAGCCTGCCATAGCGGAACACCACCATGAACAGCAGGTAGAAGACCAGGCCCACCGACGCCGCCTCGCCGGCATAGCGGACCAGCAGATCGCTCCCGGTGACCCTGGCCCACGGAAAGAAGTAGACCGCCGTCGCGAGCATCGCCGCCCAGCGCGCGGTGACGATCCCTTTCACGGCGGCCATCGCGCCGAGCTCGTGGACGCAGAGCACGGAGACGAGCAGGATCAGGACGCGGACGGGGGTATTGGGCTCTCCCCGCTGGTGCAGCTGATTGCCCCAGTAGATGATCCCGCAGAGGGCGGCGACGAGAAGCGGCGCGCCGGTGACCCGGATCAGGATCTTCCGGGGGATGGCCATCAGCGGGGATCCCCCACTCTGCCCCCCTGCGGGGGGTTCAGGAGAGAGGGAGAGTCGGGAGCGATGGCGAATCCAGGATCGTTCCGCTGCCTTCCAAGACCAATCCCCCGACCTCCCGCCGTCAAAAACCGGCGAGGGAATTCGGGAATTGCTCGTCTCTCCATCTCTCCTCCGCTCACCGCCTCTCCTTCAGCCCCCCGCAGGGGGGTTGGAGGGGAACCTTGTTGGGATCTCGGGTATTGGATTGTGGATTTTCCCGGCAGGGTTCAGGCCTGGTCATTGATGTTGCCGAATCGCCGGTCGCGCTTGGAGAATTCGCGCAGGGCCTCGTGGAGGTTTTCCTTCTTGAAGTCGGGCCAGCGGACCGGCGTGACCCAGAGCTCGGTATAGGAGATCTGCCAGAGCAGGAAGTTGGAGACGCGCAAATCGCCTCCCGTCCGGATGAGCAGATCGGGATCGGGCGCGCCGGGATCATAGAGATATCCGGCGATCGCCTTCTCGTCGATCTCCTCGGGCGACCGCTTCCCCTCCTTCACCTCCTGGGCGAGGCGGCGGACCGCGTCGACGATCTCCTTCCTCGCGCCGTAGGCGAGGGCGAGGGACAGCACCATGCCGGTGTTGCGGGCGCTGAGGTCGATGGTCCTCTGGAGTTCCTGGCGGACTCCCTCGGGCAGCTCGTCGATCCGGCCGATGGAGGTGAACCGGATGTTGTTCTCCATGATCTCCTTGCGCTCCTGGACCAGGTACTGCTCCAGGAGCTTCATCAGGAAATCAACCTCGCGGAGGGGGCGCTTCCAGTTCTCGGCGCTGAAGGCGTAGAGGGTCAGACGGCCGACGCCGAGGCGGGAGCATTCGCGGGTGATCTCGCGGACGGTCTCGGCCCCGGATTCGTGGCCCAGGATGCGCTGGAGTCCCTGCTCCCTGGCCCACCGGCCGTTCCCGTCCATGATGATGGCGATATGGGCGGGGATCTTGAGGGCCGGAACTGCGATTGTCATAGCTTCTCAGCGCCGCAGAATCGTCATGTTCCGGTCTTTGCCGACCGAAACCATCGTCACTTTGACCTTAAGGTAGCGTTCGAGGAAATTCAAATAGATTTTCGCCGCCTTGGGGAGGTCCTCGTACTTGCGCACCTTGGAGATGTCCTCCTTCCAGCCCTTGAAGGTCTTGTAGACCGGCTCGCAGAGCGTCAGGACGTTCGTCTCCGTGGGCATGGTCTCCAGGGTGCTGCCGTTCTTGCGGTACGCCACCGCGAACTTGATCTCGCCCAGGCCGCTGAGGACGTCGAGCTTCGTGATTGCCACCTCGTCGATGCCGTTGATCATCACGGAATGCCGGGAGGTGACGCCGTCGAACCAGCCGCAGCGCCGCGGACGTCCGGTGGTGGCGCCGTATTCCCCGCCGATCTCGCGCAGCTTCTCCCCGAGGGAGTCGTTCAGTTCCGTCGGGAACGGCCCTTCGCCGACCCGCGTGCAGTAGGCCTTCGCGACGCCCAGGATCTTCCCGATCTTCTTGGGCGGCACCCCGGAGCCCGAGGAGATGCCGCAGGCGTCCGAATTCGAGGACGTCACGAACGGATACGTCCCGAAATCGATGTCCAGCAGGCTGCCCTGGGCCCCCTCGAAGAGGACCTTCTTGCCCTTGTCGATCGCCGCGTTGACGAGCTGGACCGCGTCGATGACATACGGCTTCAGCTTCTCCGCGTAGCCGCGGTACTCGTCGATGATGCGCTGCGGGTCGAGCTGCTCGCCGGCGTAGAGCGCCGTCAGGATCTTGTTCTTTTCCGCCGTGCAGGCGTGGACGCGCTCGGTGAAAAACGCCTCGTTGTAGAGGTCCGCCACCCGGATCCCCTTCCGCGCGGCCTTGTCCGCGTAGCAGGGTCCGATGCCGCGCTGCGTCGTCCCGATCTTGCCCTTCCCCGACGCGACCTCGGAGTACTTGTCGAGGAACTTGTGCCAGGGCATCACCACGTGGGCGCGGTCGCTCAGGAACAGCCGCCCTTCGAGCTTCAGGCCCTTTTTCCGAACCTCCTCCATCTCGTCGAGGAGCTGGATGAGGTCCACTACGACGCCGTTGGCGATCACGCAGATGCTCTTGTGCAGGATCCCGGAAGGGATCAGATGAAGCACATGCTTCTCGCCGTTCACCACCACCGTGTGGCCGGCGTTCCCGCCGCCCTGGAAGCGGACCACGATGTCGGCCTTCTCCGAAAGGATGTCGACGATCTTGCCTTTGCCCTCGTCGCCCCACTGGACGCCGACGACGCAGCTGGAGGTGTTGTTCTTCGCCATGGTCCCCTACTTTTTGGCCTCGATGTTCTTGAGGAACTGATCGAACAGATAGCTCGCGTCGTGCGGACCCGGCGACGCCTCCGGATGGTACTGCACGGAGAAGACCGGCAGCGATTTATGCCGCAGACCTTCCACGGCCCCGTCGTTCAGGTTCACGTGCGTCACCTCTCCGCCGACCGCCTCGAGCGACTTCTGCTCGACGGCGAACCCGTGGTTCTGGCTGGTGATCTCCACCTTCTTCGTGATCTCGTTCCGAATCGGGTGGTTCGCCCCGTGGTGCCCGAACTTGAGCTTGTAGGTCTTCGCCCCCAGCGCCAGTCCCAGGATCTGATGCCCCAGGCAGATGCCGAAGATCGGCTTTTCCTTCTTCAGCAGACCCTTTACGCACTCGATCGTGTAGGTCACCACTTCGGGGTCGCCCGGCCCGTTGGACAGACAGATCCCGTCGTAGTTCTGGATCTCCTTGCAGTCGACGTTCGCCGGGTACACCGTGACGTCGCAGCCCCGGTTCACCAGCGACCGGACGATATTATACTTCGCCCCGCAGTCGATCAGGGCCACTTTGTGCTTCAGGACCGGCGGCTTGGCGTTCGCGTCGTGCTTCACGAACTCCGTCCAGTGCCTCGCGCGGTCGGACGTCACGTACTTGACCAAGTCCAGCCCGCCCATCTTCGGGATCCCTTTCGCCTTGGCGACGAGCTTCGCGTCGTCCAGCTCGACCGTCGACAGCACGCCGCTCATGGACCCCGTCTGCCGCAGCTTGCGGGTCAGGGCGCGCGTGTCGATGTCGTCGATGGCCACGATGCCGTGGGTCTTGAAGTAGTCGTCGAGGGTCGCCTTGGAGCGGTGGTTGCTCGAGACCTTCGAGAACTCGCGGGCGACGAAGCCCTCGACCCAGACCTTGCCGGACTCCCAGTCCTCCTCGTTGACGCCGTAATTGCCGATGTGCGGATAGGTCATGGTGACGATCTGCCCCTTGTAGGAGGGGTCGGTCAGCACTTCCTGGTAGCCGGACATCGCGGTGTGGAAGACGACTTCGCCCGATCGTTCGCCGTCCGCGCCGAACGAGCGGCCCGTGAAGACGGTGCCGTCCTCGAGCGCCAGTTTTGCGAGCTTCATTTGTTCTGCTCTCCGTCGATCAGTTTCCCGTTCTTGTCCACCGGTCCCACGATCACGGTGGTCAGGTTCTTCAAGTCCAGGTGCTTCCTCGCCACCCGGAGCACCTCCTCCGGGGTGACGGCCGCGACCGCGCGATGGTATTGGGCCGGATAATCCTGTCCCAGCCCGAAGCGCTGCACCATGATGAGGTAGTCCGCGAGATCCTCGACCGTCTCCCAGGACGAGACGAACGAGTGCAGCAGGTAGTCCTTGGCGTCGCGGACCTCTTCCACCGTCGGGCCCGTCTTCAGGAATTCCTCCAGCTCCTTCATCACGGCTTGGAGGCCCTTGTCCTTGTCCTTTGCCTCCACGCCGAGCACGATCTGGAAGGGGCAGGCCACGAAGCCCGCTCCGCCGGTGATCGAGCCGTTCACGTCGTACGCAAGGCCCTGGAGGTCCCGCACGTTCCGCGCGAGCCGGTTCGTGAACCCGGGGCTCGACAGCAGGATCGTCTCCATCACTCGCAGCGCCGGATAATCCGGGTCCGTCCGCACGATTCCCAGATGGCCCAGGTGGATGCGGACCTGCTGCGCCTTGTAGGTGCTGATCGTCGGACGCGGCTCCTGCTGCTGCGACGCGGCCGCGGCCACGGGCGCCTGCCAAGGACCCTCCCCCTTCCAACCCTCCAGGCGCGACCGCAGCTGGCGGAGCGCCTCCGCCGGCTCGATGTCCCCCACGACGGCGACCAGCGTGTTCTCCGGCCGGAAGAGCCGGCGGTGGTAGGCTTCCACGTCGTCCGGCGTCAGGGCCTTCACGGCGTCCTTGTACCCGACCGAAGGACGGTGGAACGGATGGCCCTTATAGACCGCCTCCAGGAAAAGGCGGCGCGCGACCCGCGTGGGATCCTGGTCCAGGGATTCGATCTCGGCGAGCTGGTCCTCGCGCAGCTTCTCGAAGCGCTCCTTCGGGAACGACGGATACCGCAGCAGATCGCGGAGGAGGTTGAAGGCCACATCGGAATGCTCGGACAGCACCTTGACCGAGATGCCGTTGGCGCTCGTCGCGTACTGGCCCCCCACGAACTCGATGTCGCCCGCGATCTCGTCGCCGCTGCGGCGCCGGCCCTGGTCGTCCTCGATGCCCTCGTCCAGAAGGCTTCCGACCAGCTCGGCGAGGCCCGCCTTGTCCTCCGGCTCGAAGATCTGGCCCGCGTTGACGAGCGCCTGCATGCTGACCACCGGGACATCCGAGCGCTTTTTCGCGAGCAGCGTGAGGCCGTTCGGAAGCACCTCGCGCGCCACCTCCCCGAGGGAGGGGATCGCCTGCAGCGCTGCGGATGCGGCCGCCCGGCGCTTCGGCGGACCTTTTGGCGCCGGCGTTCCCAACGCCGCCCGCTTGGGCTTCGCCAGCCCGATGGCCACCGTGCGCCGCTCCGCCTGGAAGGTGCGCCGGGCCACTTCGAGGACCTGCTCGGGCGTGATCGCCTCGATGCGGTCCATATAGGTGCGGATGTAGTCCGGCTGCCCGAGCGCCTCGAAGTAGCCCATCCGGGACGTCAGTTCGTTCTGCGACTCCAGGTCGAACGCGAACTTGGCGCGCAGCAGGTTCTTCGCGCGGCGCAGCTCCCGTTCCTTCACCGGCTTCGTCGAGATCGCCTCCAGCTCCTGGATGACGGCCTTCCGCGCCGCCTCCGGGGAACCCTCCAGCGCGACCTCGACCTGGACGTAGAACATGCCCTCGCGTCGCCGGGAGTAGTTCGTCACCTCGACGTTCCCCTCCCCCGCAAGCTCCAGCTCCTTCACGAGCTTCGTCTTCAGTCGCGAGTTCCGGCCGTCGCCGAGGATCGTCGAGACGACGTCCAGGACGAGATCATCGTCGGTCCCGGCGGCGTCCGTGCGGAACGCCATGATGAAGCGGTCGGACGGAAGCTCCGTCTTCACCTCGACGCTGCGCTCGGCCTCCTGCGTCGGTTCCTTCCAATGGGCCTCGTCGGCGTCCTTCCCCCCCGGGATGCCCCCGAAGAACTTCTCCGCGCGCCGGAAGACCTCTTCCTTCCTGACGTCGCCGACCACGATCAGCGAGGCGTTGTTGGGTTTGTAATAGGCCTTGTAGTACTCCATCATCCGGTCGCGGGTCAGCTTCTCGACGTCCTCGCGCCAGCCGAGCACCGGATGCCGGTAGCGGCTCTTCGTGTAGACGGTCTTCTCCAGCGTCCGCTCCAGCTCGCCCCAGGGGCCGTCGAGCCAGATGTTCATCTCCTGCAGCACCGGCCCGCGCTCCAGCTCGAACTCCTTGGGATCGAGGGTGCTGTTCCCGCAGGTGTCCGCGAGGATGTCCAGGACGTCGTCGAGGTGGCTCGAATCGACGTGGAACCAGTACCCCGTCATGTCGTGCGTGGTGTACGCGTTGTTCTCCCCGCCGCAGCGGTACGTGACGAGATCGATGTCCCCGCGCTTGTACTTCGCGCTGCCCTTGAACACCATATGCTCGAAGAAGTGGGAGACGCCGGTCAGGCCCTCCGGCTCATTGACCGATCCCACGCGGTAGGCCAGCATCGCGGTCAGCGTGGGGAGGCGATGGTCCTCCTTGACGACGATGGCCAGCCCGTTGGGCAGCACGCGGCGCTCGATCCCGGCGAGCAGGTCGACGGGATGCGAGGCCGGGCGCGTGGGCCCCGACGAGCAGCCGAGGGACAGCGATACCGCCAGAGTCAGAAGAACCAGGCCCCGGGCCCGGCGGACTTCAGTGCTGCCCACGCCGGTCCTCCCTCGTCATGACGGACGCCCGCAGCGCCTCGACCTCCTGCGGACTCAGGATGCGCGTCGCTCCGCTGGACAGCGATCCCAGCACCAGCGGACCCACGCGCAGCCGCTTGAGATGCTTCACCTTGAGCCCGAAGCGGGCGAAGACGCGGCGGACCTCCCGGTTCATGCCTTCATGGACCGTCACCTCGACCACCGCGCTCTCGCGATCGCGCTTCTTCACGAGGATCCGGATCGGTCCCGTCTTCCCCTCCGACAGCCAGACGCCGTGGTGAAGCTTCTCCAGGATCTCCGGCGAGAGGACGCCCTTCACCACCACGTGATACGTGCGGGCGACGCCGTAGCGCGGGTGCGTCAGCAGATTCGCCAGCTCGCCGTCGTTGGTCATCACGAGGAGCCCCTCGGATTCCCAGTCCAGGCGGCCGACCGGATACACGCGCTCCGGGATGTGCTGCACGAACTGCATCACCGTGCGCCGCCCGGCCTCGTCCTTCGTCGTGGTGACGACCTTCTTGGGCTTGTTCAGGACCAGCGTCACCGGACGCGGCGGCTTGATCCGCTGGCCGGCGAACATGATCTTGTTCTTGGCGGGGTCGACCTTGAACCCCATCTCCGTGACGACGACGCCGTCGACCGTGACCTGGCCCGCCGCGATCAGCTGTTCACAGCTGCGGCGCGACGCGACGCCCGAGTTGGCGAGCACCTTATGGAGCCGTTCTGTGGTCATCGGTGGTTCCGAGGGAAAGGGGATGGGTGGGACTGCGGACAGCGCGACGCGGTCGATCTCCCGGGCATAGTGTCACCGCCGTCTCGGCGGAAATCCTCTCCAAGGGGGGCTGACCCGGAGCGGCATTCTATCAGACGCGCCCGTGAATGCAAGAAGCAGCTGTCAGAGATGCGCGTTGACGATCTCTTTGAAGCGGGGCGTGTCGATGTTCGAGCCCGTGATCACGATGCAGATCCGCTTCATCCCTTTCGGGAGCAGGCCTTCGAGCACCGCCGCCGGCCCCACCGCCGCCGATCCCTCGATCGCCACCCGGTGGCGCCGCAGCATCTCGGCCACGGTCTTCTTGAGATGCGATTCCTTCACGACCACCATGTCGTCGATGTACTTCAGCCCGCGCTCGTAGGCGCGCTGCGACACGCCGCCCTCGAGGCCCTCCGCGATCGTCGGTTTCGAGTCGAGTTTGGTGCGCGCCGCCTTCTCCTCGCGGGAAAGCCACATCCCGGGCGACGCGTCCGTATTGACCCCGATGATCTTCGTGCGCGGCGAGATCTCGCGGGCCACCACGCCCATGCCGATGGCCAGCCCGCCGCCGCCCACCGGAACCACGATGGCGTCCGGCTTCTTCCGCAGGTCCTCGAAGATCTCGAGCGCCGTCGTGCCGCCATTCCCGGCCTGGATGTGGTCGTCGTCGTACGGCGAGACCCAGACGCGTCCGGTCTTTTTGGCCAGTTCGATCGCGTACTGCTCCGTCTCGTCGTAGCCCGTGAACGCGGTCTTCACGACCTGCGCCCCGTAGCGGCGGATGGCCTTCTCCTTGCTCTCGGGGATGCTCTTCGGCACGCAGACCGTGCAGTGGACGCCATAGTGCTTCGCCGCCCACGCCAGGCCCTTGCCGTGATTCCCTCCGCTGGCGCAGAGGACCCCCATCATCCGCTCCTCCTTGGAGAGCCACGGAAAACGGGCGAGCGGGCCGCGGATCTTGAACGAGCCGGTGTGCTGCAGGTTCTCGCACTTCAGCCAGACTTGGGCCCCGTACGCCTCCCCGAGCCAGTCGGACGGCACGACCGGCGTCCGGAGGGCCAGGCCGGTCACGTAGGCCCGGACATGCTCGACGAGCTTGAAATCAACCACCCTGTTTCCTTGAGAGGGACCAACGACGTCGTCCTTCTTCGCGTCCGATTCTATATGGTGGCACGGCCGCGGCGTCAACGTATAATGTGGCGAGCATGAAGCTGCTGGCCCTTCCCGCCCTGCTCCTCCTCGGGGCCGTCGCCCCCGACGGGGCCACCCTGGTCACCGCGGGAAACGCCACCATCAACACCCGGGAACTGACCCTGGCCGCCGAAGGCTCCGATCTGGTCGTCAAGTACGTCGACGTCGGCGGCGAGGCCGGCACGCTCAAGGCGGCCGACCTGGTCGAGGTCGCCTTCAACGGCGGACGCGCCACGACCACCGGCCGCCCAGCGCCGGACGACATCGAGATCATCCTCACCACCGGCGACACCATCACGGGAAAGGTCGGCGCGAAGTCCGACGACGGCGTCAACCTCGTCTCCCCCGTCTTCTCGAATCCCCTGGTGAAGTACGGGCAGATCCGCGCCGTCGTCTTCCCCATGAACCGGGCCTTCCTCCCGCTCCGCCTGCCCGAGAAGGCCGACACCGCGGACATCGTTCTGACCCAGTCGGGCGATCGCGCCGAGGGCACGCTGCTGACGATCTCCGACAGCGGCGTCGTTTACAAGTCCAAGAGGCTCGACAAGGACATCACCGTCCCCCTCGACAAGATCGCCGGCGTGTGGATGATCGAGACCGAGGCGGCTCCAAAGGAGCCCGCGGGTCTGCACGCGACGGTGCTCACGTCCGACGGCTCCTCCGTCCGGGGCGAGATCCAGGCCCTCAAGGAGGGCGCGCTCGTCCTGAAGGACTTCTACGGCACGGTCCACAAGATCCCCGCGAACCTGCTCTCCGGCATCTACATGAAAAACGGCCGCGTCGTCTACCTGTCGGACATGAAGCCCGAGCTCGTCGACGAGGACGCGAACTATATCCGCGGGCCCAAGAAGCTTTCCAGCGACCTCGACTTCCCCTTCCAGCGCGACCGCAGCGCGAAGGGCGGAAAGCTCGTGCTGGGCGGCGTCGAGCACCGGAAGGGCGTGGGCGTCCGTGCGCGTTCCCTGCTCGGGTACAACCTGGAGGGCGGCTTCAAGCGCTTCCAGGCCATGGTCGGGCTCGATGCCGCGTCGATGGGTCTGGGCGCCGTCCGTGCCGAGATCGAGGTCGACGGCAAGAAGATCAAGGAGATCGGGCTCAAGGGCACCGAGCCGCCGCAGCCCATCGATATCGACGTGTTGGGGGCGAAGGAGCTGCGGCTGCGCGTGAACTGGGCCGGATTCGGGCAGTCCGACTTCGTCGACTGGGGCTCCGCCCGGCTGATCCGATAAAGCGGGGAACGCGATGTTCATCCTCCTCCGCGCCTCCCTTCTGCTGCTGGCCCCCCTCGGATTCCTCGCGCTCTTCGTCGGGAACCGCATCAGCACGCAGGCCCTCAGCCGGGCGCGCCGCGCGGGCTCCCTCGCCGTGCGCTGCCTCCTCGTGCTCCTCCTCACCTGCGCGCTCGGCGGGCCCGTGTGGACCCACATCACCGATCTCCGTCGCCATACGGTGTTCCTGGTCGACGTCTCGGAGAGCGTCCCCGCCGCCGCGAGAGACCGCGCCCTCGCCGAACTCAAGCCCCAATGGGACCGCGAAGTGGCCGAGGGCAATCTCTGCTCGATGATGGCGTTCGCCGGCGCTTCCCGGGTCTTGATCCCGCCCGGCCGGGCTCCCCTGCAGATCCCCGCGATCCCGACGGACGACGGGCTCCGCCGCTCGGCCACCGACTTCAGCAGCGCCTTTGCCGCCGCGCGCACGCTGTTTCAGAGCCAGGCGGCGAACCGCATCGTCGTGCTCACGGACGGCCTCGAATCCACCCAGCCTGCAAACCGGGTCGAGATACCCCCGGACACCCTGGCCGTTCCGCTGACGGAGGACCGGGGGAACGACCTGGCCATCGTCGACGTCCAGGCCCCGCTCGCAGTGCGCTCGGGCGAGCCTTTCGACGTGCGCGTGTCCGTCGCCACCGAGCGCGCGGGCGAGTTCGGCCTGTCGGTCGTCTTGGACAACGAGGCGCTGCCCGGAGCCTCGAAGCGCTACTCTGCCCCGGGCCCCGGGCGGCATGTCGTGATGCTCCCGCCGCTGCAGCAGAAGACCTCGTTCGCGTCCGGCCTGCACAAGCTGCTCGTGATGGCGGAGGCCCCGGGCGACCGTGAGCCGCGCAACAACATCGGCCTGGCCACCCTCACCGTGACCGGCAAACCGAAGGTGCTCCTCGTGGAGGGCAGCCCTCGCGATGGGGAGTTCCTCTCCCGGGTGCTGAAGGCCCAGGACATCGACTTCGCCCGCCAGTCGCCCGCGGAGTTCTCGACGCGGTCGGAGACGCTGGACGAGTTCGTCGCGATCATCCTGGCGGGCGTGGCCCGGGAGACGCTTCCCACGCCCTCCGTCAACGCCCTGAAGTCGTTCGTCGAGCAGTCGGGGGGCGGCCTGTGGGTCGTCGGCTCGCCGGCGCTGCAGGGAGCTCGCGGCTATGCGGGCACGGATCTCGAGAAGCTGCTGCCGGTGTCGTTCTCCGATGCCGTCGCGCCCCTCGCCGAGGCGCCGCCCCAGAAGGAGGCACCGCCGCCGGCCCAGCCTCCTCCTCCTCCTCCGCAGCAGCCCGACATCGAGGATGCCAAGACCGCCAAGGTGCTGGCGCCGACCATCGCCATGCTGCTGCTCGTCGACAAGTCCGGCTCCATGGCGGGACGCAACATCGAGCTGGTCAAGGAAACCTGCATCGCCACCGCGTCGGCGCTCGGGCGCCGCGACCTGATCGGCGTCGTCGCCTTCGACCACAATCCGCACCCGATCCTCGAATTCACCGAGGCCGGGAGGATCGACTACGTGAAGCAGCGCATCCTCCGTCTCTTCGCGGACGGCGGCACGAGGATCCATCCCGCGCTCGAGATGGCCGAGCGGCTCTTCCAGCTCGACGCGCGGGCCCAGAGCAGCGCGATCAAGCACGCCGTGCTGCTGTCGGACGGCGACGCTCCTCCCGCGGACTACGAGACGGTGGTCAAACGACTGGTGGACGAAGGCGTCACGGTGAGCACCGTCTGCGTTTCGGGCGCGAAATTCGACCCCGGCCTGATGAGCCAGATCGCCCAATGGGGCCGGGGCCGCTTCTACTTTGCCGCGAGTTTTCAAAAGGTTCCGGAGCTGATCGCCACCGAGACGCAGAAAATCATCGGCCTGCTGCCGAAGGACGACAAGAACCCGCCTCCGCCGGCGCCGGCTCCGAAGTCGGACCCTCCTCCCAAGCCGGCCCAGCCTCCCCCGACACCGCCGAAGCCCGATTCGCCGCCTCCGCTGCAGCCCGTGGTCCTCAAGGACGCCCACGAAATCCTCGCGGGGATCGACGGCCGCAATCTCCCGGGCCTGCGCGGGCGCCTGATCGCCGTCGCCAAGCCCAAGGCGGACGTTCCCCTGGCCACCCAGGAAGGCCAAGCCGTGCTCGCTCTGGGCCGCCAGGGTCTCGGCAAGACCGCCGTCTGGGCGTCCGATCTCTCGGGCCCCTGGAGCACGGACTGGGTCGCGTGGAAGGACACCCCGAAGCTCATGGCCCAACTGGTCCGCTTCATCTCCGGCTCCGGGCCCGACGCCGAGCTGGCCGGACGCGTGCGGCTGGAACGCGAGGGATCGGCCGCGGCGCTGACGATCGACGCCGCCGGCCCCGGCGGAGCGCTCTCGGTCACGGATGCGGCCGGAGCGCCGCTCCCGATCGAGACGAACTCGGACGCGGAGGGAGTCGTCCATATCCGGCTCCCGCGCCCCGGCGAACCGGTGCGGCTGCTGCTCCAGAGGGCCGACGGGAAGAAGCTGGCGCTCGGCGCGGTCCGCGCCTATGACGAGGAATTCGCCCCCCGCGAACCCTCGCGGGATCTCTTCGCGAACGGGCTGGCGACCGTGGAGGCGCAGGAGCTCCACCGGCGTCTCGGCGAGGAGCGGGTCGCCGGCGAGGAGCGGCGCGACCTCACGCCGTGGCTGGTCATCGCCGCGCTCTTCCTGCTTCCCCTCGACGTCGCCCTGCGACGGCTGATGCCGGGCTAGCCGGTCAGTTCGGAGCGACGCGGTCGATCGACTGCTCCATCACCCTGAGGAAGTTTTCGCCGAGGATCTTCCGGACGTCGCTCGGCGCAAAGCCGCGCTCCAGGAGCCGGCGGGTCAGGTTCGGCAGCTCGGAGCAGTCGTTCACGCCCTCCGGCAGCGCCGTGACCCCGTCGAAGTCCGAGCCGAGGCCGACATGGTCGATGCCCGCGACTTTCGCGATATGCTCGATATGGTCGATCAGCAGGTCCAGTGGCGGCCGCGACATCTCCGCCTCCGACCGGTCGTAACGCGTCGAGATCTCCTTCAACGCGCGGTCCATCGCCGCGGGGTCGCCCTGATGCCGCTCGCGGGCGCGCGCGCGCTCCCCGTCGTCGGCGAGATCGGCCGACTTCTTCCGGTCGTAGAACGTCTGGCTCAGGAAGCCGGAGTAGAAGTTGACGCCGACCACCCCGCCGTTCTTCGCCAGGGCGCGCAGCTGCTCGTCCCGCAGGTTCCGGACGTGGTCGCAGAGGGCCCGCGCGCAGGAATGGGAGGCGATGACCGGCGTGTTCGCGACCGCGATCGCGTCATAGAACGTGTTCTCGGAGACGTGGGAGAGGTCGACCAGCATGCCGAGCCGGTTCATCTCCCGCACGACGTCGCGGCCGAAATCGGTCAATCCCTTCAGCTTGCCGGGGTCGCGCGCCGCCTCCGCCCAGCTCAGCGAGTTGTTCCAGGTGAGCGTCATATAGCGCACGCCCAGCTCGAAGAACGAGCGCAGCAGGCCCAGGTCCTCCTCGATCGCGTGGCCGCCCTCGATGCAGAGGATGCCGCAGACCCTGCCGGCCGCCGCGGCGCGGCGCACGTCGGCGGCGGTCCGCGCGATGGACAGGCGGTCCGGATACTTCGCCGCCCACTGCTTGACGGCGTCGATCATCCGGAAGGCGCGCTTGGCGGATTCCTTGCGCTGGACGTACTTGGGCTCGACCCAGCAGGACATGAACTGCGCGTCCAGGCCGCCCCGGAACATTCGCGGCAGGTCCAGGTGCCCCCTGCCGGTCTCCGAGCCGAGGTCTTCCCCGTCGTCGAGGAAGCGGCTGATCGTATCGGCGTGGCCGTCGACCACGATGCAATCCCGATGGAACTGAAGCGCGTCGTCCACGGCGGGGGTCCCCTCTCTCTTCGCGGTCGGTGTCACGGAGCCATGGCCTCCTTGGGCAGGTCGGGCACCGGCGGCGGCGCCGCGGGCTCGGTCTGCTGGGACGGATACACCTTGGCTCGGTCGAGGATGGCGCCGAAGGCCGTCAGCGCGAGGACCGACACGATCGTGATCGGGATGTAGACCGGGGCGTCGACCTCGGGGCGGACGACGATGATCGCGAGCGCGCCGCTGATCATCCCAAACAGGTACAGCACGAGGACGGCCTCGCGCTTGCTCAGGCCCAGGGCCACGAGCCGGTGCGAGAGATGGTCGCGCCCGCAATACACGATCGCCTCGATCGGGTTCTTCACCACGCCCCGGCGGACGCGCAGGATCGTGGACAGGGTGATGTCGTAGAGCGGCACGCAGAGGATCGCGCAGGGCACGATGACGGCCTTGATGCGGTCGCCGCGGGACCAGCCGCACTGGACGGTGAGGGCGGCGAGCAGGAAGCCCAGGAGCAGCGAGCCGTTGTCGCCGAGGAAGACCCGGGCCGGCGGCCAGTTGTAGCGGAGGAAGCCGATGCACCCGCCCATCAGCGCGATCGCCACGAAGCTGACGTGCGGCTGTCCCCAGGGGGCCGTGTACCAGGCGACGTAGAAGGTCCAGAACGCCGCGATGGCGGCGGTCCCGCCCGCGGCGCCGTCCATGTTGTCCAGCGAGTTCATGGCGCTGGAGACCCCGGCGATCCAGAGCAGCGTCAGCCCGAGGTCCACGACCCAGAGCCCGGTTAGGTTGATCCGCACCCCGAAGCGGGAGAGGATCAGCGTCACGACCAGGAGGACCCCCAGCTTGCCCACGGCCCAGAGCGGGCGCCAGCCGTCGATGATGCCGAGGATGAGGACCATCAGGCCGCCGAGGGCGATCCCGAAGATGTCCCTATACTGGGAGGGCTGGGGGAAGCGAAGCACCGAGAACAGCGTGACGGTGAACGCGAGGTAGATGCCGACGCCGCCCAGGAGCGCGATCGGCTGCACGTGGGTCTTGTAGGAGTGCGGCCGGTCCAGGTAGCCGATACGGTGCGAGAGCTTGATGAAGAGCGGGACCGCAAGATCCGCGATGAACCAGGCCAGGATGAACATCCAGACCTGGGGATAGTTAAGCTGCACGATCACCGGTGATCACCCTCAAGCTGTCGGGTCCGCAGTTGAACAGCAGGTCGACGACGGAGAGATTCGGGATGAAGGCCCCGGGCCAGCACTGCGGATATGGCGCGGCCGCGTACTCCTGGAAGACCAGCCGGATCCCCTGGCGCGCGAACTCGGCTTCGTCCAGATAGTCGCGGCCGTGAATGCCGGACAGGTACGTGTCGGCCCCCGTCGCCTTGCACATCGCAAGGACGAGGCCGGTGGATTCGCCCGTGATCCCCAGCGCCGAAGTCCGGTCCATCGTCCGGGAGATGCCCAGGAGCCGCAGCAGCAGCTCGATGAACGCGCAGCTCATCTCGCAGAAGCTTTTCCACGGGCGCTCATAGAGCTCATGGACCGCGTCGGCGTAGGCCTTGAAATGCGGCGCCTTGCGGTAGTTCCATTCGAGCGAGCGCCAGTGCTTGCGCGCCCAGGGGGCCGAGGGATCGATCTCCGCCTCGCGGATCTGCTGCGTGAACTTGCCCTTCGTCAGGATGGGCACGGAGAGCCAGTCCCAGCCTTCCGGCGAGCTGGAGCGGATCCGGTTCCGGTGCATCCAGCCGAAGGTGCCCCGCTTGACGAACTGAACATTGTCGACGAGGAGGAAGCGATCGGCCCGGGCGATCTTCTCGAAGAAGCCCGCGTACGGAAGATAGTTTGGCTGATGGCCCGTCAAAATCATGGCCTTTGTTTCCCCCTCGCCGGTATCCCTTCAGGAGTGGAGTATACCCCATAAAACAAGCACCGGCGAATCCGTCCGGCCTGCGGCTTGACATCCCCCGCCTCCTGCCTATGATGGGCCCCATGCGCATCCTGGTCACCGGCGGCGCCGGCTTCCTGGGCTCCCATCTCTGCGAAACGCTCCTCGAGCGCGGAGACGAGGTCGTCTGCATGGACAACCTCCTCACCGGCTCCGAGAAGAACGTTCAGCACCTGCGCTCCGACTCGCGCTTCATGTTCCTCCGGCACGACGTGACCCATCACATCACGCTCGACGGCCCCCTCCACGGCATCCTGCACTTCGCCTCGCCCGCCAGCCCCGTCGATTACCTCGAGCACCCGATCCATACGATGAAGGTGGGCTCGCTCGGAACGCACAACGCCCTGGGGCTGGCGAAGGACAAGAAGGCGCGCTTCCTCATCGCCTCCACCAGCGAGATCTACGGCGACCCGCTGGTCTCCCCGCAGACCGAGGCGTACTGGGGCAACGTCAACCCGATCGGCCCCCGGGGGGTCTACGACGAGGCCAAGCGCTTCTCCGAGGCGATGACGATGGCGTACCGCCGCACCCACGGCGTCGACACCCGCATCGTCCGCATCTTCAACACCTACGGTCCGCGCATGCGCCCCAACGACGGCCGCGCGGTCTGCACCTTCATCACCCAGGCCCTCGACGGCACCGACATCACGCTGTTCGGCGACGGCAGCCAGACCCGCAGCTTCTGCTACGTCACCGACCTCGTCGCGGGCATCCTCAAGCTCTTCGATTCCAGCGAAGGGGACCCCGTCAATATCGGCAACCCCGACGAGATCCCGGTCCGCAAGCTGGCGGAAGAGGTGATCGAAATGACGGGGACGAAGTCCAAGATCGTCCTGCGTCCCCTGCCGCAGGACGATCCGAAGCAGCGGCGGCCGGACATCACGCGGGCGCGGTCGATCCTGAAATGGGAGCCGAAGGTGCAGCGCCGGCAGGGCCTCGAGAAGACGATCGCCTACTTCCGCTCGCTGCGCGGCTGACGCGCCGATATAATCCTCCCCCATGCCGAAACTCCTGATGCTGGGGATCGCCCTGGGTCTGCTGGCCGCCTGCACGGGCGCTCCGCCGAAGGAGACCCTGCCCGAGCGCGCCGTCCCTCCCCCCGAAGCGCGGGTGAAGCCCGACGAGATCGTCGCCTTCTACAACGGCGAGCCGCTGAGCTGGCAGGTGGTGGCCGAGAAGACGCTCGAGCTGAACCTGAAAGAGTCGGTGGACCAGTACGTCCGCTGGCGCCTGGTCGAGGACCGCAGGACGGCGATGGGGATCGTCCACGCCCCCGACGAGCTGCACCGCCGGGCGGCGGCGTACCTCGACGTGGCGAAGAGGCGGATGGGTCCGAACACCTTCCAGCAGCAGCTGGAGCGCGAAGGCACGACCGAGGGGGCGAAGCTGGCGCAGGTGGAGAAGTCGCCCTTCCTCTCCCAGCTGCTCACGCTGGACAAGATCGTGCGGTACTCCGAGATCCTGGAGGACCGGCTGGAGATCGACCGGGCGTATTTCGCGGAGGAGGCAGACGCGAAGAAGTTCCTGGAGGCCGCGAAGGCGAAGGGCTTCGACGAGGCGTCCCAGGAGCAGCTCCCGGAGCGGAAGCCGACGAAGGGGCGGCTGCCCCGGGAGAGTTTTTCCAAGTCGAGGCCTCCGCTGGAGCCGGTCCTGGACGCGTGGATCCTGGAGGAGCTTCTGCGCCTCGCGCCCGAGGGCATGACGGACGTGGAGACGAGCCGTTCCAATCTGTACTATGTCATTCGCCTCCGGGGCTTCCGGAAGGGCCGGGATGTCGTATACTCCCAAGTGAAAGACGAGGTCGTCGAGAGCATCCTTCGGGAGCCTCCGACCCCGCAGGACTACTCAAGATGGATGGAGAGGGAAATGGCGCGCTGCCGCGTGGAGTACGCCGACTCCGGGGCCCGGAGGGAGAAAAAGGGGGGATCCCCGTAACCCAAATTTTATGTATTTTTCCCATGAACATTGCGCCCGGTCGCGCGTCTAATCATTAGAATGACCAAGCTGATCCAGAGGACGATCTCGAAACCCTGCCACCCGAAGTTCCTCAATGAGGTGCGCGGACTGCTGGGGGAAACCCTCGCGGAGGTCCCCATCTCCCGCCGGGACAAGGATCTGATCATCCTCGCCGTCGACGAGGCCGTCAGCTCCATCGTCCAGTACGCCCGCTACAAGGGCTTCCAGAGCCAGGTCACCCTCACGGTCGACATCGACGACGTCCGCTTCAAGGCCACCCTGGTCGACTCGCTGAACGTCTTCGAGCTCCGCGGCGGCCTCAACGACACCCAGATGGCCGAGAGCCTCGCCCGCGAGAAGAGCTACACGATGGGCATCTTCCTGATCCGCCAGATCATGGACGAGATCAGCTACGTCTACCGCAAGGGCTTCCAGAACGAACTGGAGCTGATCAAGTTCCTCTAGTCCCCGTCCCTCGACTTGCCCTCCTCCGCCCGATATATTCTCTCCGGTGACCACCGTCCTCCCCGTCCTGACCCTGCTCGCCGGCGCCGCCGCCGGGGCCGGCTTGGCCATCTTCTTCGAGCGACGCGCCCGCGCCGAGCGCGAGGAGAGGGAACGCCAGCGCGCCGAGGAGGACCTCCATAACATTGTCGGCACCATGGCCGCCGGCATCGCCCACGAGATCCGCAACCCCCTCTCCACCCTCCGCATGAACCTCCAGCTCCTCCGGGAGGACTGGGAGAACCCCATCACCGAGCGCGAGCAGAAGGGGAGGAAGCGCATCGACGTGCTCCTCCGCGAGACCGAGCGCATGGAAAGCGTCGTCTCCGACTTCGTCCGCTTCGCCGCCGGCCACGCCCTTCGCCTCGAACCAACCAACCTCAACTCCCTCACCGGAGAGCTCCTCGACTTCCTGGCCCCCCAGGCCGAGCGGTCCCACATCCGCCTCATCCGGGACTTCGACAAGGACCTCCCGCCGGTGCAGGCCGACCCCAACCTCATCCGCCAGGCCGTCCTCAATCTCCTGGTCAACGCCCAGCAGGTGCTCCCCACCGGCGGCGAGATCCGCATCAGGACCGTCGAGAACGGCCAATACGTCAAGCTGTCCGTTTCCGACAACGGCCCCGGCATCCCCTCCGAGCACCGGGAGAAGATCTTCAACCTCTACTTCTCCACCAAGCCCGGCGGCACCGGCCTGGGCCTGCCGATGGTCAAAAAGATCGTCGAAGAGCACCAGGGAAGGATCGAAGTCGAGACGGAGTTGAAAAAGGGCACCACCTTCACGATATGCCTGAAAAAGTAGGAATCCTGGTCATCGACGACGACCGCCCCCACGCGGAGGCCGCCGCCGAGAGTCTCTCCAGGGCCGGCTACGAGTGCACGGTCGCCACCAGCGGCACCGAGGGGCTCCGCCTCCTGGAGAAGGACGCGTACGACATCGTCCTGACCGACCTCGTCCTCCGCGACACCTCCGGCATCGAGATCGTCCGCAAGGTGAAGGCGGCGGCCCCGGAATCCGAGGTCATCGTCATGACCGGTTATCCCTCCTACGAGACCGCGCTGGAGGCGATGGACGCCGGCGCGTACGACTACCTGAACAAGCCGATCGACATGAACATCCTCCGGGTGAAAATCCGGAAGGCGCTGGAGAAGCAGAAGCTGTTCCGGTCGAACGTCGAGCTGCGGCGCGAGCTGGACAAGAAATACGGATTCGAAGGCATCATCGGCGGCAGCGAGCCGATGCAGCAGGTCTTCGACACCCTGCGCCAGGTTTCCGGCTCGACGGCCACCGTCCTCATCCTCGGAGAGACCGGCACCGGGAAGGAACTGGTCGCGCGGGCGATCCACGCCAACTCCCCCCGCCGGGGAAACCGCTTCATGGCGCTCAACTGCGCCGCCCTGTCCGAGACCATCCTCGAAAGCGAGCTCTTCGGCCACGAGAAGGGCGCCTTCACCGGCGCCACCCAGGCCCGCAAGGGGCGCTTCGAATACGCCCACGGCGGCACCCTCTTCCTCGACGAGGTCGGCGACCTCCCCGCCGCCACCCAGGTGAAGCTCCTCCGCGTCATCGAATACGGCGAGGTCTTCCGCGTCGGTTCGAACGAGCCCGTGAAGGTCGACGTCCGCCTCATCGCGGCCACGCACAAGGACCTGTCCGCCCTGATCCGCGAGGGCACCTTCCGGGAGGACCTCTATTACCGCCTGAAGGTGGTCACCATCGAACTGCCGCCGCTCCGCGAGCGCCTCGAGGACCTGCCCATCCTGCTCCAGACCTTCGTCGACGAGTTCGCCAAGGCTCAGGGAAAGAAGGCTCCCGAGATCACCCCCGCCGCGATGGAGCTGCTCTATAATTACGACTGGCCGGGCAACGTCCGCGAGCTCCGCAACTGCGTCGAAAGCATGGTCGTCCTCGACAAGGACGGCAGGATCGACGCCGAGGACGTCCCCCGCTTCGTCAAGCAGCCCGACGACGGGCCGTCCTTCTCGGGCCTCGGCGGCGTCAATCTCGAGGAAAAAGAGAAGGAAAGCATCCGGAAGGCGCTCGCCCTCTGCGAAGGAAATCGAGAGAAAGCCGCCAAGATGCTGGGCATCGGCGAGCGCACGTTGTATCGTAAGATCAAAAGATACGGATTCAACTGATGCCCAGGTTCACCATCAGCCACCATACGGGGTCGAAGGACGGCGATCACTACGACCTCATGCTCGAACACGGCGACAGCCTGCGCACGTGGCGCCTGGCCAACACCGCGTTCCAGGCGTTCCAGGTCGCGCGGCAGATCAAGGACCACCGGAAGATGTACCTCGACTTCGAAGGCGAGATCTCCGGCGACCGCGGCCGAGCCCGGATCTGGGACACCGGCACCTATACCGTCGACGAGTGGAAGGACGGCCGCATCCAGGTCGCGCTCGTCGGCCGCTCCCTCAAGACCCGCCTCCTGATGGCGCTGGGCCCCAAGCACCCCGAAGACGACGACCCGCGCTGGACCGTGGGCGACGCGACCCAGGAGATCCGGAAGGCGGCCGCCGCCCTGCTCCGCGGGGCCTCGCTCGACGACGCGCCGAACGCCGACCTGATCGATCTGCGCGAAGCCCTCGCTCATGAGGAGCACAAGATCCTCATGCTGGTGGACCAGTATACGCGCGGCGGGGCCATCGACTGGTCGCGCACCGAGTTCGACCCCGATGTGAGGAAGCGCATCGACAAGGAACGCGTCCGCTGGCAGCATCCCTGGCTGGCGGCCGCCAAGGGCTACGCCGACAAGCTCGGCGAGCTCACGGAGATCCTGCGCCAGTCGCGGCCGAAGGCCACGTCACCGTAGCAGGCCGGCTGGAACCGTTCCCTCGACCCCCGGCATTTCCAGCCCCAGCAGCAGCGCCACCGCGGGGGCGATGTCGACCAGCTTCATGCGCTCGATGCGCGCGCCGGCCTGGATTCCCGCGCCCTCGGCGACGAAGCCGGTCAACAGGCCCGGCCGCGTGGGCAGCTGGCCGTGATTCCCCTTCACCGTCGGCAATCCGGCTTCGATCCGCTCGGTGACCGCCCACCCGTCCGCCGGCTCGATCGAGAACGCCGCCTCGGAATTGTATCCGAGGGCGTCCAGCTCCTTCCGCTCCAGCAGGCGATAGGGGAGCTTCCCGTCCCCGACGAGGACTTCCCGCACGCGGGCCAGATCCCCGGCCTCCTTCACGTAGACGGCCGCCGATCCGCCGCTGGACCGGATGATCGCGCGCCACGACGTGATCTTCCCGTCCTCCGCCGTCAGCAGGCCGGCATCCTTGAGCAGGCCGTTCGGCGCGGTGTTCTGCGAGATCGACGTGAACCCGTGATCGCCGACGATCAGCAGCGCCGTCCGATCGGCGACGCCCGACTCCTCGATCGCCCTGCGGATCCGCGCGATATTCCCGTCCTGGAGCTGCACCGCCGACTTCACCTCCGGGGCGTCGGGGCCGTGCTTGTGCTGCGCCTCGTCGACGTTCAGAAGGTGGACGAACTGCAGGTTCGGCTTGTACCTCTTGAAGACGTACGCCGCCATCCGGCAGACGAACGCATCCGTCGCCGACCGGTCGTCGGCAATCTTCTCCGTCGGCACCCCCACGCCAAGGGCGAGTTCCGTCAGCAATCCGGGACTGGCCGATCCCGCCAGCCGCTTCACCGTCTCCTTCCGGTCCGGATCCCAGATTTCGCCCAGGATCCAGTTCACGTCTGCCCCGACCGACGTCGGCCAGTACGTGATCGCCACCTTGAGTCCTTTCTCGCGGGCCGCCTGCCAGAGCGTGCGCGCCTTCAGGTCCTTCGCGTGCCAGTACCAGTTCCGGGTCGACCCCGACTCCGTCCACGTCGTGTTCGCGGCGATGCCGTGCCGGGCAGGACGCACCCCCGTCACGATGCTGGCGTGCGCGGGATAGGTCGAGCTGGGATACACGCTTTCGACGCCGGTCGCGCGGGCGCCGGCCGCGGCGATCGCCTTCAGGGCCGGCGCGTCGTAGTCGCCGAGGTAGAAGTCGGGGCGGAAGCCGTCGATGGAGACGATGACGACGTGCTCGCAGGGCTCGTCCGGCGGACCTGCTCCGATGAGGGCGAGCAGGATCAGGACAAGCGCCGCAGGATATCGTCCGCTCCGTCGACCCACTGGACCTCCGCAAAGCGCTTGAGCCACATGACCTGATGCCGCGCGAGCGTGTTGGTGTTCCGGTTGACGAGCCGCTCCATCTCGGCGGCGTCGACGTCTCCCTCGAGGAACGCGACGACTTCCCGATATCCTACCGCCAGCCGCCCTTCCTTGCTCCAAGGATGCTTCAGCAGCCCGCGGACCTCGTCCACGAGACCGTCCTTCAGCATCCGCCTGGTCCGCGCCGCGATGCGGTCCTTGATGTCTTCGCGACGGAAGCCGAACACGTCCGCCTCCAGCGTCGGGGCCGAATCGAAATGCGTGTGCTTCGAGCTGATGGGCTCGCCCGTCTTGCGCCAGACCTCGACGGCGCGCACAAGCCGCTTCAGGTCGTTGGGGTGGATCCGGGAGGCGGCCTTCGGGTCGACGCGCTGAAGCTCCTCGTGCAGCTTCGGGGCCCCGATGGCGACCAGTTCCTCGCGCAGGGCGGGATCGGCCTCGGGACCTTCGAACAGACCATACGCGAGAGTCTTGTAGTAGAGGGCGGTGCCGCCGACGAAAAGCGGCCGCGGGCATTCCTCGAGACAGCGGCGAGCATCCCGCACGAAGCGGCCGGCGTTGTAGCTGTCCGCCGGGTCGCAGAGGTCGACCAGCCGGTACGGCCGCTTCGGCTTCGCCGTGCCGATGTTCATCCCCTTATAGACCTTCATCGAGTCGATGGAGATGAGCTGGGACCCCAGGCGGTCGGCCACGGCCTCCGCGGCGGCGTGCTTCCCGGAGGCGGTCTGTCCCAGGATGAAGATCGGGCGGGTCACGAGGGGATTATACCGGCGGGAGAGTCTGCAATAAGGGACTCCGAGTCACTTCCTGCCTCGAGGCTACTTGCGCGGGAGTTCGATGTCGACGCCGTCGATGGACGGGGCGTGACTCACGATCTCGAACGTGCGGGAGGTCCACTTCAGGTCGCCGGCGCTCAGCACGATCTGGCAGTCCTGGAAATCGAGCTTCGGCACGACGAACTCCACGGTCCCGCTGGAAGACTGATCCTTGAACAGCGCCCCCGCATTGCCGTCCACCACCAGCGCAATCGTCACCTTCGCCTTGGGGTCGCCCGCGGCCCAGTCGAGGCGCAGCTTGGTGCCTCCCTTCACGCGTCCGGGGATCGTCGACGTCAGCTGCAGCTTGCCGTCCGCGGGCGGGACGGGAACCTCGATCGCCGTCTCGCCCGACTCGATCTTGAAATCGCGATCCGAGGCGTCGCTGACGGTCTTGCCCTTGTCGTCGGTCATCGATATCCGGAGGCGGCACGTCGCGCTGCTGATCTTCGGCAGCGCCCAGAGAAAGCCGCGCTCCATCTTCTGGAGATTCGACAGCGGCTTCCAGCTGCCCTCCTTGCCCGAGGCTTCGGAGAATTCGACCTTCAGCGACGACGGGTCCGCGGACGACCGGACCAAAATCGGCCGGCTGGTCCCGCCGACCAGCGTCTCCCCGCCGCGGAAGTTCAGCAGGCGCAGGCTTTCGACGCGGCCCAGGACCTGGAAGCGGAAGTGGTTCGAGTCGTACTCGCGCTTCTTCGCATCGCGCACCAGCAGGCGGACCTGGTAGTCCCCGGGCTTCGACGGCGCGCGGAACGTGAAGGAGATGTCCTTCACCTCGGCCAGAGCAATCCAGGTCTGCCCATTCTCGGAAAGCTCGAGCTTGAGCGACTCGGCCGACTTCACGATGGACTTCGGCTCCACGACGGCGGCGACGAGGCCGCCCGGCTCCACCTCCGCGTTGGCGATGATGCGGACGGGCTCGAGGCCCGTCATCACGTCGAAGGTCAGCACGTTCGAGCTGATCGGGCGGTTGGCCGCGTCCTTCGCCGACGCCCGGATCTGGTAGCGGCCCTCGTCCGCCGGGAGCGTGACCTTGGTCGCCGGGCCGCTCAGCACGGCATAAGGGGCCCAGGTCTTCCCGCCGTCCTTGGAGAGCTCCAGCGACGCCTCCAGCACCGCGCGATCCGGGGAGCTCCAGGTCAGGACGACCGCCGTGGCCGCGACCAGCGGCCGCCCGTCCTCGATGCCGCGCAGCGTCAGGCTCGGCGCCGGAACTTCGCCCGGGTCGAAGTCGCCGGTCTGATCCTCGGCCTCGTTGCCGGCTTCGTCGATCGCCACCACGCGGAGGCGCACCTTCTTCCCCGCGATCAGATGCGATCGCAGGTCGGCGCGGCCCACGTTGTTGTGCTTCGGGACGGCCACGAACCACGTCTTGCCGCCGTCGGCGGAATACTCGATGCGCAGCACGATCCGCTCGATCGGCGACAGCTTGTCGGTCGCCGTCCACTCGATCTCCCACGACGGATTCAGCCAGGTTTTCCCGCCGTTCTCCAGCGGGAAGCTGCGCACCGTGATCTCGGGCTTCGTCGAATCGATCAGGGTGACGGCGTCCGGCCGCGGGTTCCTCTCGGGCTCCCCCGACGCGTGGCCCGCTCCGTCGTGCGCGATCAGAAGCAGGCCCCAGCTGCCCTCGGACGGCAGGTCCGTCTCGATCGTCCCCTCGGCGTGGTTCGATTCGGTCAGCAGCCGGTAACCGCCCTTCTCCGTCAGCAGGCGGCCGTGCAGCGCCATCTTCTTGATGCCCGAGGTCGTGTCGGTCGCCTTGTACTTGATCGCGATGCGCGGCGTCCGGGACACCAGCGGCGGCCGCTCCACGATCCCGACCACGGGGAGGTCGTTGTCGATCGTGAACATCTGCGCGGACTCCGCCTGGCCGCGGTTGCCGAAACGGTCGACCGCGACGACGCGGATCTTGTGGTGCGCGCCCGTGGCATTGGGGACGATCCAGCGGTACGAGCCCTTGAGCGCGTCGAGGTTGGACCCGACCAGGTTCCAGTTCTTGCCGCCGTCCAGCGAGTGGTAGAGGGCGGCTCCCTTCGGATCCGGATTGGGCTCCGTCATGTTCCAGGTGATGTCCATGGCCGAGCCGGCCATCACGATGGGCCCGTCGTTGAAGCTGGTCAGTTCCAGTTGCGGCGGGGTGCCGTCGATCGTCACGACGAGCTGCGGCTCCGTGTCCTTGTCCGGCGCCTTCTGGGCCATGTCGGCCTTCAGTCCCGCATCCGTCGCGCAGGTGATATAGAGGCCGTACTTGCCGTCGGTCTTCGCGAAGTTGAAAGGCGGCTCGCGGTCGGGATCGTCGCCGTACTTGGCCCAGTCCTTCGCGCCGTCGGGCCGGTAGTACATCGTGACGTTCCGGATCGGCAGGCTGCCCCGGTTCCGGATCTCGTAGGCGATCGGGACGGACGACGCGTTGGAGCGGTCGGGCCCCGTGGCCCGCGCCTCGGGGACTCCGCCGTCGATGCCGAAGCGCTCGCTGACCACCTCGCGCGCGTTGCCCGCGAAGTCCGTCGCGACGATCTTCAGACGGCAGTCCGTCAGCGTCGCGCAGGGCGGCGTCCACGAATACAGCCCGTCGTTCTTCAGCCCCTTCGCGATTTCCTTCCACGTCTTCCCGCCGTCGTCGGTCCAGGACAGGGCGATCCCGTTCGCGGGCATGTCGATGTTGTCCTTCGCCGTCCACTGCACGGGCATCGCGACGCCGCCCAGGTAGCCCGGCGGCGCGGGCGAGATCAGCTTCACCTCGGGCTTCGTGCGGTCCAGCGTCAGGGTGAAGAGGGGCGGCATGCCGGCGACGGGCGACGGGTTCGCGTTGCCCATCTTGTCCTCGCCCACCAGCTTGAGGCCGTAGACGCCGTCGAGGTCGGTGAAGAAGTACGGCGACTTCATCGACGGGTCGTCGCCGTGCAGCTTCCAGGTCTGGCCGCCGTCGCGCGTGATCCAGAGCGAGACGCGCTTCATGCCGGAGCCGCCCAGGTCCCCGCCGGTCCACTCGATCTTGACGGGCACCTCGTTGGAGGTCGTCGGGCCGCTGATGCGGAGCTCGGGCGGGAGGCCGTCGACGACGAAATCCGCGTCGGAGATGTCGCTCGCGACGTTTCCGGCCAGGTCGCGCGCGGTGACCTTGATGCGGCAGGTCATGCTCGACAGCGCAGGCGGGATGTCCCAGTGGTACTTCCCCGTATTGGGCACGTTCGTCGCGACCGGGATCCACGTGTCCTTCCCCGTCGAGACCTCGATCGTGATGCCTTTCGTGGGGTCGAGGTTGGCGTCGGCGGCCGCCCACTGGACGACGGTCGACCGCGCGGACCCGAGCATCTCGCCGCCGTTGGGAGCGAGCACCTCGACGACGGGAGCTAGGGTGTCGACGACGACCGTCTTCTCGGCCGGGTCGCCGGTTTTCGGGTTGACGTCGCGTCGGCCGTCGGCGCCGACGGGGATCAGCAGGAAGCCGTATCGTCCGTCCCGCGGCGCGAGGAAGGCGACCCCGGGCTTGGTACCGTCGACCTCGCCGTGATTGACCCAGGTCTGGCCGGCGTCGGTCGAGTACCAGAGCTCGACGCCTTTCTTGCCGGTGAGGCGGGATCGGTCGAGGGGGACTTCGACGAATCGCCTGGAGGAGTAGCTTTCGTTGGCGGCGACGGCGGGGGCGTCCTGCGCGCGAAGGGATTCCGCGGCCAGCGTCAGGACTACCGCGGCCAGGAATCCCCCCGGGAACGTCATAAGTTCCTCTTCACGTACTCGAACGCATTCAAAAAGAACTTGAGGCCGTCGGGCCGCACGTCCCCGCCTTTCCGCGTCCACTGCGGATGATTCGTCGCATCCTGGAACCGCTCCGGATGCGGCATGAGGCCGAGGACCCGGCCGGTCGGGTCGCAAATTCCGGCGACGGAAGACGTCGACCCGTTGGGGTTCCAGGGGTAACCGGCTTCGCGGCCCTCGTTGTCCACGTACTTGAGGACCAGCTGCCCCCCCTGCTCCCACCGTTTCATCGACTGCGCGTCGCCCGGGAGGAACTTCCCTTCGCCGTGGGCGATGGGAAGCTCGAGGACCTCCTCCTCCTTAAGAAATTCGGACTTTAGCGAGGAAACCTTGAGGCGAATCCAGCGGGCCTCGAACTTGCCGGAGTCGTTGTTTCCGAGGGTGGCCTGGAAGGAGGACGGGTTCATGGGCTCGGGCAGGATCCCGGTCTTGGTCAGGACCTGGAAGCCGTTGCAGATTCCGAGCATCAGCTTGCCGGCCTTGATGAACTCGCGGAGCTCCGGGACCAGCTTCGCCTTGAGCTCGTTGGCCAGGACCTTCCCCGCGCCCAAGTCGTCGCCGAACGAGAAGCCGCCCGGCACGATCAGGAAGTGGTAGTCGTGCACGCGCTTCGGGTTCTCGATGAGGCGGTTGACGTGCGTGACGTCGGTCTGGAAGCCGCCCTTCTCGCAGGCGGCGCGGGACTCCTGGTCGCAGTTGATCCCCGCGGCCCTCAGGACGATCGCTCTCGGCGCTGCCATCTTCGTTATTTTCCCGGCTTCGGAAAGATCTGCCGGTGCAGGTCGTACACGCGCTTCAGCTCCTGGATCGGCTCCACATGGTCGTCGACCCGCAGGTCGCGATATCGGTCGTTGAAACCGCCGTAGCCCCAGCCGTCCCGGACGATCAGCAGCGCGGCCGACTGCATCCCGCGCGAGTCGCCCCCGGCGTCCTGGCCGGCCTGCAGCGCGGCGATCAGCCGCTCGCCCAGGTCGCCCTTCGACTCCTTATAGGACTTGGCCATGTTCAGGACCACGTCCTCCCCCGCCAGGATGTTGCCCTGGCAGGCGAAGTTCTCGCCTTTGATGCCGCCCGCCCACGCGTTGCACTTCGTGCCGGTGTACGTCGCCGACCGGCCTTTGGCATCGACCAGGCCGACCTGCCGCACCGCCGCGCCGCGGTCGATGTCCGTCAGCAGCTCCATCACCTTCCCGGGTTCGACGCCCTGCGACATCAGGTCCAGCGCCTTCGGGCCATAGGTCGTGTTCGCGTAGGATTGCGTCGCGACGGCGCCGACCCCGGCCTTCGCCCAGGGCACGACCGAGCCGACGGCGATGAACTTCGACTGCACCGCGACGCCCAGCTCCTTCGTCTCGGGATCGTAGGCGACGATCGAGAACGTCGCGACGACCGGCAGCTCCGCCGCGCGGGGCGCGGCCGAGCACCCGGAAAGAACCAGGACCAGCAGCGCTCTCACCATTTCAGCGGCTTCTGCCAGGCGTCCTTCAGCGCGTCCAGGGTCTCGTCGAGGACTCTCTGATCCCGCATGGTCACCGTCAGCTTCTTCTCGGCCACCACGGTTCCGAGACGTGCGGCGAAGACGGGATCCTTCTCCATCAGGCCTTCGAAGGCCTTCTGGTTCGCGGGCGTGACTTCCACCAGGAACCGCGAGGGGCTTTCGGAGAAGAGCGCGACCACGGCCGGCAGATCCTCCGGCGCGCTGTGGGTCGCGTCAAGCTTGAGCCCGAGCCCGCCGGCGAACGCCATCTCGGCGGCCGCGATCGCGAGCCCGCCCTCCGACAGATCGTGGCACGAACGGACCAGCCCGTCGCGGATCGCCGTCGACATCGCCTTGAAGACGTGGCGGCCCGCGGCGACATCGACCCTCGGCGCGGTGCCGCCGCTGAGCCCGTTCACGAGCGCGTAGTGCGAGCCGCCGAAATCGTTGCGCGTGATGCCGACGATGTAGACCGCGTTGCCCGCCTGCTTGGCGTCCATCGTCACGCATTTGCGCACGTCGTCGACGATCGAGATCGCCGAGATGAGCAGCGAGTGCGGGATGACGATCCGCTTGTCGCCGACGCGGAACTCGTTGTTGAAGCTGTCCTTGCCCGAAATGAACGGCGTGCCGTACGCGACCGCGACCTCCTGGCAGGCGCGCGCGGCCAGCACCAGCGCCCCCAGGTGCTCCGGGTTCTCGGGGCTGCCCCATGCGAAGTTGTCGAGGATCGCCGTCCGCTCGGGATCGCCGCCGACCGCGACCACGTTGCGGATGGCCTCGTCGATGGCGTTCGCGGCCATATCGTACGGGGAGTAATCGCTGTAACGCGGGTTCATCCCGTTGCCGATCGCGAGGCCCTTGTAGTGCGAGAGCACGGGGCGCACGACCGCGGCGTCGCTCGGGCCGTCGTTCGCGGCGCCCGTCAGCGGCTTCACCACGCTGCCGCCCTGCACCTCGTGGTCGTACTGGCGGATGATCCATTCCTTCGAGCAGACGTTCCCGCTCGCGAGGATCTTCTTCACGTCGTCACCGTAGTCCGGCTTCGCTGCGGGATCCAGCGGCTTGACCGTCGGCGCGGTGTAGGTCGCCGTCCGCTCGAAGCGCGGGAGGCCGTCGTGCAGGAACTCCATGTCGAGTTCGCCGACGAGCTGGCCGTTGTAGTTCAGCTTCAGCTTGCCGTCGCCCGGGAAACGGCCAATGACGGTGGCCTCCACGTCCTCGGCCTTGAACACCGCGAGGCATTCCTGCAGCTTGTCGGGCGGGACCGAGATGACCATGCGCTCCTGCGCTTCGCTGATCCAGATCTCCGTATACGAGAGGCCGTCGTATTTGAGCGGGACCTTCTCGAGATCGACCTCGGCGCCGAGTTCTTCGCCCATCTCGCCGACCGCGCTCGAGAGGCCGCCCGCGCCGCAGTCCGTGATCCCCGTATAGAGGCCCCGGTCGCGCGCCTGGAGGACGGTGTCGAGCACGCGCTTCTCCACGATCGCGTTGCCGATCTGGACCGCGCCGCTCGACACGGTCTCGGAACCCTCGTGCAGCTCCACCGAGGAGAACGTCGCGCCGTGGATGCCGTCGCGTCCGGTGCGGCCGCCGACGACGACCGCGAGGTCGCCCCTCTGCGCCGCCTTGAAGGACATCGCCTTGGGCAGGATGCCGACGGTGCCGCAGAAGACCAGCGGATTCCCCGTATAGCGCTCGTCGAAGAAGACGGCGCCGTTGACAGTCGGGATGCCCATGCGATTGCCGTAGTCGCGAACGCCGCTCATCACGCCCTTGAGGAGGCGGCGCGGGTGAATGGTCCCGGGAGGAATCTCCTTCGCGTCGGGCTGGCCGACGCAGAAGACGTCGGTCGAGCAGACCGGCTTCGCGCCCAGGCCGCAGCCCAGGATGTCGCGGATGACGCCGCCGAGCCCCGTGTTCGCGCCGCCATAAGGCTCGATCGCGCTCGGGTGGTTGTGCGTCTCGACCTTGAAGCAGACGTTCGAGGTCTCGTCGAACTCGATGATGCCGGCGTTGTCCTTGAAGACGCTGACGCACCAGGATTTGTTCAGGTCCTTCGTCGCCTGGGCGATCGTGGACTTCAGCAGGTTCGGGATGACCTTCCCCTCGAACGTGATATGGCCGGTGAAGGTCTTGTGCTTGCAGTGCTCGCTCCAGGTCTGGGCGATCGACTCCAGCTCGATGTCGCTCGGGTCGCGGCCGATCCCCTTGAAGTAGTCGCGGATCGCGTGGAGCTCCTTCAGGTTCAGGGACAGGGTCATGTCCTTGCTGAGCTTGAGGAGCGCGGCGTCGTCGAGCTTGAGGATCGGGACGACGGTTTTCTTGAACGCATAGGGGGCGCCGAGTTCGATGCGGGTGAAGGCGCGGTCGCCCAGGGTGACTTCCTCGATGGCCTCGTTGCCGAGCACCTTCGCGGCCGCGTCGCGGAGCGAGCCGTCGGCGCCGCCCGCGACGACGTAGCGCATCCCCGTGCGGATTCTCCGGACGGTCAGGCCCAGGTCGCCGACGGCCTTGAGGGCGCTGGCCTCGACGGGGTCCATGACGCCGGGGCGCTTGAAGACCAGGATGGTCTGGGTCGAAGCGGGCGCCGGGGGCGGGGTCGCCCCTTCGACGAGGGTATAGTCCTGGGAGACGGGATCGTGGAGCAATTCGCGGGCAACGCGGTCGGCGGCGGCGCGGTCGAGGTCGCCGTCGAGGAGGTAGACTTGGAAGGCGCGGACGGAGCGGATTCCGGGGAAGCCGAACTCGGCGAGGCCGGCCTGGGCGCCCCGGGACGTCGGATCGACCAGCCCCTCTTTCGTCGCGACGTCCACGCGCCAGATCATGGTTGGGCGTACCTTAGCACAGGCTTTCTGGGGAGTCAAACGTCGGCAAAGCGGGATAAAACAGACCGTCTGTTTTATCCCGCGTTTTGCCGATAAGATTCCCACGGACATGATGGGACAATCGATCAAGGGCTACCTCGTGATCGAGAAGATCAAGGAGGGCAGCGTCGGTCCCGTCTGGAGGGCCACCGACTCCCGCGGCAAGGTCTTCGCCCTCAAGCAGATGTCGGCGAAGAACGCGGCCGACCCGGACCAGGTCCGGCGCTTCGACAAGGAAGCCGCCATCACCATGAAACTCGCCCATCCGGGAATCATCAAGGTCATCGATCGGCTCGACAGCACCCCTCCCGCCTTCGTGATGGAGTATTTCGAGAGCGAAAACCTCAAATACGCCCTCTGGAACACGCCGGGGCGCATCGTGAAGCACGAGTTCCGCATCCTCCGGCAGGTCGCGCAGACCCTGGGCTACGTCCATTCCAAGGGGATCCTCCATAAGGACGTGAAGCCCGAGAACGTCCTGGTCAACGCAAACCAGGAGGTGCGGCTCATCGACTTCTCCCTCGCCCAGACCCGGATGGACCGGGTCTTCCAGTTCGGGAAGAAGGCCGAAGGGACCCCGCTGTATATGGCACCCGAGCAGATCCGGGGCGAGAAGTGCGATGTCCGGGCGGACGTCTACGGCTTCGGGGTGATGACCTACGAACTGCTGACCCGCCGGCCGCCCTTCCTGGGGACGACCCAGGACGCGATCCTCGACAAGCACCTCAAGGAGGCGCCCCCGTCGATGCGGACGCTGGTGCCGACCCTCGCGGCCGATCTGGACACCTTCGTCCTGAAGATGCTGGCCAAGAAGAAGGAGGATCGCTGGTCCGACATGGACGCGATCCTCTACGAGATGTCGAAATGGGAGAAAAAGGACACGGTGGTCCGGGTCCGGCAGCTGGGGCCGATTCCGCCCCGAGGAAAAAAATGAACGATTGAGGGGCTGTTTTCACCCTTCCTTTACACGGCCGACCGATTTTCCGCAGTTCCCCGTTGATCTGGCCCCCGGATTCCTATAAAATCGTCGTTTTGGCGGGCTTCCCTTAGAGAGGGGGCGAACGGAGACTATGGCTGAAAACCCCGTCGAACGCGACTTCGAAAAGCCGATCCTCGAACTCGAGAAGCGCATCGAGGACCTGGAAAGCTTCTCCCGCAAGGCCGGAGTCGATCTCTCCGAGGAGATCAACAAGCTCCGGACCCGCGCGGACGAGCAAAAACGCGAAATCTTCGCCAAACTCAGCGCCTGGCAGCGGGTGCTCCTCTCCCGCGACCCCGCCCGGCCCGAGCTCACCGACTACCTGACGATGGTCTTTGAGGACTTCATCGAGCTCCACGGCGACCGCGCCCTGGGCGACGACGGAGCCATGGTGACGGGCCTCTGCAAGGTCGGCGGAATCAAGGTGATGCTGGTGGCCCAGCGCAAGGGCAAGACCACCAAGGAGCGCATGGCCTGGAACTTCGGCAGCCCCAATCCCGAGGGCTACCGCAAGGCGATCGAGAAGATGCGCCTGGCCGAGAAGTTCCGGATCCCGGTCGTCACCCTGGTCAACACCCCCGGCGCCTTCCCCGGCCTCGCCGCCGAGGAACACGGCCAGGCCTTCATCATCGCCAAGAACCTGTTCGACATGTCCAAGCTGCGCACCCCCATCGTCTCCATCGTCATCGGCGAAGGCGGCTCGGGCGGCGCGCTGGGCATCTGCGTTGCCGACAAGCTCGCCATCCTCGAAAACGCCTATCTTTCGGTCATCTCGCCGGAAGGCTGCGCCGCGATCCTGTGGCGCGACGCGACCAAGGCCCCCCTCGCGGCCGAGCTGCTGCGCCTGACTCCGCCCGAGCTCCTGCAGCTGGGTGTGGTGGACGACGTCATCGCGGAGCCCTTGGGCGGCGCGCACCGCAGCCCTGCCGAGATGGGCAAGATCCTGAAGGCCTCGCTCGTGAAGTACCTGGACGAGCTGATCCAGCAGCCGATCGACCGCCTGGTCGAGAAGCGCTACGAGAAACACCGCCGCATCGGCTACTTCATGGAATCCGAGTCCCAGAAGCTGGTCGCCTCGGGCGCCCCCCTGAGCAAATAGCCCGCAGAAGCCCCCCTTCTCCTCCCCGCCCGGATCTGGGATCCAGCAGCACCGATTCATCCATGGGGATAGGGGTGCAAAGGGCGGGATGCTCGCGGTGCGGACTGCCGACTGCGGACTATCTCGACAACAGCTTTTCGATGCGCTCGACGAGCTCGGTCGCCTTGAACGGCTTGCTCATGAAGTCGTCCGCCTGCGACTTCTCTCTCCAGTACTCGTCGCTCTTGCCGGTGTCCCTCGTGATCGCGGTCAGCATCAGGATGGGGATGGTCTGGAATTCCTTGTCCGCCTTCAGCGACTGGCAGACATCGAAGCCCGTCTTCTTCGGGAGCATCGCATCGAGGACGATCAGGTCCGGCGGCTGGGAACGCACCTTCTGCTCGGCGTCCTGGCCGTCGCCGGATTCCACCGTCTCGTAGCCCTTGCTCCGCAGCATGAACGCGACGATCTCGCGGATGCTCTTGGTGTCCTCGACGATCAGGATGCGTTTGGCCACGAATGGATGATAGGCTCCGCTGCGGGTCCCGTCAACCCATATGCCAAGGGGTTCTCACCCATGTTGACCGCCTCCAATTCCCTTGACGCCGTCAAACGCACCCCGATAGACTTCCCGCCATCATGAGCGTCAGCAAGCCCCTGCGCACCCCCCTCCACGACGCCCATGTCGCCCTCAAGGCCCGCATGGTCGACTTTCACGGCTGGGAGATGCCCATCCAGTACACCGGCATCATCGACGAGCACGTCGCCGTCCGCACCCGCGCCGGCCTCTTCGACCTGTCCCATATGGGCCGCGTCCGGATCCAGGGCGCCGGCCGCCGCGCGTTCCTCCAGAAGCTGCTGACGATCGACGTCGACAAGATCCCCCCGGGCAAATGCCGCTACTCCTTCTTCCTTACCGAGAAGGGGACCGCCATCGACGACCTGATCCTCTACGCCGGCGGGCCCGACGACTTCCTCGTCGTCAACGCCTCCAACCGCGACGCGGACCTAGCGTGGATGCGGAAGCACCAGTCCGGGGACGTGACGATCATCGACGAGACGCTGCAGACCTCGCTGATCGCCATCCAGGGCCCCCGCTCGGTGGAGACCATGAAGCGGGTCCTCAACGTGGATCCCACGGAGATGGGCTACTACACGTTCGCGACCCTCGGAGAATATTTCGTCTCGCGGACGGGTTATACGGGCGAAGACGGCTTCGAGATCTTCGTGCCGAACGCGAAGGCCCACGAGATCTGGAACCGCTTCATCGACGCGCACATCGCCCCGATCGGGCTGGGGGCGCGCGACACCCTGCGAACCGAGGCCGCCATGCCGCTCTATGGAAACGACCTGGACGACGCCACGACCCCGCTCGAAGCCGGGCTGAACTTCGCCGTCGACTTGGAGAAGCCGGAGTTCATCGGGCAGGCCGCGCTGAAGGCGGCCGGGCAGCCGCAGCGGCGGCTGGCCGGACTCCTGCTGGAATCCAAGCGCATCGCCCGTCAGGGATATGCCGTGATGAACGCCGGCGTGAAGGTCGGCGCCATCACCAGCGGAACCTGGAGCCCCGTGATGGAGCGCTCGATCGCGATGGCCTACGTCCCGGCGGAGCTCCGGAAGGAGGGGACGCCGCTCGAAGTCGACATCCGCGGCCGCCTGGAGAAGGCGGCGGTCGTCAAGCTCCCCTTCTATCGCCGCAAAAAAACTTGACAGCAATTCCACGCCGAACTATCTAAGGACGACACCTTCGGAGAACGCCTGGATGAGGCCCGACGACTACAAGTACAGCGAATCCCACGAGTGGATCAAGTACAACGCCAAGACCAAGGAAGCCACGGTCGGCATCACCGACTATGCCGTCAAGCAGCTGGCCGACCTGGTCCACATTGATCTCCCCAAGGTCGGCGACAGCGTCGAACAGGGCACTGCGTTCGGCGAGATCGAATCGGTCAAGACGGTGGCCGACCTGATCGCCCCCCTGACGGGCAAGATCATCGAGGTCAACAAGGACGTCGGAGGCAACCTCGACACGCTCAAGGAAGAGCCGTTCGAAACCGGCTGGCTGGTCAAGATCAAGCCGTCGGATCCCTCCGAGCTCGAGTCCCTGATGACCAAGAAGGAGTACGAGGAGTTCCTCGACGCCTCCGGCGAGGAGAAGCCCGAGAAGGGGAAAGAGGACGAAGACGTCGACGAGGACGACTTCGTCTAGCGCGCGACTTCGAAGCTCGGGTATAATAGTCCGGTCGTACCGTTCTGCTAACAAACTGAATCCGTCGCCGACCCAGAGATGGACTACATCCAGAACACCCCGGCGGACGCCGCCGACATGCTGAAAAGCATCGGCGTCGGATCCATCGACGACCTCTTCGCCTCGATCCCCGAAGGCGTGCGCCTGCAGCGCCCCCTCGAGATCCCCCCCGCCCTCCCCGAGCAGGACCTGCTCTCGCATCTGCAGTCGCTGGCGGCGCGGAACCGGACCTTCGACGCCGGCCGCTGCTTCCTGGGGGCGGGCGCCTACAATCACTTCGTCCCCGCAGTCGTCGACGCCCTCTTTTCGCGCGGCGAGTTCCTCTCCGCCTATACGCCCTACCAGGCGGAGGCGAGCCAGGGCACGCTGCAGCACATCTTCGAGTTCCAGACCATGATCTGCGAGCTCACGGGGATGGACGTCGCCAATGCCTCCCACTACGACGGCGGCACCGCCCTCGAGGAGGCCGTCGCGATGGCCGTTGACCATACGGAGCGCCGGAAGGTCGTCATCTCGGGCGGCGTGAATCCGCAATACCGCGCGGTCGTCAAGTCCCTCTTCAAGCACCTCGGCGCCACGATCATCGAAGTGGCCCAGGTCCGCGGAACGACGCCCGTCGCGACCCTGAAGGAAGCGGCCCAGGATGCGGCCTGCATCGTGATGCAGAACCCGAACTTCCTGGGCGGCATCGAGGAGCTCGCGGCCGTGTCGGAGATCGCCCACGCGGCGGGCGCCCTGTCGATCGCCAGCGTCAACCCGGTCGCGCTCGCCCTGCTCAAGTCGCCCGGCGAGTGCGGCTGCGACATCGCGGTCGGCGAAGGCCAGCCGCTCGGGATCGAGATGAACTTCGGCGGGCCCTGGGCCGGCTTCATCGCCGCGAAGAAGGAGTTCATCCGCGGCATGCCCGGCCGCATCGTCGGGGAGACCGTCGACGCCGAGGGCAAGCGCGGCTTCACCCTGACCCTGCAGGCCCGCGAGCAGCACATCCGCCGCGAGAAGGCCTCGTCCAACATCTGCACGAACCAGGCGCTGATGGCCCTGCGCGCGACGATCTACCTCGAGACGCTCGGCCCCGGCGGCCTGCGGCGCGTCGCGGAGGTCTGCGTCCAGCGCTCGCACGAGCTGGCCGCGAAGCTCGCGAAGGTCCAAGGCGTCAAGATCCCGTTCCAATATCCGTTCTTCCACGAATTCATCGCCGAGCTGCCGCATCCGGCGCAGACCCTCGCCCGCCTCCAGGAGAAGGGATTCCTCGGCGGACTCCACCTGCAACCGGTGTTCCGCGACCTGCGGGACCACGTCCTGCTCTGCTGCACCGAGCGCAATTCGAGCGCCGACATCGACGCCTTCGTCGCCGCGCTCGCGGAGGCCGTGAAGTGAAGACCATCTTCGAGAAGAGCCATCCCGGACGCTCGACCGCCTATCTCGCGGCGGCGGGCCCGGACGAGAAACCCGTCGCGTCGCTGCTCCCGGCGTCCGCGCTGCGCACGAAGCCGCCGGGCCTGCCCGAGGTGTCGGAGCTCGAGATCGTCCGCCACTTCACCGAGCTCTCGCACCGGACGTTCTCGATCGACGGGAACTTCTACCCGCTCGGCAGCTGCACGATGAAGTACAACCCGAAAATCAACGAGAAGATCGCCGCGTTGCCCGGCTTCGCAAAGCTGCACCCGCTGCAGCCCGAGGACACCGTCCAGGGCCTCCTCGAGATCATGTGGTCCCTCGAGCGCATGCTGGCCGAGATCGCGGGGATGGACGTCGTCACGCTCCAGCCCGCCGCCGGCGCGCAGGGAGAGCTGACCGGCCTGCTCCTCATCCGCTCGCACCACCAGGAAAACAAGCAGGACCAGCGCAAAGAGATCCTCATCCCCGACAGCGCCCACGGGACCAATCCCGCGACGGCGACCCTCTCGGGCTACAAGACGATCAGCGTCAAGAGCGACGCTCGCGGCGGCATCGATCTCGAGGACCTGAAGAGCAAGCTCTCCGAGCGGACGGCGGGGATGATGATCACGAACCCGTCGACCCTCGGCCTCTTCGAGGAGAACATCCAGGCGATCGCCGAGCTGGTCCACAAGGCCGGCGGCCTCGTCTATATGGACGGCGCCAACATGAACGCGATCCAGGGTCGCGCACGGCCGGGCGACTTCGGGATCGACGTCATGCACTTCAACCTGCACAAGACGTTCTCGACCCCGCACGGCGGCGGCGGCCCCGGCTCGGGCCCCGTCGCGTGCAAGAAGTTCCTCGAACCGTACCTGCCCGTGCCCCGCATCCAGAAGGAGGGCGCGAGCTTCAAGTTCGACTTCGGCCAGCCCAAGTCCATCGGAAAGGTGAAGGCCTTCTGGGGCAACATCGGCATGCACATCCGGGCCTACACCTATATCCGCTTCCACGGCCCCGAGGGCGTGCGCCGCAACGCCGAGCACGCCGTCCTCAACGCCAACTACCTGATGTCGCTGCTCAAGAAGCGCTTCAAGGTCGCCTATCCCCGCCTCTGCATGCACGAGTTCGTCATCGACAACACGCCGTACGCCAAGAAGACCGGCGTCCGCACGCTCGATATGGCCAAGCGCCTGCTGGACTACAACTTTCACCCGCCCACGATCTACTTCCCGCTCATCGTCCACGAGGCGATGATGATCGAACCCACGGAGACGGAGAACCGCGAGACGCTCGACGCCTTCGCCGCCGCGCTGCTCAAGATCGCCGACGAAGCCAAGACCGACCCCGAGAAGGTGAAGACCGCCCCGCACACGATGCCGGTGAAGCGGCTCAACGAAGTGAAGGCCGCGAAGGAGCCGATCGTCCGCTGCTACACCTGCGGATGAGGGAGCACGCGCCCTGCGGCGCCTGCGGCGCGGACGACGCCTTCCTCCTCTTCACGACCCCGGACACCCGCAACCCCTCCTCCGGCGAGATCTTCCCCGTGGGGCGCTGCCGACGCTGTGGCCACGCCTACGTCCTCGACCGGCCGCCGGTCTCCGAGATCGGCCGCTATTATCCCGCCGACTACAACGAGCACCGGAAGACCGAAGCTCCCTCGGAGCGGAAGCACTCGAAGCGCCACCGGCGCGTGGTGCTCTCGCCCGGCCAGCGCGTGCTCGACGTCGGCTGCGGCAGCGGCTACGATCTGCTCCGCCTCAGGGACCGGGGCGCCGCCTTGTACGGGATCGAGCTGAATCCCGACGCCGCCGCGCAGGCGCGATCGAACGGCATCACGGTGTTTGCCGGGCCCGCGGATCGGGCCGACTTCCCCGACGCGCACTTCCATCAGGTCACGATGAACCACTGCCTGGAGCACTTCCACGACCCGCTCGCGGCGCTCCGGAACATCCGCCGCATGACGCATCCGGAGGGCTCGATCCACCTAACCTTTCCCACCGCGGAGGGCGCGAATTTCCGCGTCTTCCGCCGCCACTGGCATCACCTGGACGTCCCGCGCCACCTGCACTTCTTCACTCACGCGTCGTTCGTCCGTCTCACCCGGGCAGCCACCCTGCGGATCGTCCACCGCGCCTGCACCTCGGGCACGCGCGGATTCCGAAGGAGCCTGGGCGCGGTCAGCGGGCTGGACCGGGTCGTGAAAACTCCGCCGCTGTGGTGGATCGTGAAGGCGGGGCTGAAGCTGGCGGACGGGCTGCGTCAGGGAGACGTCGCCGAATATGTCCTGCGGCCGGGCTAGCGGACGATGATGCCGCCGTAGTTCAGGCCGTAGTAGCCGCCGCCGTTGTACATCCAGCCGTGCTGGTAGTAGTTGCGGCTACGCGCATAAGGCGCCCACCAGTACGGGCGATAGTACGGCGAGAAGCAGAAGCTCGGGGAGTAGAAGTAGCCGTCCATCTGTCCCATCACCGAGTTCACCTGGGCATTGTACGCGTCGGCCGCCGCCTGCCGCGCCGCCTTCTCGTCCTCGATCCGCTGCTTGCGCGCCTCGGCCTGGGCCTCGGCCCGTTCCTTGGCCTCGATGCGACGCTTCGCGATCATCTGGATCTCGGCCTGGGTCACCCAGCGGTCCTCCAGGAAGACCAGGCCGCGGGCCTCCTGCGCCTGCTCAAAGGTCAACCACTTCCCGTGGACCTTCTCGAAACGAAGCTCGGCGCGCGCGCCGGCGTGCTCGGGGTCGATGGCGATGATCTTCTGGCAGATCGGGGCGACGTAGCGGGAGAGGCTCTTCGATTTGGCCCATACCGCCAAGTCCCAGAGTTCGGCGGTCTTGGTCGAATCCTTCACGGCATTCCAGCGCTCTTCGTACTCGTTGATCGCGGTCTTGCCGGGGTTGATCGCGGAGACTTCCTTCGCGTCCAGCGTGATGGTACCCGCGCCCACCTCGACGATCACCTTGTCGCCGTCCTTCTTCGAGACGTTGCCGGTGATCTTGCGGCCGTTGGTGAGCTGGATTTCGTCGGCGGCGGCGAGCGGGGCGGCCAGGGCCAGCGCGAGCGCCGCCAGGAAGTGCTGCTTCATACGTCCTCCGTACGCGAGGGATATCCGTTAATACTATAACACCGTCGGACGGGCCTTTCCCTCCCCTATTATGACGGAAATCCGCCGCGCTTCCCTTACTTCAACGGAAGAATCAGCGCGCGGACGAACCAGGGATGGAAGAGCAGGGGCGCCGGCGCCAGGAGCCAGAACAGGGTCCACGCCCGGCTCTCGATCTTCCAATGACGCTCCGCCAAGACCAGGAGGCCGTGGAGCATGAAGTAGGCGAGCGGCAGTCCGTATCCGGCGCCCGCGGGGAGGCTGAGCAGCGCCTCGTGCAGCAGCCCCGAGAAGAAGAAGGTCGCCAGGATCCCGGCCGCGGGTCCCCAGCGACGCGCGACGGGTTTGAAGACATGGTCCCGCGCGACCACGTGGAACGCGAGGTTCCAGCGACGGCCCCAGAACTCGCCCAGCGTACGGGAGGCCAGCGGATTGACGAAGAGCCGCCCGACCGCCACGCCCCGCAAGCGCCAGAACCCGGCCAGCACGTCGAAGAACCCGAAGTGGACCAGTAAGGAGATCCCGACGAAGACGCGGACGATGTCGACCGCCTCGATCCCGACATGGACCAGGAGCAGCGCCGCGCCAGCCGCCATCTTGAGGGCGCCCCAGGCGAGCAGCCCGAGCCCCGTCGACGGCGTGGTGGCGGTGAAGGGGCGCGCATCCATCCCGGGCCACATCGTCCAGTAAGCGACGGTCCGGGCGAACGCCAGCCGCCTCGCCGTCAGCGCCTTGAATGTGAAGAATACGATTCCGACGCCGAGGACCATCCGATCGAAGGGGGTCATGCGAACCTCCCCGCCGCGAAGGCGGCCAGATAGACGGCGGTCATCGCCAAAAACACCGCGCTGAGGCCGTATTGGGCGAACTTCCCGCCGTCCTTGGGCCAGTCGGGCGTGTGGAACGCGGCGTACTCGGTGACCAGGCGCGCGGCCCAGTAGAGCCCGATGAACAGCGCGAAGCCGCCGGCGAAGCCCTTCCCCGCCGCGATTTCGCCCGGGTAGACGACCGACAGCGCCCCGAAACCGAGGTTCGCCAATACAATGAAGGCGCCCCAGGTCCAGATCAGCCGCCGCGCCGCCGGTCCCACGCTCTCCAGCCGTTCGCGGAAGCGGAAGACGCGGGGGACCTGCGAGCCGACGGCGACGAGGCCGAAGTGGGCCAGGCCTGCCAGGACGATCAGGATTTTCTCCATCGCGCATCTCCTTTCGCTCGGTCTCTCCTAATTATGAACATGTTCATGTTTAGAGTCAAGTGAAACCGCGTTCAACGGGAGAGAAACCCGCTTCCGGCTGCACGAATCCCCCCCACAGGGCCGATAATAAGGGTGGGACGGGGCGTCCGGTCGGCGCCCCCTTCCGGGGGACACCGTGACTTTCAAAGACCTGGTCCGACTTCTCCGCCGCCGCTGGCTCACGGCCGGCCTCGTCTTCGCCGCCGTCTTCACCGGCTTCATGGGGTTCTCCTACGTGACCGAGCGCGCGCAGTACCGTGCCCGCGCCCGCGTGCTCATCACCACCCCCCCCATCCTCCTGACCGCCACCCAGGGCTCCCAGTGGATTTCCGTCAGCCAGATGGATCCCAAAACCTGGATCTCCATCATCTCGGGGCCCCAGGTCCGGAAATTCGTCGAAGCCGCCTTCCGGAAGCAGTTCCCCCAGGTCGACTTCCGCCCCGAGTGGCTCAACACGGTCTCCGCCAGCCTCGACACCGACGGCCAGCTGGCGTGGATCGAAGCCATCGCCCCCACGCCCGAGCTCGCGGCCAACCTCGCCAACGTCGTCGCGGAGCAGGCCGAGATCTACAGCAAGGAGATCGCCGGCCAGAACCTGAGCAAGGCGCGCACCAACACGGCGGAAAACCTCCGCAAGGAGCGCGATGCCCAGCAGGCCGAGGAGGCCTCCGCCCGGAAGCTTCGCGACGGCGCCCGCGCCCGCCTCGGCAGCGACAACCTCGAGCTCGACGTCCGCAAGCTCGAGGAGGAGACCCTCTCCCACGACAGCCACCGCCGCGACCTCGAGCGGCGCGGCGCGACCAACCTCCTCAAGCTGGAGCGCATCCGTTCCGACCGCTCGGTGGCCGAGCACCTCCAGCGCGAGGGCGTGCCCCGCCTGGCCACCGCGTCCGGCGAAAGCCGCATCCAGGAAAGCCCGGTGGTGAAGCAGGTCAGCGATCGCCTCGAATCGCTGCACCGCGAACTCCTGGTCGAACTGCGCCGCCACACCGAGGAGCATCCCCAGGTCAAGAATCTCCGCGCCGACATCCGCCAGACCGAGCTGGATCTCACCAAAGCCAGGATCCAGGCCCTCGGCAGCGACATCGACCGCGAGGAGCTCTCCCTGCGCACGGACAACGAGCTGATCGCGATCGAGGTCCGCGTCCTCGAGCCCGAGGTCCGCGAGATGCGCGACCGCCTGGCCCTGCTGACCCCCGTGCTGGACGACATCCGGCTCAAGGAGCGCGCCGCCCAGGACGCCCGCGGCCGAGCCGCCACGGTCGAGACCATCCTCGCCCAGCTCGCCTCCGCGCCCGAAGCCAGCTACGTCCAGCGCCTCCCCGCCGACCTCGCCAAGGCCGATGAAACCGTCCGCATCGAGATGCGTCTCCGGAAATCCTGGCCCGTCGCGCTGCTCGCGTCGATCATCGTCGGCATCTCCTTCGCCTTCCTCCGCGAATTCGTCGACACGACGCTCCGCTCCGACCACGACATCCGCCGCCACCTGGACTACCCGGTCCTCGCGGTCGTGCCGCGCGTCGTTTCAGGCGATGTCCTCACGGTGCGATCCGCCCGGGCCAGCATCATGTCCGAAATCTTCGACACCCTGGCCACCGTCCTCCTCTCGACGCCGTCGGACCGCCCGAGCCGGGTGTTCATGATCACCAGCACGAATCCCCAGGAGGGCAAGACCGTCACCTCGATCAATATCGCCGTCGCGTTCGCCCGCCAGGGCAAGCGGACGCTCCTCGTCGACGGCGACATGCGCGTCCCGTCGATCCACACCTCCCTCACCCTCCCCAGCTCGCCCGGCCTCTCGGAGGTCCTGGCGGGCACCGTGCAGGTGACGGACGAGGGCGTGCTTCAGGGCAGCGAAGTCCCCAACCTCACCGTGCTCCCCTGCGGCGTCCAGCCCGAGAACCCCTACGAGCTCCTCGATCCGACGCGCCTGGGACCGGTCACCGCCCAGCTCCGCGAGCAGTTCGACGTGATCGTCTTCGACTCGCCGCCCATCCTCCGGACCGGCGACGCGCTCAAGATCTCGTCCGTGGCCGAGCAGTCGCTCTTCGTGGTGGAGGCGGGCCGGACCGAGCAGCGGCAGGCGGCGTGGGCGAAGCGCCTGCTGGCGAACGTCGGGACGCGGATGGCCGGCGCGGTGCTCAACCGCGCGGTGACCGAGACGGAAGAATATTATTACTACTACGGCGCCGCTTCAGGGCAGTCCCGCAAGGAAGCGCGCGCCCGCTAGAGCCTCCGCATCGCGTCGACGTCGGCCTTCGACGCCCCCACCCTCAGCGCCCCCCGGACGTGGGAGTCCAGCTGCAGGGGCAGCTTCAGCGCGGCGAGCACGGCCACGACCAGCAGCTCGCGTTCGACGACCGTCAGGATCGGCCGGGACAGCACCTTCCCATAGCCGTCCTCGACGATCCACGCGGCCAGGTCGGGATGGAAGCTCCGCATCTTCGCCATGAGCCTGCCGTAGACGGGACCGTAAATGCGGCGGCAGAGGGCTTCGCCGCGGCGCCGGAGGCCTCCGCGGACGCGCGCCGGCCGGGGGCGATGCGGGGAGAGCTCCCGGAGGACGGAGAAGGCGTTGATGGCGCGGGCGTAGCCGGCAAAGGGCACGAGCTGGAGCAGCGCTTCGTCGAGTCGCGCGGGCGGCGTCCCCGCCCGGAGCGCCTCACGGATCGCCCGTCGCAGGGACGCCTCCCGTCCCCGTGCGGCGGCCACCGAAACGCGGGCGAGGTCTAGTACGCCTGGCGCGACTCTTTGAGGCAGAAGACGTGCCCGCTGGAGTTGGCGACGTAGATGAAGTCGTCGGCCGTGTTCGTCAGGATGAACTGGAGCAGACGCGTGGGATAGCGGCCCAGCGTCGCGCCCGTCATCTCGTCGACGGCCCAGATCTCCTTCTTCGGCCCCATCACGTACACGCGCTCCTTGCCCTTGAAGATGAAGCGCTCGGCCAGGGGAAGCTTCCAGCGCAGGCTGCCGTTCCGCCGGTTCCCCAGCGAGGCGTTCGTCTTGGGGTCGCGGTGCATGGGCATCACCTCGAACGCGTGCAGCGCGCCTTCGTCGGTCGCGACGTAGACCGTGCTGTCCTTCGCGACCGCGGGCGACTTGATCACCGAGCCGGTCTCGTACTTCCAGATCATGTTGCCGCCGTCGGCATCCAGCGCGTAGAAGGCGTTGTCCGTGCTGCCCACGAAAAGGATGCGCGTGGTGACCTGCGCGCGCTTCTTGCCGCCCTTGTCGTCGGGCTTGGCGCCCATCGCAGGCGCGCCCATGGCCGGGGCTCCCATCGCGGGGGGCGCCATGCCGTCCCCCTTCTTCTCCATCGCCGGCGGCGGGGCCATGCCGTCCCCGGGCTTCGGCGCGTCCCCGCCGGGCGCAGGCGCCTTCGGCGCGCCCTCCGAGCTCGGGACCTCGTCCGACCGGTACACGTACACCGTCGGGTCGGCCATCAGGGCGCGCTCGGTGGGATACGTCCACGTGAGCGTCCCGTCCGTCACCTTGTAGCAGTACACGTTGCCGTCATGGCAGACGAAGTACAGCGACGGGTCGGAGTAGATCGGGCTGTTCAGGATCTGGTTTTCCTTGGCCGCGATCGACGCCCGGAAGGACGTGATCTCCTGGCCCTTGTTCTCGACGTTGAGGACCCAGACGCGCGCCGAATCCGCGCCCGGCACGAAGACGAAGTTCCGGATCGCGAACGGGCGGGCCGCCGGCACGAAGCCGAGGCGGTGCGTCCAGCGAAGACCGCCGCTGATGCGGTCCAGGCAGTAGATGATCTGGTGCGAGATGAAATACACGTTGTCGCCGAAGGCGGCGACGCGGAGCCGCTCGCGGAATTCGTTGCGCTTCTTCTGGAGGGCCTGCGTCTCCTTGCCGACGCCCTTCTCCTTCAGCATGTCGTCGATCTGCCGGTTCACCAGGCGGAGCGACGCCTCGAGCTCCCGGATCTCCTCGGGCACGCCCTGGGCCACCACGGGCGGCCAGTCCAGGGGCGTGTCGGTGTCGACCCGGAAGATCCACGACGTCTGGCCGGTGAAGCGGTTCATCGCGACGACGGAGTTGTCCGGGGTCTCGATGAAGAGCTGGTCGCCGCCCATCGTGAGGCGGCTGATGGGCCGGTTGTTGAACTTGTACTCCCACTCGACGTGCTTCCAGGGCAGAGTGCGGACTTCCTGGACGACGGCGTTCTCGCCGGGGTCGTAGGTCTCCTGCAGGCTCCCGTCGCTGTACTGCTGCTCCGGGGAGAGTCGCTCGCCGCAGGCGGCCAGACTGCCCAGCATCAGGATGAGGGCGAGGGCTCTCATTTGGCCTCCTTTTTCTTCAGGTATTCGGCGAGATTGATCTTGTGCTTTTTCTCGTAGTCGCTGAGTTTTTCGATGCGGGCGATGTCGTCCTGGATCCGGTTCACGAGCTTGAAGATGTAAGGCTTGCCCTTGAGCCGGTCGCGAAGATCCCCGAGCATCTGCTCCCAGGAGCCGCCGTACAGCTCGTCCCGGAGCGTGACCAGGGTCTTTTCGTCGGGCGTGAGCCCGGCGGCGTATTTGTCGTGAGGCGACGCCTTCGCTGCAGCCATGGACGGAGAGTCTACCCACCCCCGATTGTAAGTTACGGATTTTAGGGCTGTCATCGGATGCTGTCAACAAATCGATGAAAGATCCGGGTGCCGGACATCCGGCGATCTATTGATTCCCCCGAACTCCCCGTGCTAGGTTACCCGGTATATAAGACGCGCCGCGCCGCAGGAACCCTGCGCGGTTCGCCGAAAGGGACCCGCAATCAATGGACGCCCGGAAGAAGGAGATCGAGAAGCTGGACGTCGACCTCCGGCGATTGGACCACCAGATCACCGCAGGCTGCGTCGAAATCGGCCGCCTCGCCTCCCAGGTCTCGCCGCCGGCCGTCAACACCGAGGAACTGGCGAAGTATCTCAACTCCGCGGTCACCCTCCAGAACTCCATCACGGGACTGCAGGCGGACATCGAACGAATCCGGACCCTGGTGCAGAACCTCGTCGCCCTCCAGAAGGAGAACGAGGACGCCCTCCGGCGCCGCGACCAGATCCTCCGGGACCGGCAGGCGCGCTTCATGGAGCTGGGCGCCGGCGCCTTCGGCCTTTACCGGAAGCTGCCGGAAGGCGCCGTCTACCGCCCGATTTTCGAAGACCTGCTGAAGCTCGACCGCGATGTCGAGGGCCGGAACGCCGAGCTCAAGCTCCTTCAGGAGCAGGAGAATTCCCGCGGCTTCTTCGACAAGATCAAGCTCAAGGCCCGGAAGGTCATGGTCCGCGGGGAGATCAACCGGCTCGATCGCCTGAAGGCCGCGGCCTTCGAGACGGCGGGCGCCAAGGTGGCCGACACCGATCTCGCGCGCCACGCCGACGGCGGCCTGCGCGACCTCTTCGGCTCCGTCCGCGAGCTCAAGGGCGCGGCCGACTCGATCCTCACCGAAAACGAGCGCCGCCAGGCGGAGATGGAGGACCAGCGGCACGAGCTCGGCCGTCTCGAGGCCTCCGAACGCCCCGACGACCGCATCCGCGAGCTGGGCCGCCGCATCGAAAGCCTGACCAAGGAGCTCGACGTCATCCACTGCTGGACCGGCCAGCTCTTCCTCGAGCGCGATCTCAAGCGCGAGGTCCCCGACGACGGCGTGGGCGCCAAAGTGGACGAGGTCGCCACCCTCCGGGACACCATCCGCAGGAAACGCCAGGCGATCGACCGGCTCAAGGCCGAAGGCGAGATCGAGGAGATCCAGCGGAAGGAGAAGGAGCGCCGCGCGCGCCGCAAGCAGTTCGAGGAGGAGATGCGCGTCAAGGAGCGGCAGATCGGCACGATCGACATCGAGATCAACGTGGGCCTGCGTCGCCTCGATGAGCTCAAGCGGGTGGTGAACGGCGAGATGCCCTACATCGACTCGCCCCCGCTCCCCCCCCTGCCCGACCTCTATCCCCCGATCGAGCCGCCGCCGAAGAGCTAGTCGATCTTGCTCCAGTACGACTTCAACTCATCATCGTTCGGGAACCGGTCGCGGGGCTTCGAGGGATCCTCCCGGAAAATCGTGTTGTTCTCGTTGAGCTTGAACATGAACTTCCCGGCGCTGGACTTTTCAGGAAACGCGCAGAACCCGTACTTGTTCATAGGGTGGACCTTGCGTCCGCTCTTGTCGGTATCCTTCTTGCATAGAGCTTCGTCCCCTTTGAACGCCTCATCCCGATCCAGCGCCTGATACCGATACCCCTTCAGAGGACCGCTGCCCGACGGCAGCGTCAACAGCGCCTTGGGATCGGAGTCGGCTTGAAGTTCCTCGATCAGCCGAATTTCATTCCTCGTGTTCGCTGCCTTCTCGTAATAGAGGCCGGAAACGTCGCCGGTCCAGAAATCATTGACGAGATTCCAGTCGCGGTCGTTCGCCCGGAAATCCGCCTCGGCGGAGGCCAGCGTCTTGAGCATCGTCGATGCGTGGCGTTCGTTGGAAGCCCGCTGCGAACTCCGGAGACCGCCGATGCCGATCGCGACGATGACCCGGCTCACCCCGACGAGCACCAGCCATCTCAGAGGAGGCAACCCGACCCGGCTGCGCCGCGCAATAGCCATGAGGGTATTTTGCAGGCCACGGCGCGGCCGTGGTCGTCAAAGGAGGGTGAACCCCAGGCAGAAGAGGGTCCTCCGCTGGAGCGTGCGCGGCGTCGTCGTCTTCGGCCTCCCCCTCTGGCTATACTCCTGCATGATCCTGATGCCCGGGAAGTCCCATCAGGGACCGCTCCCGGCGATGACGCCGAAGCAAGCCGAACTCTCCGCCCAGCTTCGCCGCGACGTCATCGAACTCGCCGAGAAGATCGGGGAACGAAACACGTTCCATTACGCGGAGCTCCGGAAGGCCGCGGACTATATGGAGCGCGAGCTTGCCGTCGCTGGAAAAGTCTCGCGCCATACCTACACCGCGCGCGGCAAGACCTGCGACAACATCGAGGTCGAAATCCCGGGCAGGACGACGCCCGGCGAGATCGTCGTCGTCGGCGGCCACTATGACTCCGTCGTCGGCTGCGTCGGCGCGAACGACAACGGCACAGGCGCCGCGGGAGTCCTGGCCCTGGCGCGCTCGCTCGCGAAGACGTCGCCCGCCCGGACCCTGCGCTTCGTCGGCTTCGTCAACGAGGAACCGCCGCATTCCCGCACCGACGAGATGGGCAGCCGGGTCTATGCGAAGCGCTGCAGGGAGCGCCGCGAAAACATCGTCGCCATGTTGAGCCTCGAGACCATCGGCTTCTTCTCCGACGCCGACGGGAGCCAGCACTATCCCGCCCCGCTCGGCCTGTTCTACCCGTCGGAGGGCAACTTCATCGCCTTCGTCGGGAACGTCGGCTCCCGCGCCCTCGTCCGGCGCTGCATCCGCGTCTTCCGCGAGCAGGCGGCCTTCCCCTCCGAGGGCGCCGCCGTCCCCGGGTTCCTGCCCGGCGTCGGCTGGTCCGACCACGAGTCCTTCTGGGAGCACGGGTATTCCGCGCTGATGGTGACCGACACGGCCCCCTTCCGCTACCCGCACTATCACCTGACCGGCGATACGCCCGACAAGATCGATTTCGACCGCTGCGCCCGGGTGGTGGACGGGATCGAGTCCGTGCTCCGCGACCTTGCCGGGATCCCCTGAATCCCCTCCATGCAGCCCGGCTTGTTTACGGGAATGGATTTCGGGCAATAACGCGGGCTCTCCGACCGGCTCATCCCCTCGTGTGTCCCCGCAGGAGACGTCCTCGGGTGCATTGGGGATGTGAACTCGACCCAGTCTTGAAGGAGAACCTCTATATGAACCGCCTGATCGCGCTGTGCCTCCTGGCCGCCCTGCCCGCCTCCGTGCCCGCCCAGGAGAAAAAGGACAAAGAATCCGTTCAACCGCTGCCCACCGCCTGCGAAATTCGCGCCTACTTCCTCGACAAGGACGACAAGGCCTGCGACGCAACCGACGTCAAGGCGACCGTCGTCTTCGACTCGAGCGACGGCAAGACCCGGTCCTACCCGATGGCGTATACCCGCCCGAAGGAAGGCCGCGAGGCCGCGCCCGACTGCCGCTACTTCGCCGTCGAAAAGACCGACTACCACTTCGGCGTCTACGCGACCTGCACGGACTCCTCCGTGCCCGGCGGGAACACCCACTATGACAAGCCGTTCCTGAAGCCGCTCGCGGTGCCCCTCGAGCCGGATCCCAAATCGGAGCCCGACAAGCGCAGCGCCGCGCTCGCGAGCTGCGGTTATTACCGGGCCTACCTGAACCAGCAGGACATCAAAGACCTGGCCGCGGGCCAGTACTCCGACGTCTCCATCGTCTGGACCATCCGCAGCGAGAACCGGAAGACGAAATGCTACAGCTGTTCATCCGGCAGCATCGAGGCGCCCTGCAATCGCATCTCCGACGACCTGAGGACCCTGGAAAAGCAGGTCCAGGCCGACGAGATGGACCAGGCCAAGGAGACCCTGGCGCGCATCCGGACGGACGTCGACGCCCTGCCTGCCGCGGCGGGCAACGAGAAGGCGAAGGCGGACTGCTCCGCGTGCTTCAAGGACCTTGAAACCGCCATCAATGCCGGAAAGAAGGACAAGGCCCTGAAGGAGATCCACAAGCTCCAGGCCAAGTGCGAGGCCTGCGAGGCGAATCCTTCGGAGTCCAAGCCCTCGAAGAAATAGGCGCAGCCCTGAGACGGGAGCCCTTCCCCCTCGCGGGACGGGCTCCCGCGCTCGGGCGGATCTCCCCTCGCATCCCGCAAGTCAGAGGATAGAATACGGGGCACTCTGGAGGGGAGAACCACGATGAGCGATTCCGGCAAGGATCCCGCGGCCGCGCGCGCGAAACTCGGGCTGAGCGAGGACCAGTTCAAGCAGCTGCGCGCCTTCCTCGACGGCCGCACCTTCGGGCTCAAGATCACCTGCGACCACACCCACACCCGCACCGAGGAGTGGGCCGGCCGCATGGGCGTGGACATGGAGGCGCTCGTGGACGCCCTCAAGTCGATGGGCGGCGCCTGCGACTGCAAGGTCCTCGCCGCCGTCCCGCCGGAGCACTTCGGCTGGACGGCCTGAACGACTAGCCGCCCGCCGCGCGCTCCACGTGCCCGCCGAACTTGTGCCTCATGGCGGACAGCACCTTCTCGCCGAAGCTGTGGTCAACCCGCGACCGGAAGCGGGTGTAGAGCGACGCCGACAGCACCGGCACCGGCACCGCCTCCTCGATCGCGGTCTGGATCGTCCATCGACCTTCGCCCGAGTCGGCGACGGAGCCGCTGAAGCTGGTCAGCTTGTGACTCTCCGCAAGCGCCGACGCGGTGAGATCGAGGAGCCAGGAGCCGACGACACTACCGCGGCGCCACACCTCGGCGATCTCGGGGAGATCGAACTCGTAGCGCTGGTCCGCGGGGACGTCCTGCTTCGAAGCGCCTTCCAGGATGTCGAAGCCCTCGGCGTAGGCCTGCATCAGGCCGTACTCGATGCCGTTGTGGACCATCTTCACGAAATGCCCGGCGCCCGCCGTGCCGCAATAGAGATATCCCTCGTCGGCCATGCCGGAGCCTTCCTTACGACCGGGCGTCGGATCCGCGGCCGACTTCCCGGGAGCCAGCGCCTTGAAGATCGGCTGCAGCCGGTCGAAAGCCGATTTGCCCCCCCCGATCATGAGGCAATAGCCCCGATCGAGGCCGTAGACGCCGCCGCTGGTGCCCACGTCCAGATACTGCACTCCGCGGGCCCCGAGCGCCTTGGAGCGGCGCACGTCGTCCTTGAAGTAGCTGTTTCCGCCGTCGATGATCACGTCGCCCGACTGCAGGAGCTCCCCCGCCTTCCAGACGATGGCCTCGGTGGGCGCTCCGGAGGGGACCATGACCCAGACCGCGCGCGGAGGCGTGAGCTTCTTGACGAGCTCCTCGATCGAGGCGGCCCCGGTGGCCCCCTCCTTCTCCAGCTGGCGGATCGGATCCGGGCTCAGATCCGTCACGACGCACTCGTGGCCCTTCCGCATCAGTCGGCGGACGATGTTCGCGCCCATGCGCCCCAGTCCGATCATTCCCAGCTGCATGTCCAGATCCTCCTCGTTCGTCAGCACAGTCTACGCGCCGGGCCCGAGCGCACTCAAGAAGGAACGGATCTCTTCATGAATTGTTTGCAGTCCGCTCGTACATATCGAATAGTGGTATTGCTTCAATGTCAGGAGGGAGAGCGAACAACCCATGAACCCCCTTCGTGAAGGCCTCCTCCGGCAGCGCGTGCCCGAACCCTGCGCGATGGTCATCTTCGGCGCGTCCGGAGACCTGGCCCACCGCAAGCTGGTCCCCGCGATTTACGCCCTCGCCCACGAAGGACTTCTCCCCCCCTTCTTCTCCCTGATCGGCGTCGCCAACGGCGAGTTCGACCGCGACGGATTCCGAAACGACATGCGCGAGGCGCTCGGCAACTTCTCCCGCTACAAACCGGTCAACGAGACCGTCTGGAACGCCCTGTCCGCCGGGATGGATTACGTGAAGGGCGACTTCGACAATCCCAAGACCTACGAGGACCTCGCCGCGCGCCTCCAGGAGAGCGACGCGCAACGCGGCACCAAGGGCAACCGCCTCTTTTACCTGTCGACGGCGCCCAGCCTCTTCGAGACCATCGCGCGCCGCCTCAAGCAGCACGGCATCGTCAAGTCCCCCGGCTGGCAGCGGGTGGTCATCGAGAAGCCGTTCGGACGCGACCTCGCCAGCGCGCGGGAGCTGAACCAGAACCTGAAGAAGATCTTCATCGAGGAGGAGATCTACCGCATCGATCATTACCTCGGCAAGGAGACGGTGCAGAACATCTTGGTCCTGCGCTTCGCCAACGGTCTCTTCGAACCCGTCTGGCGCAATCAGTTCATCGACCACGTGCAGATCACCGTCGCGGAGACCCTCGGCATCGGCTACCGTTCCGGCTACTACGAGGAAGCCGGCGCGGCCCGCGACATGATGCAGAACCATATGATGCAGCTCCTCGCGCTGATCGCGATGGAGCCCCCCATCAGCCTCGCGGCGGAGCAGATTCGCAACGAGAAGGTGAAGGTACTCGAGGCCCTCCGCCGGATGAAGGACGAGGAGGTCGGCGTCCAGACCGTGCGCGGCCAGTACGGCCGCGGATACGTCGGGGGCGCCCCCGTCAAAGGCTATCGGGAAGAGACCGGCGTCAACCCGCAGTCGAAAACGGAGACCTTCGGCTGCATGAAGCTGTTCATCGACAGCTGGCGCTGGTCCGGGGTCCCGTTCTACCTGCGGCACGGGAAGCGCCTGCCCAAGTCCGGGACGGAGATCTCGCTCTTCTTCCGGAATTCGCCCGGCATCCTGTTCAACGCCGCCGACAGCCAGACGCCGATCGAGCAGAACGTGCTCACGATCCGCGTGCAGCCCGACGAGGGCGTCTCGCTGCGCACGGAGGCCAAGGTCCCCGGCCACGCGCTTCAGATCCAGTCGGTGAAGATGGATTTCCGCTTCGGCTCCGAGTTTGCCGGAGCCTCGCCCGAGGCGTACGAACGGCTGCTGCTGGACGCGATGATCGGCGACGCGACGCTGTTCATCCGCCACGACGAGGCGGAATTGTCCTGGAAATTCTTCGATCCGATCCTGAACGCCTGGAGAAACGACAGCTCCAAGCCGGTGTGTCCCTATGCCGCCGGCACCTGGGGTCCGCAGGAAGCGGACCAGCTGCTGCTGGACGACGGTCGGAACTGGAGGAGACTCTGATGTCGGATCCCGCCCCCGCGACCTCCCCCATCCCGGCGATGGCCGAATCGGCCTACCGCGCCTGCTTCTCGAACCTCGTCATCTACACCGAGGAGCCGGAGGACGAGAAGCTCCTCGACGGCGTCATGTCCGAATACGTGCTGAAACATCCCTGCCGGATCATCCTGATCCTCGCGCAGCCCCGGCAGTCGTCCAAGCTCGAGACCGCCCGAGTGGCGCGGACCTTCACGGGCACGGCCGGCCGGACGTCGACGTGCGACCAGATCACGATCCACGCCGCGGGCTCCGGCCTGAAGGAGATCTGCGGCGCCGTTCAGCCCCTGCTCGTGGCCGACCTGCCGGTGAACTTGTGGTGGCGGGGCATGTTCCTCAACCAGCGGCAGCTCGTCGAGCAGATGCTCAGCTTCTCGGACCGCTTCATCTATGACGGCGGCCAATGGACGAATCTGCACTACACCGTGCTGCAGGTGGCCGACTGCATCAAGTCGCACAGCAAGAAGGTCGGCTTCACGAACTTCAACTGGTCGAGGCTCCGCCCGTGGCGGGAATGCGCGGCGGATTTCTTCGACCCGGGAATCTTCGAGTCCGAGGTCTGGGAACTCAACCGCGTCCGCGTGGAATACATGGCGCTCCCGGGCAACGAGGAGGGCCAGCAGTTCCGGGCGCTCCTGCTCGTCGCCTGGCTCTCCGTCCAGCTGGGCTGGACGGCCAAGTCGGGTCAGACCGACGGCGATCTCGGCCAGCTGCAGTTCACCGACAAAAAGGGGCTCCCCGTGGACACGGAGCTTGCCCTTCTGCCCCAGAGCGGGCCCCAGAGCCAGGGGATCCAGAGGGTCACGATCTCGGTCGACCGGCCGCCCAAGTCGCAGGATTTCATCATCGAGCGCGACCATAAGGATCACCTGATGGTGCTTTCGTCGCGGACTCCCCAGGGGACGACGGTCCTCAGGAAGACGCCCCACTCCGATTCGAGCCTGGCCGAGTTGCTGCACCGGGAACTGGGCCGCCGGGTCCGCAACCGCGTCTTTGAAAACACCTTCCAGACGGCCGGCGCCCTGCTCCAGATGATCTGATCGAAGCGGCCGTCACCTCGGCTCAGGGTGAGCGTGGCGCTCCATCGCAATGCCCGCCATCGCAAGGAGGAAGAGGACGGCGGAGAACAGGTAGAGCCACCACGGCGGCTCGAAGGTCGGCAGCTGATCCTGGTAGATCCACGTCATCGTGAGCACCGCCAGGTTGTTCAGCGCGTGCGCGATGACGCCCGCCCACAGGCTGCCGGTCAGGTGGACCAGGACGCCGAAATAGCAGCCCAGGACGACCATGAGGCCGCGCTGCACCAGGGTCCCGTGTGCCGCGGAGAAGAGGATCGACGTCCCCGCCAGCGCGATATAGACTCCGAATCTCGCGACGAGGCCCCGGAACAGGATGCCGCGGAAGAAGGTCTCCTCGCATAGGGGCGGAATGAGGACCAGCAGGGACAGCGCCGGGAGGGCCCCCTCGTCGCGCGCCTTCCGGATCCCCTCGGCGATCTTCGCCTCCTCCGCCTGCGCCCGCTTCTCGTAGCCCGCCGCGCGGATCGCCTCCGTCTGCACCCGCGACAGGCCGTAGACCAGCCACAGGCTCGCGACGGAGGCCAGGAGCACGAACGCGACCTGGCGGCCCCCGAGGGGCACGAATCCGTTCGAGGCGAACGGCTTCAGCCCCGCCCAGCGGGCATACAGCAGCGGCGTGCCCAGGAAGGCCGCCTGCTGGAGAAGCCCCGCAACCGCCGGCGGCGTCCCCGCGGCGATCAGGAGCATGGCCCCCAGCATCGCCAGCAGCGCCAGCCCCAGCACCCGGGCCGCGTCCCCCGCGTCGGGCTCTCGCATCCGGAGTTACTTCTTCTTCAGCTCCTCGATCAGCGAACGGAGCTCCGCCAGCCGCTCCGACATCATCTTCTCCTCGAACTGCAGCGACTTGAGCGCATTGCCCGTCGCCACGTTCGCGCGGTCGTCGACGCTCTTGGCCAGGTCGACCAGCTCCTTCTGGAGCTTCGCCATGTCCTCGAGCTGCTTCTCCACCTTGAGCTGAAGCTGCTGCACGGTGACGTACTTCTGGTCGATCCCCGTCAGCTCCGACTTCAGCTGCGACTTCACCTGCTCGTCATGGGCCAGGAGCTCCGCCTTGACGGAGTCCAGTTCCTGCTTCGTGACGCCGCCGCAGCCCGGCATCGCGGAGTACGACAACGCGGTCAGTACGACCCAGCCGAGTTTCTTCATCCTTCCTCCAACCTATTTTTCGGGCAAATCCTGCACGCAGCGGAAGCCCACCTTCCGCCCGCGATATGTCTGGAGATACCAGTAGCGGTACGTCACCTTCGACGCCTCCGGCGCGTCCTCGATCAGCAGGATGCCGCCGCGGACGACCCGGCGCTTTTCGCCGAAGTCGGGATGCTCGCTCTTGCTCCAGGGGTAGCGCTGGAACCAGTCCGCCGTCCACTCCAGCACCCCCGAGCCCATTCCGTCGATGCCGAGGTAGCTCTTGCCCCCGTCCTTCTGGAACTTCGCGCCCCAGGGGTAGAGGCGCCGCCCGGACGGATCGAAGCCCGCCGCGCGCTCCCACTCGATTTCCCGCGGGATCCGCTTCTTCCTCCACCCGGCGTAGGCCGTCGCGTCCCAGTAGTCGACGCCGGCGACCGCGTCCTCCGCCTTCTGTCCCTCCCAGTCGAGGGGGACGTGCTTCTTGTTCGGCGGCTCCTCCTTGAGGCAGCCGGCGGTATGGCCGAAGCTGTCGAGCGCCTTGACGAATTCGGCGTAGTCGGCGACGCGCACCTCGCGGTCGTCGATGTAGAACGCCGGGGTGACGGCTTCGCCCTCCGGGCCCTCGACCGCGCGGCCGCCGCCCATGGGAAACTTCCCGCCCGGGACGTAGACCATGCCCGGAGGGGCCGCGAGCGCGACCGCAGCCTCCTCCTTCCCGCGGCGCAGTTCGTCCTGCGGGAAGTCCTTGAACTTCGGATCCGACGCGCGCTCGTAGACGGCCTTCGCCTCGGCCCACACGGCGCGCTTCGTCAGTCCGCGGCCCTGCTCGAGGAGCGCGTCGAAGTCCCGCCGCGCCTCCTTGGCCGCCATCTCCGCGGCGTAGGCGATCTCCGTCTCCGCCCGCTTGATCTCCAGCTCGATCGTCACCGACTGCCCGCGCGGATTCTTTCCGAGCTCCTTGTAGAGCTCCAGGGCGCGGGCCCAGTTCTTGCTCGTCCGCGCGCTCACCGCCTCCCCGAACATCGCGCAGAACTTCTGGTGCTCCCGGGCATCCTGGACCTGGGACTCGTCGGCGAACTCCGCCGAACGCTTCCAGTCCTCGGCCGCCTTGCCCCAGTCGCCGCCCTCGTTCCTCTCCGCACTCTTGCGCCAGCGGCGGAACGACACCGACCGGATCCTCGTCCGCAGCGCCTCGTCGTCGACGAACTTCTGCGCCGCCGCGAAGTGCTGGAGGGCGGTCTCCTCGTCGGGCTCGGCCTCGCCCTTCTCGATCTCCTGGTTGGCGCGCGCCTGCAGCTTTTTGTCGGCGACGTCCTTCGCGCCCAGGCGCTCCGCCTCCTCGAGCTGGGTATACGCCATCGACCACTGGCGGGAGCCGAACGCCTCCAGACCGCGGCGACGCGGCTCCTCCCACGCGAAGACGCCCGGCTTCGGACCCACGGGTTTCGGATCGACCGGCTTCGGGTCCACGGGCTTGGGATCGACCGGCTTCGGATCGACCGGCTTCGGATCGATCGGTTTGGGATCCACGGGCTTCGGGTCGACCGGTTTCGGATCCCCGGGCTTGGGATCCCCCGGCTTCGGGTCCTTTTTGACGACCTTCTCTTCCGTCGACGGGGGGTTCGCGACGAAATAGCCGGCGACGCCGAGGACGAGCACGGCGGCGACCAGGCCGATCACCTTGCCGCCGGACCCCGGCTTCCGCGTGCCCGGCATCGGCGCGGTCGGCTGCGTGACGCCCGTCTGGGTGTTGAGGACGGTCTTGAGCTTGTTCTCCTCCATCCGGACCGTCTCGTTGTACAGCGTCGACTTCTCGTCCGGCGTGACGCCGTCCTGGATGCCCCGGACGGCCGACACGAGCGATTCCGGCGTCGGATAGCGGGCCTCGGGATCCTTTGCCATGAGCCGGAGGATCATCGCCTCGACGCTGACGGGGATGGACGGGTTGACCTGCCTTGGCGGCGTGGGCTGCTTGTGGACGTGCTGGTACATGATCGCGGTCGCGCCTTCGCCGACGAACGGGGGCTGCCCCGCCGCGAGTTCGTACAGCACCACTCCGAGCGAGTACAGGTCCGCGCGGATGTCGCACTGGCCGCCCGTCGCCTGCTCGGGCGACATGTACTTGGCGGTGCCCATGATGACCTCAGACGCGGTGAGGTCGGACTCCGGGTTCTTCGCCAGGCCGAAGTCCATGACCTTGGTCTCGTTGTCCTTGGTCAGGAGGATGTTGGACGGCTTGATGTCGCGGTGGATAATGCGGTGGCGCCAGGCGACCTGGAGGGCCAGGCCCACGGACTCGCCGACCCGCAGGACCTCCTCGATGGTGAACTTGTGGCCCTTCTTGACCTTCGAGGCGTAGTCCTCGCCCTCGACGTACTCCATCGCGTAGTAATGCTGACCCTCGGCCTCTCCGGCGCCGAAGATCTGCACGACGTGGTTGTCGACGATGCGGGCCAGGAGGGCGGCCTCGCGGTTGAAGCGCTTGACGAACTCCGGGTTGGACGTGAGGTCGCTTTTGAGGATCTTGATCGCGGCGGGCCGGTCGAGGGAGATCTGCCGCCCCATATAGACGGCGCCCATGCCCCCTCGTCCGAGGAGACGTTCAAAGTTGATCTCGAAATCGCCCCAGGTCTTCAACGCCATGCGACGCTCGCGATCTCTCCTCGGGCCGTCCGGTCCGACACGAAACTCCGCAAATTATACAGAACCGACCGCAAAAGACACTCCCAATCACGCACCCGGGGCCGGCTCCGGCGGCGCCTTCCGCCGCCTCGCGGCTCCGAGCGCGAAAAGCACACCGCCCGGAATCGACACCAGGATCAGCGTCAGCTTGTAGAGCACCGACAGCGCGATCGCCTGGCTGGGATCGACGCCGCCGAAGCCCCCGAACAGCTCTCCATAGATGTACTCCTGCACGCCCCAGCCGCCGACCGAGATCGGCAGCGCCGTGACGATGAAGATGATCGGCTCGAAGATGAAGAACATCCACAGCCCGATCCCCTGGATCCCCATCGCCCGCGCCAGGCCGTAGATGACCAGGATGCTCCCGGCCTGCGCGAGGAACGAAAGACCCGCCGCCTGCGCCACCAGAGCCTTCTTCTCCTTCGCCGAACGGAAGACCCCGTCCAGCTCGTCCACGATCTTCCGGAACGGCAGGATCCCCACGAGCCTGCGGAACAGCGGACTGAAATACACCGCCGAGCCGACCACCATCGCCCCGAGCAGGCCATAGATCAGGCAGGCGATGCGGCGGTCGTGGAACTTGCCGAGGAACGGGGTCAGCGAGACGGCGCCGAGCACGATCATGACGCCCAGCCCCACCAGGCGGTCCAGGATCACCGTCGCCGCGACCGCCGCCTTCCGCGTCTCGCCCGAGGCGGCCAGAATCGCCTTGGTCAGGTCGCCCCCCACCGAGCCCGGCAGGAAGTTGTTGAAGAACGACCCCGCGTAGGTGACGAAGAAGATCCGGCCCAGCGGCGCGTCGAATCCATATCCCCTGAGGAGCAGCCACCAGCGCACCGCGAGGAACAGCTGGGGGATCAGCGTCGCCGCCATCATCAGGAAATACAGGGTCTTGTTCGTCTGGTCGAACAGCGAGAGGAAACCCTGCCGCCTCACGACCTCCGTGACGACGGACTTGCGGCCGTCGGCCCAGGAAACCTCGAAGCCGGACCCCGTCAGCGGCCGGACGGCGCTGATCTCGACCCGATCGCGATACGTCGGCTTGGACGTCGGACTTTCCTGGATCGCCCAGTAGTCCTGCCAGCGGATCATCCGCACGACGACGACCGCCGCCACGAGGGTGACGGCGATGCGCGCCAGGTTGACCAGCCAGCCGCGGAGCCTAGGGGACACCGCGCACCCGGGTCCGCGCGTCGAGGATGCCGTCGGTCTGCGCCGCATACTGGGCGAGCACCCGGCCTGCCAGGCCGGTCGCGTCCACGCCGAGGTCCTTGAGCCCCCGCGTCTCGACGTCGACATGCAGCTCGCGCTCGATGTTGATGCCGAAGTGGATCTTCGACGAGACCGGCGTCAGCGTGGCGATCGAGATGGAGAGCTTGCCGTTGCCCTGGAAGAGATCGTCTCCGTCGCGCCGGACCTCGCCGCCAAGCTCGTCGCGGACGATGGCCGCGAGCAGGCGCTGGCGGAGCACGGCCTTTTCCAGGTCGAGGTCGAAATGCTCGCAGATGAAGTGCAGCATGAGCGGGCTGGCGATGCGGGACTTCCGCCGCACGTCCTCAAGATCGACCATGTTGTCGAAGGGGATCTCGCAGCCGCCCTGGAAGGAGACGATCGAATCGCCCTGGACGCCGAAGTTCCGGTACGCCCACAGCGAGTGGATCTGCGTGCCGTCGTAGTCGATGCGGGCCGGGACGAGGTGGGTCTTCACTGCAGCGCTTCGGTCCAGGCCTTCCGGCTCCGCTCGATCCCGTTCTTTCCCGACTTCTCATACAGCAGGCGGGCGGCCATATAGGAGACGCTGGGGTCCTTGTCCTCGACGCAGTCGATCACCGCGGTCTGCGCGGTCTTGTCGTCGAGGTACTTGGCCAGCGCTTTGAGGGCGGACCTCCGCACGGAGGTCTCCGGATCCTTGAGCGTCTCGATGAGGAGCGGGATGCCCTCGGGGTTGCGGATGGTGCCGAGGGCGGCGCAGGCGGTCTGGCGCACCAGCGGATGCTTGTGCTTCAGCTTCGGGGCGATGTGCTGGAGGAATTCGGGCCTGCCGCGATGGGCGAGGAACTCGATGGCGCCGGTCACGACGAGGAAGTGCGGATCCTCCAGGAGCAGGACGATCTCCGCCATGGTGACGGCGTCCGACCTCTCCATCAGCTCGCGCGTGCCCAGGTAGCGCTCGTAGGGATCCTGACTCTTGAGGTTGGGCTCGGGGCCTCCGCACGACGCCAGCAGGAGCAGCGCGGGCCAGAGAAGCGGTCGCATGATGCGCCGTATTATAGGAGTGCAGTCCCGATTTACAACAGGACCTAGCGGCGCCCGAACCACTTCCGGGTGGCCTCCGCGATCGCCCCCGCGAGCTCCCGCTGCTTCTCCGACTGCCCCAGGAGCCGCTCCGCCGCCGGGTTCGAGACGAACTCCAGCTCGACCAGCGCCGCCGGGCAATGCGTGCCCTTGAGCACGCGCAGGTTGTGGTCGTCCTTCGTGCCGCGGTCCTCGCTGGTCCATACGGTCCCCAGCTCCGAGCGCAGCAGCGTCGCCAGCGTGCGGCTGTCGGTGTCCCGCCTGCCGCTGCAGCGCGGCACCCAGACCTCGTAACCGCGCGGCCCGTTGTTGCCCACGTAGTTCGTATGGACGGACAGAAAGAGATCCGGCCGCGCGTTGTTCACGATCGCCACGCGCGCGTCCAGGTCTTCGTCGACCTGGGTATCGAAGTGGTGGTCGGTCGTCCGCGTCATCACGACCTGCGCCCCCCAGCCCGACAGGATCCGTTGCAGCTGAAGGGCGACGCCGAGGTTGATGTCCTTCTCCATCAGTCCCGTGCCGCCGACGCCTCCCGTATGCTTCCCGCCGTGGCCGGGATCGATCGCGATCGTCAGGCCGGACATCAGGGTGCCGGGACGCTGCCGCGGCGGCGTTTCCGGCGCCTCCGGGGCGGAGGGCTTCAGCGTGACCGCCCCCGTCACGCCGCGGCGCGGCGGCGCGGATTCGACGAGGCGAGCGAGCTCGGGAGGAAGCTTGACGCGGCCGCCCTCGATCGTGACGGGGCTGCTCAGCGCGAAGGGCATCCCGTTGACGAGCGCGGAGCTCAGACCCGGGAGGAACACGAGGGTGGATCGACCCGCGCGAAGCGTATGGCGCCCCGTGGCCGCCTCGCAGGACCACTGGACGTCCCGGCCGCGGGCGATGTCGTCCAGGTCGGCGATGCCCGAAAGCAGAAAAAAGGCTGCAACGGCGAGCACGTCGTCCCCCTCTCTCTCGAAACCCCGGCGGCCCCCGCCGCCGCCTACTTGAGCGCGTCTTCCTTGCTGCAGGCGCGAACCGAGAACACGTCCTTCGGACCGCCCACCCGGTACAGGCTCCGGTCGGGCAGGAACGTGTACGTCGTCTTCCGCCGCACGCCGACGCTCGACTGCACCAGGATGCAGTCGGTCGGCTTGCCGTAGATCTCGATGTTCTCCAGGCCGCTCACCTCAATCGTCTCGGGTCCCCACTCCTCGGAATAAGGGGACAGCACCTTGAGGAAATAGACGCCCTTCCCGGCGCCGACGATCACCGGCCGGAGGCATTCGACGATATCGTTCAGGAGCACGCCCTCCTCGACCGGCAGAGAGCGCTCCTCCTTGATGCCGTTCACGTCGCGCGAGATCTTGACGCGGCCGTCCTGCAGCTGCGCCGACGCGCGGAAATTCCACTTCTGCTTCGTGGAGACCTTGGCTTCCTCGGAGTCGATTTTCTGGATGCGGCCGTCGGGGGAGAAAACCCCGCGCGACGACGTCGTGTCCGAGCTGCCCTCGCCGAAGTCGCTGCGGACCTCCGACTCGAAGGCATACAGCCCCTCGGAGCTGGAGATCTTGAGCCGCATGTAGCCGACCTTGCGGGTGGCGACGTGGATGGCATACCAGCGCTCGTTCAGGAGGGCGGGATCGATCTTGGCGCCCTTGAGGAGGCTCAGGACGCGGCCCTCGGCGGCGCGCTCCTCGATCGACAGATCGGAGGGCACGATCTCAAGGGAGCTGATCGAGGCTTCGACGAGGGGACGGATCTTGTCCGCCGCCTTGGGCGGATAGGCGGCGTCCATGAGGTAGTACTCGAGGTTGGAGCGGTGGACGACGGTCTTGAGGTAGACGAGGTCTCCCTGGGAGAAAACGATGCGGTAGGAGTTGTGGCCGGCGAGGGTGAGGTCCTTCTCCTCGAGGATCTTGGAGCCCTCGTATTTCTCCTTGATGCCTTCGCGGGCCTGGCGCTTGAAGACTTCCAGCGGGGTCGGGTTGGAGCTGGTCAGGTGGGTGACGAGGAGCTCCGCGGCGTTCTCGAGTTCGCCGGGCTGTCGGTACTTGACGACCACCGAGCCCATGCCGATGTGCCGGGTCCAGCCGGCCGGGGGCCGGAAGGCGATTTCGTGTTCCGGCGCCACCACGCGGAGTCCGAGATCCTGCGGCGACAGAAGGAGAAGCGTGATCCCCCAGGCTCTCCACATAATCACCGGTATTATGGACGTCGCCCCCTCCTTGTCAAGGAACTGCCAGAATCCCCAAAAAACAGACGGGCTGTTCCAGGGAGGCCGGCGGGGCTCGAGTCGGATTTTTGTTGTACTGGGAGGTCGCCCCGTTCTATATTGCCCGGCAAGCCCATCGACCGGGGCGAGCCGTTCGTTGTGCTTGGGGATAGAGATGCTGTCGGAAGCAGAACGGCGACTTGCCCGCATGGCGGTCCAGAAACACTACCTCACCGGCACCCAGCTCTGCGTCTGTATCGAAAGCCGGCGCGCTTCCTCCCTGCCTCTCGACCGCATCTTCGTCGAGCACGGCTTCCTCACCCCGCAGGAGGCCGAGGAGCTCCTGAGGATGACCCATGACGCGACCCCCACCGCCCCCGCCTTCGGGGAGATCCTGATCCAGCGCGGCCTCGCCAGCGACACGCAGGTCCTCGATGCGTATGCGGTCAAGACCCAGCTGGCGTCTCAGAACATCCACCGGTATCTCGGCGAGATCCTGGTGGAGCGCCAGGTCATTTCGCCCAACCACGTCGCCGAGCTGCTCGCCCAGCAGGGCAAGCGCGTCGTCGACTGCCACTCCTGCGGCTACCGCTTCAACGCGATGCACGACCAGGGCTACGAGTGCCCCGAGTGCGGCCGGCCGATCGACCGCGACCCGGAGCAGCCCGCCGCCCCCGTGCTTCCGCTGACCCTCCGCGAGGAGATCGGCAGCGGACCGAACGGCACCGTGCACCGCGCCTGGCATGAAACCCTCCGCCAGGAGGTCGCGCTCAAGGTCCTCAGGCCCGACCGGACGCCGGGCGACCTCGTCCGTCGCGCCGTCACCGTCCTTCACCCGAATGCGGCCCGCACGCTGCGCATCGCGTCGTGGAACGGCGCGCCCTGCATCGTGAGCGAGTTCGTGGAGGGAATCCCCCTCTACGACCACGTCGTCGGCAACGTCCGGCTCGCGCCCGAGGACGCGGTCCCGATCCTGAAGCAGGTCGCCGCGGCCCTCGCCGCCGCCCACGCGCGCGGCGTCGCCCACGGGAATCTCAAGGCGCGCAACGTCATCGTGCTCGAATCCCGCGAGGTGAAGCTGACCGACTTCGGCCTGGCGCCGGAGAAATCCGCCCAGTTCTCGGCCGACCTGCACCTGTATCTCGCGCCCGAGCGCCATCACTCGGAGCCGTCGCCCAGCGCCGACCTCTACGCGTGCGGGGTACTCCTCTACTTCATGCTCTCCGGCGGCCAGCCCTTCACCGCGCCGAACGCCGGCGAAATCCGCCGGCGTCACGCGACCACCCCGGCCGCCCTGACGACCCGCGTCCCCGGCCTCGCCCCCGGATTCGACGCCGTCTTCACCAAGCTCACGCAGATCGACCCCGACCTCCGCTACCGCAACGCGTCCGAACTGATGGCCGACCTCGACCGCCTGGACAACGGGGACAAGGCCGCGGCCGAGCGCGACCTGCGCCGCATCACGCGGCGCTCGAAGGCGCCGGCGTCCCCTCCTCCCCCGCCCGCGCCGAAATCCTCGACGCGCCGCCGGCATCCCCGCCGCCGTTCTTAAGTTCTTGAATCGTCCCGCTGCCACGGATAAGATCCCAGCACCATGCATCGACGCATCCGGCTCGACTGCGATGGAAGAACGACCGGGGAAATACTGGAGCGGTTGACCGCGGAGATCGACCGCCCGGGGGATACGCCGCGGCTCGTTCTTCACATCGACAATGCCTCGCGGGTCAACGACTCGCTCTGCCGCCTCATCCGCCAGCTCCTGGCGATGGTCCACGAGCGCGGGGTGAAGGTCTCCATCATCGACCCCACCGGCTGCACCGCCGTCCTCTGGGAAGCCCTTGGCGGCAGCGTCCATGTCGAGGTCTGCCGCCGCGAGGAGGAGATCTCCAGGCCCCTCGACGTCCTGGTGGTCGAGGACACGCCGGACAGCCTCGAGTTCCTCCGCGACCTCCTCGAGACCGCCGGCCATCGCGTGACCGCGGCCGCCACGGGCGCCGAGGCCGCCCGCCTCTGCGGGGACCGCAAGTTCGACCTGGTGCTGCTCGACCTCGTCCTGCCCGACGTCGACGGGATGACCCTGATGAAATCGATCCGCGGCTCGGGAATACCGGTCATCGCGATGTCCGCGTACCTCGACCGCTGGAGCGACGAGGAGTTCCAGCTCGCGGGATTCCGCACGCGGCTCCGAAAACCGTTCAAGTCCGCCGAATTGCTCTCGGCTCTCCGCGCCTAGAGGACGCGGTATAATCCCCCCGTGACTCCCGTCCTCCTTCTCGCCGTCGCGCTCTTCGTGCAGGCAAAGCCCCCGCCCCGCGCGCCCGAGCTGGCGGTCAGCGTGCAATATGCCCCCAGCGGCGACCTCGCCGGCCTCTGGCAGACCTACGTCGTCGAGCTCGACAGCCGCACGTCGAGGGATCTCGACCTCCGCATCCGGATCGAAGACGACAACTACCTCGTCGTCGCCACGCGCGCGGAGCGGCTTTCCCCCAAGGCGAAGAAGCGCGTCTTTCTCTATGCCCCCATCGGCTCCTTCGCCCGAGGCGCTCCCGCACACTGGCGCATCAGCGATGTCGCCGGCGAGGAGCTTGGGAGCGGCACGATGCCGATGGCGTCGCGCGGCTACGTCGCCAACAGCCACCAGGTCGGCCTGTTCTGCCGCATCCCGGCGGCCGATGATGATTTCGGGATCCCGAACGCGCTCAACAACGTCGAAGTCCGCTGCTTCCGCCTCAGCCCGGCGACGCTGCCCGACCGCTGGATCGGCCTCGCGGCGTTCGACCTCATTCTTCTCCATGACGCGCCCCTGGACGAGCTCACGGCCGACCAGTCGCGCGCGTTGAGCGACTACGTCCGCCAGGGCGGGACCCTGCTCCTCGTCCCCGGCGCCACTTCCGGCTGGCTCCGCCATCCGACGCTCGCCGCCCTCGCGCCGGTCAAGGCCGATGCGCCCCAGACCGTGACCTCCCTCCCGGGCCTGAACACGGCGTATGGCGAATTCCGGAGTCCCGAGCCCTTCCTCTCGCAGAAACTGAAGAACGGCATGCCCGGGTTCCCGTCGCGGCCGGAGCTGGGACAGGACATCGTCCGCTTCGACGCCGGCTTCGGCCGCGTCTATGTGGTCGGCGTCGATCTCCGCCACGCACCGTTCGACACCTGGGCCGGGCGCCGCGGCTTCTGGGGGGACCAGCTGTCGCAGCACCCGCGCTGGTTCGACGAGAGCGCGCCCGCGTTCCCGTCGGTGTCGAGCCTCAACCTGCGCCAGGAGCTGTTCCGCCAGGTCGCGCGCCTGATCAACCCGTATCCGCCGTTCGGGCTGATCTTCGCGCTCGCAGTGCTCTTCCTCGCCGCCGTCGGCCCGCTGAACTATGCGATCCTCTGGAAGCTCCGCCGCACGCTGCTCCTCGTGGTCACCGTGCCGGCGATTTCCCTCGGCTTCCTGGCGCTCATCTTCATGCTCGGCTATCTGCTCAAGGGCACGTCGACGGTGGTGCACTCCGCGCGGCTGCTGACGACGCGCTCCGGCCTCGACTGCGCGAGAGAGACGCAGATGTATTCCCTGTTCTCCCCGTCGTCGCGGACCTACGACGTTTCCTTCGCGCCCGGCACCTTCGGCCCGACCGGCCGCTGGACCGCCTGGGAAAACCAGCCGTACCAGCAGCGCAGCCGGGAGCTCATGGCCACCATGACCTGCGACACCGGCAGCGGGCTGGCGATCAAGGGGCTGGGGGCCGGCCAGTGGCAAAGCTGGAATCTGGAGGCGCGCGGCCTCCGCGACCTCGGCAAGGGCGTCCGCTTCACCCTCGAAGGCGATAAGGTCCGCATCGTCAACGGATCCCCGCACGTCATCGAGCGCGGCGTGTTCCTCCAGACCGGGACCGAGCTGCGGTCTGCCCCGTTCGGCCGCATCGAGCCCGGCGGCAGCGCCGAAGTCACGACGTCGCGGCTGCAGACGACGGCCACCGAAGCGGCCGGCTTTCCTCCGGAATCGCTCGGCGACTGCGCCCTCAAGTCGTGGCTCGACACGATCTCGGGAACGCCTTCCCCGGCGTCGCCGACCCTGACGGTGCATCCCTTCCTGCTCTGCGTCCTGAAGGAGGGCGAGCCGACGGTGACCGTCGATGCCCGACTCTCCGGCCGCAGCCAGGCCCTGACCCTGCTCCATGTGTCGGAGGGCCCGTGATCGAAGTCGACAACCTCCGGAAGCACTACGAGGGCCACTGGGCGGTCCGCGGCGTGAGCTTCGCCGTGCAGGAAGGGGAGATCTTCGGCTTCATCGGCCCCAACGGCGCGGGCAAAACCACGTCGATCCGCATCATCAGCACGCTTCTGGAGCCCACGGCCGGGACGGTGAAGGTCGGCGGCCGCAGCGTGACCGGCGACGCGGAGGCGGTGCGGCGGCTGATCGGCTTCATGCCCGACAACTTCGGCGTCTACGAACGCATCACGGTCTGGGAATACCTCGACTTCTTCGCCGCGGCCTACGGGCTGGAACGCCGCCGCCGCGCCGCCGCGATCGAGGGCATCATGGAGCTCACCGACCTCGGCGGCCTTCGCGAACGCCTCACGGGCGAACTCTCCAAGGGCATGCGCCAGAGGCTCTGCCTCGCCAAGACCCTCGTCCACGATCCGAAGGTGCTGATCCTCGACGAGCCCGCGAACGGCCTCGATCCGCGCGCCCGCATCGAGTTCCGCGCCCTCCTCAAGGAACTCCGCTCGATGGGCAAGACGATCCTGATCTCCTCGCACATCCTCACGGAGCTTTCGGACATCTGCACCTCCGTCGCCATCCTGGAAAAGGGCAAGGTCGTCGCGTCGGGCACGATCGACTCGATCAAGAAGGCGCTGCAGCCCGGCCTCGCGTTCCGCCTGGAAGTGCTCGGAGGAGCCGACGCGGCCCGCGCCGTCCTCGAGACGCTCCCCGGGGTGTCGAACGCGAAAACCGAAGCCGACGCGGTGCGCTTCCAGATCAACGCCGGCCGCGAGGAGATCCCGGAGCTGGTCCGCGCGCTCGTCGCGAAGGGCGTCGCGATCACCGGCCTTCAGGAGGAGAAAACCGACCTCGAAGGGCTGTTCATGAAGCTGACCAAGGGGGAGGTCTCGTGAGCCTCCCCCCGCTGCCGGCCCGGGAGCCGCTGCATGCCCGCCTTGCCGGGCTGCTGGAGCGCGCCTTCAATCCCATCATGCTGAAGGAGCTGCGCGCGAACCTCCGCGGCTCGCGCTTCTTCATCACGCACCTGATCATCCTCTGCGTGTTTGCCGCCGGCCTCATCCTCGCCTTCCTCTCGATGCTCCCCTCCGCCCGCAACGCCTACGACGAGACCGATGACCCCTCCGCGGTCGGCCGGCGCGTGTACCAGATCACCCAGTTGCTCCAGCTGGGCGTCGCCTTCCTCGTCGTCCCCGGCCTCGCCGCCACGTCGATCTCCAGCGAGCGCGAGAGCCTCACCCATGAACTGCTCCTGACGACGACGATGACCGCGCGCCAGATCGTCTGGGGAAAGTTCACCGCCGCAATGACGCAGGCGTTCACGCTCTTCATTTCGATGGTGCCGCTCGTCAGCCTCTGCTTCCTGTTCGGCGGCGTCACCGTCTACCAGATCCTCGCCAATTACACGTTCCTCTTCGCCCTCTCCGCGACGATGATCGCGTACGCGCTGTCGATGTCGGCCAACGCGCGGACGACGCAGCGCGCCGTCGGCTCCGTCTACGGCCTCACCCTGCTCGGCGGGATCTTCATGTCCATCTTCCTCGGCTCGTTGTGGAGCGCGGGAGTGCTCGACGGCCTCGCGGTCGCGTACGGATTCGCGTCGACGTCCGACTTCAACCGCGCGGCCACGCTGAGCCTGATGAACCGCGTCCTCTACGTCCACCTCGTGCCCGGGTATCTCTGGGCGATGCTGACGTCGCTGTTCTTCATCAACGCGACGAACCGCCTGAAGCCGATCTTTTCGAACCGCTCGACGCCGCTGCGGCTCTACTTCATCTGCGTGCTCTTCGCGGGCGGCGCGATCGCGGCGCTCGCGCTGCATCACTCGATGCCGGCCGCCCAGCAGGCGGAGGACCGCTCCTATGTCCTGATGACCTGCTCGATCGTGATCTTGACGATCTCGCTGCTGGGCGCGCTCTTCGGCTGCGAGGACCCCGTGCTGCCGCCCCACCTGGCGGCCGAGGTCGAGGGTTTCCGCGGCCGGCGCCGCTTTCTGCGCCTGCTCTGGCCGGGCTCCGGCTCCGGCGCCGCCTTCACCGTCTCCGTCATGGCGGTCTTCCTGGCCGGCATGTTCGCCGCCCTCGCCCCCTTCACGCGCGATTTCGACCGGGGCGTATGGACCGGCTTCCCCCCGGCCAGTCCGCTCGTCGCCGCCCTGCTCGCCGTCTTCTGCTGGACCCTGTTCACGTCGACGCTGGCGCGCTACCTGTCGGCGCTGATGCCCGGCCGGCCCCTGCTCCTGCGCACGCTGCTGATCCTCTCGTGCCTCTTCCTCGCCCTCTTCCCGCTCATCCACTGGGCGGTCTCGGAGGCGATCGACCGGGATCCGTCGGACCGCATGCGCACGAACGGCCCCGTCACGCTGAGCCTCAGCCCCATCATGGCGGTGCTCTCGGCACTGGACCTGAACAGCGGACGACGCGACTTCCCCCGCTATGCCGGAGCCGTCCCCGTCGCCGCCGGCTTCCTCGTCTTCTCGCTCCTGTCCAGCGGCCTTCTATACGCCCTCGGCACCAAGGCGAGGACGAAGCTCCAGAAGCAGCTCGACGAGGAGACCGGCGCCAGGATCGGCTAACCTCCGTCGGGGCGGAAGCAGCGGCGGCAGCGCGCCTCGTACTTGTCGGAATGGCCGACGTCGATGCGCCGGCGCCCCTCGCTCACGCGCTGGCTGCGACCCGCCGGCCCTCCGCAGACCAGGCAGATCGCCAGGTTCTTGGTGACGTATTCCGCCACCGCCATCAGCCGCGCCATCGGCTCGAACGGCTTGAGGCGCCAGTCGGTATCGAGGCCCGCGACGATGACCCGCATCCCGCGGTCGGCCAGGGTCTGGCAGACGGCCACGATCCTGACGTCGAAGAAGTGGGCTTCGTCGATGCCGACGACCTGGGTGCCCGGGCGGACGCGGTCGAGGACATCGCGCGAGCGGCGGAGGGGGACGGAAGGGATGCGGATGAGGTCGTGCGAGACGAGGTCCTCGCGGGCGTAGCGGATGTCGAGCTTGTGCTTGAAGACCTGGACCTTCTGGCGGGCGAGGGAGGCGAGCCGGAGGCGCCGGATCAGCTCGTGGGTCTTTCCCGCGAACATGGAGCCGCAGATGACCTCGATCCAGCCGCTTCCGCGAGGGATTTGATGCATGGCCGTCCGCAGCCGAGTATAATCGGCTTTCTCATGGCGGATAAGGACAAAGACAAGGACGAGCTGAAGTACGTGGCCCGCAACAAGAAGGCCTTCTTCAACTACGAGATCGTGGAGAAGATGGAGGCCGGGATCGTGCTGCAGGGCTCCGAGGTGAAGTCGATCCGAAACGGCAAGGTGGCGATCCACGAGGCCTATGCGCGGGTGAAGAACGGCGAAGTCTTCGTCATCGGGATGGACATCTCGCTGTACCCGCAGGCGGGACCCCACAACAACCACGAACCGCGGGCGGTGCGGAAGCTGCTGCTGCACCGGCAGGAGATCAACCGCCTGATCGGCAAGACCCGGGAGAAGGGATTGACCCTGATCCCGCTGGCGTTGTACTTTAAGGACGGTCTCGCGAAGCTGCAGATCGGACTGGCGAAGGGCAAGAAGCAGTACGACAAGCGCGAGACGATCAAGAACCGCGACGCGGCGCGCGATCTCCGGCGCCGGTCGATGAAGAACCAGTAACGGGACGGCCTCAGGGCAGTCCCCTTCCTTCGATCTTTGATAAGTGGGGCCCGAACAGGTTTCGACCGGGATGTTGAGACGGTTTGCAGCGCGCCGTGGATGCTCGTCGGCCACGCTAATAAACGGGCACAAAAACACAAATGCCAAACCGGCATACGCTCTGGCGGCATAACTGCAGCCACGTCACCTGGGCTCTGCCCACTGCCGCGCAAGCGGGGGTTCAGGACCGACGCTAATGTGTGGGATATGCGGACACGCCAGACCAGCTGGGCGTGAAAGCGAGAAGAACGTGCTGGGAGGGCCTTCGGGATCCCGTCGATGGGAGCCCGGGGGCCGAGATAAATCGTCGACTACGCGCGTAGGATAGCGATCGTTCAGACACTCCGGGACGGCGGTTCGATTCCGCCCGGGTCCACCACCCTCTCCTCCGGCTGGAGCGAAGCGACAGCCGGATCACGACGGGACTACCTAGCCCCACCCCATAGTCCCTGGAGATCACCCGGATGAAAGGGGTCTACGCGTTGCAAAGCATTCCCTATCGCAGCAAGCGGTATACCGGGGTCGCGGAGCGGCATGACGATAGACTCGCCTCGCACTACGAGGGCAAGTCCCCCCACACGTCGAAGCTCAAGCCCTGGAAACTCGTCGTGGCGATTCGGTTCGAAGAGGACCGGCGAGCCTTGGAGTTTGAACGTGATCTCAAGGGCGGGACCGGCTTCTCTTTCGCCAAACGTCACTTCTGGCAGCCATGGATGCCGTTCAGTCGTGCTTCACCACGCAGAACTGCTGCTTCCCCTCCTGCTCCAGTCGCAGCAGCTTGAAGCCGTACTCCAGGGGGATCCCCTTCAAACCGCGCGCCTTCGTGATCGAGCCCTCCACGAAGCAGGTCAGCTGCCAGACGATGTCGGAGAGCAGGCGCTCGCGCTCGTTCTGGGTCAGGCCCAGGCCGCGGCGTCGCCGCTTGAGCCAGCTTCCAAACGAACCATTGAACTTCATAAATAGCTCCTGGGCTGCGGCGTTGCGGGATTATCCTGTCAGGTGGCGGGCCACCCATCCTCGACCTGTGTTAAAGCATTAGTCTTTGTGTCACTAATTGTGTCACTAATCGTCCTTCAACCGTAGCGAATTGCTGTCAATTATCGGTTCTAATCTGGCCTCAGGGCGAGTAAAAATGATCTGAAACATTCGAATTTCTAAGATGAGGAGAACT
>Ga0137409_10000080_pt1 | contig 82489 bp, 77 predicted proteins | sample CZODoug1_16funga_FD_122059 | JGI IMG/M metagenome (GOLD analysis project Ga0137409, IMG submission 122059) | Vadose zone soil fungal communities from Angelo Coast Range Reserve, California, USA - CZODoug1_16fungal (Hybrid Assembly) | ecosystem: Environmental > Terrestrial > Soil > Vadose zone... | reverse complement strand
GGTCAAATAGTCGTCCACCGTCTCACTCCACGCTCTACGAGCTCTTCGATACCAGTTCCGATACCCATTCGCCGATGCGCCCGGGCAGCTGATCCTGCGGGCACTCGACCTGTGCGCCTTGCGAGCGCAGCGGCTTCACCGCCACGACGCCGCGCTGCATCTCATCTTCGCCAAGAATCACGGCGACGGTTGCGCCGCTGCGATCCGCGCGGCGAAATTGGGACTTGAAGTTGCCCCCACCGACGCTCGCCTGCACGCGCAAGCGCGGATGCGCATCGCGCAGCCGTTCCGCGAGCCGCAGGCCTGCGCTCTCGGCCTGCTCGCCGACGATGATCACGAAGACGTGCGGGGGCGCCTGCGCCAAAGTGGCATCGGCCTGTGCCATCAGGGCGACCACGCGCTCCTGACCCATTGCCCAGCCAATCGCGGGCGTAGGATCGCCGCCCAGCTGCCCGAACAACCCATCGTAGCGACCACCCGAGCAGATAGCGTCCTGCGCACCCAGTGCGTCCGTGAGCCACTCGAATACGGTGCGCGTGTAGTAGTCGAGGCCGCGCACCAGCCGCGCATTGATCCGGTATTCGATTCCGGCCGCGCTGAGTTGCGAGCACAGCGTGGTGAAATGCCGCTGTGATTCCTCGTCCAGATGATCCGTGATCATGGGCGCCGCCTCGACCACCGCGCGCATTTGCGGATTCTTGCTATCCAGGATGCGCAGTGGGTTGCCAGAGAGCCGACGCCGGCTGTCCTCGTCGAGGGCGCTCTCATGCGCGCGCAGATACTGCACCAGGTGCTCACGGTATGCGCGGCGCGAGTCCGGCGTACCGAGCGAATTCACCTCGAGACGCACCGGCCCGATGCCGAGCCGTTTCCACAAGCGCGCCGCGATCAGGATGATCTCCGCGTCCACGTCCGGCCCCGGATAGCCGAACGCTTCCACGTCGATCTGATGAAACTGCCGGTAGCGTCCCTTCTGCGGTTTCTCGTGCCTGAACATCGGCCCCATGCACCAGACACGCGCCCGCTGGTTATGCGTGAGCCCGTTGGAGATTGCCGCGCGCACCATGCCGGCGGTCGCTTCGGGTCGCAGCGTCAGGCTCTCGCCGCCCTTGTCGGTGAAGGTGTACATCTCCTTCTCGACGATGTCGGTGAATTCGCCAATCGAGCGCTTGAAAAGGTCGGTCTGCTCCATCACCGGCACGCGCATTTCCTCGTAACCGTAGCCCGCCAGCACCTCGCGCGCGACGGCCTCGAGTCGCTGCCAGTAGGCGATCTCCGCCGGCAAGATGTCGCTCATGCCGCGGACCGGCTGAATCCTGTTGGTCAATGCAGAGCCCCAGGGCCTTCGGCGCTACCGTTTGGGACGCACGTTGCCGCGCGCATCGAGAGAGAACTCAGCCAAGTTGCCGCGCCTGACCTCGGGCGGCAACGTGACGTCGCGTCCATCGAGCTGCAGCCGTACGCCGTCGGCGAATCCAAGAAACACTCGCAGCGGCGTCTGCGCCGCGACGCTGCGCGATGTGCCTGTCGTTCCCATGTCAAAAAATACCCGTACTTCCGAGGCGTCATAGATCTCGACCCATGAATCGGCCGTAAAAGTCATGCGTATCCTGGCGCGCCCGGCACCATCCTCCGCGCTTGTCTTCTCGATCCGGGGTGCCGCAGACGTTGCCGTCGGCGCAGGCGGTACCGGTGTCACCGTTGCGGGTGTAGGCAGCCCCGAGGTCATGGTCGCAGGCGCGGTCGCGATTTCCCGACTCGCGAGGAACCATCCCGCGGCCGCGGCCACGATCACGACCGTGACAATCACGATCAGCGTCCAGCTGATGCGAAACCGGCGGGCGGGCGCGGCCGGCTTCAGCGGCACGAGCTCCGGTGCGGGTGCCTGCGTCGTCTCGCAGGCGGCCAGCAATGCATCTGCATCGAGCCCGAGCAGCCGCGCGTATTTGCGCAAGTGCCCCTTGGCGTATACCGGCGCGCCGAGACTCTCGAAGCGCCCGGCTTCCAGGGCCTCGATGGTTCCCACGCCGACATGCAAATCCTCGGCGATCTGCGCCGCGCTCAGGCCGCGGCGTTCCCTTTCCGCCTTTAACCGCTGTCCTGGCGCGGCTGCTGCGTTTGATTCCTTCGGGCTGCTAGGGAAGCTCTGCCCTGCGCTCATCCGTCTACCGTTCGGAAGCGAGCAGCGCCCGGGTCTGCTCGGTTTGCGGGTATTCGCTCTTCAACCGGCGCGCATAGGCATCGGCCGTCGTCTTGTCGCCGCGCGCGCGTTCCACGCGTACCCCGAGCCACAGGATCTCCGGACCCGGCGCTGCTACCACCGCGAGGTAGCGCTTGATCAGGCCGCTCGCTTCGTCATTGCTCGCCTTGGTGCCGCGCTGGAAATCCAGGTCCGCGAGCTGCAGGAGCGCATCGCCGAAGCGTGGCTTGATGGACAGCGCCTGGCGAAAGTATTTCTCGGCCTCATCGAGGCGCTCCGCGCCACGCATGCACATGCCGGCATTGGTGATCGGAACCTCGGGTGTGCGGTAGACAGGGTTGTTCGCCGCCTTGAGCAGCATCTTCTCGCCTTCGTTCGTCTTGCCCTTGCGGCACAGATACACGCCGTAGTTGTTCTGCATCTCGGGATCGTCGGGCTTGAGGCGCAATGCAGCCGCGTAATGTTCATCGGCCTTCTTGTCATCGCCAAGCCGGTCATAGACCAGCCCCGCGGTCATCTGCACCGAAACATTGTTCGGATCCTGCGACAGCGCCCGATCGACTTTCTCGCGGGCGACCGCCAGGTCACCTTTCTTCAAGTACTCGATGGAGAGCTGCGCATTGAAGGTGGCAGCTTCGGTTGGTGAGGTCGGCCGGCCCGAGGACGAGGTCGGCGGCGTCGTGGTGCAGGCGCCGAGCGCCAGCAACGCGATAGCGCCGAGGAATAAACGCGTGTTCATGCCTCTACAGCCAGGCTGTGCAACTTCTGGCCGAGTCGCACCGTCGTGCGATCGCGCACGCGGCCAACAAGCTGGCCACAGGCAGCGTCGATGTCGTCGCCACGCGTCCTGCGCGTAGTGGCTGTCACGCCGCGTGCATTGAGCAGATCACGGAAGCGGCTGATGGCTTCAGGCGTGGAACGGCGGTACTGCGTGCCCGGGAACGTGTTGAACGGAATCAGGTTCACCTTCGCAGCCCGACCGCGCAGCAAACGGGCCAGTTCGAGCGCTTGCGCCGGAGAATCGTTGACGCCATCGAGCATGACGTATTCGAAAGTGATGCTGCGACCGTTCTGCTGCTCGAGGTAATGCCAGCAGGCCTCGAGCAGTTCCTTGATGGGGTGCTTGCGGTTGATCGGCACCAGCTGGTCACGCAGTTCATCGTTCGGCGCATGCAGTGATACTGCCAGCGCCACGTTGCAGTCCTCGGCCAGCCGATACATCTGCGGCACGAGTCCCGATGTGCTCAGGGTCACGCGCCGGCGCGAGAGTTCGAAGCCGAGATCATCGAGCATGACATCGATCGCCGGCAGCACGTTGCGATAATTCGCCAGCGGCTCTCCCATGCCCATGAAGACCACGTTGCTGATGATGCGCTCATCGCCCGCCTTGAAGCCGAGCTCGCGGTTGGCGAGCCAGACCTGCCCGACAATTTCGGCTGCAGTCAGGTTGCGATTGAATCCCTGTTGCGCCGTGGAACAGAACGAGCAGTCGAGCGCGCAGCCCACCTGGCTCGAGATGCAGAGCGTGCCGCGCCCTGGCTCCGGGATGAACACCATCTCGATGCCCTGCGCGGTGTCCATGCGCAGCATCCACTTGCGCGTGCCGTCGGCGGAGTGCTGCACGGTGACGATCTCGGGAGTGCGCACCTCGGCGTGCTCCATGAGCAACGCGCGGAATTCCCGCGCGAGATCGGTCATGGCGGCGAAGTCAGCGACGCCCTGCTTGTAGATCCATTTCATCAGCTGGCGCGCGCGGAACGGCTTTTGCCCGAGGCCGGCCACGAACGCTTCCAGCCCTGCGCGGTCCAGGCCGAGCAGGTTGGTGCGCGTGCTTACTGAGGTCGGAGTATTCATTGGGCCGGTTGGCTGTCGGTCAGCGCGCGCGCTCGCAGATTTCGTTGTCGCTGAAAAAGAAGTGGATCTCGCGCGCCGCGGTCTCCGAACCGTCCGAACCGTGCACCACGTTCTGCTCGATGCTGGCAGCGAGATCGGCGCGAATCGTGCCGGGCGCCGCCTTCTTCGGATCCGTCGCTCCCATGATGTCGCGATTGCGCTGAATCGCATTGTCGCCTTCGAGCACCTGCACCATCACCGGGCCGGAAGTCATGGAGCGCACCAGGTCTTTGTAGAACGGGCGCTCGCGATGCACTGCATAGAACGCTTCCGCCTGGGACTGCGACAGACGCATCATGCGCCCCGCCACGACGCGCAGGCCGCCTTTCTCGAAGCGACGGTAGACCTCGCCGATCAGATTCTTCTCGACGCCGTCGGGTTTCACGATCGACAGGGTGCGCTCCAGCGCCATGCATGACCTCAACTGAATTTTTTCGTGCGGGGGTGCTTATTCGGCGCGCAACTATACCTGCCACCCGCCCCCGCCGCAATGAAGCAGGCGCGCGGAAGTCCGTGTCACGAAAGGAGATTCCGGGTCTTTTGAGGTCAGACGGTGAAGCTTTCGCCGCAGCCGCACTCGCCCTTGATGTTGGGGTTGCGGAAGCGAAACGCTTCGTTCAGCCCCTGCTTGACGAAATCGACCACGGTGCCGTCGATGTAGCGCAGGCTCTCGGTGTCGACGATGACTTTGACGCCGCGATCCTCGAACACGACATCCCCACTCGCGACCTGGTCGGCGTAGTTGACCATGTAGGCAAAGCCTGAGCAGCCGGTCTTCTTGATCCCGAGGCGCAGCCCGATTCCATGCCCACGCGAATCGATGAAGGTTCGGATGCGGCCTGCCGCCGCTTCAGTCAGCTTGATTGCCATGGAATTGTCAGCGCCCTCGGGAGCGATTCCTCTTGCACACGAATTTTACACGCCTGCCGCCTGTCTTTCGCACCCTCGCACTGCATCTTCGATCATCAGCAGGCGTCCGAGTTTCTCGCTGGGCACCTCGAGCGGCTGGCAGAACCGGGCGATCCCTTCCGGAAGCAGGCTGTTCACGGCACGACCAAGGATGTGCTGCGCCAGCCACGCGGTCGCGGCCACAGTATGGGGGCATCCGTACACACGGAACCGGGCATCGGTCACACGTGCGTCCTGAACCTCCAGTTTCAAGCGCACCCAGGTGCCGAGGGCGATGCTGCCGGCCTCAGCGATCAACCATTTACCGCGCACAGGTTCAGCTTGTGACGCCGCTTGTGCGTCGCTGAACAGCTTGCGCACCAATGAGTTGTAAGGCAGCTCAGCCACGTGAGCTGCTCAGAGTTCGGCGGCCGGGCTCAGCGCCCTGAGCCGGTGGATCTGAGCTCCGACGGCGCGCACCGCCTCATCCACGTCGGCGGAACTCGAGAACTTGCCGAAGCTGAAGCGCACCGACCCTTGAGCGAGCGCGTCACTGCGCCCCAGGGCCCGCAAGACGTACGAAGGCTCCTGCGTCGCGGAGTTGCAGGCCGAGCCGGTCGAAACGGCGAGTCCGGGCAGGCCAAAGATGAGGCTTTCACCTTCGACTCCCTCGAATGACACGTTGAGCAGGTGCGCGATGCGCTGGGTCGGATGGCCGTTGAGATGCACGTCGCCGAGTGATTCGAGACCTGCCAGGAGCCGGGCGCGCAGAACTTCGATGCGGGCCGCATCGCTAGCCATCTCCTCACGCGCGATTGCGCAGGCGGTCCCGAGACCCACGATCTGGTGAGTCGCCAGGGTGCCGGATCGCACGCCGCCTTCCTGTCCGCCACCGAACATGAGAGGCGCCAGGCCAATCGGTGGCCGTCGGCGCATGAAGAGCGCACCGCTCCCTTTCGGGCCGTAGAGCTTATGTGCCGTGAGCGACAGCAGGTCGACCCCGAGAGCGCGCACGTCAACCGGGATCTTGCCAACGCTTTGCGCCGCGTCCACGTGCAGGAGCACTCCGCGCTCGCGACACAGCCGGCCGATTGCCTCGATGTGCTGGATCACGCCGACTTCGTTGTTCACGTGCATGATCGAGACCAGCACGGTATCGGCGCGCAATGCCTCGGCGAGCTGCTCCGGCGCGATGATTCCGCAGCGGTCCGGGCGCAGATAGGTGACCCGAAAGCCCTCCTTCTCCAGCTGCCGGCACGGATCGAGCACGGCCTTGTGCTCGGTCTTCGAGGTAATGACGTGCAGGCCGCGATCGCGACGAAAACGCGCCGCGCCGAGAATGGCGAGGTTGTTCGATTCCGTGGCGCCCGAAGTCCAGACGATCTCCGCGGGCTCGGCGCCAATCAGTTGCGCAACCTCAGCGCGCGCGCTCTCGACGCGCCGACGCGCCTCAGCACCGAAGGAATGTCCGGTCGACGAAGCGTTACCGAAGGATCCCTCGAGCACGAGGCACTCCGCCATCGCCGCGGCGACGCGCGCATCAACCGGCGTCGTCGCCGCGTAGTCCATGTAGACGGGACGCTGGGCGCTGTCACGCATCGTCATGCTCCGGCTTACGCTGCCCGCTCCCGGCCACACGTCGCTTGCCCTGAATGGCGGTGAGGAGCCCGCGCAGGATGTTCACTTCGTTCTGATCGAGCTCAGCGCGCGTGAGGACTCTGCGGATGCGGCTCATGAGATGCGTCCCTGCCTGCGTGCGGTCAGCGAAACCGACCTCGGTCATCACATCCTCGAAGTGCGCGCGCAGGCGTTCCATTTCGCTTGCCGTGGCGAGTGGCGTGTCCCGTGGTTGCACCGGCAGTGCGGCGCCTCGCGCCATATGCAGTTCGTACGCGACGATCTGCACTGCCATGGCGAGATTCAACGATTCGTACTCAGGACTGGCGGGTATCCGGATCAGCCAGTTGCAATGGGCCAGCTCTTCGTTGGTGAGCCCGACCCGCTCCGAGCCGAACAGGACCGCAACCCGCGACTCGTGCGCGGCGGCGATGACGCGTGGCGCCGCCTCACGTGGCGCGAGCGCGTCGAAGTGCTGCATGCGCGGTCGCGCGGTCGCCCCGACGATGAGACCGCAATCTGCAATTGCCTCCTCGAGAGTGGCATACACCCGCGCCCGGAGCAGCAGATCACCAGCACCCGAAGCTCGTGCCGTGGCCTCTGCACTGGGGAAGTTCTGTGGGCGCACCAGCGCCAGGTCATCGAGCGCCATGTTCTTCAGCGCGCGTGCGACCGCTCCGATGTTGCCCGGATGAGTCGTGTCGATAAGCACGATGCGAATGGCTGCTGGCATGGTTCGCGCGGATCATGGCCTGATGATCGAAGCGCATCTGCTATTCTAGCGGCTCGATTTCTCCTCGTGTCATCGAGTTCCAGCCCGCCCGCATGCAACCCTTACTCAACATCGCAGTGCGCGCCGCGCGCAAGGCCGGCGACCTCATCACGCGCAGTCTCCCGCGGCTGGCGTCGATCAAGGTCGCGAGCAAGGGGCGCAATGACTTTGTCACCGACATCGATCGCATGGCCGAGCAGGAAATCATCACCACCATCCGGCGTGCGTATCCGGATCACGGCTTCCTGGCCGAGGAAAGCGGCCGCAGTGGCCCGGACGAATTCGTCTGGATCATCGATCCGCTCGACGGCACTACCAACTTCGTGCACGGGTTTCCGACCTTTGCGGTGTCGATCGCGCTCGAACATCGCGGCCGACTGGAACAAGCCGTGGTGTATGACCCGATGCGCCAGGAACTCTTCACCGCTTCGCGTGGCACGGGCGCGGTCCTGGATGGGCGCCGTATCCGAGTCAGCAATCAGCGCGAACTCGAAGGTGCACTTATCGGCACCGGCTTTCCCTATCGCGAGAATGCGCGCTGGCTCGACAGCTACATGGCGATGCTCAAGACGGTGATGTCGATGACCGCGGGCATTCGTCGTCCTGGATCCGCGGCACTGGATCTGTGCTACGTGGCTGCGGGGCGGCTCGACGGCTTCTGGGAAATCGGCCTGCACGCCTGGGACACCGCAGCCGGCTCGCTGCTGATTGTCGAAGCGGGCGGAATCATCGGCACGCTGACCGGTTCTGAATACAAGCAGGGCGGGAATATCATCGCCGGCACCCCGAAGGTTTACGCGGCACTGGTCGAGTGCCTGGCGCCTCACGTTCCTGAAGAACTGCGCGAGCATTGACGCGGGGTTCACGCCCTCGACGCAATCAGTGAACATCGCGTCGCACGCGATGGTTTGCTCGCATTCATTCAGACCCTAGAGTACATTGCGCCGAATTGTGCGCCCGCCAGGCGCAAAACTTCGGGGAGCGGACCGCATGAGTCTCTTCAGAACCAAGCCGATCGGCGATTGCAACGCAGACACCGGTCTGAAGCGCGCGCTCGGCGCATTCGACCTGACGCTGCTCGGCATCGGTGCCATCATCGGCGCCGGCATTTTCGTGCTCACCGGTATCGCTGCCGCCACCAAGGCGGGACCCGCGATCGTGCTTTCGTACGTGGTCGCCGGTGGCGTGTGCGCCCTGGCGGCACTCTCATATGCCGAGCTCGCGGCGGCAGTCGGCGGATCCGGCAGCGCGTATGGCTATGCCTATGCGGGCCTCGGCGAGATCGTCGCCTGGGTCATCGGCTGGGCACTGATGCTGGAGTACGGCATTGCGGTCTCCGCGGTCGCGATCGGTTGGTCGGGATATTTCTCCAACGCCATGCAGGCGCTCGGTATACCGATACCGGCGGTGATCGCAACGGCACCCCACGTGGGCCAGGGCGGTCTCGTCAACTTGCCGGCAATGGGCATCATCGCGGCGTTGACAGTCCTGCTCTGCATCGGCGTGACCGCCAGCAAATGGGTGAACACAGCTGCCGTGCTGATCAAGCTCACGGTCGTGGTGCTGTTCATCTTCGTCGCCTTCGGTCACGTGAAGAGCTCGAACTGGAGCAACTTCATGCCGTTCGGCTTCAACGGCGTGATGAACGGCGCATCGCTGATCTTTTTCGCCTACATCGGCTTCGACGCGGTGTCGACCGCCGCCGAAGAGGCACGCAATCCACAGCGTGACCTGCCCATCGGCATCATCGCCTCGCTCGTCATCTGCACGTTCCTCTACATCCTCGTCGCCGGACTTTTGACCGGCGTCGCTCACTACAGCACGCTTAACAATCCTTCGCCGGTGGCGCAGGCGATGCTCGACCTGGGATTCAATTCGTTTGCCGGCGTCATCGCCTTCGGTGCCATCGCGGGGCTCACCACCGTGATGCTGGTAGTGTTCTACGGCCAGACGCGCATCCTGCTCGCGATGTCGCGCGATGGACTGATGCCGAAGTCGTTCTCATATATTCACCCGCGCACCAAGACACCGATTCCCGTGATCGTCGGCGCTGGCGCCATCCTCTCCACCATCGCCGGCTTTGCGCCCATCGGTGTCGTGGCGGAAATGGCCAACATCGGCACGCTCGCGGCCTTCGTCGCCGTTTGCATCGGGGTGATCGTGCTGCGCAAGAAGCGGCCGGACCTGCATCGTCCGTTCAAGACGCCGTTCATGCCGGTAGTGCCGATCCTGGGCGTGCTCGGATGCCTGTGGCTGATGAGCCATCTCGGGCGCAACACCTGGATCTATTTCGCGATCTGGATGACGTTCGGGCTGATCGTGTACTTCACATTCTCGATGCGCACGAGTGTCCTCGCCCGCCAGGGTCTGTAAGGGCTCGCAATCAGTCGCGATTCTTGTGATTCCCGGGTGGCGCGCCCGGGGACGCGCCGCTGCGCGGCTTGATCAGCATCGAAGTGAGCACTCCCGTTGCCAGCACTCCCAGGATCACGGCAAGCGAGATCAGGTTTGGGATGTGGTAGTGAAGCGCCAGCGTCATCTTCACGCCGACGAACGCGAGAATCAGCACCAGCGAGTACTTGACGAAGCGGAACTGCTCCATCAGCCCGGCGATGGCGAAGTAGAGTGCGCGCAACCCGAGAATTGCGAACGCATTGGACGTGAACACGATGAAGGAGTCCTGGGTCACCGCCAGGATCGCCGGAATCGAATCGACCGCGAACACCACGTCGGCGAAATCGACCAGCAGCAACGCGACAAAAAGCGGCGTCGCCGTCAGCTTGCCGCTCGTGCGGCTGAAGAAGCGCTGCCCATCGAGCTGCTCACTGACCGGAAAGACTGCCCGCATCGCCCGCACGATCAGGCTGCGTCCCGGATCGAATTGACCTTCGTCGGTCCTGAGCATGCGCAGCGCCGAGAGCAGCAGGATCGCGCCGAAGACGTAGAACATCCAGTCGAAGGCATGGATGAGCGCGGTGCCAGTCGCGATCATCGCGCCACGCAGCACGATCGCTCCGACGATGCCCCAGAAGAGTACGCGGTACTGGTATTTCGGTGGCACGCGCAGATACGAAAAGATCAGCGCGATGACGAAGATGTTGTCGACCGAGAGTGACCACTCGAGGACGTACCCGGTCACGAAGGCGACGATCGCGTCGCGCCCGCCCGACTGGCCACCCTCTCCGGGCTCCCACTCGAACCAGCGATACTCGTACAGGCCGTAGACGAGCATCGCAAACCCAAGAGCGACCACGATCCAGCCGAGGCTCGCCTTCAGCGCCTGGCGAACGCTGAGCTCGTCGGCTTCGCGATGCAGGACGCCCAGGTCGAGCCACAGCAGCGCGAAAAACAGCGCCAGGAAACCCGCCCAGACGATCAGGTTCACCGTGACATCTCAACGCCCGCAATCGCGGCGTGCGGCGCCTGACCCGCATCCAGCCGCGAAGTGCGCACCTTCACGGGAGATCGTCGACCGGGGCCTTTCCTTTGCGCGTCGCCAGCAGGTCAGCCGCGGAAAGCCCCAGGTCGAGCGCCGATGCGCTGGCGATATAGATCGACGAGTAGGTGCCGACGATGATGCCGACCAGGAACGCGGTCGCAAAGCCGCGCAATGTCTCGCCGCCGAGGAGCAGGAGTGTCGTGACCACGATCGAGGTCGCACCGTGGGTGATGACCGTGCGCGACAAGGTCTGATTGATCGCGGCGTCGAGCACTTCCGCCGGTGGCGCGCCGCGCATCAGCGGAAAACGTTCGCGCGCGCGATCGAATACCACGACCGTGTCGTTGATCTGGTAGCCAACCACTGCCAGCACCGCCGCGAGCACGGTGAGGTCGAACGTCATGCGCGTGACCGCAAAGAATCCCAGGATGATGATCGGCGTATGCAACGCCGCCAGGATCGCGCCGCAGCTCAGCTTGAATTCAAAGCGGAACCACAGGTACGCCATGATGAAGATGAAGGTGAACAACATCGCCAGGTAACCCTTCTGGCGCAGCTCCTCGCCCACTTGCGGACCCACCACGTCGACGCGTCGCAGCTCGACCCCCGGATCGACAGTCTTGAGTGCCTCGATGATCCGCGTGCCGATGACGTTGCCGCTCATGCCTGCGTGCGGCTCGAGGCGAATCACCACGTCGCGCGAGGTGCCGAAGTTCTGAGTCTGTGCTTCCGGGAAACCAGCGGTGGCGAGCGCGTGCCGCGACTTGTCGAGATCGGCCGGACCCGGGAATGCGACTTCCACAGCGACGCCGCCGGTGAAGTCGATACCGTAGTTCAGCCCGGGATGAATCAGCGCCCCGATCGCGGCCACGATCAGTGCGGCGGAAATCGCGTAACACCACTTGCGCGACGCCATGAAGTGGATGCGCGTGACCTTGTGAAAAAATTCCATCGCTATGCGTTCCTCAGATGGACAGGCGCTCGATGCGCGCCCGCCGCCCATAGATCGCATTGATCAGCGCGCGGCTGCCGAGCAATGCCGTGAACAATGTCGTCAGGATGCCGAGGCACAGGGCAACCGCGAACCCCTTGATGGGCCCGGTGCCGAGCACGAACAGGACCACGCCCGCGATCAGCGAGGTGATGTTCGAGTCCGTGATGGCGGAAAATGCCTTGTCGAACCCGGCCGAGATCGCCGCCATCGGCGAGTTGCCATTGCGCAGCTCCTCGCGGATGCGCTCATAGATGAGGATGTTGGCGTCCACGGCCATCGCGACCGTGAGCACGATGCCCGCGATGCCGGGCAAGGTGAGCGCCGCCTGCAACAGCGTGAGGAGCGCGACCAGCAGCACCACGTTGAAGGTGAGCACCAGGTTCGCGATCCAGCCGAACGCCTTGTAGTAGATCGCCATGAACGCGAACAGCAACAGGCTCCCCACCAGCAACGCGCGCACGCCGCGATCGATGTTGTCCTGGCCGAGGCTCGGGCCGATCGCGCGCTCTTCGATCGAATAGAGCGGTGCTGCCAGCGAGCCCGCACGCAACAACAACGCCAGTGACTTCGCTTCGCCGAGCTTCAGGCCCGTGATCTGGAAATTGTTGGAGAACACGCCGCGGATCGTAGCGGTGTTGATGACGTGCTCTTCGGTGCTGTCGACCGGCACGCTCTGACCGTCGCGGTTGACGTAGCGGCGCACCTTCTCGATGAACACCACCGCCATCGGACGATTGAGATTCGCCTGCGTGGTCTTGAGCATCTCGGCGGCGCCGCGCGCATCGAGGCGCACTGATACCGCCGGTCCCTCCTGCGGATCGATGTGCGACTTCGCGTCCGTGAGCTGATCGCCGGTCACGATCACGTCGCGCTTGAGGAGCACCGGCCGCTTGTCCGAGGTGTAGTAGAGCTTGGTGCCGAGCGGTGCACTGCCGCGTCGCGCCGCTTCGTACGGATCGTTCGAGGTGTCCACGAGGCGGAACTCGAGCGTCGCCGTCTTGCCGAGGATGTCCTTGACCTCGGCGGAGTTCTGCACACCGGGCAACTGCACATTGATGCGATCGAGGCCCTGGCGCTGCACGATCGGCTCGGACACGCCCAGCTCGTTGACGCGGTTGCGCATCGTCGTGATGTTCTGCTGGATCGCGTAGTCCTGCCGCTCCTTGATCTGCTGCGGTGTGAGGCGCGTGATCAGGGTCGGCGCGGCCGCGCTGTCATCGACGGTGAAGGTCATGTCGCGATTGGCTTTGGCGAGGGCCGCACGCGCCGGCTCGAGATTGGCCGGATCACGCAGCGTGATGCGTACCGCGTTCGGATCGCGATCCTGTGCGGTAGGCTGTCCGCCCTTCCCGGCCTCGACACTCTGGTACGGAATCCGCTCATCGCGCAGCGTGCGGCGGAAATCCTGTTCGAGCCGGTCAAGGACCTGCTTGACCGCGCCCTCCACGTCGACCTGGTAGAGCAGGTACAGGCCACCGCGCAGGTCGAGCCCAAGGTTCATGGGGCGCATGCCGATGGCACGCAGGACAGCCGGCGTCCGCGGCGCACTCGTCAGCGCCACGATGTATTGTTCCGCCAGCGACTCGGAAATCACGTCGCGCGCCTTGAGCTGCTCGGCAACGCGGCTGAAACGGATTGCGAGCTTGCCCTCCTCGAGGTAACTGTCGATGAGGCCGACTTGCTTACCGCGCAGAAAGGCTTCGACCGCTCGCTCCTGCACCGGCGTGATCGACTCGTAGTTGCGTGCGGCGAGCTGCACGGCGGGGTCGGTGCCGAACAGGTTCGGCAGGGCAAACAGCACCCCGAGGATCAGGGCCACGGCGACCGTGATCGATTTCCAGCGCGGGAATTGGCTCATCGGCTTGGGGTTCCCTGGCGGTCAGGCGCTCTTGAAGGTGCCCTTCGGCATCAGGCCGGACACCTGGCCCTTCTGGATCTTGAGCCGCACGCCCTCCGCGACTTCCACGGTGATGAAGTTGTCACCCATCTCGGTGACACGGCCCAGGATTCCGCCGGTCGTGACGACTTCGTCACCGCTGGCCAGTGCCGCCAGCATCGCGCGATGCTCCTTGGCGCGCTTGCTCTGCGGCCGGATCAGCATGAAATAGAAAATGGCGAAAAACAGCCCCATCAGGATGACGAAGTTGATCATCCCTCCGGGCTGTCCGGGCGCGCCCTGGGCCCAAGCGTTCTCGATCAGGAAGCTCATGGTGACACCTTCGACTGGTTAGCCCGTCTTGTTCTACGGCTGTCTGGCAAAAAGAGCGCGATATTATACAGAAGCGCCTTCGTTGTGCCGGGCAGCGCGGAAACGACGTGCAAATTCCGTCAGCTGGCCCCGCTCGATGGCCACGCGCAGATCGGCCATCAGGTGCAGGTAGAAGAACAGGTTGTGAATCGTATTGAGCCGCGAGGCCAGGATTTCCCCCGCCTGGTCGAGGTGTCGGAGGTACGCGCGGCTGTAGTGGCTGCAGGTGTAACAGGTGCAGGCTTCATCGAGGGGACGGGTATCTTCGCGATAGGCGCTGTTGCGAATGTTGACTACACCGCTCGATGTGAAGAGGTGCCCGTTGCGGGCGTGGCGCGTGGGCATTACGCAGTCGAAGAGGTCGATCCCGTGCTCGACCGCCGCAACGATGTCCTCAGGTCGCCCCACGCCCATGAGGTAGCGCGGCCGATCGACGGGTAGCTGCCGCGTCGTGTGCTCGAGCACCGCGATCCGCTCCTCGGCTGATTCGCCGACCGCGAGTCCGCCCACTGCATAGCCCTCGAAGCCGATCGCCACCAGTCCTGCGACGGAAGCGCTGCGCAGTGAATCGCGCACGCCACCCTGCACGATTCCGAACAGGCTCCCGGGCGGCGCTTCGCTGTAGTACTCGGCGCGACTGCGCGCGGCCCAGCGTAACGAGAGCTCCATCGAATTCCGCGCTTCGCCTTCGGTCGCCGGATACAGTGTGCACTCGTCGAACACCATCGCGATGTCCGAGCCGAGATCGCGCTGCACCTGCATCGAGATTTCAGGGCTCAGGAACACTTCGCTCCCGTCCACCGGCGAACGAAAATGCACGCCCTCCTCCGTGAGCTTGCGACGGCTGGCGAGACTGAAGACCTGGAACCCTCCCGAGTCCGTGAGAATCGGTCCGCGCCAGTTCATGAAGCCATGCAGCCCGCCGTGGGCGCGTATCACGGCCGCACCGGGTCGCAGCATCAGGTGAAACGTATTCCCGAGAATGATCTGGGCGCCGATGGCCTCCAATTCCTCGGGCGTCATCGCCTTGACGGTGCCGTAGGTACCCACCGGCATGAAGGCGGGCGTGTCGACGCCGCCGCGCTTGAATTCGAGTCGTCCGCGGCGCGCCCCGGCGTCCCTCGACAGTAACTCGAACTTCATGCGTTCCCCGTCGCCTGCGCACCGGGCGTGACGAACATCGCGTCGCCATAGCTGAAGAAACGGTAGCGCGCTGCGACGGCGTGCGCGTACGCCGCCATCACGTGCGCAAAGCCACCGAAGGCACTCACCAGCATCAGCAAGGTCGATTCCGGCAGGTGGAAATTGGTGAGCAGACGATCGACCACTTGGAGCCTGTAACCCGGACGAATGAACAGCTCCGTTTCGCCATGGTAAGGAGCGAGCACACCGCTGCTGGCCGCAGTTTCAAGCCCACGGACCACCGTGGTGCCGACCGCGACGATGCGGCCGCCTCGCGAGCGCGTTGCGTTGATCGCTTCACAAGCCTCGGCACTCACCTGCACACGCTCCGGATGCATGCGGTGCTGGTCGAGATTCTCGACGCGCAGCGGCTGAAAGGTTCCGGCCCCGACATGCAAGGTAATCAGGACCCGCGACACCCCGCTCGACTCGAGCTCAGAAACCAGCGCCTGGTCGAAGTGCAGCCCTGCGGTCGGCGCGGCCACCGCGCCGTCGATCTGGGCGAAGATCGTTTGATAGCGTTCGCGATCGATGGCCGCCGGTTTGTGTTCGATGTAAGGAGGAAGCGGCACCTCGCCGTGCCGATCGAGAAACGCGAGCAACGGGGTGCTGAACTCGAGCTCCACGAAGCCATTGCGCTGCGCGAGAACCTGGGCACTCTGCTGATCCTGCAACTCGAGCGTCGCGCCGGCGCGCAGTGGTTTGCTGGCACGTGCCTGGAACAAGCCGCGACGCTCGCCGAGTAGGCGCTCGAGGAGCAGCTCAACCTGGCCGCCGCTCGGCTTGCGTGCAAAGAGCCTCGCATTGAGCACACGAGTGTCATTGAAGACCAGCAGATCGCCCGCTCGCAGCAGGCGCGGCAGGTCGCGAAAACGCAGGTCCTGCACCTCGCCGCTCATGCCGTCGAGCGCAAGCAAGCGGCTCGCGCTGCGCTCCGGCGTCGGCGCCTGGGCGATCAGCTCAGGTGGAAGCTGGTAGTGGAAATCGCTGCGGCGCATGCGCCGCGGATGGTAGCAAAATGCGCGGCTCAGAAATCCGGCTGCGCAAAGGTTCAGGCCGTGGGAACTGTGCCGCCATCGATCACATATTCTGTGCCCGTGATGGGCGCGGCACGCGGCGACACGAGAAACGCGATGAGGTCGGCGACTTCGCGGGGTTTCGCCGGGCGACCGAGCGGAATACCGCCGAGACTCTTCATGATGATCTGCTTACCACCTTCATAGCCTGTGCCGGCCTGCACGGAGAGACGCTCGGCCAGCGCCACGGCGGCTTCAGTTTCGACCCAACCCGGGGAAACGCGCACGACGCGGATTCCCTTTGGAGTTACCTCCTTCGACAGACTCTTGCTGTAGGTCGAGAGAGCGGCCTTTGCCGCGGCATATGCCGTCGTCGACTCAGGAAGCGGCAGTTCGTGCTGGATTGAGGTGACGTGAATGATCACTCCTGAGCCCTGCCCGAGCATCGCGGGCAGTAATGCTCGATCAAGGCGAACAGCCGGCATCAGATTGTTGTTCAGCTCCTTCCACCATTCAGCGTCGTCGAGTGCGGCATATCCACCACCCGGAGCACTCGAGCCCCCCAGAGAATTGACGAGGATGTCGATGCCACCCAGCAGTTGCAGAGCCGACTGCGCGGTCGCAGCGCATCCATCGGCTGTCGAGAGATCGGCCGCCACATAACGCACGCCTGCGACTGACTCGCGTGGCACCGAGCGGGCGGTCGTGACCACGTTCGCGCCGGCATCAAGAAGCGCCTCCACTACAGCGGCGCCGATACCCCTGGTGCCACCAGTGACCAGCGCGCGGCGGTTGGTGAGCTGGAGATCGAAGCTCATGGGACGATCTCCAGAAATGCGATCTTGCGGCGCTCGAGGCGGAAGAAGAACCGCAGGCTCACCGGGCTGCCCGGAAAGTTGCCCGTTAACCGGCACGTGACAACCGTCATGCCATCCTCGTGCTCCGAGGTCAGCGGCTCGATCGTGTAGCGGTATTTCGCTGAAGCTTCCGTCTTCCACTGCTGGATCGCGGTAACGCCGGTGTAGGTATGGCCTTCGTCTTTGACCACGGCACCGTTGGTGAAGCACCGCGCCGCGGCCTCGCCATCCAATTGGTCGGCGGCGAAATAAGCGGCGATCGGCTCTGGAAGATTGAGGTGGTTAGAAGTGAGACCGGGATGTTCAGTCATGGCGCTCTCCATTCGATCGATGGGGCCAGATTACTTGTCCCGATCGGTTAGATAATCGTCTATAGTCACACTAGGTTATTTAGAGTGTGATGCATAATGAGAGGATCGGATTTTGCGGAGTTGAAGGCCTTCGCGGCCATCGTCGAGCGCGCCAGCTTCGCTCGTGCTGCCGATCATCTGGGCCTGTCGGCTTCAGCCTTGAGTCAGACGATCCGGCAACTCGAAACCCGCCTCGGCGTTCGGCTCCTGAATCGTACGACTCGTAGCGTCGGCCCAACCGAGGCGGGTGCGCGGCTCCATCAGCGCATCGCACCGATGATCGAGGAGTTCGACGCCGCGGTCGCAGAGGCCGTGGCCACCACGGGGCGCTCGGCTGGAACGCTGCGCATCAACACACTGGGCATGGCCGCGAGGAAGCTGATCGCACCGAAACTCGGTCGCTTTCATCGGGAGAATCCTGACGTCGTACTCGACCTGGTGATCGATGATGGACTGAGCGACATCGTCGCCGGTCGCTTCGACGCCGGCATTCGCATCGGCGAGCGTCTGGAGAAGGACATGATCGCGGTCCGGCTGACGCCGGACGTGCCCATGCTGGCCGCAGCCTCGCCGGACTACCTCGCCCGTCGCGGCGAACCGAAGACCCCGGCCGACCTGCATCAGCACGCCTGCATCAATTGGCGCTTCCCCGGTAGCGGGAACATCTATCGGTGGGAGTTCGCAAAGAAGGGCAAGCAGCTAGAGTTAGGTGTGGAAGGCCCTCTCATTTCCAACTTTCAGGACGTCGTCGTAGAAGGTGCGCTGCAGGGTTTGGGAATCGTCTACGCCTACAACGATGATCGCGTTCACGACGCGATCGAAGAAGGACGGCTGAAGCGCGTACTTGCCGACTGGTCACCAACCGTCCCAGGCCTATTCCTCTATTATCCAAATCGGCGCCACTCTCAGCCTGCACTGCGCGCCTTCATCGACTGCCTGCTGGACCGAAACGTGGCCGTGCCTGAATAGAGGGCGGTGGCGTCAACCCCGTGATGATGAGACTGAGTTGTCAGCTCAGGTGGGTCCGTCGCTCTCGGGCACCGGGGCTTGCACGACACCCTTGAATGGCTTCACGAGCGGCTCCGCGTTATACCAGACCGCGCCCGCGCCGCTCGGCACCGCCATCGGGCCGCGCGCCGGCACCGTGACCGCGAGCTTGGTCTGCTTGCGATCGCGCAGCACGTTGATGTTGAGCTTCTCGCCCGGCTGGTAAGAACTCAGGATCCGTAGCGCGTGTGCGCCGTTCTGCGGCACGCGCCCGTCGATGTCGAGGATCACATCGCCATCCTCGAGTTTCAGCTCCGAATCGCCCGGCGCACGTACCACCAGCACACCTTTCTCCGTGCCGAAGTACTTGCCGAGTTTCGGGGTTATCGCGACCAGCTCCATGTCCATGACGTTGGCGGCGGGAAACGCCATGGTGAAGGGGACACCGGGGACTCCCGGCATTCCCGGCATCGCTTCCATCGGTCCCGGAACGCGCATCGTGAACAGGCGATCCGGCATCGTGCCCATGACGAAGCGACCCGGCCCGAACGCCTCGGTCGTGATCTCAGTCGTATGGCTCTTGCCCTCGCGCAGGTATTCCACCTTCACCTTGTCGCCGACCTTCACGTCGCGCATGTGCTCCATCAGCGCCGCGGTCGAGGCCTGGTCCTTGCCGCGCAGGTTCTGGCCGTCGATGCCGACGATCACATCGCCCGCGCGCAATCCCGCAGCGCTTGCAGGTCCACCCGGCGTAACGCTCTGCACGCGCACGCCGTCCTTGGAGGATTGATCCGTGCCGAGGTTGATGCCGAGCATCGCCCGATGAGGCATCCCGGCAGCACCGGCGATCATGAAGTCCTGCATGATCGGCCCGGTGAGCTGGCCGCTCAGCTCGGCAACTTCGCGCGCGGCCGCTTCCAGTCGCGCACGGGCGTCGGCGAGCTGCGCCTCGATGTCGGCCTCGTTCTTTTCACCGGCATCGCGCGCCGCTGCCCACCCCGGCATGAGCGCGGCACACACGAGTGCGAAGCTCATGAGCTGGATTCGTTTGCTAAGGAACATCGTCGCCTCCGGATCTTGCGTTGATCGAATTCAGAATGCCCGCGTGCGCGCGTCGGCGTAGCGCACGGCCACCAGCGAATTCAGCAGGTCCACACGCTCACGCCACAAGAGGTCTGCCTGACGAGGGTTGATCCCGGCTTCATTCGCGAGGCTCAGCCGGTAGTCGACCCAGCGAATGCGGTCCTCCAGGCCAGCGACGGTCAGTGCGGTACCGGCACGGGTCAGTTGCGCGTCCACCGGCAATGACGCAAGCACCGCTTCGAGCCGCTGCGACTCGGCGATCAGCATCGGAGGCATGACAGAGTGAGCGCCTGGCAAGTGTTGCGAATATGCAGCCGGCTGTGGCCCGTGACTGCCAACCGTGAGCAGCACAGCACACAACACGACTGCCGCGCTCGACGCAGGCAGGAGCCATCCAGGCCGGCGCCTTTGAGTCTGCGAGCGTGCTGCGGAACGCGCAAGAAATGCCGTGCGAATCGCGAGCCATCGGTCCGGTGGCGTGGTTCGCACCGGCAACTCTCGCAGCCTCGCGGCGATCCTGCGAGCGCTCTCCAGGGTTGCGTGGCATTCCGCGCATTCCCGCACGTGGCCCACCACGTCCTCGTGATCCGCCGCGGGGCGGTCACGCAGTGTCAGAAGCTGGTCGAGACTGGGATGCATGTGGAACTCTCCGCATGTTCCTGCAGCAGCTCGCGCAGGCGCAGGTGGGCGCGCATGAGCTGCGATTTCGAAAAACTGACGCTCAGGCCGAACTGCGACGCGATCTCTTCGTGCGTCAGGCCTTCCACGTCGTGCAGCCACACCACGGCGCGCGTGCGCGCCGGCAGTGTTGCGAGCGCCGCCTCGAGGTCCTGCTGCAGCAAGAGGTTGCTTTGCACTTCGGCCGGCACCAGCGCGGACGGCAGCGCGTCGCCGCTGTCGCCCGCCAGCTGGTCCAGCCAGAGGAGGCTCCGGTGCCAGGGCGATCGAAGATGCATGAGGCACTTGCTGATCGCGACGCGACGAATCCATGCGCCCAGCGGCGCTTCGCCCCTAAAGGACGGCAGGCTCTGCAGAACCTCGACGAAGGTGTCCTGGAACAGATCGTCGGCGATGGCCCGTCGCGGCATCATCCGTCGAATGAGCGCGTAGGTAGCGCTCGCGAAGGCGAGATACAGGTGCGCCTGCGCCTCGGGCTCGCCCCACTGCGCTCGGACCAGGACATCCCGATCGATTTCGATGTCGGTCAGCCGTGCCATTGCCTTACTGGATGCGTCAACTGCCCAAACCGTCGCACCTGCGGAATCGAATCTCTATACTGCACGCCCCACGCCGGGATGGCGGAACTGGTAGACGCAGTGGACTCAAAATCCACCGGGGGCAACCCCGTGCAGGTTCGATTCCTGTTCCCGGCACCATAGCCGCCCTCACACGATCTTCACGCATGAATTTCTGCAGCCACTGCGGACAGCCTGTCACCCTCAGGGTTCCGCCCGGCGATCACCTGCCGCGCTTCGTCTGCGACGCCTGCGGGACGGTCCACTACGAGAACCCCAAGCTGGTCGCCGGCTGCATACCCGAATGGGAAGGCAAGATCCTGATCTGCCGGCGCGCGATCGAGCCGCGTCGCGGCTTCTGGACCATTCCCGCCGGATTCATGGAGAACGACGAGACGCTCATGGCCGCGGCGGCACGCGAAGCGGTTGAAGAGGCTGAGGCGCGAGTCGAAATCGGCTCACTCCTGGCGATCTTCCATGCGCTGCGCGCCCGGCAAGTGCACGTCTTCTTCCGCGCGCGGCTGATCGAACCTCGCTTCGGGGCCGGACCCGAAAGCCTGGAGGTCAAGCTGGTCGAGGAACAGGAGGTGCCGTGGGACGAAATCGCGTTTCAGAGCGGCATTTTCGCCCTGCGACGCTACTTCGAAGACCGCGCCGCGGGGCGCGAGGGTCTGCACTTCGCCGACAGCACGCTGCCGGTGCGCTAGGCTGGCTCCTAGGATCCCGGCGAATGCGTGTGGCAGAATAACTCTTCACCGACTCGGCTTCGGATCCAGCGCACATGACCTTCGTCGTCACCGAAAACTGCATCAAGTGCAAGTACATGGACTGTGTGGAGGTCTGCCCGGTCGATTGCTTTCACGAGGGGCCCAACTTCCTGGTGATCGATCCCGACGAGTGCATCGACTGCACGCTGTGCGAACCGGAGTGCCCGGTCGAGGCAATCTTTTCCGAAGAGGAGCTGCCGACCGGTCAGGAGCAGTTCACGGCGCTCAACAAAGAGCTGGCCCGCAAGTGGCCGGTGATCACGGAGAAAGGCCCGGCGCCGGCCGATGCCAAGGAGTGGGAAGGCAAGCCCGACAAGCTCAAGCTTCTCGAACGCTGAGCGTCAGTCGTTCTTTTCCGCGACCTTCTGGCTGTCTTCCTTGAGCGACTTCAGGTGCGCGACCAGCTGCGCAGGCGGCAGATAGCCCGAGATGTAATCGCCTTCTGGCGTGAAGATTCCGGGCGTGCCATGGACGTTGAGATCCAGCGCCATCTGGTATTCGCGTGCGACCGGCGTGGCGCCACAGTCCTTGGCCTTGATCTCTTCGCCCCGCTTGGCGCGCGTCAGAGCGTCCTGCCGATTCGCTGAGCACCACACTGCCTCGGCGACCTTCCATGATTCACTTCCGGGACCCTCGCGCGGATAGAACGCGTAGCGCACACGCACGCCTCTGCGGTTGAGGTCGGCGATCTCGCTATGCAGCTTGCGGCAATAGCCGCAGTCGACATCGGTGAACACGGTGATGGTGTACTTCGGTTCCTTCGGTGAGAACACGATCATCTCACTGTCGGACAGCGTGTCCAGAAGCACGCGACGCGCGTCGTTGCGTCGCTGGTCGGTGAGGTTCACCCCTTCCTTGATGTCGTACAGATCGCCACCGAAAAAGTAGCGCCCGTCACTCGTCACATAGCCGATGTCGGTACCGCGGGCAAACTCGTACATGCCCGGGATCGGTGTCGGCTTGAGCTGCTCGACCTTGGCGCCGGGAATCTTTTTCGCGATGTCGACGCGCGGGTCGACCGGGGGCGCATCTGCGGCCCATGCGATGGCGACGCCGAGACAGCCCAGCAGGGCGAGCAGAGAACGGGGTGAAAGGCCCTTCATGCCTGACATGCGGGAGACTCCAGACGGACTGCCGCTCTTCGACCGGGGGCTGGAAGGATGGTTCACGCGCATGGCGGCGCGCAGTCTAGCAGGGCGAGCGGGAGAAATAACTGTAACCCGCGCCGCGGTATTCAGCCGCGCGGGTGGTGCTGTGAGTGCAGCTCTTTCATGCGCTCGCGCGCGACGTGCGTGTAGATCTGCGTGGTGGAAAGGTCACTGTGACCCAGCAGCATCTGCACCACGCGCAGGTCCGCACCATGATTGAGCAGGTGTGTCGCAAAGGCGTGGCGCAGTGTGTGCGGCGACAGGTCTTTCTGCACGCCGGCCTTGCGGGCGTAACGCTTGATGATGTGCCAGAAGGCCTGGCGCGTCATCTTGTCACCGCGCCGCGTCGGGAACAGGAAATCCGTCTGGCGCTCGAGCAGGATCTCGGCACGCGGTCCCTGCACGAACTGCTGCAACCAGCGCACGGCTTCTTCGCCGAGCGGGATCAGCCGCTCGCGATTGCCTTTGCCGATGATGCGCAGGACTCCCTGGTTCAGGTTGACCTGGTTGTGCTTGAGATTGACGAGTTCCGAGACGCGCAGGCCCGTCGCGTACAGCACTTCGAGCATGGTTCGATCGCGGTGCCCCAGGGGATCCGTGACCGCCGCCGCCATCAGCAGCGATTCCACTTCATCTTCAGTCAGCGACTTGGGGAGCGAGCGCCCGATCTTGGGCATCGCAATCTGCGCGGTGGGATCCTCGCGGATCATGCCTTCACGAGCGAGATAACGGAAAAAGCGCCGGAAGCTCGAGAGCTGCCGCGCGGTCGAACGGGGTCGGGCGCCGGCTTCGACGCGCCAGGCGATGAAGCCCAACAGGTCGTTGCGCGCCGTCTTGATGATCGGGATGTCTTTGTGCTCGAGCCAGCGATTGAGCGCCGTGAGGTCGGCGCGATAGGCGGCCAGGGTGTTGACCGAAAGGCCGCGCTCCATCCACACGGCTTCCAGGAAGCGGTTGACGACCGGATCCGGCTCTTCTGCCGTCCGTTCAGCCTGCTGCGATGCAGACTTCACGAATACCGTTCTCTTGACTGCCGAACTCATGCTGCCCGGTTGTGTCCTTTGCAGTGAGGTGCGGACGAGCGGGTGCAAGCGCCTGCGCCATCACGCAAAATGCCGGGGGAGTATGCGGACGGGGTACCCCCCACAGGCGTGATTACATTCACAGAATGCGTCCCGCATTAACATAAAGAGAAGCAGTTCACACCCCCCGCACCCAACCTTCTGTTTACGTCACAAGCCCCGGTCGGACCTGAATAATCGTGCTGATGAAGCTTCTCAAATGGCCGTTACGGCTGATCTATGGCGCCTGGTGCTGGCTCATCTTCCTGGCATGCGCCCTCGTCGCCCTGAACGTCATGCTGGTGATGCCGGGACTCGAGCGGCGGCGCTGGATCGCGCGGTTCACGGCTCGTGCCGTCTTTGCCGCCTGGGGAGTGAAACTGAAAGTGTCCGGGACGGACCGTTTGCCTGCCGAGCGCTGCATCGTGGTCGCCAATCACGCCAGTTACCTCGACGGGCTGGTCCTCAGCGCCGCACTGCCGCCCCGGTTCGCCTTCGTGATCAAGAAGGAGATGGATCGAGTCCCGCTCGCGAGCCTGCTGTTGCGGCGCATCGGCTCGGAATTCGTCGATCGCCACAACCGCCACAAGGGCGCGATGGACGCACGGCGCGTGTTGCGAACTGCGAGCAATGGCCAGTCGCTCGTTTTCTTTCCTGAAGGCACGTTCTCGACGCAACCCGGCCTGCTGCGCTTTCACACCGGCGCTTTTGCGACCGCGGTCCGGGCCGGTTGCACACTCTTTCCCGTGGTGATTCGCGGCACTCGCACGGTGCTGTCCTCACGAGCCATCATTCCGACCCCGGCGTCAATCATGATCGACGTGCTCGCGACCCTGGAGCCGCAGCCAGGCAATCCGGAAGCGGCCGCGCAACTGCGCGATACCGCCCGCCGTATCATGCTCGCGCATCTGGGCGAGCCGGATCTCGATGTCGCGACGCAGTCACCTCCGCTGGAAATGAAGCCGTCCCGACACGCCGCTGGATAGCGGCGCGGGATCAGACGCTGCGCCGGTACTGCCCACCCACTTCATAGAGCGCTCGCGAGATCTGTCCCAGCGAGCAGACCTTGACGGTCTCCATCAGCTCCGCGAATACGTTGCCGCGGCTCGCGGCGAGCACCTGCAGGCGCTCGAGTGCTGCTGCGCTCTGCGCGGCATGTCGAGCCTGGAAGTCGCGCACCCCGGTGACCTGACCTTGCTTTTCCTGCTCCGTCGATCGGATCAACGCGGCGCCACGCACTTCCTCGACCGCATCGCCGCTGGCGAGAAACGTATTCACTCCGATCAGCGGCAACGAGCCATCGTGCTTGCGTGATTCGTAATAGAGACTCTCTTCCTGGATGCGCCCGCGCTGGTACATGGTTTCCATCGCGCCGAGCACGCCGCCGCGTTCCGAGATGCGATCGAACTCCTGGTAGACCGCTTCCTCCACCAGGTCAGTGAGCTGGTCGATGAGGAACGATCCCTGCCATGGGTTCTGGTTCTTGTTGAGCCCGAGCTCGCGATTGATGATGAGTTGAATCGCGACCGCACGCCGCACGCTCTCCTCGGTGGGCGTCGTCAATGCCTCGTCATAGGCGTTGGTGTGCAGGCTGTTGCAGTTGTCGAACAGCGCATAGAGCGCCTGCAGCGTGGTGCGAATGTCGTTGAACTGGATTTCGCGCGCGTGCAGGCTCCGGCCCGACGTCTGGATGTGGTACTTGAGCATCTGGCTGCGCGGCCCGGCGGCGTAGAGATCACGCATCGCGCGCGCCCAGATGCGACGCGCCACGCGCCCGATGACCGCGTACTCCGGATCCATGCCGTTGGAGAAGAAGAACGACAGGTTCGGCGCGAAGTCGTCGATCTTCATGCCGCGGCTCAGGTAGTACTCGACGATGGTGAAGCCATTGGCGAGTGTGAACGCCAGCTGCGAGAGCGGATTCGCGCCGGCTTCGGCGATGTGGTAGCCCGAGATCGATACCGAGTAGAAGTTGCGCACGCCGCGCTCGCTGAAATACGCCTGCACGTCGCCCATCATGCGCAGCGCGAACTCGGTGGAGAAAATGCAGGTGTTCTGCGCCTGATCTTCTTTCAGGATATCCGCCTGCACCGTGCCGCGAACCTGCGCAAGCGCCTGCGCGCGAATCTTCTCGTAGGTCTCGCGAGCGAGAAGCTGGTCGCCGGGCACACCCAGCAGCGCCAGACCCGAGCCGTCATGTCCAGGTGGCAGATCGTCCCGATAGCGGGGCTGAGGGCGTTCCTTGAAGAGCGCCGCAATCTTGCGCTGCGCTTCGGCCCAGCCACCGCTCTCGCGCAGGTAACGCTCGACGCGCTGATCGATCGCCGTGTTCATGAACATCGCGAGGATCATCGGCGCCGGGCCGTTGATGGTCATCGAGACTGAAGTGCTGGGGGCGCAAAGATCGAACCCCGAATAGAGCCGCTTCATGTCGTCGAGGGTCGCGATCGACACCCCGGAATTGCCCGTGCGGCCGTAGATGTCCGGCCGTTCGTCAGGATCCTCGCCATAGAGCGTCGTGGAATCGAATGCCGTCGAAAGTCGCGTCGCTTCGTGCCCGCCAGCGACATAGTGAAAGCGGCGATTGGTGCGCTCGGGCATGCCCTCGCCCGCGAACATGCGCGTCGGGTCTTCCTCTTCGCGTCGATACGGGTAAACGCCTGCGGTGTACGGATAAGAACCCGGCAGGTTCTCCTTCATCAGGAAAGTCAGCAGGTCTCCCCAGTCGCGAAGCTTCGGTACGGCGATCTTCGGGATCCTCTGCCGGCTCAAGGTCTCCGAGTAGTTCTCGCCTGTGATCTCACGCCCACGGACGTGGTAGCTGTAATGCTCGTCGGTCGCTGCCTGTGCTCGCTGCGGCCAGCGCTTGAGAAGCTCGACGCCTTCCGTGCCGACTTCCCCGAGCGCCTGGTTGTATGCGCCGCGCAGTTTCGCAAGCGACGGATCCTGTTTTTCACTCAGCGCCGCGTCCGCGAAGGCCTCGAGAGGTTCCGGCAACAGCGGATCGCGCAGCGCAGCCAGTGACTCGTGGATGCTCTGCGCGCGACTCGCAGCCAGTGCGCGCTGTTCGATTGCTTTGCCCACCTTGCGGCCATCCGCGGCGATTTCGGCGAGGTAACGCACCCGCTCCCCGGGAATCACCGGATCGCGACGCGGCAGTTCATCGAGATGATGCCCGGCGAGCTTCCAGTTCTTGTCGGTAACGGCCTCGGCATCGAGCCGCTCGCAGAGGGATGCGAACAGGCGGTTCACGCCGGCATCGTTGAACTGGCTGGCGATGGTTGGAAACACGGGCAGCGCGTCATCGGCGCTGCGCTCCTTTGGGTGATTGCGCCGCCACTGCTTGCGTACGTCGCGCAGCGCGTCCTGCGCGCCGCGCTTCTCGAACTTGTTGATGACGATGAAGTCGGCGTAGTCGAGCATGTCGATCTTCTCGAGCTGGCTCGGCGCGCCGTATTCACTCGTCATCACGTACATCGACACGTCCGCGAGATCCACGATCTCGCTGTCGCTCTGCCCGATGCCCGCCGTCTCGACCACGATCAGCTCGAAACCCGCGAACTTGAGCAGTCCAATCGTATCGGCGAGCACTGCACTGGTTGCCAGGTGCTGGCGGCGGGTCGCGAGCGAGCGCATGAAGATGCGTTCGCTGCTGAGACTATTCATCCGGATGCGATCGCCGAGCAATGCGCCGCCGGAGCGGCGCCGCGTCGGATCCATCGCAACGACTGCAATCTGGCGGTCGGGGAAATGCCGCACGAAACGGTTGAGGAGCTCGTCATTGAGCGAGCTCTTGCCGGCGCCGCCGGTGCCGGTGATGCCGATGACCGGCGCGCGATGCTGAGTCTTGGCGATCGCACGCCGAATCGATTCAAGCGCATGTTCCGCTTCGTTCGAACCCTCGAGCACCGAGATCGCGCGCGCAATCTGCTGATGATCGCGCGGCCCGAAGGGCCCGAATTCATAGCGTGGCTTGGAATACGCACGCACGCGCCGGAAGACGTCCTCGATCATGCCGTCGAGTCCCATCTGCCGCCCGTCCTCGGGGCTATAGATCTTCTCGATGCCGTAGGCCTCGAGCGCCGCGATTTCATCCGGCGAGATCGTGCCGCCGCCGCCGACCACCACCCGGATGTGCTCGGCCTTGAGACTGCGCAGCATGTCCACCATGTAGCGGAAGTACTCGTTGTGCCCGCCCTGGTAGGAACTGACAGCAATGCCGTCGGCATCTTCCTGGATGGCTGCGCGCACGATGTCGGCGACGCTGCGGTTGTGCCCGAGGTGAATCACCTCGGCACCGTGGGCCTGCAGGATGCGGCGGATGATGTTGATCGCGGCGTCATGGCCGTCGAATAGGGAAGCCGCGCTCACGAAGCGCAGCGGCGCGCGCTCGGCGGCGCGGCCCTGGTCGAGCTCAGCAGCAGGAATACCCATTGGAAATCTAAGGCTTACGTGCTGAGAAAAGGAGTTGAATTCTATCAGTCCGGGCACCTCGGCGCACCCGCGAACGCTGCGCGGGCAGCCTATAATTCGCGTCCCGCTTCTCACACGGCGAGCGACTGATCGGTCGCAGGAGATCCAGTGCAGAATTCATCCGTCGTCATTCTCGCGGCCCGGCGCACGCCTATCGGCGCGTTCCTCGGCGCGTTCAGTTCAGTGAGTGCCACCGAGCTCGGCACGGCCGCGATCACCGCGGCGCTCAAGGACTCGGGACTTGCGCCTGACGCTGTCAGGGAAGTCGTCATGGGCTGCGTGCTGCCCGCGAATCTCGGCCAGGCACCCGCGCGACAAGCTGCGCTGGGCGCGGGCCTTCCGACCTCGGTCCCCACGACCACGATCAACAAGATGTGCGGCTCTGGGATGAAGGCAATCATGCTGGCAGCTGACCAGATCCGCGCCGGCGACGTCGATGTTGTGGTGGCGGGCGGGCTCGAATCGATGTCGAACGCACCGTACCTGCTGTCGAAGGCTCGTTCCGGGTATCGCATGGGTCACGGCGAAGTGATCGATCACATGTTCCGCGACGGGCTGCAGAGTCCTTTCGATGGCAAGTTGATGGGCCACTTCGCGGATGCCACCGCGGCCAAATATGGCTTCACGCGCGCGCAACAGGATGCATTCGCGGCGCAATCCGTGGGTCGGGCGCTGCGCGCCGTGCAAGAGGGAGATTTTGCCAGCGAGCTCGCGCCGGTCACGGTCAGGAGTCGCAAGGGCGAGACCGTCGTCGAGCGTGACGAAACACCGTTCACCTGCGACATCGACAAGATTCCGAGCCTCAAGCCCGCCTTCAACAAGGACGGCACCGTGACTGCCGCGAGCTCGTCGTCGATTTCCGATGGCGCCGCGGCGGTGGTGCTGATGAGCGAAGCGGCCGCGAAGACACGCGGCCTGAAGCCGCTCGCGCGTATCGTCGGTTATTCCAGTTACGCGCAGGCGCCAGAATGGTTCACGACCGCGCCAGGCGGGGCGATTAAAAAACTGCTCGAACAAGTGAACTGGAAAGCGGGCCAGGTGGATCTCTTTGAGGTCAACGAAGCGTTCGCGTGCGTGACGATGGCCGCCATGCATGATGTCGACCTCGAGCACGCGCGCGTCAATGTGAATGGCGGCGCCTGTGCGCTCGGACACCCGATCGGCGCCACTGGCGCTCGTATCACCGCAACGCTGCTGCACGCGCTGCGCAAGCGCGGTCTCAAGCGTGGCATTGCGTCTTTGTGTATTGGCGGCGGCGAAGCCACCGCACTCGCCATCGAAGTCGTGTAGGCGCGCCATGGGTTCGCCCGTGTTGAGTTCCGTCGATGCCCGTGGCATCGCGACCGTCACCCTGAATCGGCCGGAGAAGCACAACGCCCTCGATGCCACATTGATTGCGGATCTGGGCGCGACACTCGGCGCCCTGGAACGGGAGCACAGTGTCCGCGTCCTGGTACTGACAGGCGCTGGCGCGACGTTTTGTGCCGGCGCCGACATCGACTCGATGCGCGCCTCCGCGCGGGCAAGCCCGGCTGCCAACCTCGAAGATGCGCTGCGGCTGAGCGAGCTGCTTGCAGCGTTGAACAGTTTCGCGAAGCCTACTGTGGCCCGGATCAACGGTAACGTGTTCGGAGGCGGTGTCGGACTCGTGTCCTGCTGCGACATCGCAATCGCCAGCACGGAAGCACGATTCACCCTGAGCGAAATTCGCCTTGGGATTCTGCCGGCGATGATCTCGCCTTACGTCGTGGCCGCGATCGGAGCCCGCCAGGCGCGTCGCTATGTGCTCACGGGCGAACCGATCAACGCTCACGACGCTCAACGTATCGGCCTGGTGCACGAGACCGCTCCACCTGCCTCGCTCGAGGCAGCGCTGGAGAAAATCCTCGAGGCACTGTTGAAGGGTGGCCCCGCAGCGCAGATGGAAGCGAAAGAATTGATCAGGGAAGTATCTGTGATTGGCCGGACGCCGGATCGCGACTCACGCCTTGTGATTGCTCAGAGGCTGGCGCGGCTGCGCGCGTCGGAAGAAGGACAGGAAGGACTCAGTGCCTTCCTGGAAAAACGCGCCGCGGACTGGATACGCGGAAGCTGAGGAGAATCGACAGGACTGATGAGATGGGGTGAGGTGGGCGTCCCTGCCCGGCCATGTCCGATCCGTCGGCCCTCCGTGGTTGTCAGCATCCTTTGCCATGCAACATGGGTCCCATAGGTATAGCGAGAAAACGGGGCGGAAATTGTCAGCAGTCCGGAAGTTTTTGACGGATTGTCGGACTGGAAGGATTCGTTCAACATGACCAGGCCCTCCCCACTGGGGCATTGGGACTAGTACATTCAGAGGCTTACATGAAAATCAAAGACGCTCGGGCTTTGGTGACAGGCGGCGCATCAGGTCTCGGGCACGCGGTTGCCCAACGGGTAATCGCGGAAGGCGGTAAGGCCAGCTTGCTCGATGTGCAGGACGCGGCGGGTGCCGGGGCGGCGAAGGCACTCGGCGCCAACGCGACCTTCATCCGCTGCGATGTCACCTCGGAAACTGAAGTGAATGCCGCTGTTGCAGCGGCCCGCGAGCGCATGGGCGGTCTCAACCTCGTAGTCAACTGCGCCGGTGTGGTCGGCGCGGGACGGGTGCTCGGGCGTGAGGGGCCGATGGCGGGTGAGTTCTTCACCAAGGTCATCCACATCAATCTGATCGGTACGTTCCTGGTCGACAAGGCCGCGGCCGCCGTGATGCAGAACAATGCTCCGAACGAGGATGGCGAACGCGGACTGATCGTTCATACCTCGTCGGTTGCCGCTTTCGAGGGACAAATAGGACAGGCCGCCTACTCAGCGACCAAAGCCGGGGTGATGGGCATGACGTTACCCATCGCGCGCGAATTCGCGCGCATCGGCATCCGTGTCATGGCGATCGCACCCGGCATCTTCCGCACCCCGATGGTCGCCGGCATGCCGGAGGAGGTGCAGAAGTCTCTCGCCGCACAGATCCCCTTCCCTTCCCGGCTCGGCAAGCCCGAGGAATATGCGGATCTCGTGGTGAGCATCTTTCAGAACCCGATGCTCAACGGTGAAACCATCCGCCTCGACGGCGCGATCCGCATGCAGCCGAAGTGATAAGCTGCGCCGCACTTTTTTTCGCCAGGAATGTTCTCATGTCGCGTTACCAGCACTTGCTCGCAGCGGCAGCGGCACTCGCCGTCGCCGGTTGCGCGGGCCAGAAAGTTTCCGAGCCCGCCGCGGCGTCTCCGCCTCCTGCTGCAACCGCTACGCCGCCAGCGCCCGCGCTCAACGTTCCCACGGAGTACTACAAGCTCGGCAACGGTTTGCGGGTGGTGTTGAGCGAGGATCACAGCGTGCCGCTCGCCACGGTCGCGGTGTACTACAACATCGGCTTTCGCATCGAGCCGCGCGACCGCACCGGCTTCGCGCACCTGTTCGAGCACATGATGTTCCAGGGCTCGACCAACCTCGGCAAGATGGAATTCATCAAGCTGGTGCAGACCAACGGCGGTGTGCTCAACGGCTCGACGCGCTTCGACTTCACCAACTACTTCGAGGTGGTGCCGTCGAACACGCTCGAGACCATGTTGTGGGCGGAAGCCGATCGCATGGGCGGGCTCAACATCACGCAGGCCAATCTCGACAACCAGAACGGCGTGGTGCAGAACGAAGTAAAGGTCAACGTGCTGAATCGTCCGTACGGCGGCTTTCCGTGGCTGGACGTGCCGCAATATGCGAATCGCAACTGGTACAACGCGCACAACTTCTACGGTGACCTCAAGGATCTGGATGCCGCGACACTGAAGGACGTGCTCGCGTTCCACGAGACCTACTACGGCCCGAACAATGCGGTGGTCGTGGTCGCCGGCGATTTCGATCCCGCACAGGCACGTGCCTGGATCGAGAAGTACTTCGCGGGCATCAAGGGGCGTCCATTGCCCGCGCAACCCGATATCTCGGAGCCGCCCCAGACCGAAGAGCGGCGCGCATCGAAGGTCGATGCCCTGGCGCCGCGCCCCGCGCTTGCGGTCGCGTATCACGTGCCGGAGCGCTGGACGCCCGAGTGGCTGGCGTTCGGCGTCATCGATCAGCTGCTGCTGCAGGGCGAGGACAGCGCACTCACGCGCAAGCTGGTGAAGGAGCGCGGCTATACCGACAGCGTGTCGGGCGGCATCAACCTGCTCGGCAACATGTTCAACTACCAGGGTCCGATGCTGTGGACCGCCGGGCTGGTTCACGATTCGGAGCACAGCACCGACCAGATCCTCGCCGATATCGACGCCACCATCCGCCAAGTGCAGGAGCAACCAGTGAGCGCCGCGGAATTCGATCGTGCGCTCACCAAGATGCGTTCGCAGTTCTACAACGTGATCGGTTCTGCATCGCGATTCGGCATGGTCGACCTGCTTGCATCGTTCGCGCTGTTCGATGACGACCCGGGCCGCATCAACGGACTCGATGCGCAATTCCGCAAGGTGACGCCGGAGCTGATCCAGCAGACGGCGCGCAAGTATCTCGTTCCCTCGAACCGCACCGTGTTGACGATCGAACCCGGCAAGGCCGAAGGTGGCAAGGGAGCGGCGCCATGAGAATAGCGAGCGCAGTAGTCCTGCTTTCCTGCGGCGCCGCCGCCCTGGCCGTCGAAACACCGCCTGCCCCATCGGCTCCGAAGAATTTCCAGGTGCCGGCGAAGAGCGAGCGCGCCCTTGGCAACGGACTGCAGTTGACCTTCGTCGAATTCGGGTCGATCCCCAAGACGACGATCACGGCGGTCGTGCGCGCGGGTAACCTCAACGAAGGCAACAACACCTGGCTCGCGGATCTCACCGGCGAGCTGATGAAGGAAGGCGCTGGCGCGCGTAGCGCCAACCAACTCGCGGAAGCCGCGGCCAGCATGGGGGGCGCGGTGAACCTGAGCGTCGGCCCTGATCAGACGAGCATTTCACTCGACGTGCTGAGTGAGCACGGCGAAGAGGCCGTCGCCATGATCGCGGACCTGCTGCGCCGGCCGCAGCTGCCCGAGTCCGAGCTCGCGCGCATCAAGCGCGATTTCGGGCGTCAGCTAGCGCTGTCACGCAGTCAGCCCGACAGCCTGGCGAATGAAACATTTCTGGCGCTCCTGTACCCGAATCATCCGTACGGCAAGCTCTACCCGACCGACGCACAGCTCGCGGCTTACACCATCGATCAGGTGCGCGCCTTTCACCACGACAATTTCGGCGCCACGCGTACTCACATCTATGTGGCCGGACGGTTCGAGCGCGCGAAGATCGAGCGCGCCATCGAGCAGGGATTCGGCGACTGGGCGGCGGGAGCCGCGCAATTGGTCAATCCGCCGACGGGCGTAAGCAAGCGACAGATCAAGCTGATCGATCGCCCTGGCGCCCCGCAATCGACGATCTACCTCGGGCTGCCCGCGATCGATCCGAGCCAGCCCGAGTACCTGCAACTGTCGCTGACCAATTCGCTCCTCGGCGGCGAGTTCTCCTCGCGCATCACCAGCAACATTCGCGAGAGCAAGGGCTACGCGTACTCACCGCAGAGTTCCCTCGATGTGCAATACCGCAGCGGCTACTGGATCGAGGAAGCCGACGTCACCACGGAACACACGGGTGACTCGCTGCAGGAGATCTATGCCGAGATCGACCGGCTGCAGCGCGAGCCACCCTCGCCCCAGGAACTCGCAGGCATGCAGAACTACCGGGCGGGTGTTTTCGTACTGCAGAACGCCACGCGCGGTGCTTTGATCGGGCAACTCGCCTACATGGACCTGCACGGCCTTCCAGATGACTACCTGACGCATCTCGTGGAGCGCATTTATGCAATCACGCCCGACCAGGTTGGCGCAGCCGCGCGCAAGTACATCCGACCGCAGGAAATGACCCTGGTCATCGTCGGCGACCTGGCGAAAGTACGCCCGCAGCTGGCCAAGGTCCCGCAACTGAAGGGCCTGTCGCTCCAGTGAGACTGGCGCGTCACACCGCAAGGGCTTCGGACTGCATGGCTGAGGCCTGAAATCCGATGGCCGATCGGGACGTGATGGAGTACGACGTAGTGGTCGTGGGCGCGGGACCCGCCGGACTCGCTTGCGCGATTCGCCTCAAGCAGCTCAAGCCCGAAATGACGGTGTGCGTGCTGGAGAAAGGCTCGGCGATAGGCGCGCACTCTCTCTCCGGCGCCGTGATGGAGCCGGGCCCGCTCGACGCATTGCTGCCCGAATGGCGTCACGGCGGGCTCGACATCTGTGTGCCAGCGGGCCGCGACGAATTCCTGCTGCTCACGCGCAAGGGCAGCGTGCGTTTCCCGACGCCGCCGCAGATGCGCAATCACGGCAACTTCATCCTCTCCCTGGGACAACTGACACCGTGGCTTGCGAGCCAGGCCGAGTCGCTCGGTGTCGACGTCTTCGCGGGCTTCGCCGCGGCACAGGCCCTCACGAATGAAGACGGCTCGATTGCTGGCGTGCAGATCGGAGACATGGGGCTCGACAAGGACGGCTCGCCCGGCCCGAACTTTGCGCCCGGCGCTGATGTCCGTGCGCGGCTTACTGTACTCGCAGAAGGTTGTCGCGGCAGCCTGACCAAGCAACTGGTGCGCAAATTCAAGCTCGACGCCGACAGCGATCCGCAGACTTTCGCGCTCGGACTCAAGGAGCTCTGGCAATTACCCGAGGGCCGCGTCGAGCCCGGATTGATCCAGCACATGCTCGGTTGGCCGCTGGATCCCGCTTCGTACGGCGGTGGCTTCATCTATCACCTCAATCGCAACCGGCTCTACATCGGCTATGTCGTGGGTCTGGACTATCTCGATCCGCTCCTGCAACCGTTCGAGGCGTTTCAGCAATTCAAGCATCATCCGAAGCTCCGCCCGCTCCTCGAAGGCGGTGAAATCGTATCGGCCGGCGCGCGCAGCATCGCAGCGGGTGGCTGGCAATCGCTGCCGAAGCTCGAAATGCCGGGCGGCCTGATCGTCGGCGATGCGGGCGGCACCCTCAACTTTCCGAAGATCAAGGGCATCCACCAGGCGATTCGGTCCGGAGTCACGGCGGCAGAACACATTGCGAAAAGTGGCAGCAGTGCGGGCTTTGACGCACGTTGGCGAGCATCTACCGGCGGTCGCGAGCTGCGCCGGGTGCGCAACATCAAGCCCGGTTTCAAGCGAGGCCTGTGGTTTGGTTTGTTCAACGCGGGGCTGGAGACGGTTACCTGCGGCGTGTTGCCCTGGACGCTGCACAACGCATCGAATGTGGCGCTCGAGAAGATCGACGCCTTCGAGTCGCCCGATCGTGGCTGGGGCGCGCGCGACCTGCCACCGCGCGATCGCCTGGCGTCGGTGTTCCTCGCCGCCACCGCGCACGACGAAAACCAGCCGGTTCACCTGAAAGTGGCCGATACCTCGATCTGTGCGGGTCGTTGCCGGATCGAATACGCGAATCCCTGTACGCGGTTCTGCCCGGCCAACGTGTACGAAATGGTGGATGACGGCGCCGGTGGCAAACGGCTGCAGATCAACGCGGCCAACTGCGTGCACTGCAAGGCCTGCGACATCAAGGATCCCTACGAGATCATTACCTGGGTGCCGCCCGAGGGTGGCAGCGGTCCGAACTATCAGTCGCTCTGACGTGATGATCTTTCTCTGCCGCGCGCGACCTGCTGCATGAGTCGCGGCGTCGTTCCCAACGCCTACGCGTCGCTGGTGGCCAAGGCAGGCTTCACTCGCGATCGCCACCAGGAACAGGCGGCCGACAAGCTCGATGAGCTGCGTGCCCGCCTGATCGGTAGTCCACGTGAGTTCACGTACTGGGCGCGTCGCCTGCGCAGGCTCCTGCCAGGGCAGAGCACGCTCGCGCCGGTGCGCGGCATTTACCTGTGGGGCGGCGTCGGGCGCGGCAAGACCATGCTGATGGACCTGTTCTACGAGTCACTCCCCTTCGCCGATCGCGAGCGCCGTCACTTCCATCGCTTCATGCACGATGCGCACGACGAATTGCGCAAGCTGAAAGCGCGTACCTATCCGCTCGAATCCGTGGCTCACCAGATCGCGCGGCGGACGCGCATCGTGTGCTTCGACGAGTTCCAGGTGAGCGACATCGCGGACGCCATGATCCTCAGTACGCTGTTCGACGCGCTGTTCCGGCGTGGCGTAACGCTGGTCGCAACCTCGAATGTCGCGCCTCGTGATCTGTACAAAGGCGGCCTGCAACGCGAGCGCTTCCTGCCCGCCATCGCGCTCATCGAGCGCCATACGTCGGTACTGCACCTGGAAGGCGCGACTGACTACCGCCTGCGCCAGCTCAAGCAGGCGCCCATTTATCTTCCCTCGAGCGCTACGGACACCTCGCAACGCTTGTCGCGCCTGTTCGAGTCGGTTGCCGCCGGGCCTGGGACCGACGATGGCACGGTGACGATCGAGCACCGCCGCATCCGTTGCGTGCGCCAGTCCGAGGCTGTGATCTGGTTCGAGTTCCGCGAGCTGTGCGAAGGGCCACGCAGCCAGAACGACTACATCGAGCTGGCACGCGCCTGCCATACGTTGCTCGTGGCCAATGTGCCGGTCCTCGATGCGGCGCACGACAACGCCGCGCGGCGCTTCATCGCGCTTGTCGATGAACTCTACGATCGCAACGTCAACCTCATCGTTTCGGCCGCCGCGGCGCCGAACGAGCTGTACCGCGGCGAGAAACTCCGGTTCGAATTCCAGCGCACCTCCAGCCGCCTGATCGAAATGCAGACCGAGGCTTACCTCGCCCGCGCGCATAAGCCCTGAGACCACGCGACCGGGAATTCCCTTAGAATGCGGCCTCCCACGCACGGAGCTTGCAGGTGCAGAAACTCTACCCTTCCGCCGACGCCGCACTCGCAGGACTGCTCCAGGATGGCCAGACCATTGCGGTGGGTGGTTTCGGCTTGTGTGGCATACCGGAGGCGCTGATCACGGCGCTGCGCGATACGGGATGCAAGAACCTCACCGTCATTTCCAACAACGCCGGTGTCGATGACTTCGGCCTCGGCCTGCTGCTGCATAGCCGCCAGATCAGCAAGATGATTTCGTCCTATGTCGGTGAGAACAAGGAATTCGAGCGCCAGTTCCTGTCGGGAGAATTGCAGCTCGAGTTCACGCCACAGGGAACGCTGGCGGAGAAATTGCGCGCCGGCGGAGCGGGCATTCCCGCCTTCTTCACACGCACCGGCTATGGAACCGTGGTAGCCGATGGCAAGGAGACGCGTGAGTTTGACGGTGAGCAGTATGTAATGGAGCGTTCGCTGCGCGCCGACGTGTCACTGGTGAAAGCGTGGCGTGCTGACGCGGCGGGAAATCTCGTCTATCGCAAGACCGCGCGCAACTTCAACCCGATGGTCGCGACCGCCGGCACGATCTGCATCGCCGAAGCGGAGGAGATCGTTCCCGTGGGCGCGCTAGACCCGGATCACATTCACACCCCCGGGATCTTCGTGAAGCGCCTGGTTCACAACCCGCATCCGGAGAAGCGGATCGAGCAACGCACCGTGAGGAAGTCCGCATGAGCTGGAATCGGGACCAGATGGCGCAGCGCGCCGCTCGCGAGCTGCGGGATGGCTTCTATGTGAATCTCGGCATCGGGCTGCCGACGCTCGTCGCCAATTTCATTCCGCCCGGCATGGACGTGTGGCTGCAGAGCGAGAACGGCCTGCTGGGTGTCGGGCCTTTTCCTGCCGATGATGAAGTCGACGCCGATCTCATCAACGCCGGCAAGCAGACCGTGACCGCAAGAGTCGGTGCTGCCTATTTCAGCAGCGCCGACTCTTTCGGCATGATCCGCGGCGGGCATATCGACCTGGCGATTCTCGGCGCCATGCAGGTCACCGATTCGGGCGACATCGCCAACTGGATGATTCCCGGCAAGCTGGTCAAAGGCATGGGTGGCGCCATGGACCTGGTCGCCGGCGTCGAGCGCATCATCGTGTTGATGGAGCACACCGCCAAGGGCGGCGAGCACAAGATCATCAGGAAATGCACCCTGCCGCTCACAGGGGTGGCTGTCATCGATCGCATCATCACCGAGTTGTGCGTGCTCGATGTGACGCCGCAAGGTCTCAAGCTCGTGGAACTCGCGCCCGATGCAACGCTCGACGAAGTACGGGCGAAGACCGGCTGCCCGATACGCGCCTGAGCCGGCCTATGGCTCCTTGCCCGCCTTGATTGGATAGCCTCCCTCGCGCCAGGCCTTCATGCCGCCATCGAGCGCCACGGCGCGCTGAAACCCCATTTCGCGCAGCGTCGCGGTCGCGAGCGTCGAGATCCTTCCAAACTCGCAATAGGCGAGGATGCGCTTGGTCGGATCCGGCAGATCTTCACTGGCACGCAACTCCAGCTGTCCGCGCGGCAGGAGTCGCGCTCCGGGAATGTGCCCGGCTTCATAGGCGTCACGCTCACGCACATCGAGGATGATCAGGTCGCACGCGCGCGCCTCGATCCGCGTCTTCAATTCCACGAGTGACATGAACGGCACCACCGCGGCGGCCTCGGCGAGCATCTGGTTCACGGTCTTGCCGCCACTCATGTTGGTGCGCAGCGCCTCCGTGATGTGCGTCGGCATCGAGAGATTGAGACTGCGCATCATCTCTACGAATGCGTCGCGTTCGACTTTCTGCAGTCGGGGGTTTTCCTTCACCTCCTGAGCAAGCGTCGAATGGCTGCGCCCCTTGTATTCGTGCGCGGGAAAAACCAGGAACGTCGGATCGAGCTTCAGCAGGTGAGCAAACAAACTGTCGTGCAGCGCCTCGGCCTCGCCCGTCGGCAGATCGGTGCGGCCGGTGGCACCAATCAGCAGCGTGTCGCCGGTAAACACCCGATCCTGCGCGATCAGGCACATCGAGTCGCGCGTGTGGCCAGGGGTATGCATGACCTGCAGGCGCAGCCGACCGACCGCAACCATCTCGCCGTCGTCGACGCGCAGGTCCACGAACGGCGCCGGGCTCGCGCGATGCATCACCACCGGCACGTCAAGATGACTCGCGAGCTGACGCGTGGCAGTGAAGTGATCGGCGTGTGTATGAGTATCGATGACGTAACGAATGCGCACGCCGCTGCGGGCCGCGAGCGCCGTGTAGCGATCGACCTGGCTGATCTCGGGATCGATGACGGCGGCGGCACAGGTCTCGCTGCAACCGATGAGGTAGGACTGACAACCGCCCGTTGCGATCTGCTCGAAGATCATCGCTTGCTGCTGCCGCGGCCCGCGGTCGTAGCGCGTCCCGCTGAAGCCGGAAGCTCGCTGTAGGTCCGTGTACCAGGAATGTGTCGCTTGCCCCAACGCACCAGCGACAGTACCACTTCGCCCAGATCGCGCCCCTTCTCGCTGAGCTCATATGCGTATCGCACTGGCCGCTCCTGGTAAGGGGTACTGCGAATGAGTTCGGCCGCCTCGAGCCGGCGCAGCCTGTCGGCAAGGATATTGGTCGGAATGCCCTCCGGTGATGCGAGGATCTCGCCGTACGTACGCTTGCCATGCAGCAGATCGCGAATCACGAGCAGCGACCACTTGTCTCCGACGAGATCGAGCGTGCTCGCCACGGGGCATGCCGAGCGGCGCCTGGTCTCCGCGTTAGTGCGTGTTCTTGGTGGCATCGACTGACCCCCGCAATGTCACTTGCATATTACAAGTTACGGTGCTAGCTTGTCTACTAACTTGCATAATGCAAGTGAGTAAGCCAAGGAGATCCGCCATGTCCACTGCAGTTCTGCCCGGCTCCGCACAGCCGCAAGCCTCGGTGCCATCGTCCTTCACGGTCTTCGTGGGAATACTGCTCGCCCTCTGGCTGGCGTTGGTATTCCTCCTGGGTAGCGCGGGCGCCTTCATCACGCCGCCCGGCACTCCTCCTTTGGCGATCTTCACCGCCGTGACAGCGCCGATCGCCACATTCCTGATCGCGTACCGGGCCTCACAGAGCTTTCGCGACTATGTGCTCGGATTCGACGTACGCCTGGCTACGGGAATCCAGGCGTGGCGCTTCGCCGGCCTGGGCTTCATCGCGCTGCAGACCTTCAAGATCCTGCCCGGCGTTTTTACGTGGCCCGCTGGGCTTGGCGACATCGCCATTGGCGCCACTGCGCCATTCGTGGCGATTGCAATCAGCCTGAAGCCCGAGATAGCGGCAAGTCGTGGCTTCGTCATCTGGAATCTGCTCGGCCTGCTCGATCTCGTCGTCGCGGTCACCATCGGGACGCTCGTTGCAAGCCAGGTCATCAGCGTCACTGACGGCACGACGACCGGCCCGATGGCCAGTCTGCCCTTGCTGCTCATTCCTGCGTTCCTCGTGCCGATGTTCGTGATGCTGCATCTCACGGCGCTGATCCAGGCGCGACATTTCGCGATCCCGGCGAATGGGGCTGCGCGAGCGCGCCACTAGAGTTCGCGACGGGCGTTCGCCAAAGCCGTGGTGATAGAACGTAGTGAGCTCCGCGTCGATGCTCATGCTCTCACCTCCAGGCGCCCGGCATTCGCGTCGCGTGTTCGCGAGGGGCTCGTCGGGCTACGCTAGATTACGCCGCGCCGGATCTGGTCGAGCTCGATCGATTCGAACAGGGCCTTGAAGTTGCCTTCGCCGAAACCTTCATTGCCCTTGCGCTGGATGATCTCGAAAAAAATCGGGCCGATGACGTTCTGCGTGAAGATCTGCAGCAGTGTCCCCTGCCCTTGCGTTGGCGCGCCGTCGACCAGGATACGCCGCGACTTGAGCGCCTCGAGATCCTCGCCGTGGCCGGGCACGCGCGCCTCGACACCTTCGTAGTAGGTATCCGGCGTGTCCTGGAACTGCACGCCCCGCCCGCGCAGCACATCGACGCTGCGGAAAATGTCGCCAGTTCCCAAGGCGATGTGCTGGATTCCCTCGCCCCGGTACTGGTGCAGGTATTCCTCGATCTGCGATTTCTCGTCCTGCGACTCGTTGATCGGGATGCGGATCTTGCCGCAGGGACTGGTCATCGCACGGCTGAATAGACCCGTCTTCTGCCCTTCGATGTCGAAGTAGCGGATTTCACGGAAATTGAACAAGCGCTCGTAGAACCTCGACCAGACGTCCATGTTGCCGCGCTTCACGTTGTGCGTGAGGTGATCGATGTAGGTCAGTCCCGCACCTTGCCTGGTCGCCGCCGCGGCCTCGCGCCGAAAGTCGATGTCATAAATGGTGTGATCCCCATAGCGGTCGACGAGATAAATGAGGCTCCCACCGATGCCTTCGATCGCCGGGATGTTGAGTTCCATGGGTCCGACGCGCCCGGCAAAGGGCTGCGCACCGAGCTCGACCGCTCGTTTGAAGGCCTGGGCCGCATCCTGGACGCGAAACGCCATCGCGCACACCGAAGGCCCGTGCTGGCGCGCGAAACTCTGCGCGAAGCTGTCGGGCTCGGCGTTGATGATGAAATTGATGTCGCCCTGCCGGTGCAGCGTCACATTCTTGCTGCGATGACGGGCTACCACGGGAAATCCGAGCTGTTCGAACAACCTGCGCAGCAGCTCGGCGTCGGGCGCGGTGTACTCGACGAACTCGAATCCGTCCGTGCCCATGGGATTGTCGAGGAGGTCGGCACGGGATGCAGGAGCGGCCATGGCGGCCTCCGGGCGGAATTAGTTACACTTGCAACCATTATAGATGCCGGGTCTGACATGGGAAACCGCAACCGCCGCGGCCGGCGCTTGAATCTCGAGCACTTCGTCCCCTACCGCTTGTCGGTGCTCACCAATATCGTCAGCACGGCGATCGCCGGCGCCTACGCAACCCGCTTCGGGCTGTCGATTCCCGAGTGGCGCGTGATCGCGGTGCTGGGGCCGGAGCCGGGATTGTCGGCGGCGCAGGTCGCGGAGCGCACGGCGATGGATAAGGTAGCTGTGAGCCGCGCGGTTTCGAGCCTTCTGCAGTCGCGGCGCATCGCGCGCGCGTTCGCAAATTCAGATCGGCGCCGCTCGGTGCTGAAGCTCACACGCAGTGGCGAGAGCGTCTACTGGCGGGTTGTACCGTTTGCTCGTCGCTATGAGCGCGCTTTGCTCGCGAGTCTGTCGAACGCTGAACGTGTGCGCCTCGATCGACTGCTCGCGCGCCTGAAACGCCGGGCCATCGAACTGGGACCGATCCATGCAGGCTAGAGAAGTAGTCGGCAGCGATAGACTGGGTCGATTTTGCGGCGCACGATACGGGCTGGATTGTCCGATTCTTCAGCCTATAATCGCGCGCCGTTTCCAGGACCAACGGGGGTTGAACCGATGAATACCCGCCTACAGCCCGCAGCGCCCGCCCCCGTCAGGAAGACTGAGGACAGCCCCGTTCGTACCGTCGCCGAGTTCGAGATCAAGCATCACCAGCTCCTCGATGCCAATGGCCGGCTGACCGGCCCCTTGCCCGAATTCGCGCGCGACCCGGCGGAGCTCGTGCGCATGTACCAGCTCATGACGCTGGTGCGGACCTTCGACACCAAGGCGGTAAATTTACAGCGCACCGGGAAGCTCGGTACCTATGCGTCCTGTCTCGGGCACGAGGCCACGCATGTCGGCGCCGGCGCCGCGATGAAATCCGAAGATGTGCTGGTGCCGGTGTATCGGGAGTACGGCGCGCAGTTCTGGCGCGGCGTGAAGATGTCGGACGTGCTGCTCTATTGGGGCGGCGATGAGCGTGGCAGCAACTACGAGGTCGCAAAACAGGACTACGCCTGGTGCGTACCGATCGGAACGCAGGCGCTGCATGCCGCAGGCGCCGCCATGGCCTTCAAGGTGCGAGGCGAAAAGCGCTGCGTGCTGGCCTTCATCGGCGATGGCGGCACCTCCCAGGGTGCGTTCTACGAGGCGATGAATGTCGCGGGCGCTCGCTCGCTGCCGGTCGTGTTCGTCATCGTCAACAACAAGTGGGCCATCTCGGTACCGATTTCGAGCCAGACCGCGGCGGCAACGCTGGCACAGAAAGCGGTTGCGGCCGGAATTCCCGGAGTGCAGGTCGACGGCAACGACACGATCGCCGTGCGCCATGTCGTCGGCCAGGCCCTCGGCCTGGCGCGCAACGGTGGCGGTCCCGCCCTGATCGAAGCGATCACCTATCGGCTGAGCGACCACACGACTGCGGACGATGCCAGCCGCTACCGGCCCGCCGATGAAGTAAAGAATGCCTGGAAGGTCGAGCCACTGATCCGCCTGAGGAAGTACCTGGTGGATACCGGCGCGTGGAGCGAAGCGCAGGAAGCCGAACTCAAGGCCGAATGCTCGAAGCGTGTCGAGGCGGCGGTGGAAGAATACACGCACACCGGCAAGCAATCGACCGACGCCATGTTCGATTTCCTGTTCGCCAGGCCGCCCCGGCACCTGCAGGAGCAACGCGAGCAGGCGCGAAAATACGGCTCCGCGCCTGGCACTCACGGCGGATCACACTGACTTCAGGTGCGTTGATGCCCAAGATCACGATGGTCGAAGCGATCACCCTGGCGCACGCCTGGGAAATGACTCACGACCCGAACGTAGTGGTCCTTGGCGAGGACGTCGGTGTCAACGGTGGCGTGTTCCGCGCGACCGCGGGACTGCAGGAAAAGTTCGGCAAGGATCGCGTGCAGGACACCCCGCTCGCCGAAGGCATGATCGGCGGCATGTCGGTCGGCATGGCAGTGCAGGGCTTGAAGCCGGTCGCCGAAATCCAGTTCATGGGTTTCATTTATCCGGCGTTCGACCAGATCGTGAATCACGCCTCGCGCATGCGCCATCGCACCCGCGGGCGCATGAGCTGCCCGATGGTGATCCGCACTCCGCACGGCGGTGGAATTCACGCCCCGGAACATCATTCCGAAAGCACGGAGTCGATGCTTGCGCACGTGCCCGGCCTGCGAGTCGTGTGTCCCTCATCGCCTGCCCGTGCCTACGGCCTGCTGCTCGCTTCGATTCGTGACCCGGATCCGGTGGTATTCCTCGAGCCCGTGCGCCTGTATCGGCTGGTGCGCCAGGAAGTCGCCGATGACGGCCAGGCGCTGCCGCTCGACGTCTGCTACATCCTGCGCGAGGGTACGGATGTCACTCTCGTCACCTGGGGCGCGATGACCTTTGAGACGATGCGCGCCGCCGAGCAACTGGCCAAGGACGGAATCAGCGCGGAGGTCATCGATCTCGCGACGCTGTCACCGATCGATCACGAGACCATCCTGGAATCAGTGGCGAAGACCGGCCGGCTGGTGATCGTGCACGAAGCAGCACGCAACTGCGGTATCGGAGCCGAGATCGCGGCCACCGTCGCCGAGCGCGGCCTGTACGATCTGCAGGGCCCGATTCAGCGCGTCACGGGGTACGACACGGTGATGCCGCTCTTCCGGCTCGAGTACGACTACATACCCAGCGTGGCAAGGATTCTCGACGGCGTTCGCGCCACCTTGGTGGACCAATAAGAAAGAGGTCGCTGCGATGACCACGTTCAACCTGCCCGATCTCGGCGAAGGGCTGCCCGAGGCGGAGATCGTCAATTGGCACGTCAAGGTGGGCGATCGCGTCGTCGTCGACCAGCCGATGGTGTCGGTCGAGACGGCGAAGGCGGTCGTCGAAGTGCCCTCCCCTTACACGGGCGTCGTCACTGCGCTGCACGCGAAGAATGGCGATGTGGTGAATACCGGCCAACCGCTCGTTGACTTCCAGGTCGATGGCGCCAATGGCGCGCCACCCGCTCAGCCCGCGCCGGCTGCGCCCAAGGTGAACCCGAAGAAAGCCGACGATTCCGGAACGGTGGTCGGCAACATGCCGACGAGCGACGAGGAACTGATCGAGAACGCTGTCGCCGGCGGAGCTGGTGCGCCCAGGGTCGAGCGGGTGCGTGCCGCACCCGCCGTGCGTGCTCTCGCGAAAAGGCTCGGCGTCGATCTCGCCAACGTGCGCGCCAGTGGCCGCGGCGGCCTGATCACTGTCGATGACGTGATGTCGGCCAGCAGCGTGTCCTCAGCACCAGCGGCGAGAGCGGCTTCCCCTGCACCCGCTGCGCCGCGGGCGCCAGCTGCTCCGCCCACTGGCCAGGAAGAGCGACTGCGCGGTCTCAGGCGTGGCATGGCGCACACCATGTCTCTCGCGCGCGATTCGGTTGCGAGTTGCACGCTGTTCGACGATGCCGATCTGCATGCCTGGCTGCGCAAGTCCGATTACACCGTGCGTCTCATGCGCGCAATGGCGGTTGCCTGCAAGACCGAGCCTGCGCTCAATGCGCATTTCGACGGCGAGGCGGCAACCCGCAAGGTGTTCGCACGCGTCGACATCGCGGTCGCGGTCGACACCCCCGAGGGATTGATCGTCCCGGTGCTCCGTGACGTCGGCGGCAAGGATGCCGACCGGCTGCGCAGCGAGCTGAGAGCGCTCAAGGAAGCCGCGATCGCGCGCACCGCAGCGCCTGAAGACCTGCGCGACTACACCATCATGCTTTCGAACTTCGGCACGCTCGCGGGCCGCTACGCCACGCCCCTCGTCGTGCCACCGGCGGTAGCCATTCTCGGTTCCGGAGTGTTGCGTCACGATGTCGTCGCCGTGATGGGCGGCATCGAGGCGCATCTACGCATGCCCTTGTCACTCACCTTCGATCACCGCTGTGTCACCGGCGGTGAAGCGGCGCGTTTCCTCGCCGCCGTCATCAAGGACCTAGAGCTGCCCGAGTGAAGATTCCTGCCGCGCGGCTCGAGCTGATCAACAGGATCGCCGCGCAGGCGCGACGTCGTGCCGGTCGACGCACGCCGGTCGATGTCACCACCTTCATCCGCACCTATTACCGCGGAGTGGGCGAAGAGGATCTCGGCACTCATCGGCCCGAGGATCTCGCCGGTGCAGCCCTGCATCACCTGCAGCTCGGCACGACGCGCCGCATCGGCCGGCCAGTCGTGAAGGTATTCACTCCCGACGAGTCGCGCGACGGCTTCGCATCGCCGCATTCGCTCATCCTGATGATCACCGAGGACATGCCGTTCCTCGTCGATTCGATGGGCATCGCCATCAACCAGTCCGGTCTCGCGATTCATTTCATCGCCCATCCCATACTGCACGTGCAGCGCGACCGGGCGGGGGCGCTGCGAGGGGTGAGCGACGAGACCGATGCTGAACATGCGCTCGGCGAATCCTGGCAGCTGTTCGAGGTCGACCGCATCACCGACCCGCAGCGAATCGAGGAAGTACAGCAGCGCATCCTCGCCATGCTCGATGATGTGCGCAGCGCCACTGGCGACTGGATGGAGATGCGTCGGCGCGCCCGGGTCATCGCCAGCGAGCTCGAGAGCCGCTCGCCCGGGTTGTCGAGCAGCGAGGTGATCGAGACCAAGGAGCTGCTCGAGTGGATGGAGGACAACCACTTCACGCTCCTCGGTTACCGCGAGTACCGCTTGCGCCGCGGTGCGCACTCGGATTTGCTCGAACCTATCCTCGACACCGGTCTCGGGATGCTGCGCCCGGGACGGCGCGGCCGACGCAAGCCCAAGCCCGTTGTCCTGACTGGCGAGATTCGCGAGCACGCTCACACCAGGGAGCTGCTCATCGTCACCAAGGCGAACACGATCTCGACCGTGCACCGGGCGACCTATCTCGACTACGTGGGCATCAAGACCTTCGACGCCGCCGGCGAGGTCAGCGGCGAGCAGCGCTTCATCGGCCTGTGGACCTCATCCGCCTACAGCATGAGTCCGCACGACATACCCGTGCTGCGTCACAAGGTGCAGCGCGTGGTCTCGCACTTCGGCGTTTCGCCGACGAGCCACGACGGCAAGGCCGTACTGCACGTGCTCGAAACCTATCCGCGCGATGAGCTGTTCCAGACCTCGATCCAGGACCTGATCCGCATCGTTCGCGGCATCGTCAATCTCTACGAGCGCCAGCAGGTGCGCCTGTTCGTGCGCCGCGATGCGTTCCGGCGCTTTTACTCCTGCCTCGTGTACGTGCCGCGTGATCGCTACAACACGCAGGTGCGTCAGCGCATCGAGGCTATCGTCCGCGAGGACTTCCATGGCACGGCGATCGAATCGCAGGTGCAGTTGTCCGATTCGGTGCTCGCACGTTTGCACCTCCTGGTCCGTACCGATCCACAGGATCAGCATCGCGCTGATACGGCGCGCATCGAACAGCGCATTGCCGCTGCGATCCGCACCTGGGCGGATGGCTTCAAGGACGCGCTGCTGGCGCGCTACGACGAGGCCACGGCGCTGCAACTCTTCGCGCGCTACGCCAGTCACTTTCCGCCCGCCTACCAGGACGACACGTCCGCCCAGCTCGCGGTCGACGATCTGAATGCGCTCGAACCGCTGGTTGCCGGCACTGCGAGCGTGCGCATGAGCCTGCACCGGCAGCGCGCGCAGGCACCGAGCCAGATGCATTTCCGCCTGTTCCGGCGCGACAACCCGATTCCCATCTCGGACGTGCTGCCGATGATGGAGAACCTGGGACTCAAGGTGATCAGCGAGCGTCCCTACGAGGTTGAATCGCCGACGGGTGGCTTGCTGTGGATCCAGGATTTCGAGCTCGAGCATCGCGCCGGAGTCGCGATCGATCTGCAGACCGTGGACCGGGATTTCCAGGATGCGGTCTCGAGTATCTGGCTCGGGCAGGCGGAGAACGACGGCTTCAATCGGCTGGTACTCGCCGCAGGACTCACCTGGCGGCAAACCGCGGTGCTGCGCGCGTTCTGCCGCTACCTCCTGCAGACCGGCATCCCGTTCAGCCAGGCGTACATGGAACAGGTGCTGAGCGCGAATGCCGCGATCAGCCGGCTGCTGCTGCACCTGTTCCTCACTGAATTCGACCCCGCGCTCGCGCCCGCGAAGCGCTCGAGCGAGTGTGCGCGACTGCAGAAGCGCATCGAGACGGCACTCGAGGCGGTGAAGAGCCTCGACGAGGACCGCATCCTGCGCGCGTATGCCGCGTTGATCCAGGCGATGCTGCGCACGAACTACTACCAGACCGATGCGAACGGGGGGCCCAAGAGCTACTTCTCCTTCAAGCTCGATCCCGCGAAGTTGCCTGACCTGCCGCTGCCGCGACCGATGTTCGAGATCTTCGTCTACAGCCCGCGGGTCGAAGGCGTGCATCTGCGCATGGGGCATGTCGCGCGCGGCGGCATCCGCTGGTCGGACCGGCGCGAGGATTTCCGCACCGAAGTGCTGGGCCTGATGAAGGCTCAGAACGTGAAGAACACGGTGATCGTTCCGGTCGGCGCCAAGGGTGGCTTTGTTCCGAAACGCCTGCCGGCGAGTGGCCGCGACGAAGTCCAGCGCGAGGTCATCGAGTGCTATCGCACTTTCATCCGCGGCTTGCTCGACCTCACCGACAACATCGTCGGTCAACGCATCGTTCCACCGGCCGCTACCGTGCGTCGCGATGGCGACGATCCGTATCTGGTGGTGGCCGCCGACAAGGGCACCGCCACGTTTTCGGATATCGCCAATGCCATTTCCGCCGAGTACGGCTACTGGCTCGATGACGCGTTCGCTTCCGGCGGCTCCGCCGGCTACGACCACAAGAAGATGGCAATCACCGCGCGCGGTGGCTGGGAGTGCGTGAAGCGCCACTTCCGGGAAATGGGCGTCGACACGCAGCGCCACGACTTCACTGTCGCCGGCATCGGCGACATGGCCGGCGATGTGTTTGGCAACGGGATGCTGCAATCGCAGCGCCTGCGCCTGGTGGCGGCGTTCAATCATCTGCACATCTTTCTCGATCCTGACCCGGACGCAGCGCGCACGTTTGCCGAACGTCGGCGACTCTTCAAGCTGCCGCGCTCGAGCTGGGAGGACTACGACCGCAAGCTGATCTCCAAGGGCGGCGGCGTGTTTTCGCGAGCCGCCAAGTCCATTGCCCTGAGCTCGCAGACACAAGCGCTCCTTGGTCTGCGCGCAGCAAGTGCGACGCCGCAAGAGGTCGTGCACGCCGTCCTGAAGCTGCCGGTCGATCTGCTCTGGAACGGCGGCATTGGCACCTACGTCAAGGCCAGCCGCGAATCGCACGCCGATATCGGCGATCGCACCAACGACGGCGTGCGCGTGAATGGCAACGAGGTGCGGGCGAAAGTCATCGGTGAAGGCGGCAATCTCGGGCTGTCGCAACGCGGCCGCATCGAGTACGCGCTGTCAGGTGGGCGGCTCAACACCGACTTCATCGACAACTCGGCCGGCGTCAACTGCTCGGACCTCGAGGTCAACATCAAGATCCTGCTCAACCCGGAGATGCATGCGGGCAAGCTCAAACGCGCCGCACGTGACCGGCTGCTGGTACAGATGACCGACGAGGTGGCGAGCCTGGTGTTGAGGAACAACTACCTGCAGAGCCAGGCGGTCAGCACGCTGGAAGCGAATGCCGCCGAGCGTTTCAACGAGCATGTGCATGTGATCCGCGTGTTGCAGCAGTCCGGGGACCTGGATCCCGCGCTGGAGTTTCTGCCTGACGACGAAGAGATCGCGGAGCGGCGCAAGCAGAAACGCGGGCTGACGCGCCCGGAGCTGGCGATCGTGCTCGCGTACAGCAAGATCTGGCTCAACAACCAGATCATCCATTCCGACGTACCCGAGGACCGCTACCTGTCGAAGGAACTGGAACGCTACTTCCCCGGACCCATACTCAAGCGCTATGAACGCTCCCTCAGCCGTCACCGGCTGCGGCGCGAGATCATCGCCACGGCAACGACCAACAGCCTCGTGAACCGCATGGGCCCGGTGTTCGCGCTGCGTGCCCAGGAGGATACCGGCGCGGACACTGGCCGGATCGCCCGGGCGTACACGATCGCGCGCGAGGCATTCGACATGCGGGACCTCTGGTCCGATGTCGAGGCGCTCGACAATCGCGTTCCCGCGCAGACCCAGTACGCGATGATGTACCAGACCAGCCGCCTGCTGCGACACATGACGTATTGGTTCCTTGCGCATCATGTGGAGAGCCTCGATATCGAAAGGGCGGTATCACGGCTCGCTCCGGGCATCGCCCGCCTCGGCCGGAGCCTCGACAAGCTTCTCGTCGGCAGCGAACGTAACGGCTTCCACGAGACCGCTGCCACGCTGCGCAAGAGCGGCGTCCCGGAGACCATCGCTGCGCGCATAGCGGGTCTCGCTCCCATGCACGCGGCCCTCGATATCGTCGAGGTGGCACAGGCCACGCATCGGGACGAGGATTTCACCGGGCGCGCCTACTTTCATCTGTGCGAACGCCTGAGCCTCGACTGGATCCGCGAACAGATCGAAGGTCTCGCGATCGAAGGTCACTGGCAAGCGGTCGCGCGCGGCACGCTGCGTGACAATCTCTACTCGCTGCAACGGCAGCTGACGGCTAAGGCGCTGGGAGCAGGCCGCCGCAAGGACCCGATCGCGGCTGTGGATGCATGGATCGCTACCCACCAGGCGCACGCCGATTACATCAGCCGCATCGTGAGCGATATGCGCAGCGGCCTGACCGCTGACTTCCCGACGGTGTCGGTCGCGCTCCAGGCCGTGAGACGTCTCGCGGAGCTGTGAAGCTCTCGCTGATCGTCACGACCTTCGAACGGCCCGACGCCCTGGCCTGCGTGCTGCGGAGCGTCGCACGACAAGGCGATTTCCCCGATGAACTCATCATCGCGGACGATGGTTCCGGCCCCACGACACGCTCCGTGATCGAGAGCTTCAAGGGGCGCTTTGCACGCCCCCTGGTGCACTGCTGGCAGCCGCATGATGGCTTTCGCGTGTGCCGCGCCCGCAACCTCGCGCTGTCGCGGGCGACGTCCGACTACGTCGTGATCGTTGACGGCGACATGCTGTTGCACCCGCAGTTCATTTCGGACCATCGCCGTTTCGCTCATCCGGGCTGCTGGGTCCAGGGCACGCGCATCCTGCTGGACGAGCGCCGCACGGCCAAAGTCATTGCGGGCGATGACACTTCGCTTTCTCCGTGGTCTGCGGGCCTCGGCGGACTACGGCGCCTGTATGCGGCCAGGGCTCCGCTGCTGAGCAGCGCATTGGCTAGGCTCGCCAACACGTTTGTCGCCACGAAAAGCTGCAACCTCGCCGCCTGGCGTGCCGATCTCGAGCGCGTCAATGGCTTCAATGAAGACATGGTCGGCTGGGGTCCTGAAGACAAGGAGTTGGCCGCCCGGCTGGCGCACAGCGGCGTACGACGCCGGAGTCTCACTCTCGCTGGCGTCGCCTACCACTTGGCTCACCCACCCGCGAGCCGCGAACACCGCGCTGCCAACGAGCGCATCCTGGCGCAGACGCTCGAGGAGCGTCGCGTGCAATGCGCGCACGGTATGCGCCAGCACCGCCGGCACGAATCGAGGTAACGCTGTGCTAATGTTGGATGGCAAGCAAGGAGCGTCGTCTTGAGCGGGAAACTGGTGCTGGTTCGACACGGCCAGAGTGTGTGGAACCTCGACAATCTGTTCACGGGCTGGACCGATGTCGATCTCAGCGCGCATGGTCGCGTCGAAGCTTTACAAGCCGGCCAGGAACTGATCCGCCAGAAGCTCAGCTTCGACGTTGCGTTCACATCGGTACTGAAGCGCGCGATCCGCACGCTGTGGATCATCCTCGATGAAATGGACTTGATGTGGATTCCGGTCGAGCGCAGCTGGCGCCTGAATGAGCGCCACTACGGCGCGCTGCAGGGACTGGACAAGGCACAGACCGCGGAACGTCATGGCACTGAGCAGGTGAAGATCTGGCGGCGCAGTTACGACATCCCGCCGCCGCCTCTCGATCCGAACGACAAGCGTCATGCACGTTTCGATCCGCGCTATCGCACGCTGAAGCCCGAGGAAATTCCGGCCACCGAGTCGCTCAAGGACACGCTCGTACGCGTGTTGCCGTACTGGGAAAGCCGCATCGCGCCGGAGCTCAAGGCGAATCGCAACGTGCTGGTCGCCGCCCATGGCAACAGCCTGCGCGCCCTGGTGAAGATGCTGGACGGCATCTCGGACAGCGATATCGTCGAGTTCAATATCCCGACCGGCGTGCCACTGCTGTACGAGCTCGACGACAAATTACAGAAGCGCTCGAGCCGCTTTCTCGGCGACCCGGAGGCAATCAAGGCGGCAGCGGACGCGGTGCGCCGTCAAGCCGAAGCGACAAAGTAGTCGCGCCGAGAGCAACAGCGCCGCCCCGTCGCAGGTCAGCAGTAGGTAACGAGCGCCGCCGCTGGCTGCTTCACTCGTCCGGGGCGATCGTGACCCGCAGGCCAGCGAGCGCATCGGTCATCTCGACCTGGCAGCTCAGGCGGGAGTTTTCCTGCGTATGTGAGAGCTCACTGAGCAGATCCTGCTCGTCGGACTGACGGCGCGGCAGTTTCGTCAGCCAGTCCTGGTCCACGTAGACGTGGCAGGTCGCGCAGGAGCACATGCCGCCGCAGATCGCCGCGACGCCATATTCCAGCTCGCGCAGCGTTTCCATCACCTTGAGACCGCTTTTGGCGTCGACGCTGTGTTCGACTCCGTCGCGATCGACGACCTTCAGCTCCGGCATGTGCCGCATTACCTCGTTGGGGCCAGGCGCGTAGTCTGCCGAATCAAGGTGTCACTGACCACCCACTCAGTTGCGGAGTCCGACTCGCGCTCGGAGCACGGCACGGCGAGTCACGGGTGTGTCATCCCACACGCCGGCGGCGACCAGCCAGGCCAGATGCAAGGCATCGAACAGCGCGCAGGCCACATCGAAGGCAGCCATGCCGAGGTCACGGCCATAGCAGCGCAACAGCTCCGCGCGCTGGCGGACGTCGAAATCGTGATAGGTGGCGAGCGCAGCGAGATCCATCTGTGGATCGCCGAGCGCCGCGTATTCCCAGTCGATGAAGAGCGGCTGCCCGCCGAGCAGGTTCAGATGATGCAAATCGTTGTGGCAGAAGACCGCGCGCTCCGCCGGCCGATAGCCCTTTGCGAGGGTGCCGACCCGATGCTCCAGCTCCCCAAGGTCGAGGCCCGAAGCTGAGCTTCCACGCACCCTTTCGATCAGTGACAGGACACCATCGACCAGGTCGAAGGCCCGCAGGCCCTGAGGAGCCGGCAGCTCGTGAAGTACGCGCACGCGCAACGCGAGCGTCGCAATCCGCGCTCTCACGTCGTCCACGCTCCACGGCACTCCGGGCACGAACTGCATCACCAGCAGGCACCGTTCGGGATCGGCGACGATGATTTGTGGTGCCATGCCGGCGTCTGCGCCCGCACGGTGGGCCGAATATTCCTGATGCACATCGAGATCGAGATGCGCTCGAGGCTGGGCGATGCGTGCCATCCAATCGAAACCGGCGCCACGGATTCGCCACAGGGCGTTGCGCGCGCCGACCCCAACACTGTCGATGTGCGCATCCGACAGGACGATGCCGAGCGCCGACGCGATGGCGCCGCGGACGTCCTCGGCACTCCTCAGGCTGGAAGACTGCGCCGCCATGCAAAGAACCCTGCAACCACGATGCCGAGGTAGATCACGAACAGTAACGCTGTCGCGGGCAAGGCCGCGACATAGGACAGGTAGACCATCACCGAGTCGACCACCAGCCAGTAGAGCCAGTTCTCGAGCACCTTGCGCGCCACCATCCAGGTGGTGACCACGCTGCCCCAGGTCGTGAACGCATCAAGGTACGGAAAGGGGCCCGGCGTGAAACGCGCTTCTGCCCAACCGGTCGTCAGTGTCAACACCAGGACCAGGGCGGCGGCGATCGCGTGCTGCACCGGTTTCCAGCGCGAGACACGCAACGGCCCGGCGCCGGAGTCCGCTCCACGCCAATGCCACCAGCCATAGATCGCCATCGCGATGTAGAACACCTGCAGCAACGCCTGTTGATAGATCGCTCGCTCGAAGAACAGCCACAGGTAGATCGCGGTACTGACGAGTGCGCACGGCCAGCACCAGGGATTCTGACGAGCCGCGAGCACGAGATAGAGGAGTGCCATGACGGCTGCGACCAGCTCGACGGGCGACCATGCGTGCAACTCGCCGAGCAGTGCCTGCATCCAGGGATGCTCTAGACCGCCAGCGGGCCGAGCACCTTCATCGCGAAGACTGCCTTGTCGTTGGTCTCGAAGGTGCGCCGCAGTTCGACGTTCAGCACTTGCATCACCCTGCCGTATTCGCCGAATACCTGGGTGCTCATGCTGTTGGTCACGATCTTGAGCCCGGCGTGCGTGTTGAGCCGATCGATGAAGTCCTGGATCGGCGCAATGTAGTCCGCATTGAGCGGATAGAGCGAAATCTCGACACCGATATCCATCTGTTGTCCCTCCACCTGCGCTCACTGAAAGTGCCATTGTGCCGTGACGCCGAGCTGGCGCGGATCGCCGGCCTGTGTGTAGCGCTTGTCCGGGAAATCCGGTGGCTCGTCGCCGAAGAAGAAGCCAAGCTGGCTGTAATTCTCGTCGAACACGTTCTGTCCCCACAGGTACACGGCCCAGCGTTCGCTTTCGTATCCCGCCTTCACGTTCACCAATGTGGCGACGCGCGCGCGCTGGTCGTTACTCGCGCTGTAGTAGTAGGCATCGCGCCCGTTTACGCCGACCCTGGCCATCCAGCCCAGCGGATGGCGCCAGGTCAGCCCGACCGAATACTGGTAAGAGGGTGCGTTGGTCTGTTCGCGACCGTCGAGATCACGGTCGCCGAACATGTAATCGAGATAGTAGCTGCGCAGCAGGCCGAGCGAGGTGTCGAGCCACAAGGTGTCGGTGACGCGCCAGCGCAAGCTCGCCTCCAACCCGTAGTTGCGACCCTGGGCGGCATTGTCGGTGTAGAAGACGAACGTGAGCGGATCGGTGGGATCGAACTGGAACGAGGTCTGCACCTGCTCGTTCTCGCGCCGCATATAGAAGAGAGTGACCGCCGTATCGAGGCGGCCGTCCGCCAGCAACGCCCTGAGGCCGGTTTCGAGATTCCACAGGTACTCGGGACCGTATTGCCGGCGATCGGGGGTGATCGCGGCGCCGATGTTGAAGCCGCCCGACTTGAAGCCGCGCGACAGGCTCGCGTACCAATGCATCGCGTCCGAGAAGGCGTAGCTGGCGCTCAGATTTCCACCCAGCAGGTCGTCCGTCGGCGTGAATCGTTCGCCGCTGGAATCCTGGTACTGCGCATCGTACCTCTCGGCACGCAGACCGAGCGTGAGCTCGAACGCTGACGACAGCGCCCATTCGAATTGTCCGTAGAGCGCATAGTTCGTGGACCAGTAGTCACTTTGCAGGGGATTGCTGGTGACATCGGTCAGATAGACGCCCTGGTCGAGCTGATCATCGGACTCGTCCAGGCGGCGCACGTACGCTCCAGCGATCCAGGCGAGCCGACGGTCGGCGTCGACGCCCGGCGACTCGAGCCTCAGGTCCTGCGTAAACGTGCGTCGGTTGCGCACGATGCTGGTCGTGAAATCGTATGGAACGCCCCAGAAGGCATCGTTGCCCCAGTCGCCATCGAAACCGTAGTCGATATCCGAGTCCGCGTAGGCCGAGATGCTCACGATGTCGAAGGGGTCCGCGTGGTAGCGCAGATTCACGGAGCCGCCGATCGAGCGCTGCGAGTCGCTGCCGGGATGGTCCGATTGCGTGACGCGCGAATTATCGATGGCGAAAGCGTCGTAGCCGTTCTCGAGATCGAGCGCCAGCGCGCTGACGTCCACCTGCCAGCGTTCGGAGGGATCGAAGCGCACCCGCGCCCGTGCGGTCAATTCGTCGCGCCCGTTGGTATCGTCACGGCCGAGGAACGCATTGCGACGAAAACCATCGCTCTGGTACTGCTGCACCCCGACGCGAAACGCACCAGTCTCGGTCCCTGCGATGGCGCCGCCCACGACTGCGCCGGCGCTCCACTCGTCGTCCTCGCCGACCGACGCCTCGGTCATCGCGTCGAAGTCTCGCTGCGGCTCGCGCGTCTTGATCTTGATCAGTCCGCCGAGCGCATTCGCGCCGTAGCGTGTTCCCTGCGGGCCGCGCAGCACTTCGACCTGGTCGACATCGAACAAGGTCGCGACCATACCGACGCCGCTGAAGTCAATGTCATCGACCAGGAACCCGATCGAGGGATTGGGCGCGCCCTGGTACTGCTCGAGATCGCCGACCCCGCGCAGCTGGAAGTATTGCGGCCGCGAGCTGCCGGCCGCCCAGTTCAGATTCGGAACCAGCCCGATCACATCCTCGAAATGCTGTTCGCCCGCGTCGGCCAGGGTCTGGCGGTCGATGACCGAGATGCTCGCCGGCACGCTGATGAGCGTCGCCTTGCGCAATGTCGCGGTGACAGTAATCTCGCCGAGCGGCTCGGCGGCACGCGCGGCTGCGGACTGGCCGAGGACAGCGGGCGCATGTAACGACAGTCCGACAGCGACAGCGGCACCGAAGCGGTGAAAAGAGAAAGAACCGGAGTTGTTCACAACCTGCTCCCTACGCCGGTACTAACCGGATCAGGTTCAACGGGTTCGCTGATGTGCCCGGCGGGCTGTCAGCATCTCAGGTCCGTTCAGACCACCCCGAGGTTGGCAGCGGATTCTACGCGAGTTCACGGCCCCGGCAAGATGCCACGCGCCCGTTTCGCGCCGGCGGCGATGCGGTTAAGCTCCGCACGCCACGGACTCGTACATGTCACGCCACTACCGAGCATTCCAGGTCGATGCGTTCACCCGTACGCTGTTCAGCGGCAATCCCGCCGGCGTGGTGCTCGATGCCGACGACCTGAGCGACGACGAAATGCAGAAGCTCGCCCGCGAAATCGGCCGCGGCGATACTGCCTTCGTGTCACGCGCGACGGGCGATGATCACGACCTGCGCATGCGATTCTTCACTTCGAAGTGCGAGGTGCCCTTCGTCGGGCACGCGACCGTGGCCGCGCACTTCGTGCGCAGCACCCTGGGAGTTCTGCCGGTTCGGCCCCTGCGCCAGTTGTCAGGCACTGGAATCGTCACCGTCGATGTGCAGGCGCGCGATGGTGCGACCGAGGTTGGCATGCGCTTGTCGCCGCCTCGCAGTGCGCGCGCCTTGTTGCCGGCCGAGCTCGATGCCGTTCTCGATGCGCTGGGCGTCAGTCATGGCGACCTCGACGCGCGCTGCCCGGCAGAGATCTTCGCGACCGGAAGCACGCGCATGATGCTGGGTTTGCGCACTTCGCAGTCCCTGGGTGTGCTGCATCCGAATCTCGAGGCGCTCGCCCGCCTCACCCCCCACCTGGGGGCTGAAGGGTACTTCGTGTTCGCGCTCGGCACCGATGGCCCACAGATGCAAACCGAATCGCGCATGTTCTGCCCGGCCATCGGTGTACCCGAGGACGCGGTGAGCGGCAACGCTCACGGCATGCTCGGCGCATTCCTGGTGCGACATCGACTGCTGGCGACGCACGACGGCGTCGCGCGCTTTCGCGGCGTACAGGGACGTGCGCTCGGCCGGCCCGGCGAAGTGCGTGTTGAAGTGCAGGAGTATGGCGGCGAGGCTTACAGCGTGCGGGTCGCAGGCAACGCCGTCATCGTCTTCGAGACCAGCATTCAGCTGCCCGCGCGCTGAACCATCACTCGCCGAGGCGCTTGATGCGTCCGGCTTTCAGCCACAGCATCCGATTGATCGCGGGCACGAGATCGCTCCGGTGGTGCGTGCTCATCACCAGCTGCACACCGGATTCGGCGAGTCGCTGCAGGTGATCGCGTACCAGTGCTCGCGAGCTGGCATCGAGCCCGGTGCAGGGTTCGTCGAGCAGCAGCAGCCGTGGTGAATGGATCATGGCGCGCGCCAGCAGGACGCGCCGCATCTGTCCATAGGAAAGCTCATGCGGGCGTCGTGCGGAAAATGCCTGCAGATCGAAGAAGCGCAGCCAGCGCCGCGCCGCGCGCCGCTCCGCAACCGTCGGCGGATCATTCAGGCCGACGCTCGCGTGCCGGCCGGAAATGACGATCTCCTCTGCCGTGAGGTCATCGCGCGCATGTGCAGCCTGCAGTTCCGGCGAAAAGTGTCCCACGCGCTTGCGGAACGACTCCAGCGGGGTCCCCTCGGGATGACCCCGACGCTCGATCGTTCCGCCGAGGGCCGGCGACAGATCGCCGTACAGGAGCTTGAGCAGCGTCGACTTGCCCGCGCCGTTGCGCCCGAGCACCGCCCAATGCTCGCCGCGCGCGATCTGCCACGAAATGCCGGCGAGCACCGAATGGTGATCCACGAATACATCGGCGTTACGAACGGTGATGACGGGCGCTGATTGACGGCTCCGCGTCGGCTTGACCGGGTTTCGCGCGGGTATCTGCGCGTCCGCAACATGAATCATCCGTGTGAGAGGCGCTCGCGATTGCGACCCGGCGTAGGTCACGCGGCCGCGCTCGAGCATCAGCACATGCGTGACGGAGCGCGGCAGATCCTCGCGCCGATGCGCCGCCAGGACCCAGGGCAGGCGGGCTCGTGCGCTCGTCTCGAGGTAGCGCATCAGGATCCGGCGACGCTCCTGATCGAGTCCGTTGAAGACTTCGTCGAGCAGCAGTAATCGCGGCCTTGCCGCCAATGCTCGCGCGATGAGCGCCAGCCGCCGCTCGCCATACGACAACGTCAGGAACTTCCGTCGCGCCAGCGCTTTGAGGCCCAGGCGGCCCAGCAGAGTCTGCACCTGGTGTTTCTGTCGAGCTGTAAGGGGCTCCAGCACGATGTCCGTGCGGTGCACGCCAGTGCCCACGACGTCGGCAACGCTCAGGTCCCACTCGTAGCGTTCGTATTTATCCTGGCGTTCCGCGCCGACGTAGGCGATGAATTCCTTGACGCCGAGCGGCTCATCCTGGCGTGCCCTATCCAGGACATATCTGCGACGGCCACGTCGCGTCGGCGTCGGCCAGACATCGCCCGCGACGAGCTTGAGCAGCTGAGTCTTCCCCGCGCCATTGGCACCGAGAAGCGCCCAGCGTTCGCCCGGGCGAATGCGCCAGTTGACATCGCGAAGGATCCGCCGCCCGCCACGCTCGAGGTCGACGTGCTCGAGCACCACCTTCAATGAGCGGGCAGCCAAGGCGCGCTATTCGAAACGCGGCTTGCGTTTCGCCTTGACGGCGTCGAGGCCCTCACGCACATCGCCGAGGCGCATGCCGAGAAATTCGAGCGCCAGGGACGCATCGAAATTGGGCCCCGCAAGCCGCAGCCAGTTGTTGAGCGCGTGCTTGGTCCAGCGCACCGCGGTCTTGCTGCCGGCGGCGAGAGCCTTGGCCGTGTCGAGCGCCGTCGGATACACCAGGGCGTCGTCGACGCACAGGGCGACCAGCCCGATGCGTTCCGCCTCCTCGCCATTCAGCGGCGCATTGGTGAGCAGGTAATAGCGCGCCTTGGCAAGCCCGCAGAGCAGCGGCCAGATGATCACCGAGTGATCGCCCGCGGCGACGCCGAGACGCGTATGGCCGTCGAGAATCTTCGCGCTGCGGCCCGCGATCGCGATGTCCGCGAGCAGCGCCACGGCGAGGCCGGCACCCACCGCCGCGCCGCGAATCGCCGAGACGACCGGCTTGGAACAATTCACCAGGTTGTAGACCAGGTCGCTCGCTTCCTTCCACACGCGCACCAGCGCCGCGTCGTCGGCGATCATCTCCTCGATCAGGGTGAAGTCCCCGCCGGCCGAGAAGTTCTCACCGGCGCCGCGCACCAGCACCACACGCACTGCATCGTCGCTATCGATCGTGCGCCACACGAGCGCGAGGTCGCGATGCATGGCCGCGTTGGCCGCGTTGATGGGGGCTTTGCTGAGGATGATTTCCAGCACCCCCGGTGCAGGCGCGCCGAATTCGAGGCTGGCGAAATCGCGCCGGTAGCGTTCGGTATCGAGCGCGCTCATGCGGGGCGGGACGGCGCGGAGTCGGGAATTTCCAGTTCGCTCACCATGGTGAGCACGTCATAGTTGGCGACCGGCTCGCCGCGCTGGTTGGTGATCTCGGTGTCCCAGCGGACCTCGCCGTAGCCTTGCCCGATGCGCAGGCTCTTCTCCTTGCAGGTGAGGCGCACTTTGATGCGATCGCCCGGCTTCACCGGCTTGGTAAAGCGCAGTCCGTCGATGCCGTAGTTGGCGAGTACCGGCCCGTAGGCCGGCTCGACGAACAATCCGGCGGCTGCCGAGACCAGGAAATACCCGTGGGCGACGCGGCCGCCGAACAGCGGATTGCGCGCCGCGTCGCGCTCGCTCATATGAGCGTAGAAATGATCGCCCGAGAGTTGGGCGAAGCGCTCGATATCCTCGATCGTGACTTCGCGCTCCGCCGAGTTGAAGGTGTCGCCGATGGCAAGTGAGCCGAACGGCTTGCGAAATGGGTGGACGCCCGGATTCTTCTGCGTGCCACCGCGAACCCAGCGACCGGTCACCGCTCCGATGACGTCCGGGGTTCCTTGAACGGCCGTACGTTGCATGTAATGCAACACGCCGCGAATACCGCCCATTTCCTCGCCACCACCGGCGCGTCCCGGCCCGCCGTGCACCAGGTGCGGAAGCGGCGATCCGTGTCCGGTCGATTCTTTCGCGCAGTGGCGATTCACGACCAGGACGCGCCCGTGATAGGGCGCGAGACCGAGCACGAGCCGCGCGGCAATCGCATCGTCCGCCGTGAACACGGAGCCTGCGAGGCTGCCCTCGCCGCGTCGTGCGAGCTCGATTGCTTCATCCGGATTGCGATAGGGAATCACCGTGCATACCGGCCCGAAGGCTTCCACGGAATGAACCGAGCGCGCGCTCGCGGGATTCGAGCACAGCAACAACAGCGGCGGCACAAACGCCCCTCGCTCGCGATCCGCGCCTGTCAGCTCGAAGCGATCCGCATCTCCCGCGACCACCTCGGCGTCATTGCGAAGCTTGCGAACCTGTTCGAGCACCTCGCGCCGCTGCGCGACGCTCGCGAGCGGACCCATGCGCACGTTCTCCAGTCGCGGATCGCCCACGACGACTTTCGCGAGTGCGGCCTGCAACGCGGCGACGACTTCCCCCGTACGTTCCGCGGGCACGATCGCCTTGCGAATCGCCGTGCACTTCTGCCCCGCCTTGGCCGTCATCTCACGCACGACTTCGCGCACAAAGAGATCGAACTCCGGCGCCGTCGCGACGACATCCGGCCCCAGCAGGCACGAGTTGATGGAATCCGTCTCGGCGATGAAGCGCACCGAGTGATCGATCACCGCGCGATGCTGACGCAATGAGCGCGCCGTGGAGGCGGACCCGGTGAAGGAAACGACGTCCTGGCACTGCAGGTGATCGAAGAGGTTGCCGAGACTGCCGCACACCAGTTGCACCGCGCCGTCGGGCAATAAGCCGGATTCAACGATGCGACGGAAAACCAGTTCGGTCAGATAGGAGGTCGACGTGGCAGGTTTGACGATCGCCGGTACGCCCGCGAGGAAGGTCGGGGCGAGTTTTTCCAGCATGCCCCACACCGGGAAGTTGAACGCATTGATATGAACGGCAGCGCCCTCGAGCGGCACACAGATGTGTTGCCCCACAAAAGTCCCGGTCTTGGACAGCGTTTCCGTGGCACCTTCGACGTACACGTGACCATTTGGCAGCTCGCGCGTGCCTTTGCTCGCGTATACGAAGAGCGTGCTGATGCCGCCATCGATGTCGATCCAGGAATCGCTGCGCGTGGCACCGGTCGCGTAGGAGAGCGTATAGAACTCCTCCTTGCGCTCGGTCAGATATTTGGCCAGCGCCTTGAGTGCCGCGGCGCGCTCGTGAAACGTCAGGCGCCGCAGGTTCGCACCGCCGACCTGGCGCGCGTGTTCCAGCACCGCAGCGAAGTCGATGCCCTCTGATGAAGACTCTGCAATGACCTCGCCCGTCGTCGCGTCACGGAGCGCGACTGCATTTCGATCACTGGCCTGCCAGCGTCCCTGCACGAAACTCTTGAGCTGCATGAGCCGTCCTCAGGTCCTTTCGATCACGAGCGCAATGCCCTGGCCGACGCCGATGCACATGGTGCACAGCGCGTAGCGCTTGCCGGTGCGGCGCAACTGGTACATCGCGGTTGTAGCGAGCCGCGCACCACTCGCTCCAAGCGGATGCCCCAACGCGATGGCGCCACCGTTGGGATTGACGTGCGGGGCATCGTCGGCGACGCCGAGCTGGCGAAGCACGGCCAGCGACTGCGCCGCAAACGCCTCGTTGAGCTCGATGGTGTCGATCTGCTCGATGCCAAGACCGAGGCGTCGCAGCAGTTTCTGGCTCGCGGGAACGGGCCCGATTCCCATGATGCGCGGTTCCACACCCGCCACTGCCGCGCCGGCGACGCGCGCTTTCGGTTCGAGCTCGAGGCGCTTCACCGCTGCTTCACTCGCCACCAGCAGGGCGCACGCGCCGTCATTGACTCCGGAGGCATTGCCCGCTGTCACGGTGCCGCCGTTCCGAAACGGGGTCGGCAGTTTCGCGAGCGCCTCGAGGCTCGTTTCGCGCGGATGCTCGTCGCGGCTGACGACGACCGGCTCGCCTTTCTTCGCGGGCAATGTCACCGGGACGATTTCTTCGGCAAGCAATCCGCCCGCCTGGGCGCGCAGCGCGCGCTGCTGGCTGCGCAGCGCGAACGCGTCCTGGTCGGCGCGCGGCACCTTGAACTCGGCGGCGACGTTCTCGCCCGTCTCTGGCATGGAGTCGACGCCATACTGCTTTTTCATGAGCGCGTTGACGAAACGCCAGCCGATCGTCGTATCGAACATCTGCATATCGCGAGCGTATGGCGCCTCGCCCTTGGACATGACATAGGGCGCACGCGACATGCTCTCGACGCCACCGGCGATCACCAGATCCGCTTCGCCCGTGCGGATCATGCGGGCCGCCGTAGCGAGCGCATCGAGGCCCGACCCGCACAGGCGATTGATGGTCGCACCCGGCACCTCGACCGGTAGCCCTGCGAGCAATAGAGCCATGCGCGCGACGTTGCGATTGTCCTCGCCCGCCTGGTTCGCACAGCCATAGATGACATCGTCGACCGCCCCCCAATCGACGGTGGGGTTGCGACTGACGAGCGCCTTGATCGGCAGCGCCGCCAGATCGTCGGTGCGCACCGAAGCGAGCGCGCCGCCGTAACGGCCGAACGGTGTGCGGATGGCATCGCAGATGAAAGCTTCGGTCATGGATCAGCCTTGAGGATCGAGAAGATTGCCGCCCACCCGTTGCGAGCGGCCGCGAAAAAGTGCGATGCGCTCGCCCTTCTGGTTGGTAACTTCGACTTGATACAGACCCGAGCGGCCGGAGCGCCAGAGTTCACTCGCGGTCGCAGTGAGCTCGTCGCCTTCGCGGCCCGGGGCCAGGAAGTCGATCGAAGCCGCTGAGGCCAGGGTGTTCGGACCGTAGGAATTGCAGGCGAACGCGAAGGCGGTGTCGGCAAGAGTGAAGACCAGTCCACCGTGACACACACGGTGCCCATTCACCATGTCGGCGCGCACGAGCATCGAGACCCGCGCCCTTCCCGGCGTGGTCTCGAGTACACGGATGCCGAGCATCCTGGAAGCGTTGTCGCCCTCGTAGAGCTTCTCGCCCGCAAGTCGCGCGCGTTCCAAGCCTTCTCGGGATTCGGTCGATTCTCTGTTCATTCCGCTGCGATTCCGTTTCAGTGGCCGACGAACTTCGGCTCTCGCTTGGCGGCGAATGCCGCCACGCCCTCGGCATAGTCTGCCGAACGCCCGAGCTCGCGCTGCAGGTCGCGTTCGAGATCGAGTTGTTCTTCCAGCGTGCTGCGCCAGGAGCTGTAGATCGCCTGCTTGGTCCGGGCCAGGCCGAGTGTGGGAGCCTTGGCCAACCGCGCCGCCAGATCGTCCACAACCGCTTTGAGCTCGCCGTCTTCAACACACCGCCAGATCAGCCCCCAGGCAGCGGCCTGCTCGGCCGGAAGCTTTTCGCCCAACAGGACGAGGCCCATGGCGCGTGCGTTGCCGATGAGCCTGGGCAGAGTCCAGGTGCCGCCGGAATCCGGCACGAGGCCGAGCTTGGAAAACGCCTGCACGAAGCTCGCCGACTTCGCGGCGATCACGAGATCACACGCCAGCGCAAGGTTCGCTCCAGCACCCGCAGCGACGCCATTGACGGCGGCGATCACCGGTAGCGGCAGGTTTCGCAGCCCCAGGATCAGCGGCTTGTAGTTGCGCTCGATCGACTCGCCGAGATCCACGCGCTCGCCGCCCGGCGCAACGGCTCGGTCGGCGAGATCCTGGCCGGCACAAAATCCCCTTCCCGCACCGGTGATCACGAGCACGCGCGCACTTTGCTTCGTGACCTGGGACAGGGCATCACGGACTTCCGCGTGCATCGCCGTGTTGAAGCTGTTGAGCTTGTCGGGACGATTGAACGTCAGCCGCGCGATCGCCGCATCGATCTCAAACTGGATATTGTCGTAGGCCATGAAGTGCTCCGAAGCCGGCCGCAGAGTCCGGCAGGCCATTCCTTCAGCGTTCGTCGTAGCTGACTTCGAGTTGCGGCGTCGTCGGGCGTGATTGGCAGGCGAGCACGAAGCCCGCCTCCACTTCCCACGGCTCGAGGGCGTAATTCTGCGCCATTTCGACCGCGCCCTTCACCACCTTCGTGCGGCATGTCGAGCACACGCCCGCGCGACACGAGAACGGCAGATCGAAGCCGGCCCGCTCGGCGGCTTCCAGCACGGTTTCGCCGTCCTGCTCCATTTCGAACGCTCGCCGGCGACCGTCCATGAGCACGGTGACCGTCGTCGACCCAGCCTTCGTTTCAGGCGCACGCTGCGCAACAGCGACGGGCGCCACTGTGGGCGCGCCGGACACTGTGAACCGCTCTGAGTGGATCCGGTCCGCCGCGACCCCGAGCTCTTGCAGCAGGCCCGACACCTGGTCATTCATGTTCCCGGGCCCGCAAACGAAATACTCATCGACGTCGCCCGCCTCGAACAAGGAACGGGAGAGCTCTCGGACCTTGGCGGCATCGAGGCGGCCATTGAACAGCTCAACGTCCTGCGGCTCGCCGCTGAACAGGAACTGGAGCGACAGGCGCTGCACGAAGCGATCCTTCAGGGCTTGCAGCTCTTCGAGCAGCATGATCCTCGAGGTGGTCCGATTGCCGTAGAAGAGGAGTAAGCGGCTCCGCGGAGAGCCCTCCAGGATCGTGCGCACGATCGACAGGGTCGGCGTGATACCGCACCCAGCCGCAAAGGCCACGACGGTCCGGCGTTGCTGCATTGGAAGCCGGCTGTGAAAGCTGCCGTTCGGCGTGAGGACTTCGAGCGTATCTCCGACATGGACCTTGCGCGCCAGGTGGCCCGACATGCGCCCGTGCTCATGCGTTCGCACGGCGATTCTCAACAGCCCGTCGTCGGGCGCGTTCACGAGCGAATAGGTGCGGCGCAATTCTTCGCCATCGAGCATCGTGCGGATGCCGATGTGCTGACCCGCCTCGAAGCGGTAATCGGCACGCAGCTCCGGGGGAACAATGAAGCTGACGTAGACCGCTTCTTCGGGCTCTACCCGCAGTTCAGCGACCCTGAGCGGATGAAACTTGAGCATGCGCGTGCGCGATCAGATGCACTTGAAGTGATCGAACGGCTCAGCACAGCTCAGGCAGCGGTAGTGCGCCTTGCAGGGCGTGGAGCCGAATTCACTGATGCGCTCAGTTTGCGTCGAGTCGCACCGCGGGCAAGCGACGCGCGGCGCTGCAAAGAGATGCCGAACGCGAGACACCGTCTTTTCCGGTGGCGCAATGCCGAAGGCCTTCAGCTTGCGGTGTCCTTCGGTGCTGATCCAGTCGCTGGACCAGGGCGGCGAAAGCACATCCTCGATCTGCGCGGGTTCGAAGCCCGCAGTTCGCAACGCGTGCCCAATGAGTGAACGGATCACCTCGGTTGCCGGGCAGCCGGAATAGGTTGGAGAAACCCCGACGTGGACGCTGCCTTCCGCGACGCGCACGTGCCGGATGATGCCGAGATCGACGACCGACAGCACCGGGATCTCCGGATCAGGAACGCGTTCCAACACACCCCAGACCTCCCTCTCCGTCGAGTGCAGGACATCGAGGCCCGACTGTTTGCTTGCAGCAGACACTGTGCTCACCACCGCGAATCGGGATATGTGCGCTGCAGGAACTGCATTTCCGCCAGCACGTAGCCGAGATGCTCCGAATGTTGGCCGCGCTTGCCGTGCCAGGGATAGTTGACGTCCATCGGACGCTTCAAGGTGGCTTCGCGCAATACCGCTTCGATGTGGGCCAGCCAGCGCGATCGAAGCTCGGGGAGCCGCGGCGCCACGCCCTGCGCAGCCATCGCATCGTCGAGCGCGTCGGGTGCAAAGAGCTCATTCGTGAAACGCCACAGCTCATCGAGCGCGCTCTGCACGCGCGCGTGGCTCTCTTCAGTTCCGTCCCCAAGACGAATCAGCCAGCTCGCGCTGTAACGGAAGTGATACTGAGTTTCCTTGAGAGCCTTCGCGGCGATCTCCGCAAGCCGGCGATCGGTGGACTGCTGCAGCTCCGAATAGAGTTCCAGTTGCCATGCATCGAGCAGGCACTGACGCACGATCGTGCGCCCGAAGTCGCCGTTCGGCTGCTCGGCGAGAGCCACGTTGAGGAAATCCGGGCCGTCGCGAAAGTAAGCGAGCTGATCCTCGTCCCGGCCGCTGCCTTCGAGCTCACCGGCGTACGTGAGAAGGAGCCGCGCCTGGCCGATGAGATCGAGTGACAGGTTGGCGAGGCCAAGATCTTCCTCGAGCGCGGGCGCGTGTCCCACCCACTCGGCGAGGCGTTGACCGAGGATCAAGCTCGTATCCGCGAGACGCAGGACGTAGCGACTACGCTGCGCGTCGAGCGCGGCCATCGTGCTGCGCGGGGCGGCGGCGCTCACAGGTTCTTGACCTCATCGGGAATGGCGTAGAAGGTCGGGTGCCGATAGATCTTGTCCTTCGCGGGCTCGAACAGCGCATCGGCTTCCGCGGGATCCGAAGCCACGATGTCGCTCGAGCGCACCACCCAGATGCTGACGCCCTCCTGCCGACGCGTGTACACATCGCGCGCGTGCTCGATGGCCATGCGCGTGTCCACGGCGTGAATGCTGCCGACGTGCTTGTGATCGAGACCCGAGTGCGCCCGGATGAAGACCTCGAACAGCGGCCATTCAGATTTCGATTCGCTCATCAGTGTCTCCTGTCTAAGGCAGCCCGCTTCAAGCGGCCTGCACTTGTCGCCGGCGTTGTTTCTCGGCGTGTGCCATTGCGGCGTCGCGCACCCAACCGCCCTCTTCCCACGCTCGCCGGCGCGCCTCAAGCCGCTCGCGATTGCACGGGCCGTTGCCCTTGAGCACCGCGTTGAATTCGCTCCAGTCGATCGGCCCGAACTCGTAGTGCTGCGCGGTCGGGTCCCACTTGAGCTTCGGATCCGGCACCTTCAAGCCCAGGTAGTCGGCCTGCGGCACGGTGATGTCGACGAATTTCTGGCGCAGCTCATCGTTGGTGAAGCGCTTGATCTTCCAGCGCATCGATTGCGCGGTGTGCTTCGACTGCGCATCGCTCGGTCCGAACATCATGAGTGACGGCCACCACCAGCGATCGAGCGCCTCCTGCGCCATGCGCCGCTGCGCCTCGGTGCCGCGCGCCAGCATCATCATGATTTCGAAACCCTGGCGCTGGTGGAAGCTCTCCTCCTTGCAGATGCGCACCATGGCGCGCGCATACGGCCCGTATGAGCAACGGCAGATCGGGATCTGGTTCATGATCGCCGCGCCGTCGACCAGCCAGCCGATGGCGCCGACATCGGCCCAGGTCGGCGTCGGGTAATTGAAGATGCTGGAATACTTTGCGGCCCCCGACAGGAGCTGCTCGAACATCTGATCGCGTGAGATGCCGAGTGTCTCGGCGGCGCTGTAGAGATACATGCCGTGGCCGCCCTCATCCTGCACCTTGGCGATCAGCACGGCTTTGCGCTTCAAGGTCGGCGCACGCGTGATCCAGTTGCCTTCGGGCAGCATGCCGACGATCTCCGAATGGGCGTGCTGCGAGATCTGGCGGATCAATGTCTGCCGATAGGCATCGGGCATCCAGTCCTTGGGCTCGATCTTCTCATCCGCATCGACCTTGCCCTGGAAACGCGCCTCGAGCACACCACTGTCGGCGCCCTCCTGCTGCAGGCATTCCTTGCCGAGTGAATCGAGACCCTGGGTATACATGGGAGCTCCGCCGCTGACGGTAGAGGGTCGACAATGTGACACAGAAATATGTGCAGATCAATTATTTGTGTGTCATATTGGAATCCGGCCCGCGGCAACCAAATTGCATGAAGAAACCCTCCCCAACCAAGGAATTGCGCGCACCCGACGATGTCGCCAAAGACCCGGCTGTCTCAGCCCTGCTGCAGCGCTTTCGCCGCCAGACTCCGCTGCGCGGCGGGTCGCTCATCATCACCATCTTTGGCGACTCGCTCGCACCGCGCGGGGGCAGCATCGCCCTCGCCAGCCTGATTGCGCTGGCGCGCCCCTTCGGGCTCACCGAGCGGTTGGTGCGCACCGCGGTTGCGCGGCTCGCGCAGGACGGCTGGCTGGCTTCCGAGCGACAGGGACGTGTCAGCTTCTACAGCCTCACGGGGGTCGGCCTCGCGCGCTTTGCCGAAGCGACGCGGCGTATCTATGCCGAGAGCCCGAAGTCCTGGAACCGGCGCTGGACGATGATCCTGTTGCCGCAGGACCTGGGCAAGACGCGTGAGCGCGTGCGCGATGAACTCACCTGGCTCGGCTTCGGACAACTGACTCCGGGCGTGCTCGCCCATCCCGCGCGCGAGCTCGAGGACACGCGCGAGCGCCTGCGCGAGCTCGGCGTCGTCGATCGGGTCATCGCTCTCGAAGCTGCGACCGAGGATGCGAGTCACGATCAGCAGTTCGCGCGCGCCGGTTGGAACCTCGATGAGCTCGCGCGCGGCTACCTGCGCTTCGTTCGCACTTTCGAGCCGGTGCGAGAATCACTGTCGCGAGCGGACTCCCTCGCGCCGCAGACCGCCTTCGTCGTGCGCACGCTCCTGATCCACGAGTACCGCAAGATCCACCTGCGCGATCCCCTCCTCCCTGCGACGCTCTTGCCGCAAGGCTGGGTCGGAGCGGATGCCTACGCGCTGTGTCGTGAGCTCTACTCGCGAGTGTTCGTGGCGGCGGAGGAACATCTGTCGCAGAACGCGACGACCGCGCAGGGTGCGCTGCCGCCACCGTCACGCTCGATCCTCAAGCGCTTCGGCGGTCTTCAGTCTTCCGGCCAGGTCTGAAGGGTATTGACGACTGTGCTCAGGAAAGCGTTCGCCTGGAAGGCGTCGAGCGCCCGATGATCGATGGTGAGCGTGAGATAACACATCGGCCGCACCACGACGGCATCGGCTCCATCGAGTTGCAGCACGATCGGCCGCCGCTCGATCTTGCCGACACCCATGATCGCGATCTGCGGTTGGTTGATCACGATCGGCGCCGCGAGCAGGCTTCCGCTCACGCCGTGATTTGAAATCGTGAACGTTCCACCGCGTACGGCGTCGGGCGACAGCTTGCCGTCGCGCGCCGCCGTCACCAGCTCGTTCAAGCGCGCGGCGATGCCGAAAAGGTCGAGTGTCTGCGCCCGATGGATCACAGGCACGATGAGGCCTTCATTACCGAGTGCCGTGCCGACACCGATGTTGGCATCGCCGAAGACTTCGAGGCTGTCGGCGTGGAACGTGCTGTTGACTTCGGGAACCGCCTGCAGCGCCTTGACCGCGGCAGCGACAAAGTACGCGGTGAAGGTGAGCTTCGCGCCGCGCGCCTCGAATTCGGCAGCGTGACGCTTGCGATGGGCGCTGACGCGCGTCATGTCCGTTTCGAACAGAGTCGAGACATGCGGCGCAGCCGACATGCTCGCCACCATGTGAGTGGCAATCCGGCGCCGGATGGGCGAATGCGCGACGTGGCGGCTGGCGAATGCCCGACCGACCGGTGATTCAGCGGCCGGCTCGCGCGCGGCGCGTGCAGGCGCGGGCGTATCGCTCGCCCGATTGCGAGGAGTCTCGCGGGTCGGTTCACGCGGCGCGCTCATCGGCGGAGCGGATCTCGGCGCCGAGCGAGTCTCAATGTACTTGGTGACGTCGAGAGCCGTGATACGGCCGTCCTTGCCGGTGCCCGAGATCTGATTCGCCTGCAGTCCATGCTCTGTGAGCAGTCGCCGCACGGCGGGGCTCAACAATCCGTCGTCAGCCGCCTCCTTACGCGTCGCCGCCGGGCGATCCGTCACCGCTTGAGCGCGCTGAGCCGTAACTGCGCCTGGAGCGATTCGGCCCAGGATCGCGCCCGGCTCGACCGATTCGGTCTCCTTGCGCAGCACTTCGAGCAACGTGCCCGATGCCGGCGCCGCAACTTCCACGGTCACCTTGTCGGTCTCGAGTTCGAGCAGCGGCTCGTGTTGAGTCACGGTCTCACCGACGCGCTTGAACCAGCGCAAAACGACGGCTTCGGTGCCTTCCTGATCAGCCGGCGTCACGACATCAACTGTCCCGGCCATGAGCTATAACTCCGTGAGCTCGCGCATCGTGTGCGCGATCCGGTCGACAGACGGCACCACCGCCTCGAGCAGGGGAATGCTGTGCGGGCTCGGCATGTCCGGCATCGCCAGCCGCTCGATCGGTGCATCGAGGTCGAAGAACGCCTCTTTCGCCACCACCGCGGCGATCTCCGCGCCAAAGCCTGCCGTCATCATGTCTTCATGCACGATGAGGCAACGGCGGGTCTTCACGACCGACGCGAGCACAGCTGTCTTGTCCCAAGGCATGAGCGTGCGCAAGTCGAGGATTTCGGCATCGACACCGGCGCGGCCTGCTGCGGCTTCGCAGCGCTCGACCATCGCACCCCAGGTCACCACCGTGAGCTGTGAACCGCTCAGAATCGTCCGCGCCTGCCCAAACGGCACGATGTAGTCGTTGCCAGGGTAAGGCCGACGCGCCCACGCACCATCGAGCAGGAAGCGATGTTCGAAGAAGATCGTCGGATCGTTGCCACGTAACGCCGCGCGCAACAGGCCGACCGCATCTTCCGCGTTCGATGGCACCGCCACGCGCCAGCCGACGCCATGCACCCACTGCACTTCGCTCGTCTGGCTGTGCCAGGGATCGCCGCACTTGAAAAATCCGCCGGGAATGCGCACCACCATCGGTGCGGCGAAGCGGTTGGCGGTACGCCAGCGAATCGTGCCGCAGTCGTTGAGTTGCTCGGCAGCCGAGTCCGCGTACTTGCGGAACTGGATTTCGGGCACCGGCATGAGCCCGGCGACCGCCATGCCGACCGCGCGACCGATGATTCCTTCTTCCGACAGGCTCGTGTCGAAAACGCGCGCCGCACCGTACTTGTCCTGCAGACCGAGCGTCGCTGCGTGCACACCGCCCTTCGGACCCACGTCCTCGCCAAAGATGACGACCCGCGGATTTGCGCTCAGCTCCACGTCGAGCGTGCGCCGGATCGCCGTCAGCATGTTGATGCGCGAAGGCTCCGGAGTCGGTTCGATTGTTCCAGTACGATGCATATGCCCAGCCAGCACGACACCGCCCTGTCTTTGCAGCACGGGCTTGCCGTCCGAATCCGTCTCGCAGAACACGTGGCGAGCCGCGTGCGCGGGATCTGGCGCCGGCTGCTTCTGCACATCCATGAGCGCGAACGCCACGTCCTGACGCGCCTGCTTTTCGAGGCCCGCCCAGGCGTCGCTCGCGAGCTGGCGCGGCACCAGGAACTGCTTCAGCCGATCGAGCGGATCGCGCGCCTTCTCGGCCGCGATCGTCTCGGCAGACTTGTAGGCTTGCGTGTCCTGGCCGGAGTGACCGCTCAATCGCGGTATTTGCAGGCGGATCAGCACCGGGCCCTGCCAGGTGCGTGTCTGGGCGACGGCCTGCGCAATCAAAGCCGCGGCGCCCTGGGGATCCGTTCCATCGCCATCGAAGACCTGCAGGTTGCGAAATGAGGCGAGGTTCGCTGCGATGTCGCCGCCCGGCGTCTGCTTGATGCCCGGGACCGAGATGGCATAGCCGTTGTCTTCGATGAAGAACAGCACCGGCAACTGTTCAGTGGTCGCGATCGTGAGCGCCGACCAGAATCCATTGGTTGCGACGGATCCCTCTCCGCCCTGCGCCACCGCGATGCAGCCCTGCACGTCATTCTCGCGCAGCGCGCGCGCGCGATAGAGCAAGGCCTGCGCCCAACCCACGGTAGGCGTGTACTGCGTGCCGACGCCGCCACAGCCAGGGAGCACGGTCACGTTGCGACTGCGCGGCAGGTTGTACACCACGCCGACGTCGCGCCCGCCGCTGATGCTGCCGGCGCGCATCATGGTCGATGCCAGTGCGTCCTGCGGCGTCAGACCGAGCGAAAGCAGCAGCGGCCGGCCGCGATAGTAGGCACCGAGGCCGTCGTGGGCGCCGGTGAGATGCTCACCCAGCAATGACTGGCAGAGTTCATGGCCGCGAGCGCAGAACTGGTAGAGCACCTGCCGCTGCGGCAGGAGCTGCTTCTCCTCGAGCTCATCGAGCGCGCGCGACAACAGCACGCGGTACGCGACTCGGGACCAATCGATGCGGGTGGGCTCGCCGTCAGCCTGGCGCGAGACCGGTTGCAGAACTGCGGAGCGTGCTCGCATCTATAGCCTCGGGCGGGGGAAAGCGGCGTAGTTGCGCGCGATGGTACGGCGCTCGGTCAGCAATAGGCTTGTCTTTTCTTGCCTGTGAACCGTCCTTTGGGCAATCTATATACGGTTCTTAGTTGAATATGGCAATAGGATTGCTCCATGGTTGACCTCGACAAGACCGACTGTCGCATCCTGGAAGAGCTGCAGCACGATGCCCGGCTGACGAACCAGGAACTCGCCGAGCGCGTGGGCCTGAGTCCTGCTCCTTGCTGGCGGCGACTGAAGCGCCTCGAGCAGGCGGGCCTCATCGCGCAGTACTCCGCGATCCTGGAACCGGAAAGCGTCGGCTTCACGATCACCGCCTACTCGCACGTTTCGCTCGACAACCATCACCCGGACTCGGTGCGAGTGTTCAACGACCTGGTGCGCGAGCGGCCGGAAGTGCTCGAGTGCTTCATGATGTCCGGGCAGTACGACTATCTGCTGAAAGTCGTCGCCCGCAACATGAATCACTACGAAGAATTCCTCACCAAGCACTTGCTGCCGAACACCTCGGTGCGCTCCGTGAGCACCAGCTTCGTATTGCGACGGATGAAGTTCACGACGGCCCTGCCCGTCGAAACGCAACACGCCTGAGGCGCCTTCAGCTCGACGGGCCTGAGGCCAGCCGCCACATCCAGACGCTGAGCGAGCCGGCGACGATTGCACCGAGGATGCTCGGCCAGCTCGGAACCGGATAGCCGCCGATCAGGATCGCGGCATGCGTGACGAGCCGCCAGATATGAGCGATGCACACGATGGCGAACACCACGCCTGCAACCCGCAGTCCCGTGACCCTGGAATTCATTGCGTGCTCCTTTTTTGTGGATTCAGATCGCCGCCTGGAGATGGCGGCCGCCAGCGAAACAGTCCGATCGACTCCTTGTCGCTGCCGATCATTTCCTGGAACTGCCAACCGAGCGTTCTCAGGAAGCGCCCCAGGTTCTTGGTCCCCGCATACACCTCGGTGTAGCCGCGTTTGCCAGCTTCGGCCGCGAGTGTCTCGATCAGCTTGCGGGCGATCGCCCGGCTGCGATACTCCGGCAGCACGAACAAGCCACCGAGCCAGGGGCCGAGGTGCGCGTGCGATTCGCGCCATTGCGCCCTAAGCATGACGGTGCCACAAGGCTTGCCATCGATATCGGCAATAAGTACCACGGGCAGGCCGGCCGAGGCGCGGGCGGGCGTGAAGAACTCGCCGATGATCCGCTGCGCATTCCAGTTGCGGAAATGCTGGTCCCATTCGCCGCGGAACCATTCGGCAAGAAGCGGCGCATGCTCGGGGCATTCGACCAGGGAACGAATACGCAGCTCTCCACTCATCACTGCGCGATATTGCGCGCACCGCTCCCCAGTTCCAAGTCACGTTATTTCAGGTTGGCCTCGATGAAGGTGTAGATGTCCGCCTGTTCAGCGGCTTGCGAGTTCAGACTTCCACCGAGGTGCCCGGATTCAGCATCGGTACGGATCCAGACCGGCTTGCCGCTGCTGGTTGCAGTGCGCATGCGTGCCGCGAACTTGCCCGTTTGCCAGGTCGACACGCGACTGTCGTTCAGGCCGACGGGCAACAGGATCGCCGGATACGCCACGCCGTCGTGAATCTGCTGATACGCATCCATGGCCGCGAGCGTCTTCAATCCCTCTGCGGTCCTCGGATCACCCAGTTCGGCGATCTGGTCGGCACCGTTGATCGCTTCGAGCAGGCGCACGGGATTGAGCACGCCGACCGAGATGATGGCGGCACCGAATTGGTCCGGTGCGCGCGTCACCGCACCACCCACGAGGATGCCACCCGCGCTGGCACCGCTCGCGGCGATTCGCGCCGACTTCGTGAAGCCCAACTTGCCGAGCTCCTGCGCACAGGCCACGAAATCCTCGCCGCCCTTGTACTTCAAGGGACCCTTCGCGCCGAGTCGCCAGGCATCGCCCTTCTCCCCACCGCCACGCACGTGCGCGACCGCGTACACGTGGCCCGCCTTCACCCACTCGAGTAGCAGGGGATCGAAGTACGGCTGCTGGCTGGCCCCGTAGCCGCCGTAACCGTCGAGAATGGCAATGTGGCTGCCATCGCGCTTCATGTCCTTGCGATACAGGATCGATAGCGGCACGTGCGCGCCGTCCTTGCTCACAGCTTCGGTCTCGATAGCCGCGACCGTGCTGTAGTCGGCCGGCGAGGTGGCACCGAGCTTGAGATCGGTGATCTTTGCGCTGCGCGGTTCATAGGCATACGCGACGCGAGGAGTCGTCCAGCCTTGCAGCGTGAACAGCAATCCATCCTGCATCGGCTGCGTGGACACCAGGTACATCGCTCCGGCAAGTGGCAAGGGCAGGCTCTTCGCCTCGCCGCCCGAATGCGGAATGCGGAGCAAGGAATCGATGCCGTTCGTCATGCGCCGCACATACAGCGCATCACGCGCGGACCAGAGTCCCGTGATCACGGCATCGCGCGCTTCGGGCAGGAACACGTGCGCATCTTCGAATCGTGCGTTCGGCCGGCTCATGTCGAGCGCCAGGATCTGACCGTTGGGCGCCCCCTTCATGGACAAGAGATAGAGAGTGTTCCCCGCAAGGTCGAGTGATTGCACGATGTGGTCGTAGGTCACCGGGCATTGCCAAGGCGCCTTTGGAGCGAATGCCTCGGACTTGCGCGCATAGCAGGCGCGCACTTCCGCGCGCGCTGTGGCGACGAGCGCCGCTGCCCAGTCGGAATTGGCGCCCGCTTCTACAATTGAGAACTCCTCCGGCTGCATGGCCACGCGCGGATCGGAGCCGGCTGTCAGGAAAATCGGATCGTTCGCGATCGGTTGCCCGAGCTTATGAAAGCGCGAGCGGGAGTTCTGCAGCGGATCGTTGGCTGGCGCCTGGCCCGGCGGTGCGAGCTGGTTGTAGACCATGCCGCTGCTGTCGGCGAGCCAGCTCACCGGAAATTCGCCCCACACACGCTCGAACGCGTCCGCACGCGCGACGCCGGTGGCGACGTCGAAGATCTGCACATTCGTGATCTCGTTCCCGCCGCGATCAACATTCACAGCGACGAGCTTGCCGTCGGGCGAGACGCTGTACTCAGTGATCGATGCTGGTTGATCTCCGCCCATCGCGTTCGGGTCCAGCAGCACGCGCTCTTTGCCGTTCGGATCGCGGACCATCAGCACGCCCTGCCGTCCGCCTTCGAGCCGCAGGAAGAAGATCTGTCCCGACACTTCACGCTGCAGGCGATTGAGAGAAGTCGCGCCGCTCGCAGCGGTGAGCCGCTTCTGCCAGTCGATCAGCGCGGGCACGCTGTCGAGCTGCGCGCGGGTGAAATCGCCCTGCCCCTTGAGCCAGGCCTGGAATTCCGCATTGCTCGCGCCTTCCATCCAGCGGTAGGGGTCCGGCAGATCCAGGCCGAACTGATGATCGACGACATCGACTTTGCGCGCGGTCGGCGGCATCGGTGTGGCCGCGAGGAACACCACCGACAGGCACGTGATTGCAATCAACCGGTAAGCTCGGTTCATACGGCTCTGCTCCTCAGGAATTATTCAGAAGGCACGTCACCGTGGTGATGCGCGGGATTGTGAGCCTTACGCCCACCGCGCTCGATGTGCTCGCTCGACATGTGCTGCTCGATCAGGTCGCGCGCGATGTGCACGGCCCGCCCCACCAGCTCACTGGCGCCTTGCCGAAGCGCGGTGCTGTGGCGCACGTATTCGACATTGCGTTCCATGTTTTCCGCGGTCCAGCCAAGCGAATGAGCAATGAAGGGAAACGGCGGATACACGAAGCCGAGCTCGCTGAAGAACGCCAGCATCTGACCCGCGACGGCCTGGATGTTGTCCTGACCGCCGGTGATGATGAAGGCAATCGCCTTATTGCGGATCAGGACCTCGTTGCGCAGGGTGATCTGGTTCTGGATGCAGTTCATGCGCTCGATCATCTTGTAGTAGAGCGAGCTCGGCGCGCCCCAGCGGATCGGCGTCGCGATCAGGGCGACATCCGCCCAGTGCACCAGCGCCTCGTAAACCTGCTCCATCTGGTCGGCTTGATCCATTTCCGTGATCGAGCACGGCCAGGTGCAGGCTTTCGCGCTTTTGGAGTAATAACCCTCGCAGTGCCGGAACTTGAGCGCGTTGAGACGAATCAAGCGCGTCTCGCAACTCTCCTTTTCCTTGGCGTGCGCCAGCGCGTACCCGAGCAAGGTTTCAGAGGTGGAGTAACGCGGGTAGCTCTCGTCCATCACCGTGGTCGAGATGCCGACCACACGAATACCACCGGGCTCGCGCTTCGGATCGCGCGCCAGGGGATGAGGCGGATGCGGCAGGTGGTTTCGGCCCTTGACTGCCTTCGGATTGAGCAGCAGACGCCCGTTCTCGACCTTCAGCGCATATTGCGGCACGCGATCGGCCTCGTAGCCCGGCTCGCCGTCGCCCGTGCTGCGGTGAAACTTGTAGTGATGCCAGGGGCACACGACATATTCGCCATCGAGCGTTCCATCGCCGAGCGGCCCACCGACGTGATTACAGATCCCTGAAATCGCGCCGAACTGGCCGTCACAATATGAGAGCGCGATGCGGAGTGAGCCCGCCTTGATTTCGCGCAGTGGCCGATCGCGCAGCCCCTCGACTGCGCCGAGATCGATCCACGCCGGGGCTGGGGAATCTTTGGCCATCAGCTGTCCCTCCGCAGGAATTCGCTCCAATCCGCAAAGGCGTGAAAGAACTCTTGCAGCCTCCCTTCCGGGTCGCGCGCACGGCGCAGATCAGCGTACGGCAGCACCGCACCGTCCCAGCCGCGCGTGTGCCAATAGGCGGCCGCCGGCAACCGTTTCTTCATGGGCTTCATCGGATCCGGATAGGCGGTCGCGTAGAAGTACGCTTCATGGATGCCTGCATCGCCGGGCACGAAGCCAAAGTTCAGCTGCTCGTCGCTCGTGTCCGGATCGCTGTGATCGGTATCCGGAATCTTGCGTCCTGAGCAGAGCAGCACCGCGATATCGAAGTGATGCGGCCACAGCTGCACCGGGGAGGTCTCCGCGTGCTGCGCAGCCTTGAAGCGCTTGAGCTCGATGTCGACCCACGACAGCACCTGCCAATAGCGGTGCACCGCTTCGAGATCGAAGTCTCGCCACACTGCGCGCGCGAACTCGCTGCGCTTGACCTTCGCGGTACGCACGACTTCCGCGAGCACCGGCGCGGTCTCCGCGAACAGGTCCGCGGCGGATTGTCCACGCAGGGGAACGTGCCAACGGCTGCCGTCGCTGAGACTCACGCACCAGCGCGCAGTCGCGAGCTCGAGTGAGATTTCGAAAGTACCGCGCCGCGCGGGAATCGGCGTCGTCGTCAGGCCGCGCGCATCCGTGCGCAGGCTGACGTGGAACCAGTGCTTCTCGCGCGGCGAATACGTCGCACGCACCGCGCCCGCGACTTGCGCGTAGGCATGCAGAGCATCGCGCGTGGCGTGCCAGGCGCTGAGCTTGAGCTCGGGGAGTGCCGACCCCTCTTTCGGCATCGGCGGATGCTCACATGACGGAGCATCGCAGTCCAGTGGCGTGCCGGCGGTGGAGCTGGCGAGTGCCAGGCAGCGGGTGGCGAAACGATCGAGGCGACGTTCCCGGCTGCGTAGCCTTGAGATTGCTCGCGCGGATTGCGCGAGGCTGCCCGCCCGGTGAGACTGTGATCCGGCCATGATTCGCGCCAGGGGGAGCGATGCACGACCGGATCACGCGCCGTGACTTTCTGAATGGTGTCGCACTCGCAATCGGCGCGGGTTTGACGCCGAGCGAAATCCTGCGTGCTCAATCGGCAGGCGCGAACAATTACCCTCCCGGCGTCACCGGGATGCGCGGCAGTACCGATGCGTCCTTCCAGGTCGCACACGCGCTGCGTGATGGCCGAAAGTTCGCCATCGATCGCCTGCCGGTCGATGAGACGGTGGAGCTGGTCGTGGTCGGAGCTGGAATCAGCGGGCTGGCTGCCGCGTACTTCTATCGCCAGCGTCGACCTGATGCACGCATCCTGATCCTCGACAACCACGACGACTTCGGCGGTCACGCTCGCCGTTGCGAGATGCACGTCGATGGCAAGCTCGTGCTCGGATACGGCGGCAGCGAGGCGATTCAGTCGCCCAGGGCGCTGTGGAGCAAGGAGGCACTCGGACTGCTCAAGGATCTCGGCGTCGACGTCGGGATGTTCGCGCAGGCGTTCGACCAGGCCCTGTATCCGGGCCTCGGTCTCTCGCGCGCAATCCTGTTCGTGAAGGAAGCCTTCGGCGCCGACAAGCTGGTGACCGGGGATCCCACGCGCATGGTCGACGACGACATTCCTCCCGGCAAGCTCAACGCGCGCTCGCCTGCCGCCTTCATCGGCGACTTCCCGCTCACCGAGGAAGCGCGGCGCAAGCTGGTTGTCCTGTACACGGAGCCACGCAATGTCCTGCCCGGCATGACCGCGGAACAGAAGCAGGAACTCCTGGCCAAGATCAGCTATCGCGACTTCATCAAGAAGTACTGGGAGCTCGACGATCACACGGCGAACGTGTTCCAGAAGCGTTCGCAGGATTTCTTCGCCCTCGGCATCGACGCCGTGCCGGCGCTCTGGGCGCAAGGCACCGGCTACCCGGGATTTCAGGGACTGGCACTGCCGAAAGATCCGGAAGGCAACCCGGAGATGGACGAGCCGTACATCTATCACTTTCCCGATGGCAACGCCTCGATCGCGCGCCTGCTGGTGCGACGCCTGATTCCCGCAGCTGCATCGGGGCACACGATGGAAGACATCGTCACGGCACCCTTCGACTACGCGCGACTCGACACGGGCAGCGCGAAGACACGTCTGCGACTGAACAGCACGGTCGTGGACGTCGCCAACGCATCGGGTGGCCGCGTGGACGTTGGTTACGTCAGTGATGGCAGCCTCAAGCGCGTGCAGGCCGCGCGCGTCGTATTTGCGGGCTACAACGCCATGCTGCCGTACGTCTCGTCCGAGCTGAAGGACGCGCAGCGCCAGGCGCTCAGTGCCGCCGTGAGAGCACCGCTCGTCTATGTGAAGGTCGCCGTGCGCAACTGGGAGCCGTGGGTCAAGGCCGGCGTGCACGAAGTGACAAACGTGATGGGCTTCTACTCGCGCATCAAGCTCGACTACCCGGTGAGTCTCGGCAGCTACCGCTTCGCTCGCACGCCACGTGAACCGATCGGCCTGCACCTGGTGTACGTGCCGACGCCGGGGCTCACGGGTACGGACCAGCAGTCTGCGTGGCGTGCCGGACGTGCGATCCTGCTGGCGACTTCATTCGAGGAGTTCGAAAACCGCGTCAGCGATGAGCTGACGCGCATCGTCGGGGCCAGCGGTTTCGATGCAAAGCGCGACATCGCCGCGATCAGTGTGTATCGCTGGGGCCACGGCTACGCGTCCGACAGCAACAGCCTTTACGACACCGGGCCCAGAGCTTTCGCAGTTGCACACCAGCCCTTCGGCCGCGTTGCCGTTGCCAACTCGGACGCTGTCGGCACGCCGTATGCGCACGCCGCAATCGATCAGGCTCATCGCGCGGTCGACGACGTGCTACACGCGTCCTAGGCAATCCGCCCTTCGATCAGTGACTCGCTGACTGTGAAATGTCCTTGAGTGCATCCCTCGCGTCCTGCCCATCGGCCAGCGTACGCACCACGATGTCACGATCAGTGACGATGCCGACGAGGCGCTCGTTCTCGGCGACTGGCAGCGATCCGATGTCTTCATCGCGCATGCGGCGTGCAACTTCCGGAATCCGTACGTCCGGGTCGACGAAACTGACCTTCTGGGTCATGCACTCATGTACTCGCATCCTGGGCCTCCGTCAGTCATTCCTTGATGTCTTGATGACGCCCTCAGCTGCCGCGATCTTATTGATCCTGGTCAGATGCGCCTCGACCTTCGGCAGAATCTCCGAGGCAAACTGCTTGGCGTCGGCGTCCTTGCCGGAATCGATCTCCTTCTTGAGCAGCTCGACCGTGTCCTGGTGAGCCTTGATCTGCCCCTGGATGTACTCCTTGTCGAAGGAGGTGCCGGACTTCATCTCGAGCATCTTTCCCTTGGCCTTCTGCGTCACGCTGGGTCCATCCGGAAGCTTCACGCTCTTCGAGTCGGCGAGCTGCTTGAGCTTGTCGTTCGCGGCCGTGTGATCCTTCACCATCATGGCAGCGAACTCCTTGACCGCCTGGCTCGAGCCGTTTTTCTGTGCCAGCTTGCCTGCTTCCACTTCCGCCATGCCGCCCTGCGCGGCGTGCTCGTAGAAGTTCGCGTCGGGGTTCGAGTATTGAGCGAGCGCCAGTACCGGCGCGCTCAGCATGATTACAGCTAAGAGACTCTTCATGGTAGGACTCCTTGTCGTGGACCGCATGCTTGGAAAGAGCATGTTTCGTGCCAGCAATTGCATTTGTGGGAATGCGCCGACGGCGGTTGCGAACTTCATCTGTCAGCGCGGTCGAAGTCTCGGATGCGAATCGAAGACTACGGCCTGATCGGCAATACGATCACATCCGCCCTGGTCGGTCGCGATGGCTCGATCGATTGGCTGTGCCTGCCAACTTTCGACGCTGGCGCATGCTTCGCCGCCCTGCTCGGCGATGCCCGCAACGGCTGTTGGAAGATTGCGCCGCCCGGCGACGGCTACATCGCAACCCGCGCCTATCGGGAACGCACAGCCATTCTCGAAACGAACTTCGAGTGCGAGCGCGGCTCATTCACTGTCATCGACTTCATGCCACCGCCGGACACGCAGCGCGACCGTGTCGATGTGATCCGGATGGTCAGATGCGACAGGGGTCGCGTCGCGGTGCATTCACGCCTGGTAATGCGCTTCGACTATGGCCACGTCATCCCCTGGGTGCAGAAGTGCGACGTCGGAATCATCGCGATAGCGGGTCCCGATGCGATCCAGTTCCAGTCCGAGGTCGAGCTGCGCGGCGAGGACATGACGACGCGCGCGGATTTCAAGCTCAAGGCGGGTGAGGCGCGCGCTTTTTGCCTGACGTGGTTTCCTTCTCACCTGCCAGTTCCCAAACCACTCAACGCGAAGCGTGCGCTCAGGGCGACGGAGCGCTGGTGGAAACGGTGGACTTCGCAAGCTGAAGAGCTCGACCTCTGGAATGAAGCCGTGATGCGTTCATTGATCACGCTCAAGGCCGCGACCTTCAGCCCGACGGGAGCGATCCTCGCCGCACCAACGAGGAGAAGAGCGATGCTCGAGACAGACAAGCAGTCGGACAAGCGCTGGGAAGCGGTGGCGAGCCGCGACCGCAGCGCCGACGGAACTTTCTACTACGCGGTACGCACCACGGGTGTCTACTGTCGGCCGAGCTGCGCCTCGCGCCTGCCGCGACGCGAAAATGTCTCGTTTCACGCGAGCTGCGCGGCGGCGGAGGCCGCGGGCTTCCGCGCGTGCAAGCGCTGCCGCCCGACGGAGCGCACGCCGGTCGAGGCGCAGCTCAGGGCGGTGGCGAAGGCGTGCGCGATCCTCGCCGAGCGGGAGACGGCGCCGCCGCTCGCGGAGCTGGCAGCGGCGGTGGGCGTGAGCCCCTTCCACTTCCACCGGCTGTTCAAGCAGGTGATCGGGGCGACGCCGCGCGAGTACGCGCGCGCGCAGCGCGTCGCTCGCTTCGGGCAGGCGCTCGACCGCGGCGAGCGAGTCACCGAGGCGGCCTACGCCTCGGGCTTCGGCTCGAGCTCGCGCGCCTACGAGGACGCGCTCTCGGGAATGGGCATGACTCCGGGGGCGCGGCGCCGGGCGGGGAAGGGCGAAGTGATTCGCTTCG